>Ga0208514_100011_pt1 | contig 343386 bp, 281 predicted proteins | sample LakWasMet70_HOW9_2_FD_183900 | JGI IMG/M metagenome (GOLD analysis project Ga0208514, IMG submission 183900) | Freshwater sediment methanotrophic microbial communities from Lake Washington under simulated oxygen tension - Sediment Metagenome... | ecosystem: Environmental > Aquatic > Freshwater...
AGAGTCTAGTGCCAATATCCTTGATTACATCAGTATTGAAGCGTCTGGGACCTCGACCGTGCTCCGCATCAGTTCTACTGGTCAATTCGACAGTGGCTACGACTCAGGCCAAGAAGATGCTCGCATCGTCTTATCCAATACAAACCTTTTCACTACTACCAACACAACTAATGACGCTCAACTGATTGGCTATCTGACGCAAAACAATTACTTGCTGATCGACTAGCGCCAAATCAACCCGACTGAGCCTTTGCAATACGAGGGAGTACCTGAAAAACAGGCGCTCTCTCGTATTTTAGTTATAAACCGACTGTTGAGCTGACATGACCGCCCCTACCCCTTATACCACCAGCCAAATTTCAATATTCGATGTTGATTTTAGCTCGTCTTATCTGAACGTATTATTGCTGGGCAACAAATGGGGCGGGCCCTTAGGCAGTGCTGCAACGGTTTACTATAGTTTCCCAACCTCGAGAAATGATGCATATTGGTCGCAAGACCCAATCAACGGCTATGGCTTTGACGAGACATCTGGCGGCACACCAGACTATGTATCGCTCACCCCAATCTCCAGCAGCCAACAAAACGGCATCACACTGGCATTGAATGCCTGGGCCAATGTCGCAAACCTGGACTTTATTAAGGTTAATGAAACGCCTACGGCAGTGGGCGACATCCGCGTTGGCTTTACCAGTGGTGGCTCTATGTCGCCTGAGCTTTATGCTTACACCTACACCGTTAACCCATTCTGGTATGACTATTCTGACATTATCCCTTACACGAGAAGTGGTGATATCTGGTTTAACAAGAATCAGCCTGATCAACCCGGTAATAATTTTTCATTAGGGGCTATGGGATATTTTGCAGGCCTGCATGAGATTGGGCATGTGCTAGGTCTGGATCACTCATTTGCAGAGGAAGAAGGTGATATCGGGTTACCGATCGATCTTGACTATATTCAATATACCGTTATGAGCTACTCAGACCGCCCAGGGCTCAACTTCGATGGATTAAACGAATATTATCCGACGACGCCCATGTTGTATGACATTTTAGCCATCCAACACTTATACGGTGCCAACAACGACTATAACGTGAATGACAACGTGTATGTATTCTCATCTTCGCAACGTTATTACCAAACAATTTGGGATGCTGGCGGTAATGACACTATTAAGTATGTTTCATCTACGGGAGGAGTCATTAACCTTGAGGCAGGCTCTTTCAGCCAATTGGGCAAAACTTTTAAAGTGGGCTTTAATAACGCGGTAGTCCAACAGGACAATATTGCAATTGCGTTTAATGTCGTGATTGAGAATGCTACGGGCGGTAGTGGTAACGACAGAATTACAGGCAACAGTGCGAATAACATATTAGACGGTGGCGCAGGTGCTGACACCATGGCGGGGGGTGACGGCAATGATACTTACATCGTAGACAACATCGCAGATTCCATCATTGAAGCGCTGAACGAAGGCACAGACCTTATCAAAACCAGTGTCAGCTTCAGGCTGGCAGACAATGTAGAGAACCTGACGCTGACTGGCTCTGCTGCGATCAATGGTACCGGTAATACTTTAGATAACATCATCACAGGTAACGCTGGTAACAATACGCTCGACGGTAAAGGCGGCGTTGATACCCTGAGTGGTGATAAAGGGAACGACACGTATATTGTCGACGATGAAAATGTTACCGTGATTGAACGAGCGAATGAAGGCATTGACCTCGTTAGAGCAAGTATCACTTACACACTTGATACGACTAATGTTGCCAATGTAGAAAACCTGACGCTTACGGGCAGTGATTATATCAATGGCACTGGCAACGCACTGGCAAACACCATCACTGGGAATACAGGCAACAATATCCTTGATGGCGGTGCTGGTGTAGACAAACTTATCGGTGGCAATGGCCATGATACTTACATCGTGGACCTCGTGCAGACAGGCACGACTGCTGCTAACTACAAAGTCGCTCTGCAAGATACCATCACGGAGACTTTTGTTGCAGGTTCTGGTGTGGATACCGTTGAACTTAGATTGCTCAATGGTATTAGCTACACCATGGATAACACATCGACTATCACTCTTGGTGCAAACCTTGAGAACCTGGATGCATCTGACACAGCCTCTACCAAACTCAACCTAACAGGTAACGCACTCGCCAACACTATCATTGGCAATGATGCAGATAACATCCTTGATGGTGGTGCTGGTGTAGACACTCTGCGTGGTGGCGACGGTAATGATACCTACATCCTTGACCTCAAGATTTCAGCGGGCAGCATCAACTTTGATGACACCGTGACTGAATATAGCGGTACATCGCAAGGGATCGACACGATCAAACTGCGCGGTAGCGCAACCCTATCATCAACCATTGATGTTTCTCTTAACCGTTGGACTAATATTGAAAACATTGATGCTTCAGCTACGGGTATTACCAAACTCACTCTCAAGGGCAACGATGAGGACAATACCCTCATTGGCAATAACGCAGCCAATATTCTGGAGGGCGGATTGGGGAACGACACCCTGAATGGCGGTGCTGGCGCAGACAGAATGATAGGCGGCAAGGGTTGGGATACTTATTATGTAGATAACATTGGTGATGTCATTATCGAGCAGGTGAATACCGATACTTTTTTAGCAGACGAAGGCGTCGATACTATCCTATCCTCTATTAGCCTCTCTCTCGCTAATTATGCCAATGTTGAATATCTCACGCTGCTGGGTACCGCACATTTAAATGCAACCGGCAATGCTGGCAGTAACTTGTTGATAGGAAACTCAGGCAACAATATTTTAGATGGCGGCGGCAATCGGGACGATATGCAAGGTGGTGCGGGCAATGATACTTACATTGTTGATGATAGTAACGACCAAGCGATTGAAACCATTGCTGGAGCAGCCGGCGGTATTGATATCGTCTTATCATCAGTAAGTTTTGCGCTGAATTACAATATCGAGAACCTCACCTTAACAGGTACTGAAAATATTGATGGCTATGGTAACGAGTTAAATAACATTATCAGAGGCAATGCAGGCAATAACCGGCTAAGTGGTGGCTGGGATGGCTCAGACACACTCATAGGCGGTGCTGGTAATGACATCTATGAGGTAACTTACTTATTTGCGAGTGCAGCCAAACCAGTGACGCAAGATACCGTGATAGAGAGCTTGGATGCTGGCATAGATAGCATTATTCTCTCTGCCGCAGGCAATAACGGTCTCATGAACAAATACTTAATGCCGCTCAATGTAGAGAATTTAGATGCCAATAATACGTATGGCGCATTCTCTCACCTTATCGGCAACAACTTGGCCAACTACATCATTGGCAATGACTACTCGCATATCTTTGATGGCGGTGCAGGCGTAGACACCTTAGTGGGTGGAGACCTCAGTGATACATACATTGTGGACCTTGTCGCCAATGTAAATGCCGGAGTCAAGACAGCGGCATTGCAAGATAGTATTATTGAGGATGTATCAGGTACAGGCAGCGACACCATTCAACTTAGAGGCAATATTGCGCTCACCACTGCGACTACACTGACGCTTAATCATAGTTTGGCCAACATAGAGAATCTGGATGCCAGTCTGACAGCAACCAGTAAACTTAACCTCACTGGCAACGACGCTAATAATACACTCACAGGCAATGCCGCAGCCAATAGGTTAACAGGCGGCCTCGGCAATGATATTTTAGATGGCAAGGCAGGTGCCGATACACTTGATGGTGGCGATGGCGACGACACTTATTTTGTAGATAATATTGGTGACGCCATCATTGAACTGGCAAATCATGGTGAAGACACTATTAACACCAGTATTTCGTTTGATCTGAGCATAAAAGGCGAGCATGTAGAGCAGTTAAACCTACTCGGCACCGCAGCAATCAATGCGACAGGCAACGCTCTGGACAATCTCATCACTGGCAATAGCTCAGCAAATATAATCAATGGTAACGCTGGTGAGGATATCCTTATCGGCGGTGCAGGCAAAGATACATTGAACGGTGGCGCCGATGATGACATTTTAACGGGTGGCAGCGGCAATGATATTTTAACGGGTGGAACCGGCGCAGATACTTTTACCTGGAACCTTGCAGATAAAGGTGCGAACAGAGCGCCTAGCATAGACAAAATCACAGACTTTAATTCAACTGAAGATAAGCTCGATTTAAGAGATTTACTGGTCGGTGAATCAAGTGGCAATATCCTCAATTATCTGGATATCACAACCAGCACGATTGCGGGCGTGACGAATACCGAAATCAGAATCAGTAACCACGGCGGGTTTGTGAATGGTAATTATGCAGCATCAGCAGAAAACCAACACATTACATTGACTGGTGTGAACTTGCTTAACGGCACTAATGAGGCAAGCTTACTTAATAATTTAATCAGCCAGAACAAACTGATGATTGATGCCTGACAAGCTCATTAGTTGTATCTCAAACGCCAATACAATCGTATTGGCGTTTTTCATTAAGAAAATTCTTTTAATAACGTTTTCACTAACTCTACCCGATGGTTGAGATTACCCAACTGTACGCTTACCCGTAATTTATCCGGCCCATTCATGCGGCAGCGTTTGTCGCGCTGTAACAGGCTGATGAGTTTCATCGGGTCGAGGTCGGCTTTCACATTAAACTGCAACTGAATCGCCGCATCTGAGGCGTCGATTTTAATAATGCCTAGCGGTTTTGCGGCAATGCGCAGGCGGTGGCATGCAATCAGGGCTTCGCCGGGTTCTGGCAATAAGCCAAAGCGGTCTATGAGCTCTTCTTGCATGGCATCAAGTGCGTCGTCATCTTCACAGTTAGCCAGGCGTTTGTAAATCACCAAACGTTCGTGCACATCCGGGCAATAGTTGTTTGGCAACAAGGCAGGCGTATGCAGGTTGATTTCTGTCGTCACGCCTAACGGTGCATCCAGGTCTGGTTCTTTACCGGCCTTGAGTTGTTTGACAGCATGGTTGAGCATGTCGGAATACAAATTAAAGCCGATTTCCTGCATTTCGCCACTTTGACTATCGCCTAGCAGCTCACCTGCACCCCGGATTTCGAGGTCATGCATGGCCAGGTGAAAACCTGCGCCCAAATCTTCCAGCAGTTGAATCGCGTCCAGACGTTTTTGTGCTTGCGGCGTAATATTGCGGTCCGGGTCGGTCAGCAAATAGGTATAAGCCTGGTGATGGCTGCGGCCGACGCGGCCACGCAATTGATGCAATTGCGCCAGGCCAAACATATCGGCTTTGTTGATAATCATGGTGTTGGCGGTGGGTACGTCAATGCCGGTTTCGACAATGGTGGTACACAACAACAAATTGGCGCGTTGCTGGTAAAAGTCGCGCATGACGTGCTCCAGCTCACGCTCGCGCAACTGACCGTGGCCGATCGCGATGCGGGCTTCTGGCACGATCTTCTCTAGCTTTTCCTTCATCACATAAATGGTATCGACCTCATTATGCAAAAAGTACACCTGCCCGCCGCGCTTGAATTCGCGCATCACCGCTTCGCGAATAATGCCGTCTGAATATGGCGTGTGAAAAGTTTTAATCGCCAGCCGTTTTTGTGGCGGCGTCGAAATCACCGAGAACTCGCGCAAGCCTTCCATCGCCATGCTCAAGGTACGTGGAATCGGCGTCGCGGTCAGCGTTAACACGTCAACCTCAGCACGCAGCGCCTTCATTTGCTCTTTTTGGCGCACGCCAAAACGGTGTTCTTCGTCTAAAATCGCCAGGCCCAGGTTTTTAAACTGCACATCTTTCTGGATCAACCTGTGCGTGCCAATGATGATATCGATACTGCCATCAGCCAAGCCTTTGAGCGCCTCGGCCTGCTCTTTGGCGGTGCGGAAACGTGAAATTTCGGCAATTTTGATCGGCCACTCGGCAAACCGGTCGCAGAAGTTCTGGTAATGCTGCTCGGCCAGCAAGGTGGTTGGCACCAATACCGCCACCTGACGGCCACCCATCACCGCCACAAAGGCCGCACGCAACGCCACCTCAGTTTTACCAAAGCCCACATCGCCACACACTAATCTATCCATCGGGCGGCCAGACTGCATGTCTTTGATGACGTTTTCAATCGCTTCCAGCTGGTCTGGCGTTTCTTCAAACGGGAAGCCCTCACAGAAGGCTTCGTAATCATGCAAACTGAGCGTAAATGCATGTCCACGGCGTGAGGCGCGCTGCGCGTACAGATTCAATAATTCTGCTGCCGTATCACGAATCTGCTTGAGGGCTTTTTTCTTGGCTTTGTCCCACTGGCCGCTGCCCAAGCGATGCAATGGCGCGCTCTCTGGCGGGCCGCCAGAATAACGTGAAATCAGGAATAACTGTGACACCGGCACATACAACTTGTCGTCACCAAAATACTCAATTAGCAATAATTCAGTTTCGCCTTCACCAAAGTCGATATTGACCAGACCTTTGTAGCGCCCTACCCCGTGCTGCTCGTGCACCACCGGGTCGTCCAGCCGCAACTCGGATAAGTCCTTGAGCATGCCTTCGGCATTACGCGCTTTTTCCTGGTTACGGCGGCGTTGCTGGCGTACGGTGCTGGCATAGAGCTCAGCCTCAGTAATCACCGCCAGGTCGTCATCAACCATGCCTTGATGCAATGGCGCGACGCCCAGCATGACCGGAAAGTTAGAGTGTGCAAATCCAGCCCAATCCTCGGTCAGCGAGAACGTTAAGCCGTGCTCGGCAAATAATTGGGCAATGGTTTCGCGCCGGCCCAAACTTTCAGCCGCAATCAGCACTCTGCCAGCAAACTGGCTGATAAATTCCTGCAATTTATGTAGTGGTTGCTCGGCACGGCGGTCTACATCAACCGCTGGCAATAATTTTTTAATATCTAGTTGCTGGCTCACCATGGCAAACGCATGGGTTTGCCTGAAAAAATCATCCGCTTTTTGCAGCAGGGTTTCTGGCCGCAAAATAGGTTTTTCGGCGTCATACGCCATCAGCTTGTAGCGGCTGTTGGCATCTGTCCAAAAGGTTTGTGCGGCTTTATCGAGGTCACCATGCAGACACAATACTGTTTGCGCAGGCAGATAATCAAACAAGGTCGCCGTTTGTTCAAAAAACAAAGGCAAATACCACTCTACGCCGCCACTAGGCGTGCCTTTGCTCACATCTTTATAAATTTTGGCGCGTTGTGGATCGCCTTCAAAATACTCCCTAAACTGACTACGAAAGCGCGTAATCGCCACCTCATCCATGGGGAACTCGCGAGCAGGCAGCATGCGGATTTCTGGCACCGGGTACACGCTGCGCTGAGTGTCGATATCAAACGTGCGTATGGTTTCGATTTCGTCGTCAAATAAATCTATGCGGTACGGAAAGGCACTGCCCATGGGGTACAAATCAACCAGGCCGCCGCGTACGCTAAATTCGCCCGGCCCCATCACCTGGCTCACGTGGTGGTAACCGGCTTGCGCACACTGGTTGCGTAAGGCATCTACATCGAGCTTCTGGCCTTTTTTGAGCATAAACGTATGCGCCGCCAGATAAGCCACCGGTGGCAACCTGAGCAAGGCGGTTGCCATCGGCACAATCACCACATTGCTCTGGTTCTGGCTGAGCTGGTACAGCGTGGCCAGACGCTCGGAGGTTAAATCCGGATGCGGAGAGAACACATCGTAAGGCAGTGTTTCCCAGTCCGGCAGTAAATGCACTTGAATGGGCTCGCCCTTACTCTCTCGGCCAAAAAACGGGATTTCGTCCATCAGGCGCTGTGCTTCAAACGCGCTTGCGGTGAGTACCACCAGCGGTGTATTTGTTGCTTTTAAACCACAGGCCAGCTCGGCCAACGCCCGACTATCGAGGCCCTGACTTTGAAAAGAAAAACGCTGCGGATGCCCGATAACGGGGAATGAAACTGCCATAAAAAGTTAGAATCTTATTGCTCAGGTTAGACGAGTATTTCTTGGCGAATCTGCCGAGTTTGCTATTATAACTGCAAGCGTCGACGGACTGTGACTGAATGACACGCAAGACGCCCGAGCGAACCAGAGAGACAAGCACGGAGAAAAATATATGAACGACAAACAAGCCGTCGCGCTGGAAGCCGCCAGCTACGTTAAAAATGACATGATCGTAGGCCTGGGCACCGGGTCCACAGCCAATTACTTTATTGAAGCGCTGGCCGAGCGCCAGCGCACTCAAAACTTGCGCATTACCACCGTTGCCAGTTCAAATATCAGCATGATCAAGGCACAAAGCAGCGGCCTGACCGTGCTTAGCCTCTCACAACTCAGCCAGATCGACCTGTATGTGGATGGTGCCGATGAAATCACGCCAGACAACGCGCTACTCAAAGGCCGTGGCTACGATCTGGTGATGGAAAAACTATTGGCCAAAGCCGCCAAACAATTTATTGTCGTTGCGGATAAAAGCAAACTGGTGAGCCGCATTGGTGAAAATTTCGCGATCCCGATTGAGGTGATGCCGTTTGCCTGGCAAGCCGCCAAGCGTAGCCTCGAAGCGATTGGTGGCGTGGGTGAATTGCGTCAAAATGTTGCCAAAGATGGCTTGTCTATCACCAGCCACGGCAGCCTGGTACTGGATATGCGCTTTGATGCCAGCCTGGATGCTGAGCGCTTGAATGCGTTGATTAATAATATCCCTGGCGTGGTTGAGCACGGCATTTTCACCAAACTGGCAAGCACCCTGCTGATTGCAGACCAAGGCAAGATTGAGACACGCGTTTAAACGCTACGCTCTGGTCTTATGCGTTTTTTTTCCGGCAAGTCAGCGCAAGCAAGGTGGTTTAAAGCCATCTTAGCCGCGCTGTGTGCGACCTTGCTGGCCTGTAGCGACAATAGTAGCCAAAAGCATCTGGCGCAAGCCAAGGCCAAGCCGGATCCCTACACTATCCGCTTTGTCACCATCAACAGCCCCAGCACGTATTTTATAGACAGCCAGAACAATTATGCCGGGTTGGAGTATGACCTGGCCAAGCGCTTTGTCGAATTTTTGGGGCCGCCTTATAAACTCGAATTTATCGTCGTCGACAGCTTTGACAAAGTGTTTCCAACGCTATTAAGAGGCGACGCCGACATCGCAGCGGCAGACATCAGCATCACGCCCGCACGTAAACGCCAGGTGTTGTTTGGCCCCGCGTTTAACCAGGTGCAAGCCATGGTGGTGTATAACCGTGACAAAAACGGCGAGCCCAATACCGCTGAAGCGCTGTTTGAAAAACGCATTGTGTTGCCCAAAAGTACCAGTTTTGTCGAGCGCATGCGCGAATTGCAGTCCAAATCACCGGCGCTGACCTGGAAAGAAACCGACAAACTGAGCTCTGAGCAATTGATTGAAGCCGTCGCGCGCAACGAGATCGACTTTACTGTGGCAGATAACCACCTGGTGGCCATCATGCAATACAATTATCCGCAACTGGATGCGGGCATGATGCTAGGCCAGGCTGACAAAATTGCCTGGGCGCTCAATAAGTTACATGGTGAAGAGCGGCTCACACAGATGCAGGTCTTTTTCAAAAAAATTGAAAAAGACGGCACCCTGCGTAACCTGCTGGATCGCTATCACGGCCATACCAAACGCTTAAAACCGGTGGATGTCACTGCGTTTTTAAGCAAATCACATACACTGCTGCCTAAATATGTGCGGCTGTTTAAAAGCGCGCAAGAAATCACCGACATAGACTGGCGCCTGCTGGCAGCGCTCAGTTATCAGGAATCGCACTGGGACAACTACAGCACCTCGCCGACCAATGTGCGTGGCCTGATGATGCTCACAGAGCAAACCTCCAACATGATGAACGTCACTGACCGGCTAGACCCCAAGCAAAGCGTGATGGCGGGCGCCAAGTTTTTGCTATGGATGAAAGACCGCATCCCGTCACGCATCCCCGAACCAGACCGCACCTTTATGACCCTGGCCGCCTACAACAATGGCGTTGGCCACCTTGAAGACGCGCGCATTATCGCGCAAAAACTGGGGCTCAACCCAGATAGCTGGGCAGACGTAAAACGCGGCTACCAACTCCTAAATGACCCGGCCTACTACGTTAACGCCAGACACGGCTACTGTAGCTGTGGCGCGCCGGTGATTTATACCGAGCTGGTACGTAGCTACTACCAGATCATGCAAAAATACTTCCCGGCCTATGACCCGGGTGTAGACCCGTACAAGATTGCAGAAACAAAAATACCTTGGTTGTTAGCCAAGGCATCTTAATAACAACGGTAACGGATCGATTACACAGTCAGTGCTGTTTTACCGCCCATATAAGGTTGTAAAGCCTTAGGAATCGTCACACTGCCATCAGCATTCTGGTTGTTCTCTAGCACCGCCACCAGCGTACGGCCTACCGCCAAGCCAGAACCATTCAATGTATGCAATAACTCAGGTTTGCCATTGGCGTTACGGAAACGCGCTTGCAGTCGGCGCGCCTGGAAAGCTTCGCAGTTAGACACAGAAGAAATCTCACGGTAGGTATTCTGCGCTGGCAACCAGACTTCGAGGTCGTAGGTTTTTGCTGCGCCAAAGCCCATGTCGCCGGTACACAGCGAGACAACGCGATAAGGGAGTTCTAGCGCTTGCAGAATCGCTTCAGCGTGACCAACCATGTCTTCCAGCGCTTGATAGCTGGTTTCAGGGTGCACAATCTGCACCATTTCGACTTTATCAAACTGGTGTTGGCGGATCATGCCCTTGGTGTCGCGGCCATAAGAACCTGCCTCTGAGCGGAAGCATGGCGTATGGGCAGTCAATTTAATTGGCAAGCTGTCCGCCGCGACAATTTCGTCACGCACGGTGTTGGTCAGCGTGACTTCTGAGGTAGGGATCAAATACAGCTTGCTGTCATTGTGCGGGGTGACGAACAAATCTTCTTCAAACTTGGGTAATTGACCGGTGCCCACCAGGGTTTCGCGGTTAACCATATACGGTGTGTAGCACTCGGTATAGCCATGCTTATCAGTTTGCGTATCGAGCATAAACTGCGCAATTGCGCGGTGCAGTTTGGCAATCTGGCCTTTCATCAAGGTAAAGCGCGCGCCAGACAATTTAGCACCAGTATCAAAATCCAGGCCTAAAGGTGCGCCCACATCGGCATGGTCTTTGACTTCAAAGTTAAAGCTGCGTGGCGTGCCCCAGCGACGAGCCTCTACGTTTTGGCTTTCATCCTGGCCTACCGGTACGCTCTCGTGCGGCAAGTTAGGCACATTCAGCATCAGTGCCTGCATATTGGCCTGAATCTCAGCCAACTGCGCTTCTGCCGCTTTTAACTCATCACCCAAGCCAGCGACTTCGGCCAAAATCGCGCTAGCATCTTCACCTTTAGACTTCGCGATGCCAATTTGTTTGGAGGCAGTATTACGCTTGGCTTGCAGGTTCTCGGTATTGGTCTGGATGGTTTTACGTTGTGCTTCCAGCGCCTTGAACTCTTCGGCAGGGAACACGAACTTACGTGCTGCCAGACGGGCGACGACATTGCCCAGATCATTTCTAAGTTGTTGTATATCTAACATAGTTTCTTTCTAATAATGACCGCCGATGAACGCAGATACACGCCGATAAAAATCAGGATGCCCACATTCTATTGAGAAAAATCGGCGTTTATCCGCGTTCATCGGCGGTTTATTTACTTTTTGGCTTTTCTATCCAGCTCTTTTAGGTGCTGTAACTTTTCACCTATTTTACCTTCCAATCCGCGTGGTGTGGGTTGGTAAAACGGTTGTGGTTCCAAATCATCTGGAAAGTAATGCTCGCCCGCGGCATACGCACCAGGCTCGTTGTGTGCGTAACGGTATTCTTTGCCGTAATCGAGCGCTTTCATCAATTTGGTTGGCGCATTTCTGAGATGCAGTGGCACCGCGCGCGACTTGTCCTGCGCCACGAAAGCCTTGGCCTGATTATAGGCCATATAGCCAGCATTACTTTTTGCGGCCACGGCCAGGTAAATGACGGCTTGCGCCAGCGCCAATTCGCCCTCTGGGCTGCCCAGACGCTCAAACGTGAGTGCGGCATCATTCGCGATTTGCATGGCACGCGGGTCGGCGAGGCCGATGTCTTCCCAGGCCATGCGGATGATGCGGCGTGCCAGGTACAAAGGCTCAGCGCCGCCATCGAGCATGCGCATCAGCCAATACAAGGCGGCATCCGGGTTAGAGCCGCGCACAGATTTATGCAGGGCAGAAATCTGATCATAAAAAGCTTCGCCCCCTTTGTCGAAACGGCGCAGTTTGCTGGCCATGGTCGACTGCAAGAAAGATTCGTCTATATTGTCAATTTTGGCGGCCAGGGCACCATAGAACAGGCCTTCGGCAAAATTGAGCAAGCGTCTGGCATCACCATCGGCGTAGGCCAATACCTGCTCGGTGACAGATTCGGTCAATTGCACGTCGGGGGCAACTTTAAGCCGTGCGCGCTCAAGCAGCTCAGCCAACTCTGGCTCAGTTAGGGCATTGAGTACAAATACCTGCGCGCGGCTGAGCAAAGCGCTATTGACTTCAAAAGAAGGGTTCTCGGTGGTGGCGCCAATAAAGGTGATCAAACCGCTTTCAACAAACGGCAGAAAAGCATCTTGCTGGCCCTTGTTAAAACGATGCACCTCATCGACAAACAAAATAGTGTTGCGGCCAGTTTGCTGCAAGGTGAGTTCGGCGCGCTCGACCGCTTCGCGGATATCTTTAATACCCGACAAAACGGCAGATAAGGGCACAAACTCAGCCTCTGCTGTTTGCGCAATCAGGCGCGCGAGGGTGGTTTTGCCCACGCCCGGCGGCCCCCACAAAATCATGGAGGGCAGTTTGCCAGACTCAAAGGCGCGACGCAGCGGTTTACCTTCGCCCAGCAAATGGGTTTGGCCGACCACTTCATCCAGCGTTTTCGGCCGTAACTGCTCGGCAAGTGGGACGGAAGAAGGTGTTTGTGGTTCAAACAGGGAGGACATAGCTGGTTTTGATGCGCAAGCGGCTATTCGCCGACGACATCCACCCCTTTAGGCACCGAGAATAAAAACTGGTTACTGTTCAAGCCAGGGTTGACCTCAACATTGCTAAACACAATATGCGTGCTTTGGCCAAAGGCATCTACCAGGCGCATTTCGGCCAGTTTGTTATGGTCAAACGAAATAATCACCACCTGAAAACCGCTGTCTTTTTGCTTGGGCTTGGCTTGTACGCGCTGCATGCCTTCAAAATCCAGCAACCGGCTCAGGCGAAAACTTTCTTCGACATTGGGTCCACCGGCCAGTAAAGCAGCCGGACTTGTCCCCAGCACTTTATCCACTGTGCGCACAGTCACTTGCTGCAAATCGATATCAAACAGAAACACCTGGCGGCCATCACTGATGATCTGCTGCTCATAGGGTTTTTGATAATCCCAGCGAAACTTGTTCGGGCGCTGCAACAACATAGTGCCATTGACCTCTTGCAGCTTGCGCCCTTTTTGGTCAAACACGGTTTGCTTGAAGTTGGCACGCATGGCCTGCGTGCTTTGATAAAACTGCTTCAAATCGTCCACACCATCGGCTAATGCCGCTGACATGACACACCAGCCGCTGAATATCATCAGCGCTTTAATCAATCGTTTATTCATGGTCTCCTCCGGCCTTCACTAATACCTCACGGTTGCCATTGCTTTGCATGGCAGAGACCAGTCCGGCACGTTCCATATCCTCAATTAATCTGGCTGCGCGGTTATAACCGATGCGCAGTTGACGTTGCACCGATGAAATAGACGCGCGACGTGTTTTTAACACAATCGCCACGGCTTCATCATATAACGGGTCTTTTTCACCGCCAGCATCACTACCGCCAGGCAAGGCGTCAAGATCGCCGCCCTCGGTCTCATTGGTGAGAATACCCTCAATGTAATTTGGTTCGCCCTGCGCCTTGAGGAAGTTAACCACATTATGCACTTCGCCATCACTGACAAACGCACCGTGAATCCGCTGTGGGTAACCGCTGCCTGGCGGCAGGTAGAGCATATCGCCCTGCCCGAGCAAGGTTTCGGCGCCCATCTGGTCTAAAATCGTGCGTGAGTCAATTTTGCTCGATACCTGAAAAGCGACGCGCGTCGGCACGTTGGCTTTAATCAGGCCGGTAATCACATCGACTGAAGGACGTTGCGTGGCGAGCACCAGGTGGATACCGGACGCACGCGCTTTTTGTGCCAGACGTGCAATCAACTCTTCTACTTTTTTGCCCACCACCATCATCAAGTCAGCCAGCTCATCAATCATCACCACGATCAATGGCATTTCATCCAATGGCTCCGGCTCATCCGGCGTTAAGCTGAACGGATGTGGAATCGATACGCCCTGTTTTTTCGCTTCCTGTATCTTTTGGTTATAGCCTGCCAGGTTACGCACGCCCAGCGTCGACATCAGTTTGTAGCGACGCTCCATCTCGGCCACGCACCAGTTCAAGGCATTAGCCGCCTGGCGCATATCGGTTACCACCGGTGCCAGCAGATGCGGAATGCCTTCGTACACAGACAGTTCCAGCATTTTCGGGTCGATCAAAATCATGCGCACGCGGCTGGCTTCTGACTTATACAGCAAGCTTAAAATCAGCGCGTTAATCGCCACCGATTTACCAGAACCGGTGGTACCTGCCACCAGCACATGCGGCATTTTGGCCAAATCAGCCACAATCGGCTTGCCGGCGATATCTTTACCCATGGCAATGGCCAACGGAGAATTCAAATCGGCATAGGCCTGACTACCCATGATTTCAGATAAGGACACAATCTGGCGTTTGGGATTGGGGATTTCCAGGCCCATAAAACTCTTGCCTGGAATGGTTTCCACCACGCGCACGCTGATCACCGACAAGGCACGCGCCAGGTCTTTGGCCAGATTGGTGATCTGGCTGCCTTTGACACCCGGTGCCGGGTCCAGCTCATAACGCGTAATCACCGGGCCAGGTTGGGCGGTGACCACTTTGACCTCAATGCCAAAATCCATTAACTTGCGTTCAATTAAACGCGACGTGAAGTCCAGCGTTTCGGCAGATTGCAGCTCAACTGACTGGTTAGGCGCATCCAGCAAATGTAGCGGCGGCAACCCTTCTTGCTCAATGGCCGCAAATAAAACTGCCTGTTTTTCTTTCACCACGCGTTCGCTGGGCTCTATCACCACCTCTGGCACGGTAATCTCCACCGGCTTGCGATCTTCAATGCGTTTACGCTCGGCCTCGACAAACTCTTCGCGCGCCTGCAATACTTGCTTACCGACTTTACGGTCTTGCCAGTCTTGGTATTTGAGTTGGCTCCATTGATAAAACTGTATCACCCACTCGCCCAACTGCTCGCTCATGGTAATCAACGACCAACTGGTAAACAAGCTGAATGCGGTGGCAAATAACACCAACAGCAGCATGGTCGAGCCAGCAAAGCCAAACATATTGCGCAATAAATGATCAATGCCACTGCCGATCACGCCACCTTGCTTGAGCGGAAAGTCAGCCGGAAAACTCACTAAATGACCAGACTCCAGCGCTGCCGACGCCAGCAGCATCAAGGCAAAACCGACGCCATTGAGCCACCAGTCATGTTTTTCAACCGGCTCCAGGTGTAAGCGCTGGTACATCAGCCAGACCATATAAAAAGCCAGCACCACAAACCACCAGGAAGAAAAACCGAACAAGGACAGAAAAATATCAGACACCCAGGCACCGACGGCACCACCCGCGTTATGAATGGTGTCATGCTCGCCAATCGCGTGCGTCCAGCCTGGATCTTCATGTGAATAAGTCGCCAGAATCACGGCCAGGAACACGCCGAGTGCCGCCAGCGCAATCCACGACACTTCACGCAGTAACTTGGCATCGCGCTGCTGTTTCTCCGTCGAAACTTTTTCGAGGCGGACGTTAGCAACTTTTTTCTTATTAAAAAACAATATGTTGTCTCTTTCTTTGCAAGAGTGAACTTAAATGATTATAACAAAATCAAATTGCAGACAGTCATTCTTGCTTTTAAAATACATTCAACGACAATAAGGAGACAACCATGGACATTGGTATCAACAACGAAGACCGTCAGCAGATTGCAGACGGCTTATCAAAATTACTGGCAGATACTTACACTCTGTATCTAAAAACCCATTACTTTCACTGGAACGTCACCGGGCCGATGTTCAACACCTTACACCTGATGTTTGAAACCCAGTATACCGAGCTCGCACTGGCGGTGGACCTGGTGGCAGAGCGTATCCGCTCACTCGGCGTTTATGCGCCTGGCACCTATGCCCAGTTTTCCAAGCTAACATCGATTGATGAAACGGTGGATGTGCCTAAAGCCAACGACATGATTCGTGAACTGGTCGCCGGCCATGAAGCGGTATGCCGCACCGCGCGCAGTGTGTTCCCGGCGGCAGAGAAAGCCTCTGACGAAGCCACTTCAGATTTGCTGACCCAACGTTTGCAACTGCACGAGAAAACAGCGTGGATGCTGCGCAGCTTGTTAGAGTAATTCTGCAGCATTTTTCTACCGGATGGGCATTTAAAACAGCGTGCCCATCCCCATCTATATAAAAATAACTCACCAAATACTGGAAATCTCATCATGGCAACAAAACATGCCCGTTTAATGATTCTTGGCTCAGGCCCTGCTGGTTATACCGCAGCGGTTTATGCTGCCCGTGCAAACCTCAACCCGGTGCTCATTACCGGCCTGGCGCAAGGTGGCCAGCTGATGACTACCACCGAGGTGGATAACTGGCCTGCCGATGCCAATGGCGTGATGGGGCCAGAGTTGATGGCGCGTTTTCAGCAACATGCCGAGCGTTTTAATACCGAGATGATTTTTGATCATATCCACACCACGCATCTCAAAGAAAAACCGATTCGTTTAGTGGGTGATAACGGTGAATACACCTGTGACGCTCTGATTATCGCCACTGGCGCGTCTGCCAAATATTTAGGCCTGCCAAGTGAAGAAGCCTTTGCCGGTAAAGGCGTCTCTGCATGTGCCACGTGTGATGGCTTTTTCTACCGCAACCAAGAAGTTGCTGTAATCGGTGGCGGCAATACCGCGGTAGAAGAAGCGCTGTACCTGGCCAATATTGCCAGCAAGGTCACACTGGTTCATCGCCGCGACAAATTCAAGGCCGAAGCGATTCTGGTCGACAAACTGATGGATCGCGTCAAAGAAGGCAAGATCGTCCTGGAAACCTTCCATACCCTGGATGAAGTCTTGGGCGACAATACCGGTGTGACCGGCATGCGCCTCAAAGACGTCAACGCTGGCACCACTAAAGATATTACGCTCAAAGGTGTATTTATTGCCATTGGCCACCAGCCAAATACGCAGATTTTTGAAGGCCAGTTGGAGATGGAAGGCGGTTATATCGTCACGCACACTGGCCGTCAGGGTAACTTTACTGCGACTAATATCCCAGGTGTATTTGCCGCCGGTGACGTGCAAGACCATATTTACCGCCAGGCGGTGACCAGCGCTGGCACCGGTTGTATGGCGGCATTAGACGCCGAGCGTTATTTGACCAGCCTAGAGTAAATCCAAGGTAAGGCATGAAGAAGCGCACCCCGGTGCGCTTTTTTATTTTAAAATCACACGATGTCGCAAGAGCTACCGGACAAAGACGAAGATGATGTTTCACTGTTTCACGCAGCAGTGAAAGGCGCACGCCCGGTCAAAACCACCCGTATTTCTCACGCGCCTAAAAAGCCCAAGCCGATCCCACGACAGTTGATCAAGGACGAACAGCAAGCCTTGGTCGACTCACTCAGCGATGATTACATTCCAGCGCACGAACTCGAAAGCGGCGAAGAATTACTGTATTTGCGTGAAGGCCAATCGCCCATGGTGTTAAGTAAATTGCGCCGTGGCCATTGGGTGGTGCAAGCGCATATCGATTTGCACGGCCTGATTAGTGACGAAGCTAGGTTATATGTCTCAGAATTTATTGGTGATTGTAAAAAACGCGGCTTGCGCTGCGTACGCATTGTGCATGGCAAAGGCCTGGGCTCACGCAATAAAGAGCCGGTGCTCAAACACAAACTGCGTAACTGGCTGATGCAAAAAGATGAAGTGATTGCCTATGCGCAGGCACGCGCCACGGATGGCGGCAGCGGCGCGGTGATTGTGCTGCTCAAAGCATAAAAAACGCGATGCTCATATGAGCATCGCGTTTTTTTATAAAGCATCATCCATTACCAATCTAGCCATTACCAATATTGACGATGCTGGTGCGGCCCACGGCCTCGCATCGCCGCCGGACGATATCCTGGCGCCGGCATCGGTTGAATCTGTACCACATTGGGTCTGACTGACACGGCCACATCCAACACCGGACCTGGATCTCTGTCCATCATGGTTGAATATTGACGGCCCTGATATTCGTAATTCACCACATAGCCTGTGGTCACGGTTTGCCATTGGTCAACCATCACACACTGCTCAACCGGGCGCGTCACCACGCGCTCATTGCCATAGGCATTCTGGTTACCGACGCGGTCGCCCACAATCGCACCAACACCAGCACCCACCGCAGCGGCGGCGATACGGCCGTTACCGCGACCAATCGTGCTGCCTAATAAACCACCGGCGACGCCACCGACAATCGCACCAGTATTAGAGCGATTAGATTCATACACGCTTTCACGCACATATTCGGTATGGCACTCTTGGCGTGGCTGGTTGATTTGTTGCACTTGCGGCGCCACAGATAACACTCTGGCCCGGTCGATATACTCGGCATCGGCAAACGCACTCTGGCTCGCGGCCATTAACACTAGGCTAGATAAAATTAATTGACGCATGTTTGTTTTCCTCTCTTGAAGCACACTGCTTGCTGCAGTTATGTCGTTAACGTGCATTCAATCATGAGAGATGACGCGCCGATGTATCAAACCCGGCAAAATTTTGTATCTGGGCAGATACGAAGACTACTGGCCGCTGTTGGCCAGTTTGAGCAATTCACCACGCTGCTGGATTTCAATCACCCCGCGGCCCATGGTCAACCAGCCTTTTTGTTCCAGGCGCTTTAACTGGCGGCTGATGACTTCACGCGCGGTGCCTAATTCATCGGCAATTTGCTGATGCGTGCGTTGAATGGTGTTATTGCCCATATCGAGCAACCATTTGGCTAAACGCGCATCCAGCGTTTGAAAAGCGACTTCATCCAGCAACACAATGAGGTCGCTGATCAAGGCGCCATAGTTTTGCATCACGTATTGCCTGAACACCGGCGAATCTATCATCAGTTTATGAAAAGTGGTCTCCGGCACGATCACATCCTGGATTTCTTCCTCAACAATGGTCGAGGCCGGATATTGACTATTGCCCAGCAGGCAAGTGGTGGTAATCACACAGGTTTCGCCAGCGCCGACGCGGTAAAGCACGATTTCGCGGCCACTGGCAGACATTTTATAGACGCGTGAACGGCCCTTGAGCCTTAATACATAACCGCCACAATGATCGCCCTCGCGATAGCCGATGGTGCCGATGGGCGCTTCGACAATACGGGCATATTGCGTCAGTAGTTTTTTCGCGGCGTCTTCCAGTGCTTCCAGCTCAGGAAACACACTGATCCATGCCAATGATTGCATCATCCCGATGATCCCCAATGTTTTTTATTGTGATTGTGCTGGCAGTTAAAAACCAGGCCAGCACTTTTAATGTATGCGACCAACTTTACCATAGATTGATTTCAAATCATGATCTCTGCATCAGCAACGCGTGAAAGCATACACAATCTGTGACAACAGGTTTATGATGGAATTTCAACGTATAAATTGAAGTATAAAAATAAATGATGATTCTAGGGGTATTATGCAAACGTCGGATATTGCGGTGGATCTTTTTGATCAGTTAAGAGCCTCAGCCGATCAGGCCAGCCAGTTGATGAAAGCAATGGCAAACACTGATCGCTTGATGCTGTTATGTCAATTATCACAAGGTGAAAAATCGGTCAGCGAGTTAGAAAACAACCTGAATTTAAGGCAACCCAGCCTGTCGCAACAATTGACCGTATTACGCGAGGCGCAGCTAGTCAGCACTCGGCGCGAAGGCAAAAATGTCTATTACAGCATAGGCAGCCCGGCCGCGCTGGCAGTGATTCAGGTACTGCATCGTGAATTTTGCCAAAAAACGGCCACCGCGCAACTCAAAAGTGCATAGCCACTTGCAACCGGGATTTAAAAACGTATGGACATTAAAACAATAGATCAACGCTACAGCATCAGCGACCAGTTAATCGAAGCTGATTTGGACGCATTGGCCGCCCAAGGCATCACACTGGTGGTGAATTTCAGGCCCGATGGTGAAGGCGGCGAGTCGCAACCCACCAATGCAGCCCTCGCTTCAAAAGCAGCGGCGCTGGGCATGGCTTACGCGCATATCCCGGTGCTGCCCAACCAGATTCAACCTTCACATGTGCAACAATTGCAGGCATTGCTGAGCGCACATCCTGGCCCAGCACTAGGTTTTTGCCGCACGGGGAATCGGGCCAATCAAGTCTATCAACTGGCATCACAGGCCCCAGCCGCCGCTAAACCGGCCTGTTGCAGCCAACCCGCCGCACAAGAGGGCTTGATCAATAAAGTCAAAAGCTGGTTTAACGATTAAATAACGACTTATAAATAAAGAAATCAATCAACACCATGAATAAAAACAATTTCGATGTGGTCATTGTCGGCGGCGGTGCCGCTGGTTGCGCCATCGCGGCCAGTTTAAAAAAACGCGCGCCCGCACTTAATATTGCCATCATAGAGCCGTCTGACCAGCATTTTTACCAGCCCGCCTGGACCCTGGTCGGTGCCGGTGAGTTTGAGGCACAGAAAACAGTGCGCGCCATGGCTGATTGCATCCCGGCTGGCATCACCTGGTTGCAAGCCGCAGCGACCAAGTTCGAGCCGGAACAGAAACAGGTCATTACCGATAAACTGGGCACGATTCAATATGAGCAACTAGTGGTTGCGGCTGGCTTGACACTCAACTGGGCAGGCATCAAGGGCTTGTCAGAGACACTGGGCAAACACGGTGTGACCTCCAACTACCGCTTTGATCTGGCGCCCTACACCTGGCAACTGGTGCAACAATTGCAGTCTGGCAAAGCCTTGTTTACCCAACCGCCAATGCCGATTAAATGTGCAGGTGCCCCACAAAAGGCCCTGTACTTATCATGTGCCGAATGGCTGGGCAAAGGCCGACTGACAAATATTAAGGCTTCATTTTACAGTGCGACCCCCACCTTATTTGGTGTCAAAGAATATGTAGAGCCCTTGATGCAATATATCCGCCGCTATCAGGTGGATTTACATTTGAACAGCACCCTGGTCGAGGTCGATGGCCCAGGCAAAACCGCCTGGTTTAATGTCAAAGATGCCGACGGCAATGTGAGCCGCGTCAGCGAAACGTTTGACCTGCTACACGTAGTGCCGCCACAAACCGCGCCGGACTTTATCAAGCAAAGCCCGCTAGCTAATGCCGATGGCTGGGTTGAAGTCGACCAGCACAACTTGCAGCATGTGCGCTATCCGGATATTTTTGGCGTTGGCGACTGCACTAATACGCCCAATGCCAAAACAGCCGCTGCGGCACGCAAGCAGGTGGTGATTGCCGCCGAAAACCTGCTGGCAGCGCGTGCCGGGCAAGCATTGCCCTCACGCTATGATGGCTATGGTTCCTGCCCGCTCACGGTAGAAAAAGGCAAAATCATTCTGGCTGAATTTGGTTATGGCGGCAAAATCGTGCCGACTTTACCGTGGGACTCCACCAAGCCCCGCCGCTCGGCCTGGTGGCTCAAAAAATATGTATTACCGCCGCTTTACTGGCACCTGATGCTCAAGGGCCGCGAGTGGCTGGCCCGTTGCGGGGCGTGCGGTTAACGCACTTTGTCTGCCATAAAAGTCTGTAGCCATTGCAAGGTGAGCGCGACGCCAAAGCCGTTCACCTCGCTGGCCACCGCGCCCAAGCCCTCTTTATGGCTATAAGACGACAGATCAATATGGCACCAGGCCACATCGCCTTCAATAAATTTACCTAAAAAGCGCGCCGCCAGCATATGGTCAGCATCGCTGTCCATGGTGCATTGCTTGATGTCGGCAATGTCACTATCCAGTTCGCTGTCGTAATCCTCCGCATACGGGAAAGCCACCACGCGCTCGCCGCTAACGGCACCCGCCTCCACCATTTGCTGCGCCAAAACGGCCTGATTTGCCACAATGCCGCTCATACGTGAGCCCAGCGCCGTTTGCATACTGCCTGTTAATGTTGCGTAATCAATCATCACATCCGGCTTATCGCGGCTGGCCAGCGTCAAGGTGTCCGCCAGTATCATACGACCTTCAGCATCGGTGTGTACGATTTCTATACTCATGCCATTCAGCGCAGTAATCACATCGTTTTGTTTGTAAGCATTGGGGCCAATGTGGTTTTGCGCCAGCGCCAGCCAGCAATCCACATTGATTGGCAATTGTTGCGCGCTGATCGCCTGCAACACACCCACGGCCACTGCGCTACCGTTCATATCCTGATGCATGCCCTGCATATATTTGGCGGACTTTAAATTGTGGCCGCCGGTATCAAAACAAATGCCTTTGCCGACCAAGGCCAGTGTTTTTTCGGCTTGTGGATGGCGATAGCTCAGTTTAACGATGGCGGCATCTTGCGGCTCAGAGCCCTGCGCCACGGCGACAAAAGCACCCGCGCCCAATTGGCGCAGGGCGTCTGTGTCCCACTCGGCATATTGCCAGCCTTTTTCACTGGCCATGCTTTGCAGGCACTGGCGATACAAGGCTGGCGTCAGCATATTGGGAGGTGTCATGGTCAGCGCGCGGCAGACCGTATTGCCCGCCGCCAGCGCTGAGACCTCCTCTGCCCAGGCAATGTCAGCGACCCCAAACACCCCTATTTCGCGCAACTTTTGGCCTGCAGGCTTTTGTTTCAATACCGGCAATGCTTGCGCATTGACCAGCGCGACGTAAGCAGCCAGCCTTGCAAACTGAGGGGCCTGTTTTTTTGCATATACCGCTAGAGCAATCCGCTCGGGGTGTTCAGCCAGCAAGGGCTTCACCGCCGCACGCAATGCGGTGGCCATGGCAAATGTCGAGGCCGTCGCATCCAGTTGGCACAGGCTGACCAGCGTGCCTTCTGCCAGCTCAAGCGTGATGGGCTTATCTTTTAAATCGGCCGCAGTCAGGCCTGCGCGCTGTAACTTTGCCGCGAATACATCCGCAAAAGGCAAATCAGCAGAAAATTTTTCTTCAAATATGACCAATATGTGCCGGGCATAGGCTGATAATAAGGTTGAACTGACTTCAGAAGTTTGGGACCACTCGATGCGCATATCGTTACAAAACACTCTTATATAAAACATTAAATAAACGTAGCAAATACCTGTAGTTAGGCATGATTCATTCATGCAAAACTTGACCAAAAGCGCCAAAAAAGAGACACTTACAGCTAATAACTAGGTTGCTGAGATTCATCACCTGAATTCAGCAACGTGATACCATAAAAGCAGTCTCCAATTTCGGAATCCCTTCTTGGTCATCAACACTTTCTCAGCGCTAGGCATGGCTAGGTGCTAGATTATACGCATAGCGACTTAAAACTCGGAGAATCCTCACGCATGGCAACGCATTCGCAAGCACACCTCAATGAAACAGACGCGCAAGAAACGCAAGAGTGGCTAGAAGCCCTCAGTGCCGTCATTGAGAACGAAGGGCCAGAACGCGCCCACTTCCTGCTGGAAGCAATGATTGATCAGGCCCGCCGTTCCGGCGGCCATTTGCCTTATAAGGCAACCACCGCTTACGTGAACACCATCCCTACGCACTTGCAGGGCAAACTGCAAGGTGACCCGGAGATGGAGCGCCGTGTACGCGCACTGATCCGCTGGAACGCGATCATGACTGTATTACGTGCCAACGAAAAATCACCTGGCATCGGTGGTCATATTGCCAGTTTCCAGTCGGCAGCCACGTTGTACGACGTAGGCTTTAACCACTTTTTCCGCGCAGCCAACGAGAGCTTTGGCGGCGACTGCATTTACTTCCAGGGTCACTCCTCGCCAGGCGTGTATGCACGTGCTTTCCTCGAAGGCCGTATCTCTGAAGAACAAATGGACAACTTCCGCCAGGAAACCGGCGGCAATGGCTTATCTAGCTACCCGCACCCATGGTTGATGCCAGATTTCTGGCAGTTCCCAACCGTGTCTATGGGCCTGGGCCCATTGGCGGGTATTTATCAGGCACGTTTCCTCAAATATTTGCATAACCGTGGCATTGCCGATACGGCTGACCGCAAGGTATGGGTGTTCTGCGGTGATGGCGAGATGGACGAGCCAGAATCACAAGGCGCGATCTCACTGGCTGCGCGTGAAGGCCTGGACAACCTGATTTTCGTTATCAACTGTAATTTGCAGCGCCTGGATGGCCCGGTGCGTGGCAACGGCAAAATTATCCAGGAACTCGAATCCAACTTCCGCGGTGCGGGCTGGAACGCGATCAAGGTCATCTGGGGTTCTTACTGGGATCCGCTGCTGGCCATGGATAAAGACGGCATTTTGCGCAAACGCATGGAAGAATGCGTGGATGGCGAATACCAGAACTTTAAACAAAAAGGTGGCGCCTACACGCGTGAGCACTTCTTTGGCAAATACCCTGAGCTGCGTGAAATGGTGGCAGCGATGTCAGATGCCGACATCTGGCGCCTGAACCGTGGCGGTCACGATCCCCACAAAGTCTTTGCAGCTTACCAGTCTGCGGTAACGCACAAAGGCCAGCCAACTGTCATTTTGGCCAAAACCGTCAAAGGTTATGGCATGGGCGAAGCTGGCGAAGGCCAGAACACCACCCACCAGCAAAAAAGCATGGATATTGCCTCACTCAAGGCCTTCCGTGACCGCTTTGACCTGCCATTGACTGACGAACAGGTAGAAAACCTGTCTTACTACCGTCCGGCCGAAGATAGCCCGGAAATCAAATACATGATGGAGCGCCGTGCTGCGTTAGGTGGCTTTGTGCCTAGCCGCCGCCGTAAAGGCAACGAGCTGACCGTACCTGAGTTGTCCGCGTTTGAAAACATGCTGGGTGCGACGGGTGAGCGTGAAATCTCCACCACCATGGCTTTTGTGCGTATTTTGTCTACCCTGGTGCGTGACAAGCAAGTCGGTAAATATGTGGTGCCTATCGTGCCAGACGAAGCGCGTACCTTCGGTATGGAAGGCATGTTCCGCCAATTGGGCATTTATTCTTCTGTTGGCCAGTTGTACGAGCCACAAGACTCTGACCAAGTGATGTTCTACAAAGAATCACAAAGCGGCCAGATTCTGGAAGAAGGCATTAACGAAGCGGGCTCATTCGCTAGCTGGCTGGCAGCGGCGACGTCTTACAGCGTCACCGGCACGCAAATGATTCCGTTCTACATCTACTACTCCATGTTCGGCTTCCAGCGTATTGGTGACTTTGCCTGGGCAGCTGGCGATAGCCGTGCACGTGGCTTCTTGCTGGGTGCGACCGCAGGCCGTACCACCTTGAACGGTGAAGGCTTGCAGCACGAAGATGGTCATAGCCATCTGATGTCAGCCACAATTCCAAACTGCGTGTCTTACGACCCGACGTTTGCTTACGAGCTGGCCGTGATCATTCAGGAAGGCATGCGCCGCATGGTACAAAACCAGGAGGATGTGTATTACTACATCACCCTGATGAACGAAAACTATACGCATCCAGCCATGCCTGAAGGCAGTGCTGAAGGCATCCTCAAAGGCATGTACAGCTTCAGCAAGTCCAAAGCCAAAGGCCCGAAAGTGCAGTTGATGGGTTCCGGCGTGATTCTGCGCGAAGTGATTGCCGCCGCTGAGTTGCTGGAAAAAGATTGGGGCGTCTCTGCTGACGTATGGAGCGTGACCAGCTTTACCGAGTTGCGCCGAGATGGGATTGATGCCGAGCGTCATAACCTACTGAACCCGGAAGCCAAGCCAAAGCTGAGCTATGTTGCTCAAGCCCTGGCAAAAGCTGAAGGTCCGGTGATTGCCTCCACTGACTACATGCGTTCATTTGCTGACCAGATCCACAACTATGTGCCTAACCGCTTTGTCGCCCTGGGTACCGATGGTTATGGCCGCTCTGACTCGCGCGAAGCCTTGCGTAGCTTCTTTGAAGTTGACCGCTACTACGTGGTGCTGGCAGCCTTGAAAGCACTGGCTGACGACGGCAAACTGCCAGCAGCCAAAGCGACTGAAGCGATTAAAAAATATAATATCGACATTAGTCGTGCCAACCCGGCCACGATCTAAAGTCGCGACATAAGGAACATACAAAATATGTCTATCAAAGAAGTACTGGTGCCGGATATCGGCAACTTTGACAGCGTCGACGTCATTGAAGTGTTGGTCAGCGTTGGTGACACTGTCGCCAAAGAAGACTCACTGATCACGGTGGAGTCTGACAAAGCCTCTATGGATATCCCGTCCTCACTGGCGGGCGTGGTCAAAGAAATCCACATTAAAGTCGGTGATAAAACCAAGCAAGGCGCATTGGTGTTGACACTGGATACCGCCGGTGAAGCCGCGCCAGCAGAAAAAGTAGCGCCACAACCAACCGCCACGCCAGTGGTAGCAACCGTCAAAGTGGACGAAAAAACAGTGGCGATTCCTGAGCCAACGCGCCCGGTCGCAGAGGTGCCACAAGTGGTACAACCGCAAGCTACGCCTAACCCTGTAGCTGCCAGCAGTGTGGCCAGCAGCGGCAAGTTGGCGCATGCCAGCCCTTCTGTTCGCAAGTTTGCGCGTGAGTTGGGCGTGAATTTGTCACTGGTGAAAGCCAGCGGCCCGAAAAATCGTATCGTGCAAAGCGACGTGCAAGCCTATGTGAAGGGCGAGCTGTCCAAGCCACGCTCTGAAAACATGGGTGGCGGCTTAAGCACCTTGCCGATGCCAGTGATTGATTTCAGCCAGTTTGGCACCATTGAAAGCAAGCCACTGTCACGCATCAAAAAGCTGTCTGGCGCCAACCTGCATCGCAACTGGGTCACCGCACCGCATGTGACGCAGTTTGATGAGGCCGATATTACCGACCTCGAAGACTTTAGAAAGTCTATGCTGGCCGAGGCCGAAAAGCGTGGTGTGAAATTGACCTTGCTGGCTTTTCTGATGAAAGCGGTAGTCAACGCCCTGCGCACCTACCCTAATTTTAATGCCTCGCTGTCACCAGAAGGCGATAGCTTGATTCTCAAGCAGTATTACAACATCGGCTTCGCCTGCGATACGCCAGATGGCCTGGTGGTGCCTGTGGTGCGTGATGTCAACCAGAAAGACGTGATGGACATTGCACGCGATCTGGCAGACCTCTCAGCCAAGGCCCGTGAGCGTAAATTGAAGGTCGAGGAAATGCAAGGCGGTTGCTTTACCATCTCCAGCCTGGGTGGCATTGGCGGCACCATGTTCACGCCTATCATCAATTGCCCTGAAGTGGCGATCTTAGGTGTCTCCCGCGCGGCCATGCAGCCAGTCTATAACAAAGACACCGGCGGCTTTGACCCACGCCTGATCATGCCATTGTCACTGTCATACGATCACCGCGTGATCGACGGTGCGGATGGCGCACGCTTTACCAGCCACCTGCGCGTGATGCTGAGCGATGTAAGAAGGTTATTGCTCTAATCTGAGCGATACAACACAAAGGGCGCTTCAAGCGCCCTTTGTTTTTTAGGTCATCAGAGTCTTTTCAGATCATCTGGGCCTGCTGCATAAAATCTCCCGAAGCGATTCTTGCTTTACCCACCAACGGCCATTGATACAGATAAATCCAAACCGGTTCTAATACACGCCCATCCATGGCAAGAATGTGTGTTTTAACGCGTTGATATTCGGCAGGTTGCGTATGCTGAATACCGCACTCCTCGTAATCATCCAGCACGGCCAGTACGGCTTGCGCATCATTGAGACGGTAGACTTCACCATACACACGATCACCTGGCTGATTAGAAGCAATCACGCCTGGATAATAGCTGATCTGGTACATACATCCCTGGAACCAGCCGCCGGTGACAAATTCGGCATGCGCAGCAAGATAAGCAGCCATCGCATTCGCATTACCCTGACGCAAGGTGCCATAAACAAATAATAAATCGGGCATGACCATCAGAACAAGGTGAGTTGCGGGCCATTAGACGACTGCCGCCAGGCATCCGGCACCTTGAATAAATCAGTGCGGAAGCCAAGACGCTCGCCTGACATACCCAATTTTTGGCAACTGAGTTTAAAGCGATGTGCCAACAAGTCAGCAAACACGCCTTCCCCACGCATACGCTGGCCAAAGCCGCTTTGGTAGGCTTTACCACCACGGCTTTGTTTGACAATACTCATCACGTGGCTGGCTTTAAGCGGAAAATATTGCTGCAACCATTGCTCAAACAAATCGCTTAACTCATGCGGCAAGCGCAAAAACACATAACCGGCTTTGGTGGCACCGGCCTGATGTGCTTGTTGTAGAATCTGCTCCATATCGCAATCGGTGAGTGCCGGAATGACCGGGGCGACCATGACACCTGTCGGAATCCCCGCCTCGCTTAAACGGCGCAGGGTTTCAAAGCGGCGTTCAGGGGCCGCAGCACGTGGCTCAAGCCTACGTGCAATCTGCCTATCCAGTGTGGTGATACTGAGGTAAATACTGGCCAGACCTTTGGCAGCCATCGGCGCAATCAGGTCAATATCGCGCTCTACCAGCGATGACTTGGTCACCAGGCTAAACGGATGATTCGCTTCACTGAGCACTTGAATGATTTGCCGCGTTAGCTGATATTCCCGTTCTATGGGTTGATAGCTATCCGTATTCATACCCAGCGCAATCGGTGCACATTGATACTTGGCATGCGCCAGCTCTTTTTTTAGCAAGCTAGCCGCATCGGCCTTCATCAATAGTCGTGACTCAAAGTCCAGCCCGGGCGATAGGCCTAAATAGGCATGCGTAGGACGTGCGTAGCAATAGATACAGCCGTGTTCACAGCCGCGGTAATGGTTAAGGGTGCGGTCAAAAGGCAGGTCGGGAGACTGGATGTAATTGATGATGGTTTTAGCGGCATCCAGCATGACTTGGGTGCGTAGTACTGGGGCATCCTCATCCAGACTGCCCCAGCCATCGTCTATGGCTTGTCGTGTGTGTGGGTCAAAGCGGCTCACCTGGTTGCTGTGCGCCGCCCGCCCTTTGTAAACCAGCGGTTTTTCAATCATAGTAGGGGCTGGCTCCCCTGCTGGGTCTACTTGCGTTCTGAGATCCATTGACATGCCAGCGCGCTCCAGTAAGGCAGCGATTGCAAGGCCAACATAGACACCCATAACTGTGCATCCAGGTTGCTAAAACCACGTGCATACAGCATGGCTGCACCGGCCAGAATCAGCGATACCAGAATCAGCAATTCTTCTTTAATCGGGTCTATGAGTTGCCAGTTGCTCAGCTTGGCTTTGGTTTTATTGGTCACCACAAACACACCTGCCTTGTGTGTCAGGCCATTGATAATGCCTTTGGCAATGGCGTGCGATAAGCCCAGGCTGGCCAACGACGCGCCAAAAATATCCGTCCAGCTGCAATGCATGGTTTTACGGTATAACACCGGGCCCAGAATCGCCTTGATCGCCAAAAAGCACAAAATCGGCACAATCATCACCACGACCGGCAGGCTGAAGTATTTAGGAAATGCCAGCATGGCAATGGTCCAGCCGATAGAGCCGATGGTGAATACCAGTTGCAAGGCTTCACCAAACCAGCCAAACCAGCCGGTGAGGAAGTGATAGCGCTGACTGAAGTTGAGCGACGACTTGCCCAGCAGTTTAGGCATATGGTGTTTGAGAATCTGCATGGCACCAAACGCCCAACGGTTACGCTGCGACTTGAGTGCCTTGAAGTTAGCTGGCGTCAGGCCGCGACCAAAGGTTTCGTCGATGTAACGCAACTCCATATTGTTCTCAAGCAAGCGCAAACCCAGCTCGGTATCTTCACAAATACACCATTCTGACCAGCCGCCCAGTGTTTGCAAGGATTCACGACGAATCAAGGTCATTGTGCCATGCTGAATCAAGGCATTACGCTCATGGCGATGGTGCATGCCGATGCGGAAAAAGCCTTCAAACTCCCAGTTACACATGCGCTGGAAAAAGTGATTCTCCCATTCACGGTGTGCCTGTGGCGCCTGCACCACTGCCACTTGTGACTCTTGAAAATGTGGCACCAGGTCTGACAGCCAATCCGGTGTGACTACATAGTCTGCATCCACCACACCCACCACTTGTGCATCAGGATGTGTTTTATCCAGGGCAAAGTTTAACGCCCCGGCTTTAAACCCTGGCCACGAAGGCAAATGGTAAAAATGAAAGTTATCCGGCATGGTAGCCATATAGGTTTCCAGCGGCTTCCACTTGGCTTCATCTTTGGTGTTGTTATCAACCACAATCACTTCATAATGCGTGTAATTGAGCTTGCGCAAGCTGTCTATCGTGGCAATCACCATTTCTGGCGGCTCGTTATAGCAAGCCAGGTGAATAGAGACAAACAGTTCCTGGTCGGCGTGCAGCGGTTTGGCACGTTTGAACAGGCGGCGCCAGTCGGGTTTAAACATCACCTCACTAAACTCTGCGGCATAAATCATCAGCACCATAGAGGTCAACGCAATGCCTAAAATAAGGCCGATGAGCACCACAAAGTCACGCAGGGTGTAGTAATAATCCCCCGGCAAATTCCAGGCGATGGTCAAGGTGGTGATACAGGCCTGGAACAACACCGCCATCGACAACACACCGCCGATGCCCCAATGCTTGAAGCGCCAGGCAATTAACATCAGTGGAATAAACGCCAACAAGCTAGACCAGGTCGCTTTGGCAATCCAGCGCGTATTCGGTGGCACCGCGCCTTGTAATGAATACTTCTGGTGACGGTCAGCGTTATACATGCCCCAATAAGCACCTGCCCACCCTTCCAGCGCCACTTTCCACGGCTGGTCAAAGGCTTCCATCAGGTAAAAATCGAGGTCTTCAATCGAGTTACGCGCTAAAAACTCACGGATAAAACGCGCCTGATTGACTTCACTGGCTACAGAGGCACCAATGGCCGGGCCACGGCTAGGCCAGCCCACCTCGGTAATGACGATTTTTTTGCGCGGATAGGCCTGCATGAGCTGGTTGTAGCGCTCGATGGTGTATTGCACGGCTTTTTCTACCGGCACACCTTCGTGGTATGGCAGCAAATGTACTGCAATATAGTCTACGTGCTTGACCAGTTCAGGGTGTTTAAGCCACACATGCCATGGCTCAGCGGTCGACACCGGCACATTGCTGTGTTCGCGCACAAAATCCAGGTAACCGATAAGCGACTGCACCGGCAAATCATTACGCAGCAAGGCCTCGTTACCGACAATCACGCGGTCGATATTGCTATAGTTTTCCAGTTTTTCCAGCAACGCAGACACTTCACGCGTATTTTTTTGATTGTCGGTATCAATCCACGCGCCCGCAATCACATTCATATTGCGTCTGGCAGCCAGCGGCACGACTTCATTCAAATCCAGCGACGAATACATACGGATATGTCGCGTATGTTTGTGCATCAGGTCCAAGTCTTGCGCCAGTTCCGCCGTGCTGGGATGTTGGCCATCTAGCGGACTTTGGTTGCCACGGTAGCCAGAATAAGCAAACCCGTTGACAGCCGGCTTCACGCTAATCAGTGGCAAGGCACGGTTAGCCAAGGCCCACAGCCCAAAATGCAGCGCCGAAAACAGAATGGCAAACGCCAAACCAGGCACCAGTTTTCTAAACCAGGAAACGATCACTTCTCACTCTTTCCATCATTTAATGATGTCATTATTTAAATTTTTATTGGCTTAACTGCATGCTTTTGGCTGGCAACACCAATAGCGCCAAGCCGCTGGCTGCACACCACCACCAGGCCATTATATTGCCTGGCTCTGCCATGGCGACCGCAATCGCCATATTGGTGCCAACCAACACCATCACTGCCGTCAACCAAAGCCCTATCGCGTGCATGGTTGCCTGGCGCGACGCACCTGCTGGCGCGGTGATGATCGCAATCGTGATCATGACTAAAGGCAGGCACACCAGTATCAGCGGAAAATCCAGGTAACGACCTTGAATAGCCAAGCCTGCACTGGTGAGCAAAAAGGCCAACGCCAGCAAGCGCAGCAATGATTGCTCAAGACCAGGCTTGGCTACCAAGCCCAGCCATTGCCTGAGTTGTAACACCACTAAGGCCCAACCCAGCAATACCAGGCCACCTAACATGGCATACTCACCACTATTGCGTGCGGCCAGTTGCACATAACCTAGCTGCAAATAGGCGTGCAAGCCGACCACTGCGCCAGTTAACGCCAGCAACAGCATTTGGTTTACAGGCAGGCGTTGGTATTTTCCCCAGCCTAATGCTGCAACGGCAAGTGCCAGTGCCAGCAGATAAGGTTTAAAACCATCATGGCGCTCTGCCACCGGGCCTTGTAGATTAAATTTAGGCTGTAAATCGGTATCCAGCACGCCCCAGTAACCGCCAACCGTGCCTTCCAGCTCGCGTTTCCATGGCTGATCTACTGCTTCAATCACGTTATATTGCCAATGATTCACCTGCGCCGCTTGTAAAAACTCGCGCATGTAACGCGCCTGGTTGATGGCACTTGGTTGTGACCAGAACCGCTGACGCCCTTGCGACGGCCAGCCGGTTTCGCCAATTAAAATCGGCTTCTTAAATACAGTGCCCAAATGCCCCATGACAGACGCCGTGTGCGCAACTGCCTGCTCAATCGCGACTGGCTTGTCTTCCCAATAAGGCAGAATATGCACGGTCACAAAGTCGACATCCTGCTCCAGCGTCGGGTGCTTGAGCCAGAACTCCCACACATCGGCATAGGTCACTGGCGCTTTGGTATTGGCTTTAGCCCATTGCAGATACTCATGCATTTTTGGCTCAGACTGTTCACCGCGCAGTAAGACTTCATTACCCACCACCAGGCCACGCACTGTGTCAGGGTATTGATTCGCCTGCTGCACGGCCAACTGCAATTCGGCTTTATTCAGTGCATCGACCCAGCCTATCCACACGCCAACAATGACCTGCATGCCCAGCTTTTGCGCCGCCTTAGGCACATAATCCAGCCCTTGGCCAACAGAATAAGTGCGTACGCAACGGGTGACTTTAGACAGCGCCTGCAAGTCTTGCTCAATCTGCAACGGATCAACAAAGCTATCTTTAATGGTTGGATTCATACCAGGTTTGTAATAAGGCGCATACGACACGCATTGCAATGGCAGTGCCTCCGCGGCCACTTCTACCAGCGCTTGCGGCTGTTGCAAGCGCCACAGGTAAAAGATAGACCCGATTAGGAATAAGGTCAGCCAGACGATGGGTGAAATTCGAGATAACAAACGCTGCAACATGATCCCCTGAAACGGAATTCCTTAAAAAAACAGCTTGCATTCTCTCACAAATAGCACCGAGATGCGTCCTACAAGCCCTGTTAAAACCGCAGAAATAGTCCAAAAGAGACTTGGTAAATTGGGCGATTGGACTTATGATGAAAAGTATTCAAAAGTCTCGCTAAAATGACGGGCTTTTAAACATTCTCACGCCAAAATAAACCATCTCAGAAGTCATATGAACGTTAAATCCTGCTTGACCACACTCGTGTTGCTTTCATCCTTTTCTGTGCCAGCATTGGCTGCGCCTGTTGCCAGCCTGGACTACAGCGGCGAATATCTTTGCAAAGGCAACAACATCACCGTTGGCGATTATGAAGTGACCATTTATTTAAAAAAGAATCGCCGCAACAGTACATCTCAAGTGTCAGTGTATGACCTGGCGACACACACCGAAAACAAGCAAAGCTACACCGGCCAAGCCATTACTCGCGGCAAACAGCTGGCAATGACCTTTAAATTATCTGATGCGAAATATGCCGAATTTTCTACTGGCATGGGTCAATTCAACAAGGTGGGCAAAAGTGGCTGGACATTCAAAAACGACTACTACGAACCAGACGACACCGGCGGCAACTATGGCCATGAAACCTGCACCATGAAGCCAGCCGCGGCTACTCACCCTGCCAGCACCCCTGCAATCAAGCATTAGTATGTATCGACAACCCAAAAGTGAACTTGTTCTTTTGGTGATAAAATAGCAAAACTAATCGGAATATAAGGTTTTCATGAGTCAAATGGTTGAAATAGTGGTGCCGGATATCGGCAATTTTGACAGTGTCGATGTGATCGAAGTGCTTGTAGCGGTGGGCGATACCATTGCCAAAGAAGACTCCCTGATCACGGTGGAGTCCGACAAAGCCTCCATGGACATTCCTTCTTCACACGCTGGTGTGGTTAAAGAACTCAAAGTGGCCGTTGGTGACAAAGTCGCCAAAGGTAGCCTGATTTTAGTCGTAGAAAGTGCGCAAGCCGCCACGGCTGAAGCCAAACCTGCGGCCGTCGTTGACGCTGCTCCTGCAGCCCAAACAACCGCACCTGCAGCTCCCGCACCATCGGCTGCCACAGGCAATCATGACCTGACTTGCCAGGTCATGGTGCTCGGCTCAGGCCCTGGCGGTTACACTGCCGCCTTCCGTGCTGCCGATCTTGGCCTGAAAGTCGTGCTGGTGGAACGTTACCCAACACTGGGCGGTGTTTGCCTCAACGTCGGTTGCATCCCTTCCAAGGCACTATTGCATACAGCAAAAGTGATTACCGAAACCGAAGAAACAGAACATCATGGCCTGAGCTTTGGCAAACCAAATATTGACCTCGACAAACTGCGCAACTGGAAAGCCAACGACGTCGTCGGCAAGCTGACCGGTGGCCTGGCGCAAATGGCCAAGGCACGCGGTGTGACTGTGGTGAGCGGCGTTGGTAAATTCACCAGCCCTACCCAGATCGCCGTGACCGCAGCCGACGGTAAAGTCACCCTGGTGGGCTTTGAAAACGCCATTATTGCAGCCGGTTCACAAGCCACAAAATTCCCTGGCGCGCCAGAAGATGAGCGCATTATGGACTCCACCGGCGCCCTCGCGCTGGCAGATATCCCCGAAACCATGCTGGTGATTGGTGGTGGCATCATCGGCCTGGAAATGGGCACCGTGTATGACGCACTGGGCACCAAAGTCAGTGTGGTCGAGTTTATGGATGGACTGATTACCGGCTGCGACCGTGACTTGGTCCGTCCTTTGCAAAAACGCATGGAAAAACGCTTTGAAAGCATCATGCTGTCGACCAAAGTCTCAAAAATTGAAGCAAAAGCCGATGGTATTTATGTGGACTTTGAAGGCGCGAATGCACCGAAAGAAACACAGAAATACGACCGTGTACTGGTCTCGATTGGTCGTCGCCCAAATGGTAAAAACATCGGTGCAGAAAATGCCGGCGTGATCGTCGATGACCGTGGCTTTATTGCCGTCGACAAACAAATGCGTACCAATGTACCTAACATTTTTGCGATTGGCGATATTGTTGGTCAACCCATGCTGGCACATAAAGCCACGCATGAAGCCAAAGTGGCGGCTGAAGTCATCGCCGGCCATAAGGTTGAGTTTGTCGCCAGTGTGATTCCTTCTGTTGCATACACTGACCCAGAAATTGCCTGGGTAGGCTTAACCGAAACCGAAGCCAAGGCCAAAGGCATAGAGATCGAAAAAGCTAGCTTCCCTTGGGCAGCTAGTGGCCGCGCCTTATCGATTGCGCGTACCGAAGGTGCGACCAAGCTGATCTTTGATAAAGACACCCATCGCGTGATTGGTGCTGGCATTGTCGGCATCAACGCTGGTGAGTTGCTGGCTGAGGCTGTATTGGCGATTGAAATGGGCGCAGACGCACACGACCTGGGCCTAACCATTCACGCCCACCCAACGCTGTCTGAAACTGTATGCTTTGCAGCTGAGCTTAAAGAAGGCACCATTACTGATATGCTGCCACCTAAAAAGCGTTAATATTCATAGTGTTGTACAACAAAAAGCCCGCAATCGCGGGCTTTTTGTTTAAGAACTCTCAAGCTACTGACAAGGCATTTCTTTTAATACCGAGTCAGGGAAATGTGAACGAGACTTTTGCAAAGTGGCAAACTGCTGCGGACTCACCTGCTGTAGTTTAATGACCGCCTGGCCGCCGTTGCGCGTCGCTTTAATCAGCAATTTCACGCCTTTATTTTTGAGATCAGCCATCAGTTTATCGGCGAGTTTTTCATCACGGAACACGCCAAACGAAATCGCGTTACGCCATTTAGGGTCATCTTGCACAATAAAGAAGTCTTCAACCCCCAGCTTACGCAATTCATCCGCCTTGGTCTGTGCGGCTTCGGCAGTGGCCAAAGGTGGCTTGTAAATCCAGTAGCGCACACTCTCCTGGCCAGTGCTGGTCATATTGGTTTGCGTTTTAATATTCATCTGCTGCGCGACACTGGCGGCTTCGGTCACCCGTGCCATATTAAAGCCGCTCCACTCGTAACACGCGGTTTGCACTACGGCATGCGTTTCTGTTGGTTTGGTCACTGGCGCTTTCTCAGCAACTGTTTTTTCGGCAGGTTTGTTTTCAACCGGTTTTGCGTCCCCAGCTTTCACTTCTGGCACTTTGATTTCTGTTTTAGACAAATTAGACGCCATGGCAGGCGAGTTGCTTGCGGCCTCCTCAGGCGCTAAAACAGGCTCGGGCGCAGGCGCGACTGCTACCGTGCGCTTAGGGTAAGATGCCAGCGCTTGCGCACTGAGTAAGTTGATTTGTTCAGGATGCAGCTCAGGCTTGAGGCTGCTGACGGCCGACAACGATGCGTCATGCTTAAAATAAGCAAACACCGCCACGTTAGCTAACAGCAATATCCAGAATAGTCTTTTCATTGTTGTGTACTTTTCATTTGTCTGTTTGTTCAGCCAGGCAGGCCAACCCCTTTAACACCAGATTATCCACAATAATTGCCTGTACTGACAATCTATCCGGCAAATATCTGTGCAATAAAGCAGCATCGCCGCCAGTCAGCACCAATAAAGGCAAAGCATCAACCAAAGATGTCATGCGTTCAAACTGTGCGCTGACGGATGCCGCAAGTGCCTGCACACAGCCCAGCCACATCGCCTGCTGGCTGTTTTGCGCAAAACCAGGCTCAGCCTGATCTGGTGGATAAGCATAATCCAGTTGCGCTGCGCCTTGCTGCAAGCTTAGCCACATCAAACGCACACCAGGCTGTATGGTGCCGCCAGCAAAACTAGCCTCTGCCCTGTTCACCACAAGCGCATCCATCGTCAGTGCCGTACCAGCAGTGACCACCAGCGCTGACTGACCAAATTGCTGCCAGGCGGCCAGCACACAGCACCAGCGGTCACTACCCAATTGCGATGGTTGCTGATAACTATTTTGCACGCGCAATGCAGTCGCTGTGGATTGCACCAGTTGCAGTTTCTCTGCGTTCAGTTCATCTCCAAGATTGGGCAATGCTTGTAACCAACGCTCGCCAGCCACATTGCTTAGCCAAACTTGTTTAGCCTGCGCGATCGCCTGCAACAAACGCTGCGCATCTGCATCGCCTTGCAGCCATTGCTGATGCGTTAAAGTATGCACTTGCCATGCAGCATCCTGATGCGGCTGGTCTGGGCACCAGGCCCATTTGGTGCGTGTATTGCCCGCGTCAATTAACAGCTTCATGCCGCACTCCGCACACTGATTTCACCCGCATTAAACCGTTGCTGCCCGGTAGCAGTTTGCACTAGCAAACTGCCCTCTTCGGCCACGCCCAGCACTTGGCCAGGAATGGTCTGGCCATTGGCGAGCAACAAATTGACTGGCTGCTGATGAAACGCATGCGCCGCCGTCCACGCGCTTTGAAAATAAGCAAAGCCTTGTTCGGCAAACTGGTTTAAGTGAATGGCAAGCTGGCTCAAACATCGCCCGAGCAATACATTTGGATCCAACGCCTGCGCAGACAAGGCATTCAGGCCTAATACCGGCTGGTCGATGCTGGCGCGCATCTCTGGCGCCACCTCCAGATTGAGGCCTATGCCAATCACTGCCGCGCTTGGCCCTTCCATATCGCCTTGCAACTCAATCAAAATGCCGCCGAGTTTGTGCCATTGCCCCTGATGCTGTACCAGTAAATCGTTAGGCCATTTTAATTGCACCTCGGTTAGGCCCAGGCTGTGCAAGGCCCGCACTAAGGCCAGGCCCACCACCAAACTCAGGCCAGACAACCCGGCCGCACCACACTGAAAGCGCCACAAAACTGAAAAGGTGACACTGCCACCCAATTGTGAGACCCACTGGCGGCCACGGCGACCACGCCCGGCGGTTTGAATATGCGCAGCAACGCAAGTGCCATGCGCCACACCGCGCGCACTCTCTTGCATCAAATAACGGTTGGTAGAATCGACCTGCGCTAATACCTGCACATGAAACCACGGCGCATATTCGCCACAGGCCTGCACCACGGTATCGGCATCCAGCAAGGTCACCGCTTTGGGTAGCCGATAACCGCGTCCACGTACTGAAAATACGGTAATGCCTAAGGTTGCCACCGATTGAATCGCGTTATAGACAGTCGCCCGCGTCACGCCAAAGCGCTGCGCCAGCGCTTCACCAGAGTGAAACTTGCCATCGGCCAATACCGCCAATATCGGAAATGCCAGTTTGTTCATCGAATTACTTTTTAAACGTGTCGCAGACGTGAATCATAGCCCGCAGTGTAGCATACCCGGCCTGCGCAGCCGGTCGATCAGCGCTTGAAACACCTTGCATTAAGCGTTTTGGGTCGCGTCATGAAGCGTGTAAAATACTCCTACTTTAGCAACCTCCAAGAACCGCCATGTCGATAGAAAAAGAACCGATTCCAGCCGCCTCCAACTTTATCCGCGCCGTGATTGATAAAGACCTCGCAGAAAACAAATACGCGAGCAAAAAATGGGCGGGCTCGCCCGGCGATGCCAAGCATCAAGCCGGTGGCCAGGTAGATTTTGCCAAAATCCGCACGCGCTTCCCTCCCGAGCCTAATGGTTACCTGCACATTGGCCATGCCAAATCGATCTTTTTAAACTTTGGCCTGGCGCGCGACTACAACGGCGTTTGCCACTTGCGCTTTGACGATACCAACCCTGAGAAAGAAAGCCAGGAGTATGTAGACAGCATCTCGGACATGGTGCAATGGCTGGGTTTTGGCTGGGACAATGCCACGCCTGGCGGCAACAAAGAAACGAATTTGTACTTTGCATCAGATTATTTTGATGTGATGTACCAGGCTGCAGAAGCGCTGATTACCCATGGTCATGCCTATGTCGATGAACAAACCGCCGATGAGGTGCGCATTAACCGTGGCACATTGACTGAGCCAGGCAAGGACTCGCCGTTCCGTAACCGCAGCGTTGAAGACAACTTGCGCATTTTCCGTGAAATGCGGGATGGTAAGCACGCGGATGGCAGCATGTTGCTACGCGCCAAAATTGATATGGCCTCGCCTAATATCAATCTGCGTGACCCGGCCATCTACCGTATCCGCCGTGCGCATCACCATAACACCGGTGACCAATGGTGCATCTACCCAATGTACACCTTTGCGCACCCGATTGAGGATGCACTGGAGCAAATCACCCACTCCATCTGTACCCTGGAATTTGAAGATCAGCGCCCATTCTATGACTGGCTGATGGCTCGCCTGGTAGAAGCTGGTTTACTGGCCAACCCAGTGCCTTACCAATACGAATTTGCACGCCTGAATCTGACTTACGTTGTGCTTTCCAAACGCAAACTGATTCAACTGGTGGAAGAAAAACACGTCAGTGGCTGGGATGACCCTCGCTTGCCTACCCTGGCAGGTGCGCGCCGTCGCGGCTATACACCAGAAGGCTTCAAGCTGTTTACGGACCGCATTGGGGTTTCCAAGGCTGACTCATGGATTGATTACAGCATCCTCGAAGACTGCATGCGTGAAGTGCTCAACGAATCTGCACCGCGCAAAATCGGCGTGCTTGACCCGATTAAACTGGTCATCGATAACTATCCAGAGAATCAAGACGAAGATTGTTTTGCACCAAACCATCCGCAAAAACCAGACCTAGGCAAACGCGTGGTCAAGCTTTCCAAAGAACTGTGGATAGAGCGCGAAGACTTTATGGAAGAACCAAGCAAAGGTTATTTCCGCTTGTTCCCCGGCAACATGGTGCGCCTGCGCTATGGCTACGTGGTCAAATGCATCAGCTGCGAAAAAGACGCCGCGGGCAATGTCACCACTGTGCATTGCGAATACCTGCCAGACACCAAATCCGGCACACCAGGTTCAGACAGCGTTAAAGTCAAAGGCAACATCCACTGGGTGAGTGCTGCGCATGCCTATACGGCCGAAATCCGCCTGTATGACCGCCTGTTTAAAGACGCGCACCCAGGTAGCGGCGACCGTGACTTCCTGGATGACATTAATCCAAATTCAGTCACCACCATCACCGCCCAGCTTGAGCAAGGTGCGCAAGAGGCACACGCAGGCGATATCTACCAGTTTGAGCGCCATGGTTATTTTGTCGCTGACCGCAAAGACAGCGTGGCAGGCAAGCCGGTATTTAACAGAACGGTGACGTTGAAAGATAACTGGCAGAAGTAAGCCTTGTCATGCACTCAGTAGACCTCTCAAAAGCCTTTCGCCTCCTAAATCACGGCCCAACCACCCTGATTACGTCTGCGCATGGCAGCCAGCGTAATATCATGGCGGCGGCCTGGGTATGTGCGCTGGACTTTAATCCCGCCAAAGTCACGGTAGTGATTGATAGCAAAACCTACACTCGCGAGCTCATTGAAGCGGAAGGCACGTTTGCGATTAACCTGCCTTGCGTGCAGCAAATTGAGATGGTGAAACAAGTGGGTAGTATCAGTGGCCGCGATTTGCCTGGCACGGACAAGTTTGCCGACTATGGCATTGAAACGTTTGCGTCACAGGCAATCAGCGCACCATTAGTTACAGGCTGTGTCGGCTGGCTAGAGTGCAAAATCGTCCCAGAACCACACAATCAGAACACTTACGACTTATTTATTGCCGAGGTGCTGGCTGCGCACGCCGATGAGCGCGTATTTAGTGATGGCCGCTGGCATTTTGAGGGGCATGACGATTTGCGTACGATTCACCATATTGCCGGCGGTGTTTTCTTTGCCACCGGCCAAGCCTGCTAATTAAAGCTGCTGTTACCGTAAGCCCTGTGCGCAACACAGGGCTTTTTTATTGCCTGTGTGATTGTAAAAATTGAAACTTTCTTTTTTTAATTGATGTCAATTTAATAAGCTGTCGTTAAAACAGCGGGATGATAGGCCTGGTATCCCGCACACTTCCGTCACGGAAAAACACTGATGCGAGCAGCATCTTTCAATCGTGTGAGAGCAAAAAATGCTCTCCATGCGTAGTACTTCATGATGTTTGGTGGCAATGACCAGGCCTGACTTTTTTGCCATTGCCCGGCCATGATCATGACTGAGTGGAGGAGCCATGCGTTTAAAAAAATCCGAACAATCAGGTCAATTACCGTCAGATCAGCTTTATGTGTTGTTAATCAGCGTACACGGCTTGATTCGTGGCGACCAACTCGAACTAGGCGTGGATGCCGATACTGGCGGCCAGTGTACCTATGTGCTGGATCTGGCCAAAGCATTGGCTGAACATCCGCAAGTGGCCAAAGTGGATTTAATGACGCGCCTGATTGAAGACCCGCAAACAGCCGCAGACTATGCGCAAGCTGAAGAATCGCTGAGCGATAAAGCACGCATTATTCGTTTTAAATGTGGCCCCAAGCGCTATATGCGCAAAGAAACGTTGTGGCCGCACTTAGACCAGATGGTAGACCGCTGCCTGCATTATCTGCGCCAACAGGGCCGATTGCCAGATGTGATTCACTCGCATTATGCCGATGCAGGCTATGTCGGGCGCCAGCTGTCTATGTTGTTGGGCATTCCGCAAATACACACCGGGCACTCGTTGGGCAAACCCAAACAGGCGCGTTTACTCTCCAGTGGCCGCAAAGCGACCAATATTGAAAAGCAATTTAACTTTGAGCGACGCATTGCCGAAGAAGAAGCGCTGATTCAGTACGCCTCTATGATCGTCACCAGCACGCGGCAAGAGGTAGAGTTGCAATACGGCATGTATGCGCATCCGGACCCCAAGCGCTTTCGTGTGATCCCGCCAGGCACCGACACCTCGCGTTTTTCGCCACCAGGCAGACAGCCAATAGCATACAGCGTAGAACAAAGCATCGCGCGTTTTTTAGCGCATCCTAAAAAGCCGATGATTCTATGTATCTGCCGCCCTGAGATGCGTAAAAACATCAAAGGCCTGATTGCAGCCTATGGTAATCACCAGGACTTGCAAAAACGCGCCAATCTGGTGCTGGTCGCTGGCAGCCGCGATCATATCCGCGACCTGGAAAAATCACAGGCAGTGGTACTCAATGACCTGCTACTCGATATTGACCGCTACGACTTATGGGGCAAGGTCGCCATTCCTAAAAGCCATGCGCAAGAGGATGTGCCCGAGCTTTACCGCCTGGCGGCGAAAAGCCGGGGCGTGTTTATCAATGCTGCGTTTACCGAACCTTTTGGACTCACCTTATTAGAAGCGGCCGCCTGTGGCTTGCCGGTGATTGCGCCTGATGATGGTGGGCCACGCGATATTTTGGCCAACTGCCACCATGGCTTGCTGGTCGACACCCTTGATAGTGAGGCTATAGGCGAGGCTTTATTGAGCGCACTCACTGATAAGCCGCGCTGGCGCAAATGGGCCAAGAGCGGCGTGTTGAACGTCAAGCGTCATTACACCTGGGCCGGGCATGTCAACAAATACGTCAAAGAAGTCCGCTCTTTATTACGCAAGCAACGTAAAAACCTGCGCAAGCAGCAAATCGCGCTGCATAGCGGCAAATCGCCTATCCCGCTGGCGCAGCATGCATTTATCACCGATATTGATAACACCTTGCTCGGCCAGCGTGAGGGGCAAGAGGCGCTGGTTGAATGGCTGATCAACAATGTCGGCTATACCATTTTTGGCATTGCGACCGGCAGGCCGCTAGACAGCGCCATCGACATTTTGCGCAAAAACCGCATTCCGATTCCGGATGTATTAATCACCTCAGTTGGCTCCGAAATTCATTATGGCATCCGCCGCACACCGGATATTGGCTGGGCCAACCACATTCGCCATTTATGGCGGCGTGACGATGTGCTAAAGGCCATGCAGCAAATACCCGGCATACGCCTGCAAACGGCTGAAAACCAGCGTGAATTCAAAATTTCTTATCTGGTGGATGCGCAAACCATGCCCACAGTGGACAAAATCAGCCAACATTTGCATGCGCTGGGCCTGCATGCGCAGATCATCTACTCGCATGGCGAGTTTCTCGACCTGTTACCGATACGCGCCTCTAAGGGGCATGCTATCCGCTATTTATCGTATAAATGGGGTTTGCCGCTAGACAAGTTCCTGGTCTCTGGCGACTCTGGTAACGATGTTGAAATGTTAGTCGGCGACACCATGGCCGTGGTGGTTGGCAACTATAGCGAGGACTTATCCCACCTCAAAGGTGCACCACGCATCTACTTTGCCGAATCTAGCTATGCACATGGCATTTTAGAAGGCATGCAGCATTACAAATTTGGCGTGGCGCCTCCCAACAGCCAGACGCGCCACCAAGGCCAAGCAGTGACAGAGGGAGCCTGAATTATGTATGAGCAAATTTCGCATTCTTTGCTGAATGATATATTGACCCAATTCAAGCAGCCCAAAGGCGAAGACTGGCAACACTTTTACACGCGCCTGGGGGCCAATTTTTATTCGATTCACTCGTTGTTTCAACATCTATATGGCCAGCGTGAAGACTTTAAAACCCAACTGGCCAAGCTGGTGGCTGTGCTCTCGCAACAATATGCGCAACGCGCGGCGCATTTAAAAGCCAAAGACCTGGAGCGCGAAAAAAACCATGACTGGTTTATGCAGCAAAAATGGGTAGGCATGGCCTTGTATTGCCAGGGCTTTGCCAACAACCTGGCCGATATGCGCGAAAAGCTGCCCTACCTGCAAGAGTTAGGCATCAACCTGGTGCATATTTTGCCGATTTGTGACTGCCCCGAGCAGCAGAATGATGGCGGCTATGCCGTGCGTGACTTTAGAAAAATAGATGCGCGTAACGGCAGCATGGCCGACCTTGAACAACTGATCACCGCCATGCAGCAATCTGACATGCTGCTCACGCTGGATGTCGTAGTGAACCACACCTCGGATGAACACGCCTGGGCCAAACAGGCCAAGCTAGGCGATCAGCAGTATCAGGATTACTACTATATGTATCCTGACCGCACTATTCCGGAGATGTTCGAGGCGTCCATGCCCGAAGTGTTTCCCGAGCATGCACCCGGCAGTTTTACGTTCAACGCCGACACTGGCAAATGGGTGATGACGGTGTTTAACCACTATCAGTGGGACCTCAATTACAGTAACCCGGCGGTGTTGATTGAAATGGTCGACATCATTTTATTCTGGGCCAATAAAGGCGTGGATATCCTGCGCCTGGATGCGGTGGCTTTTTTATGGAAGAAAATAGGCAGCAGTTGCCAGAATGAACGCGAAGCGCACCTGATTTTGCAATTGCTCAAGGACTGTTGCCAGGTCACCGCCCCTGGCGTGATTTTTATTGCCGAGGCGATTGTGGCGCCGATTGAAATTATCAAATATTTTGGTGAAGACGCCATTAACGCCAAAGAGTGCGAAATCGCCTATAACGCCACCTTTATGGCGCTGCTATGGGATGCCGTAGCCACCAAGCAAACCGTGCTGCTTACCAAAGGCGTAGAAGATTTGCCGGAGAAGCTGGACCGCGCTACCTGGCTCAACTATGTGCGTTGCCATGACGACATCGGCCTTGGCTTTAGCGACCAGGCCATTATTGCCGCGGGCTTTGAGCCCGTGTCACACCGGCGCTTTCTGGTCGATTACTACACTGGCCATTATCCTGACTCGAACGCCAGGGGCTTTGCATTTGGCGTCAACAAAAAAACGGGCGATGCCCGCATTTCGGGTGCCCTCGCCTCACTGGCAGGCCTGGAAACCGCACTGGCCAATCAGGATCAGTCTGCCATAGAAAATGCCATTCTCACCATCGTACTGCTGCATAACCTGATCATGTCGTTTGGCGGTATCCCGCTGCTTTACTATGGTGACGCGGTCGGCACCTTGAACAATGACAGCTATCTGCAAGATGAAAACAAAATGCATGATAACCGCTGGGTGCACAGGCCCACCTTGAACTGGGAGGTATTGGCGCTCAAAAACGAGCCCGGCAGTGTGCAGCAGCGTCTGTTTAGCCAAATCAAACAGCTCATCGCCATCCGCAAAGAGATTGCCGCGTTTGCTGATTTGAATAACCGCGAACTGATTGCCCTTGATAATCCACACCTATTCGCCTTTCACCGCTACGTGCAAACCGGCATGCACTCTAAAGTCGTGGTGATTGCCAACTTTAATACCACACCACAACATGCACCCTTGCCGCCATTCAGGCAAAAAGGCCTGTTTAAAGCACCGGTGTTGACCGAGCTGTATAGCGGCAAGACACTCACCACCGATCAACACGGCATAGAGATCCCCCCCTTAACCGCCTACTGGTTATCTACCTAAATCACTCGAAAGGAGTATCAAACACAATGACTTGGCTGACTTATTTGGGCATCGAAAATCCGGCAGAAATGCTGGCACTGGTCAAAACCCTGCTGCGTATTTTTTTAATTATTGGCGTCGCTTATTTTTTAAATCGCCTCAGCAAAAAGTTGATCTGGCAACTCAGGGATAAACTCAATGCCAGACAACTGGATAATATTGAGGAAATCAAACGCCTGAATACACTCAGCATGGTGCTACGTTACATTATCACCACCGTGATTCTGGCCATTACCGTGGTGGAGATACTGCATGAGCTAGGCATTTCTATCGCGCCCGTGCTGGCGGCCGCCGGCGTAGTCGGCCTGGCGGTGGGCTTTGGCGCACAAAGCCTGGTCAAAGATTACTTTAATGGTTTTTTCTTGCTGCTGGAAAACCAGATTCGCAAAGATGATGTGGTAGAAATTGCCAATAAATCCGGCCTGGTGGAGGAAATCACCCTGCGTTATATCAAGATGCGCGATTATGAAGGCAATGTGCATTATGTGCCCAACGGCCAGATCACCACCGTCACCAACCGTTCACGCGATTTTGCCTATGCGGTGATGGATATCCGCGTCGCTTATGACGAAAACATCGCCAAAGTCATGCAGATCATGCACGAGGTCGGCACCAGCATTCTGCAAGATACACAGTTGCGAGACAAAGTACTGGATAAACTGGATATTGCCGGTGTGGATAACCTGGCGGAATCTGCGGTGATTATTCGCTGCCGTATGAAGGTGCGACCCTTGGAACAATGGACCATCAAGCGCGAATATTTAAAACGGATTAAAAACGCATTCGATGCGCAGCAGATTGAAATTCCGTTCCCACACCTCACGGTGTATCAAGGCCCAACGGCCGAACCGCTGGCTGCTTAATAAAAAGCGGGCCTAGTGCCCGCTTTTTTATGCCTGCTTGCGGCGTTGCCGTTTTTGCCGGTATCGATAGGCCAACAAAATAATGATACCAGCCACATTCGGCAACCAGATATACCAATGTGACCAGGGAATACCGTCGACTTTAAAGTCTGAAATTGGCCAGAACATCGGCGTGGCAAAATATTGCAGGCTGTGGAATGGGAAATCCAGCGTGATATGAAACGGCCAGGCCAGCATGGCAAAAGCGATATCTTTGCGCCAAATGGCTATGAGGCCGATCACGGCAAAGGCAATCACAAAGCTGTGGCCAACGGTGTAAGCCGGGTAAATCCAGCTGGGTAAGGTCGCCAGCGCTGGTTTACCAAAGCTGTAATTGCCTTCGATCACGCGCAGTAACAGCAAGGCACCAAAAGAAATCAGGTCAGGCATGGCCCCCATGAGCGCAGCAAATTTAGGGTATTTTCGAACGCCAAACAGACCATATCCCCATAAAGCGTGACTAAAGGTATCCATGCATGTCTCCGATCAGTTAAGCAGCCAGTTGGCGTATCACGGCGGCGATTTGCTCGGCCTGCGCTTGCACCATGCTCTGGTTCAAACCTTCGACCATGACGCGGATTTTGGGTTCGGTGCCAGACGCACGTAACAGCACCCGGCCTTCGCCATTGAGCGCTGTTTCTGCCTGTTTAACGGCCGTTTGTACCGCATCCTGGTTGAGGTCCAGCTTTTGTTTGGTGGTGACGTTAATCAGCACTTGCGGATACAAGGTTAAATCTGCGCCCAGTTGCTGTAGCGTTTTACCGCTTTCGCGTACCGATTGCAGCACTTGTAACGCCGCAATAATGGCATCACCACTGGTGTGTTTATCCAGGGTGAGGATATGGCCGGAATTTTCACCGCCCAGTTTCCAGTTTTTGTCCTGCAATAATTCCAGCACATAGCGGTCACCCACTTTGGCGCGACCAAACGGAATCTGGTGTTTTTGCAGCGCGTGCTCCAGTGCCAGGTTGGTCATCAGCGTGCCCGCCACACCGCCCTTGAGTTTACCTTTGGCATACAAGCCCATGGCGATGATATATAGCAATTGGTCACCATCCAGCAGGTTGCCTGCACCATCCACCATCATCACACGGTCGCCATCGCCATCAAAGGCAATGCCAAGGTCGGCCTGATGCTCAACCACCGCTTTTTGCAGCGCCTGCGGATGTGTGGAACCCACGCCTTCATTAATATTGAGGCCATCCGGCTGGTTGCCTATTGCAATGACATCGGCGCCCAACTCATGGAACACGGGGGGGGCCACATGGTAAGTTGCACCATGCGCACAATCGAGCACGATTTTGAGGCCACGTAAGTCGAGATGATTAGGAAAAGTACTTTTACAGAACTCCACATAGCGACCAGCGGCATCATCGACACGCTTGGCTTTGCCTAGTTGCGCGGACTCCATCACCTGCATGGGCTGGGCCAACGCAGCTTCAATCGCATGCTCAATGTCATCTGGCAACTTGGTGCCCTGCGCAGAGAAAAATTTAATCCCGTTATCGTAATACGGATTATGCGACGCCGAGATCACAATGCCCGCCTGCGCACGCAGGGCTCGCGTTAAATAGGCAACGGCAGGCGTTGGCATCGGGCCGGTGAGTAACACATCCACCCCGGCGGCTGACAAGCCTGCTTCTAGTGAAGCTTCCAGCATATAGCCGGAAATACGCGTATCTTTACCAATGAGCACTGTCGGGCGCTTGCCTGCAGGCAAATGTTCGTGGCTCGCCAACACGCGTCCGGCGGCATAGCCCAGCTTCATGACAAACTCAGGCGTAATCACTGACTCACCGACACGGCCTCGAATACCATCGGTACCAAAATACTGTTTACTCATCGCTCTTATCCTTCTCTTGCTTATTTTTTATGCGTTTATTTTAATGCTGCCACGACTTTAAGCGCTTCTACCGTGGCTTTAACGTCATGCACACGTAGCAAATGTGCGCCTTGTATGGCGCTGATCACCGCGGCGGCCACACTGGCATGCAGGCGGGCATCGACATCATTACCGGTCATTTGCCCTAATACGGATTTACGTGAGAGTCCGACCAGCAACGGACAATTTAGATCCAGCAGTTGCGGCAAAGCTTTGGCCAACGCAATATTGTGCGCACGGGTTTTACCAAAACCAAAACCTGGGTCTAGCATGATGCGTTCTTGCGTCATACCGGCAGCCAGGCAGGCATCGCGCTGTGCGCGTAAAAACTGTTTTACTTCAGCCACCACATCCTCATAGTGCGGTTCCAGCTGCATGGTTTGCGGCGTGCCCTGCATATGCATAATGCAGACGCCGGCATCACTATTGGCCACCGCCTCTAGGGCACCAGCCTCCTGCAAGCCACGCACATCGTTCACAATCGCGGCACCGGCGGCAATCGCCGCGCGCATGACTTCGGGCTTATAGGTATCGATTGAAATAGGCACGGCAATATTGCGTGCGACCAGTGCTTCAATCACCGGGATCACGCGTTGCAGCTCTTCTGCCACGGGTACTGGCGTCGCATTAGGTCGCGTGGATTCGCCACCAATATCGAGTACGGCTGCGCCCTGTTCTATCAGATCCAAAGCGTGGGTGACAGCCACATCGACTTGATTAAATTGGCCGCCATCAGAGAATGAGTCTGGGGTGACATTCACAATCCCCATCACTTTTGGGGTATCCAAATCGAGGCGAAAACGGCCACAATGAAATTGCATGTGTGATTGATTGTCCAAAAAATAAAGGCTGGCAAATGCCAGCCTTGTTATTTTAACTGAAAGCCCGGTTGCAAAATACCCGGTTAATCAATGCTAGGCATTACTTTCAGTCTCATCGCCTTTCGCCGTTGGTTGTGGCGTTGGGTTAACCATGGTGCCTGAGCCGCTGCCACCAGAGCTGATGGTCGGGCCATTTTTTGGCTTGGGTGCACGCACTGGCAAACCGGCCATAATGTCATTCACTTGGTCCGCATCGATGGTTTCAAACTCCATCAGCGCTTTGGTCATGGCTTCTACCTTGTCGCGGTTATCTTCCAGCAATTTGCGGGCAATGCCATATTGTTCGTCAAGAATGCGACGAATCTCGGCATCGACCTTCTGCTGCGTGGCTTCTGACACAGTACGTGAAGACATGCTGCCCATCCATGAATCCTGCTCGCTACCGGCATATACCATGGTCCCCAAGGTATCAGACATACCGAACTTGGTCACCATATCGCGGGCCATTTTCGTGGCACGTTCAAAGTCGTTCGAGGCACCGGTAGACATTTGATGCATGAAAATCTCTTCGGCAATCCGGCCACCAAACAGAATCGAAATATCTTCGAGCATCTTGTCTTTGTAATTGCTGATACGGTCGTGCTCCGGCAACTGCCAGGTTAAACCCAAGGCCCAGCCACGCGGCATAATCGTCACTTTGTGCACCGGATCCGCTTTTGGCAGCAACTTGGCAACTACGGCATGCCCAGATTCGTGATAAGCCGTGTTCAAACGCTCCTCTTCACGCATCACCATAGACTTACGCTCAGGACCCATGAAGATTTTGTCTTTGGCATCTTCAAAATCCTGCATATCCACCGTACGCTTGTTACGACGCGCCGCAAATAAAGCCGCTTCGTTGACCAGGTTAGCCAGATCAGCGCCACTAAAGCCCGGTGTCCCGCGCGCCAAAATATCGGCTCTCACGTCCGGATCAATCGGCACTTTGCGCATATGCACATTTAAAATCTGCTCACGGCCTTTGATGTCTGGCAAGCCAACCATCACCTGGCGGTCAAAACGGCCTGGACGCAACAAGGCTTTGTCCAGCACATCGGCACGGTTGGTCGCAGCAATCACAATCACGCCAGAGTTCGCTTCAAAACCATCCATCTCCACCAGCATCTGGTTGAGCGTTTGTTCGCGTTCGTCGTTACCACCGCCCGTACCGGCACCACGATGACGGCCAACCGCGTCAATTTCATCGATAAACACGATACAAGGTGAGTTCTTTTTGGCGGTTTCAAACATGTCACGCACACGCGCAGCACCGACACCGACAAACATCTCAACGAAATCAGAGCCCGAAATACTAAAGAATGGCACTTTAGCCTCACCCGCAATCGCGCGTGCCAGCAAAGTTTTACCTGTCCCTGGCGGGCCTACCATCAACACGCCACGTGGAATACGGCCACCCAATTTTTGGAATTTGCTTGGGTCTTTGAGGAACTCAACCAGTTCAGCCACTTCTTCTTTGGCTTCATCGCAACCGGCGACATCAGCAAACGTCGTGCTGTTATTGGATTCATCAAGTTGACGCGCCTTGCTCTTGCCAAATGAGAACGGGCCACCACCCTTGCCGCCACCTTGCATCTGGCGCATAAAGAAAATCCAGACGCCGATCAGCAGAATCATCGGGAACCAGGAGACAAAAATGCTCATGAGCATGGATTCATGCTCTTCTGGCTTGGCTTCAACGATCACATTGTTTTTGAGCAGGTCAGACACCAGCCAAGGATCAGAGGGCGTGAAGGTGTCGTAGTTTTTACCTTCATTGGTCGTCACATGTAATGAGCGGCCATCAATTTGCACCTTTGCAACGCGGCCATCTCTGACCTCTTGCATAAATTGTGAGTAAACCACTTGACCACTACTTCTGCCGGTGCCGTTAAATTGATTAAATACCGTCATCAGCAACAAGGCTATCGCTACCCAAATCGCGATATTTTTCAATAGATTATTCAAGGTGGTTCCTTAATTTAAAATCGAAAGGCAGGGAAGTCCCTATCTGGAACTATGGAGGCAAAACCAAACTTTTCAAGCCTTTAATGGCATTGTATACCCAATTTTTTGCTTATGCGACGAAAACTAAACGCAAAAAAGCATTGCAATTCAAGGTTTACGTTGCAGGCCGAGCAAATAAACTTCACTGCTGCGATCACGCGAAGCTTTAGGTTTACGTGTCACCACTTTTTCAAATTGGCCACGCATTTGTTTCACAATTTCATCAAATCCGCTGCCGATAAACACTTTGACCAGAAAATTGCCGCCCGGTTTCAGCCATTGCTGACAAAAATCCAGCGCCAGCTCGGTGAGATAGGTCGCGCCCGCCTGATCAACATCTTTTAACCCACTCATATTCGGCGCCATATCGGCAATCACCACATCTACCAGCTTGCCATTGAGTGCGGATTCTAGCTGCTTGAGTACCTCTTCCTCCCTAAAGTCGCCACAAATAAACTCAACGCCAGGAATCGGGTGCATTTCCAGCATATCCAGCGCGATCACACGCCCCTGCCCTTTGATGCGCTGTACCGCCACTTGCGACCAGCTACCAGGCGTGGAGCCTAGATCGACCACCATCATCCCGGGCTTGATCAATTTGTCTTTGTCGTCGATTTCGAGCAGTTTATACGCGGCGCGGGCACGATAGCCATCTTTTTGCGCGCGCTTCACAAACTCGTCGTTCAGGTGTTCCTGCATCCACGCTTTGCTGGTTTTGGAGGGTTTCATAGGGGGAATTCCTGCTTCATGCTAAAATACTGATTGTTTTCAAGGAAATTTTTGCATGCAATTAAACAGCAAACAAATCGCTTATTTACGTGGCCTGGCGCACACTTTAAACCCGGTGGTCATGATAGGCAACAATGGCCTCACTGACGCCGTATTAAAGGAAATTGATCTCAGCCTCAATGCCCACGAACTGATTAAAGTACAAGTGGCCGGTGATGATCGCGAGTTACGCAAAGCATTACTGACTGACATTGCGGATAAAACCAGCGCGATTGCCGTGCACCACATTGGCAAACAACTAGTGTTTTATCGCGCCAGCGAAACGGTTAAAGCCTCGGCCAAGATCGTGATCCCAAAGCTGTAACATGTTCATATACAAAAAACGCGCTGTTAATAGCGCGTTTTTTATTTGTGCCTAGCTGGATTTAACCACCAGCCAAACACCCAGCAAACACTCCACCAGATAGGCAATGCTAGCGATACCGTGCCAGGTTTTAAAACGGCTGGCAAATACGCTTTGCATCACATCATTGGGTAATGCACTGGCTTTTAATTGTGCCAGCAAGGGCTGAATGCCAAACTCACCAATCAGCACCAGTACCCACATCAACACTACCACCCAGAACAAGCCTTGCTTAAACGCTGAGAAGCCGTCGTTTGCCAGGCGCTGAATCAGCAACCACACCCCACTCACCAAGCCAATATAGCTGACAATGGTAAACAGTTTGCCAGCCACCAGCCCCGCCAGTTGGCGGTCTGCAATGGTTTGGAACAAGACGCTGGCCGTGATGGCTGTCATCCATAATGCACCTACCCATGCTGTGAGTAACAGCGGGCTAATCCAACCGGTCAGTCCTGCTTGTTTGGCCATGGCCATGCACTCCTAAATCCACGTACGCTTAAATATAGAGCACTTCAATAATTTCGTACTCTTTCACGCCACCGGGTGATTGTACTTCAACCACTTCGCCTTCGGACTTGCCAATCAAGCCACGCGCAATGGGCGAGCTGACAGAAATCTTGCCATTTTTGATGTCAGCTTCGTCTTCGCCAACGATCTGATACGTTTTGGCATCCCCTGAATCTAGGTCTTCAAAGCGCACGGTTGCACCAAACACTACGCGGCCTTCTGCATTCAACATGGTTGGATCGATGATTTGCAAATTAGACAACTTTGCTTCCAGCTCTGAGATACGGCCCTCAATAAAGCTCTGACGCTCTTTGGCAGACTCATATTCAGCATTTTCAGACAAGTCACCCTGTGCACGCGCTTCAGCAATCGCCTGAATAATATTAGGGCGATCCACTGCGCGCAAACGTTGTAATTCTTCTTTGAGCAATTCTGCACCAATCACGGTCACAGGAATTTGATGTACTGCCATGTTGAAATACCTTCAAAAAAATGAGTATAAAAAAAATAAACCACACCCGAATGAGCGTGGCTTATTTCAAATATCAATTAAATCTAGTGCAATGCCACTAAGTGTAAGTTAAGCAAGGCGTTTGTGCAAGTCTTGCACTGAGTAGACATTCATGTCCTTGCTTTGCGCCATACCGATACAAGCCGCACGTGCGCCAGCCAGGGTCGTGTAATAAGTGACCTTGTTTTGCAGGGCGCTGCGACGAATCTCGTAAGAGTCGGTAATGGCTTTCTTGTCCTCAGTCACATTGACAATCAAGCTGATCTCATCGTTCTTGATCATGTCGACAATGTGCGGTCTGCCTTCAGCTACTTTGTTCACCGGTGACACGTCCAGGCCTTGTTCTGCCAGCGCGCGCGCCGTGCCTTTGGTCGCCACCAGGGTAAAGCCCAGTTTGACCAGGTCTTTGGCAATATCAATCACTTTGGCATGATCTTCATTACGCACACTGATAAAGGCTCTGCCGCCGGTTGGCATCTTCACGGAAGCACCCAATTGCGATTTCACAAATGCTTCAGCAAAAGTAGTACCTACGCCCATGACTTCACCGGTCGATTTCATCTCTGGCCCCAGGATGGTATCTACACCCGGGAACTTGATGAACGGGAACACGGCTTCTTTCACTGAGTAGTAAGGCGGCACCACTTCTTTAGTCACGCCTTGTGATTTCAGTGACTGGCCTGCCATACAACGCGCAGCAATTTTTGCCAGTTGCAAACCACAAGCTTTGGACACGAACGGCACGGTACGTGACGCACGCGGGTTCACTTCCAGCACATAAACCACTTCGCCCTGCTCGGTGTTTTGCACCGCAAACTGCACGTTCATCAGGCCTTTTACACCCAAGGCTTTGGCCATTTGCACGGTTTGCTTGCGCAACTCGTCTTGCAGGCTATCGCTCAGGCTGTAAGGTGGCAATGAACAGGCGGAGTCGCCAGAGTGCACACCGGCTTGCTCCACGTGCTGCATGATGCCGCCGATCAATACATCTTCGCCGTCACTTAACGCATCAACGTCAACTTCGATCGCGTCATTCAGGAAGCGATCCAGCAATACCGGAGATTCGTTAGAAACTTTTACTGCCTCGCGCATGTAGCGCTCGAGCTGACTTTGCTCATGCACGATTTCCATCGCACGGCCGCCCAATACATAAGAAGGACGCACCACCAGCGGGTAACCAATCTCAGTTGCCAAACGAATCGCCTCTTCTGGCGCACGTGCTGTGCGGTTAGGTGGCTGCTTCAGGTTGAGGGCATGCAACATCTGCTGGAAGCGCTCACGGTCTTCGGCACGGTCAATCGCATCTGGCGTGGTGCCAATAATAGGCACACCGGCTTTTTCCAGGTCACGTGCCAGTTTCAATGGCGTTTGACCACCGTATTGCACAATCACGCCAACTGGTTTTTCGATATTGACGATTTCAAGGACATCTTCCAGTGTCACTGGCTCAAAGTACAAACGGTCAGACGTATCGTAGTCGGTAGAAACGGTCTCCGGGTTACAGTTGACCATAATGGTTTCGTAACCATCTTCGCGCATGGCGAAGGCCGCATGTACGCAGCAATAGTCAAACTCAATACCCTGGCCAATGCGGTTAGGACCACCACCCAATACCATGATCTTTTTGTTATTGGTTGGCTGTGACTCGCACTCTTCCTCATACGTAGAGTACATATACGCCGTGTTGGTCGCGAACTCTGCCGCACAGGTATCCACGCGTTTGTACACCGGGCGCACATTCAGCGCCTGGCGGAACGCACGCACCGCATGCTGATCCGTGTTCAGCAATTTAGCCAAACGGCGGTCAGAGAAGCCTTTACGCTTGAGTCTGAACAAGGTGTCCTTGTTTAAATCGGCCAGCGATTTGACTGACAAAGACAGTTCCAGCTTGATGATCTCTTCAATCTGCACCAGGAACCAGCGGTCAATCTTGGTGATATCGAACACTTCATCCACGCTCATACCCAAACGGAACGCGTCAGCCACATACCAGATACGCTCAGGACCTGGTTCGCCCATTTCCTTGACGATGCGGTCTTTGTCATCGGTGACAGAATCCAAACCATCGACGCCGACTTCCAGGCCACGCAAGGCTTTCTGGAAAGACTCCTGGAAGCTACGGCCCATGGCCATGACTTCACCCACAGATTTCATCTGCGTGGTCAGGCGGCTATCGGCCTGCGGGAATTTTTCGAACGCGAACCGTGGCACTTTGGTCACCACGTAGTCAATCGATGGCTCAAACGACGCCGGTGTTTGACCACCGGTAATTTCGTTGCGCAACTCGTCCAATGTGAAACCCACCGCCAGTTTGGCAGCCACTTTGGCAATCGGGAAACCAGTGGCTTTAGAAGCCAGTGCAGATGAACGCGATACACGCGGGTTCATCTCAATCACGATCATGCGGCCATCATCAGGGTTGATGGCGAACTGCACGTTAGAGCCGCCAGTATCCACGCCGATTTCACGCAGCACGGCCAACGAGGCGTTACGCATGATCTGGTATTCTTTGTCGCTCAGGGTTTGCGCTGGCGCCACGGTGATACTGTCGCCAGTATGCACGCCCATCGGGTCCAGGTTTTCAATCGAACAGATGATGATGCAGTTGTCCGCTTTGTCGCGAACCACTTCCATTTCGTATTCTTTCCAACCTAGCAGTGACTCTTCAATCAGCAGCTCATTGGTTGGTGAGGCATCCAGGCCACGCTCGCAAATGGCGATAAACTCTTCGCGGTTATAAGCAATGCCGCCGCCGCTGCCACCCATGGTGAATGAAGGGCGAATAATAGCCGGATAACCAATCGTTGCCTGCACTTGCAAAGCTTCTTCCAGGCTGTGCGCAATGGCAGAACGTGCAGAACCCAGGCCGATTTTGGTCATGGCTTCTTTAAATTTCTGACGGTCTTCGGCTTTATCAATGGCTTCTTTAGAGGCGCCAATCAGCTCAACATTGAATTTTTGCAAGACACCATGCTTGTCCAGATCCAGCGCGCAGTTGAGCGCAGTCTGGCCACCCATGGTCGGCAACAGAGCGTCAGGACGCTCTTTTTCAATGATCTTTTCTACCATCTGCCAAGTAATGGGCTCAATGTAAGTCGCATCCGCCATTTCCGGGTCGGTCATGATGGTCGCCGGATTGGAGTTCACCAGAATGACGCGATACCCTTCTTCACGCAAAGCCTTACAGGCTTGCGCACCAGAATAGTCGAACTCACAGGCCTGCCCAATGACAATGGGACCGGCACCGATAATCAGAATACTTTTAATGTCAGTTCTTTTTGCCATTAGCTGGACTTTCTTTCTTGCATTAACTGGATAAAGCGGTCAAACAACACGCTCATTTCTTGCGGGCCTGGGCTGGCTTCCGGGTGCCCCTGGAAGCTGAAGGCTGGCTTGTCTGTGCGTGCAATGCCTTGCAGGCTGCCATCAAACAAAGACACATGCGTCACCTTGACATTGGCTGGCAAGGTGGCAGGATCCGCCGCGAAACCATGGTTCTGGCTAGTGATATACACGCGTTTGCTTTCAACATCTTGTACCGGATGGTTCGCACCGTGGTGACCAAACTTCATCTTCAATGTTTTGGCGCCGCTCGCCAGAGCCAGCAACTGGTGGCCCAGGCAAATACCAAACGTAGGGATACCGGTATCGACCAGCGTTTTAATCGCGCTCACCGCGTAATCGCATGGCTCCGGGTCGCCAGGACCGTTAGACAGGAAAATACCATCAGGTTTGTAGGCCAACGCTTGCTCAGCAGTGGCTTGCGCTGGCAACACGGTGACTTTACAGCCGCGGGAAACCAGCATGCGCAGGATGTTACGTTTGACACCGTAATCGAACGCAACGACATGGAATTGCGCATCAGCAGCTTTGCTGAAGCCAGAGCCTAATTGCCACTCGGCCTCTGTAAACTCGTAAGGCTGCGTACAGCTGACCACTTTGGCCAAGTCCATCCCTGCCAGACCCGGGAAACCATTCGCCAGGGCCAGGGCTTGCGCTTCATCGACAGACTCGCCAGCCATGATACAGCCAGCCTGAGCACCTTTTTCGCGCAGAATACGGGTCAGTTTGCGGGTATCGATATCGGCAATCGCCACTACATTGTTGGCGTTGAGATAATCGGAGAGATTTTGTTCACTGCGGAAATTGCTTTCCAATAAGGGCAAGTCACGAATAATCAGACCCGCAGCATAGACTTTGCCTGACTCGACATCTTCACGATTGGTACCGTAGTTACCAATGTGCGGATAAGTCAGTGTCACAATTTGTTCGGTGTAGGATGGATCAGTGAGAATTTCCTGATATCCGGTGATAGATGTATTGAACACCACTTCACCGACCGTATGACCGGAAGCGCCAATGCTAATGCCCTTAAAAACAGTTCCATCTGCTAACACTAAAATCGCTGGAATTGTTTTTGACACCTTTAGCTCCTTAAGTTTGATACGAAACACATCTTTTAGAGGGTCCATCGCATCGCCAGAAACCGGGTTCAAGCTGCGGTGAATAGATGTGCAAAACGGGAAAAGCTTGTTGGACTCTTCCCGTTCAGAATTAAAGCATTATAGCGCAAATCGACTGCTCACTCAAGGGCAAGTCACAGGCAAATCTTGCTTTTGTGACTCAAGCCAGGCAGGCGCTGGGTAGCCCTTTAAAATCAGCTTTTATCAAACCCCAGCACATCACGCATATCAAACAAGCCTTGCGGCTTATCGGCCAGAAACTTGGCCGCACGCAATGCGCCTTGGGCAAACGTGGCACGACTTGAGGCCTTGTGTGTCAACTCGACGCGCTCGCCTACACCGGCCAGCACCACAGTGTGATCACCAACCACATCGCCACCACGCAAGGTCGCGAAACCAATGGTGCCGGCTTCGCGCTCGCCAGTGACGCCTTCACGTGCATATACTGCGCAATCCTTAAGTGCTTTATCAATGCCTTTGGCTGCAGCTTCACCCAAACGCAGTGCCGTGCCAGAAGGCGCATCTACTTTATGGCGATGGTGCATCTCGACCACTTCAATATCGTAACCTTCATTGAGCACGCGCGCGGCTTGTTCAACCAGGTTAATCAACAAAGTCACACCCACACTCATATTCGGCGCGAACACCACGCCCACTTTGTTGGCGGCTGCTTCAATACTGGCTTTTTCAGCCTCATTAAACCCAGTGGTGCCGATCACCAACTTCACATTCGCATGCTGGCAGGCTTGCAAATACTGCATGCTAGCTTCAGGGCGGGTGAAATCCACCAGCACATCTGCGCCCTGTAAGGCCGCAGCAATATCCGAGGTAATTTTGACACCGGTCTGCTTGCCGAACTGCTCGCCCGCATCGCGCCCTATCATGGCGCTTTCGGCGCGATCCAGTGCGGCATGCAGTTGCAAACCACTGTCAGAAAAAACGCCCTCTAATAAAGCATGCCCCATACGGCCGGACACACCTGCAATCACAACTTTCAACATCACTCGCTCAATCATTCTTTAATAATTTAGGATTAAAACCCGATTTGTTCCAGCACGCCATCAAGGTGCTCAGCACTTCCTTCAGGCGCTGTCACTTGCTGGCTGCCAGAGGCTGTTTCAGCACCAGAAGTAGCAGTTTCACGCACAATCAACCAACGCTGGGTCGCCGCATCCAATTGCAACTCCAAACGCTTAGACATCTCATCACGGTAGGATTTTGCGGCGTATTTTTGCGTGAATGTCACCACCGCCGAGTCCCCTGTACGAGAAACATTGAGATTGCTGATATCCAGGCTGATTTTACCCTGCTGCGGCGACAGACGTTTTTTACGCTGTGCTTCCCAGGCAGCACGGTTAGGCAAACCCTCTGGCACAAAAGCAGCAGAATATGCCGCAAAATAGGCATTCGTATTCTTGCTACGCCAGGCTTGCGCCCATGCCTGCACCGCTGATTCAACGCCGCTATCTACTGTCGCAGTGGGCGCCACGGATGCTTCCGCTGCTACCACTGACTCAGAGGCGCTCACTTTCGGCAGATCCGCCACAGACGCGGCTGCACCAGCCAACGGTGTGACACGCTCACGCGTAATCAACCAGCGTTTGAGTGAGGAGTCATAGCGCATTTCCAACGTTTTCGTCAGCTCATCCTTGTAAGATTTAGCCGCGTACTTCTGTTCAAAATGCACAGTAGCAATCGCAGCCGTGCCTTCACGCTGCACTTGAATATTATTCAATACCAGGGTGATCGCCCCTTGGCCAGACGACAAACGCTGCTTACGCTGTGCTTCCCAGGCCTTTTTGGATGGCAACCCTTCTGGCACAAAGTTAGGCGCGTACGCTGCCAGGTAGCTTTTAACATCCTTGCTACGCCAGGCTTGTGCCCAAGTAGCCACGGCTTGATTGATTTCACTATCACCGGCCGGCGCTTCCTGCGCGACCACTGGCGCAGACTCAACGGCTTTGGCTGTTGATTGCTGCTCTTTAGCAACCAGAGTAGCCGCAGGCGGAACCACCGGCGCCACTTCTTTCACGATAGATTTGGCAGCAGGCGGTGGCGGTAACTCCGGCTCAGGTTCGGGCTCTGGCAGTTGCTCGGCTACAAACGTCGGTGACGGCTCAGCCGCATGCTCAGCTTTCGGGGCAACGCCCTTCTCAGTCACCTGATGCGCTTCAGCATCTGTCACCGGGGCGTTGGCCTCAGCCATATTGCCTTTGACCATCTCCTGCTCGCTTGGCACCACTGGCGCCACATATTCCCCTTCAGGGATATATGGAATCACCTCATCATCCTCAACCGCAGCCACTGTTGCCGCTTTAGGGGCAGGCACAGGCGGCGATACCGGTTTAGCTGCGGGTGCAGCGGCTTTTTTAGTTTGGGCTGGCTTCACCGCCGCCGCTGTCACGGCGGCTGCCGCAACCGCAGGGGCCGTAATCTTGCTCGCAGCTGGCGCCGCTTTGGCTACTGGCGGCAATACAGACTCAGGCGCGGCAACCTCTGCCGGTGCAGCCGCGGGCTCTGGTTGAAACACCGGTGGCGGCTCTACAGTATCGGCAATTTGGGCAGCCATTTCTTTGTCGTTGACGGCATGCGCCTTGGCTTCAGCAACCTGATTAGCTGCCGCATCGGTGTTGCCCTTGGCCATTTCTTGTGGCGTAGGTGCCGCCACATACTCGCCTTCAGGGATATATGGCACCACTTCTTCAGCGGCGACTGGTGTGCTCGTTGCCGCAGCCGCTTGTGCGTTGGCAGGCGCGGTTGTATTAGACTGTGCTGTATTAGATGCCGTTACTTTAGCTTCTGTCGCAGCGACTGCAGCGACTGCAGCCGCAACATCGCCAGCTTTGTCGCTGGCAACGCCGTCTTCGGCTTTCCAGAATTTCAGCTTATCGGTCCAGGCCTGCTCTTTTTCCGCGTCCACTTTTTTCTGTGGCGCTTCTGCAATGGTTTTAATGTCAGGATTTTCTGCGGATGGAATCACGTCACCACGCACAGACACCAGGCTATCCTTGTCAAAATCAAGAATCACCCGGCGTTTTTCAACCACTGCACCCTGTTTGCGCAACTCGTAAAAATAATCCCAGCGGTTATCACGGAAACTATCTACAATCAGCGGAGTCCCCATAATGTAACGCACTTGCGAGCGCGTCATGCCTGGACGGAGTTGCAACAACATTTTGGAAGTGACAACATTACCTTGCTGCACTTCCATCTTGAACGGCTTGAGTGAAGGAAGTTTGGCACCGCACCCACTCTCCAGAGATGCGACAGCCAACACAAATAAGATAGAATTACGCATTGGATTCACTTTATAATCGGTATTATTGAGAATAATCATTAATATACCACGTAGTTTCGCCAATTAAGAACGGCTGGCGACCTAAGCAGTGACAAAACTTAACGACAGACAACACCAATGGACAAAACCTATGCATGATCCCAAAGAACTTAAAAATGCAGGCCTCAAAGCGACGCTACCGCGTCTAAAAATTCTGGAGCTGTTTGAAAACAGTGAGCAGCGCCACCTGTCTGCCGAGGATATTTATAAAATCATGATCACCAATGGCGAAGATGTTGGCCTGGCAACGGTGTATCGTGTTTTAACCCAGTTTGAACAAGCCGGGTTGCTGGTACGCCATCACTTTGAAAGCGGCAAAGCCGTGTTCGAGATGAACGAAGGTAGCCACCACGACCATATTGTTTGCGTTAAATGTGGCCGCGTCGAAGAGTTTTACGACGAAGAGATCGAAAAACGACAAAAAGCCGCCGCAGAACAATATGGCTTTACCATGCAAGACCATTCACTGACCATTTATGGTTTGTGCAAAAAGCAACCTTGCACTGAATAACCTAGTTGATGACAGATCAATGTGCGAACATTGGTCTGTCCACACCTGATTGTCCGCCTCTCTATCTACACCCGCACATTACGCAGCGGGATTTGCACCAGTCGCCAGAGCTGATGCGCGCATCCTGATTCTAGGCACCCTGCCTGGTATCGCATCCATCAAACAGCAACAATACTACGCACACCCGCAAAATGCCTTTTGGCGCATATTGGAGCAGCTATTCAATATCCCCGCCCAGGCAGCTTACCAGGTGCGCTGCCAGTCTGCGCAAGAGCATGGGCTGGCAATCTGGGATGTATGCCATTCGGCGCAACGTATGGGCAGTTTAGATAGTCATATCCAGAGCGACAGCATTGTCGCCAACAATATTCATCAATTACTGGCTGCCTGCCCGCACATCAGGCTGATTGCGCTTAATGGCCAGGCCGCCGCACAATTATTTAAAAAACAGATTAAACCCGCGCCCGACATTCACACCACTACCCTGCCATCAACCAGCCCAGCCAATGCCCGGCTAAGGTTCGAACAAAAACTGGCACAGTGGGCCATCTTGAAACAAGCATACTGAAATAACCGCGCGGCAAATCACTCACTCACATTAAAAACGGCCCAAGATAGCAGGCCGTTTTAATGTGCATTGATCCTGACTTTAATCTATCTCACCAGGGCTTTATTCACCAAGAGCGCCCCGGCACCAAGCACAATCGAAATGACACCCATAAGAAAGTTACCGATATCCCCACAGGCAATACAGTGCACGCCATTTGGCGTGATCATCAACGCGCCAATAATAATGACCCAGGCCCAAGCTAACGTTCCTATCCATTTACTCATGCGAATCTCCTAAGCAGTTCATCTCGTCATCCATCGAATGTCATATTGTTAAAATTAATATAAATTAACAAATAACAAGATAATTAAAGCATGATTTGAAGCTGCAATCAACGCCCAGGCCATGAACAAATGCATGAAAAAAAGAATTTTAAAGGCTGCAGCAGAAATAAAGCGACATCTGGGTAAAACATACCCAGACAAAATACATTCAGGCAAATAGTAGATGCTACAAAATGACCAGGTGGGCAACCATCGTCGCATCACAGCGCGCATGGTCTACTAGACAATCAGGCCAGATGCGCCTGTAACATTTCCCGCGCGTGGTTGCGGGTTGCTTCGGTGATTTGCAGGCCACCCAGCATACGGGCCACCTCTTCTATGCGCTCACTGCTACTCAACGTGCGAATACGACTTAAAGTAGTGCCGTGTTGCTCAGACTTGCTGACCTGCCAATGTTGTTGCGCCTGCGCCGCCACTTGTGCCAAATGCGTAATCACCAACACTTGCCTATGCTGGCCCAGCTGACTTAGCAACTTGCCAACCACCTCGGCCACACCACCGCCGATGCCCACATCCACCTCGTCAAAAATCATGCATGGCACTGTACCTAATGACGCGGTGGTCACTTGCAAGGCCAGGCTGATACGAGACAATTCACCACCAGAAGCCACTTTATTGAGCGGTCGCGGCTCTACGCCAGCATGACCAGCGACCAAAAATTCGACTTGCTCCAGGCCGTATACTGCAGGCTCACCCGGCGTTAAAGCCACTGCAAACTGGCCGCCCTTTAATGACAAGGCCTGCATTTGTTCGGTAATGGTTGTTGCCAGTTTTTTTGCCGCTTGCTGCCTTGCAGTAGATAACTGTGTGGCCTGTGCCTGATACTGTTGCCAGGCGGCTTGCACCTGCTTGGCCAGGGCACCATCGTCGGCAAACGCTTCCAACTCCGCCATACGGCCCAGTTGCTGTGCCAGCAAATCTGGCAGCTCATCGGGCTTGACCCTAAACTTGCGGGCAACGCCATGAATCGTCTGTATACGCGCCTCAACTTCTGCCAGACGCGCAGGGTCCAGCTCACTTTTTTGCAGGTAGCGATTCAGCGCACGGCTGGCCTCTTCCAGTTGCACCACGGCTGAATCCAACGTTTCCAGCATGGGTTGCAAGCCAATATCGATCGCTTGCAACTCAGCCAACTTGGCTTGTGCTTGCGATAGTAAATCCAGCGCATTCACTTCGTCGCCTTCGCTCATCATCTGCAAACTGGTTTCCATGCCACTAAGTAAACTGGCACCATTACTCAAGCGCACGTGTTCCTGTTGCAAGGTGGCCCACTCTTCAGCCACAAAGCCCAATTGCTTTAATTCACGTGTACTATCACGCAGCAAAGCCAGTTCGTCAGCAAACTGGCTGGCATTTTTCTCGTAAGCCAATTGTTGTTGATGCAGTTGTGACCAGTCTTTGTACAGCTTACCCACTTGCTTAGCCAGTGGAGCGGCCTGCGCATAAGCATCCAGAATCTCGCGCTGAGTCGCCACTTTGAGCAAAGAGTGATGCGCGTTTTGGCTATAAATATCAATCAGTGTTTCGCCAATCTCGCGCAATTGGCCAACGGTGGCCGAAGCACCATTGATAAATGCGCGACTGCGGCCATCGGCATAAATCACCCGGCGCAAAATCAATGCGTCATCCACATCCATCTCTTGCGCCTGCAACCACTCGCGCGCCGCGATATTATGTGCAATATCAAAGGTGGTAGAAATCTCAGCCTTTTCGCAGTCTTTGCGCGTCACATCGCCTTCATTACGTGCGCCCAAGCTTAACGACAAGGCATCGATCAAAATGGATTTTCCGGCGCCGGTTTCGCCAGTGAGTGCGGTATAGCCTGCTGAGAACTCGAGTTCCAGCGTATCAACAATCACAAAGTCTCGGATAGAAAGGGCTTGTAGCATGGATGATTAGCGCGGGCCTGTTTAGCCCCAGTTTAATTTGTTACGCAACATGTCAAAATAACAATAATCTTGCGGATGCACCAGTTGAATTTGCTGTGGCGCACGCTCAATGCGTACATGGTCGCCCACAGCCAGCGGATATTGCCCCTGGCCGTCGTAACTGATCTGGGCATCGGCTGCACTCACCACGATGACCTCAATCACACTGCAAGCAGGTACGGTAATTGGCCGGTAGCTCAAGGTATGTGGGCTAATTGGCACGATGGAAATCGCTTCCAGATCCGGGTGCATAATCGGCCCACCCGCAGATAAACCATAAGCAGTCGTGCCGGTTGGCGTGGTGAGAATCAAGCCATCAGAGCGCTGACGCGAGACAAACTGCCCATCCACATGCACCTCCAACTCAATCAGGCGAAAGGCACTTTTAATCACCACATCATTCAAAGCAACGGTCTGCTCAATGGCTTGCCCAACCCGCGTTACCGCGGATTGCAGCAACATGCGCGACTCCAGTTGATGCTCGCCCTGCAGGATTTTATCAATTTCAACCAACATATGGTCGGTTTGCAAATCGGTTAAAAAACCTAAGCGGCCACGGTTAATTCCCACCAGCGGCACGCCGGTATCCCGTAAGGCACGGCCCACACTCAGCATGGTGCCATCACCACCCATCACAATCACTAAGTCTGCCTTGGTGCCAATATCATCTAGGCTCGCCAGTTCAAAGCCTTCATCATCTACAAATTGCGCCGTGCGCTCTTCAATGCACACATGCAAACCATGTGACAACAAATGATGTGCCAAACGGGTCAAATCACTTTGCATGTGCTGCAAGGCGGTGGCGTCCATGTATTTTCCAACAATGGCGACTGAACGAAATGTAGATTGCATGGCCGCATTAAAGCATAGAAGCCCACAACTGAAAAGCGCAAGGGGCTGTTATCCTGAGCGTAAATGGTGCAAAATTTAATAGTCGGCAACAAGGTGGTTAAAAGTGGATAAACGCGCGCAAATTTTGCTTAAAACACTGGTGGAACATTACATCAGCGAAGGTCAGCCCATAGGCTCACGTACCCTGCTCCAGCATTCGGGCCTGGACGTCAGCCCGGCAACTATCCGCAACGTGATGAGTGACCTCGAACAATTAGGGTTTATCACCAGCCCGCACACATCATCCGGCCGCGTACCGACCAAAAAAGGCTATCGCTTGTTTGTAGACTCGCTAATGACCGTACAGCCATTAGACCAACGCGCAGTCACGCACCTGAAAACCGGCCTGACTTCGCCCAACCCGCAAGCGCTGATTAACAGTGCGGCAGACATGCTCTCGCAACTCACGCAGTTTGCCGGCTTGGTCATGATCCCTAAACGCACGCGTAACATCTTAAAACATCTCGAGTTCCTGCATTTAAATGACAAAAAAATACTGGTCATTTTGGTCACAGAAGACGGCCAGGTGCAAAACCGTATTTTGCTCACCGATAAAGCCTTTAGCGCTAGTGAACTTACCGCCGCCAGCAATTACTTTAATAGCCATTGCCAGGGTTTATCACTAGAAGAAGTACAGGCCAAGCTCAAACAAGAACTACAGCAGATGCAGGTCGATATTAACCGCCTGATGTCTGCCGCCCTCGAAGCCGCCAGCCAGCCAGAGTCCTCCGAGCAGGAAACGGTGGTGATTGCCGGTGAACGCAACTTGCTGCAAGTGGATGAGTTATCGACCAATGTCGGCAGCTTACGCAAATTGTTCGAGATTTTTGAACGCCGCACAGCGCTCATGCAGTTACTGGATCACAGCCAGCGCGCAGAAGGCATACAGATTTTTATTGGCGGCGAAAGTGGCTACCTGCCGCTGGATGAGTGCAGCCTGGTCACCTCGCCCTATGAAGTGGACGGCCAGGTAGTCGGCACCTTAGGCGTGATTGGCCCGACACGCATGGCTTACGAGCGCATTATCCCGATTGTGGACGTCACGGCCAAACTGCTGTCGAATGCATTATCAAATCAGTAGATCACGTCTTTACATTTGTCAGAAGGTTCTGACAGCACTATCAGCTTTAACCTGCTACAACGTAAGCAAGCGAGCGCTTATACTGAACCTACTATTTATTCAATGTGGAGAGATCAATATGAACCGCGTTAATCAAAAATCTTTGCATAAATCATTTATCTGGTCTGTGCTGTTAGTATTGTGCCTGAGCACCACGGCCTGTGGCTCCATGAGTACGCGTGGCAAAAGCACCGCCTTAGGCGCGGGTATTGGTGCGGTGGGTGGTGCCGTATTAACCGGTGGTAGCGCGATTGGTACGGTCGGCGGTGCAGCCATCGGTGGTGTGATTGGTAACCAGATCAACAAAAAGTAATGCTTAGCGTGCGCCTACTGGTAGGTGCACGGCACTTTTTTAACGGGCAAACGTCATACGGGCTTTTATTCGCTTAAAATGCCCGTATGAGCTATTACAAACCAGAGCCTGCCTATACCCACGGCAGCCAAGCAAAAGTGGGCATTCTGTTAGCTAATCTGGGCACACCAGAAGCCCCCACCGCCAAGGCGTTACGACCCTACTTAAAGCAGTTTTTAATGGACAGGCGCGTGGTCGAAATCCCACGCTTTATCTGGTGCTGGATTCTTTATTGCATCATTCTGGTGATTCGCCCCAAAAAATCAGCCGAAAAATACGCCAGTGTATGGACAGCTCAAGGCTCGCCACTCATGGTCTACGCCCAGCAACAAAAAAAGTTGCTGCAAGGCTATCTGTCACAAAAAATCAACTCGCCCTTTGCTGTAGAGCTCGGCATGACCTACGGCAACCCCAGCATGCAAAGCGCGATTGAGTCACTCAAAGCACAAGGCTGTGACCGTATTCTGGTGTTTCCGCTGTATCCGCAATATGCCGCCAGCAGCACCGCCGCGGCGCTAGACGCCGTGTGGCGCGTACTGCTAAACATGCGTAATGTGCCCGCCATCCGCACCATCAAGCACTACCACGACCACCCACTGTATATTCAAGCCCTGGCCAGCCATATCAAAGCCTACTGGCAGCAACACCGCCAACCCGAAAAACTGGTCATGAGCTTTCACGGCGTGCCTAAGTTTCACCTGCTCAAAGGCGACCCTTACCACTGTGAATGCCATAAAACCGGCCGCCTGCTGGCTGAGGCCTTAGGTTTAAACAAAGAACAATACCAAATCGCCTTCCAATCCCGCTTTGGCCGCCAGGAATGGCTACAGCCTTACCTCGCCAATACGCTGGATACCTTAGGCAAACAACAACTCAAACGCATAGACGTCGTCTGCCCAGGTTTTAGCAGCGACTGCCTGGAAACCCTGGAAGAAATCGCCATGGAAGGAAAACACTTATTCCAGTCTGTCGGCGGTGGGGATTATCACTATATCCCAGCGCTTAATAGCGAGGCAATTTGGATTGAAGCCATGCGTGATATTGCACTGGAGCATTTGCAAGGCTGGGTGAGTGATGACTTTGACGCAGTAAAGACAGAAGCTGAAACGCAAGCGAGTAAGCAACGGGCTTTAGCAATGGGCTCTGAAATATAACGTTGATATTTGCAGTGAGCAACAAACTCATGGGGATGAGAAAGACATAAAAAAAGCGTCATTAAATGACGCTTTTTTACTAGCAACGGATAGTTGAAATATCAGCGTTGTTTGCGACGCGTAGCAAAACCCAACAATCCTAACCCCGCCAAGAGCATGCCGTAGCTGTCAGCTTCTGGCACTGTTGCAACAGTAAACTGAAACTTATCGTAACTGAAACCAGCCCCTGTCGAGGAATCACCAAAATACAGTTTTGTGATGTTTGAATATGCGCTTAAATCGACCAAACCGTTTGCTTCACTTGCAATGGTGCCGAGTAAAGTGGCGCCACTGAAAATGTTAATATCAAGATGGTCGCCAGCATCGTAACCAGCCAGTACAAACGAGAGACTATTCACTGCTGAAGTAAAGTCAACTTGCATATCTGCCTGACAGTTAGAGCCTGTCGTCAGCGGGCAAATCTCACTGGCTATCCCTGACGCACCAATATAAAAGTCCGCCCCAAAAGAGGTGATGGTTGCCTGCGGGAACACTAGAACGGTCGAGCCTTGAGGCCCCTGTGATAACGTTGTGAAATCTAATGTATCAGCCAGTGTATGGGTTGAAAATAAAGCAACAAAGATTGATAGAGCGATACTGCGTTGTTTCATGAACTTCATAACACCCTCCCCGTAAATTATATTTAATAATAAGAATTGCTCAATGATTGTAAGCTTATGATAGAAACATGTCTATAGCACTTCTGGGCAGCACCATTAACCATGTGTTGGCTGCGATTTAATCGATTAATGTTACTCGCTATGCAACAGCCTCAAACCCACCGATTCCACTGCCAGCCCGCGCCGATTACGCGTTATAATCGCGTTTTAACGTTTTTATCGTTCCCCTATGATCATTATCACCGGTGGCGCAGGCATGATTGGTTCTATCATGGCCTGGCATTTGAACAACAAACTGGGTCGGCAAGACCTGGTGATTGTTGACCGTATCACGCATGAAAACCAGTGGCAAAATCTGGTGCACAGACACTATGCCGAGTACCTGGACAAAGATCAGCTATTTGATTTTTTGGAAGACAATGACGACATCACGGCGGTGATTCACATGGGGGCGATCAGCGCGACCACTGAGCGCGACTTTAACAAGCTGGTGGCGGATAACATGCACTACTCGCAGGACTTGTGGTCTTGGTGTGCCGAGTATGAAGTCCCCTTCTTTTATGCCAGTTCTGCCGCGACTTATGGTGGTGGCGAGCAAGGTTATGACGATGCCAGCATTGAAAATCTGCGCCCTTTAAACGGCTATGGCTACTCAAAACACTTTTTTGACCAATGGGTGTTAGAGCAAGTCGCGCAAAAACACGTGACGCCTCCAGCATGGGCGGGGTTTAAGTTTTTCAATGTCTATGGGCCAAATGAATACCACAAAGAGCGCATGGCCAGCGTGGCTTACCACACCTTTAACCAGTTTAAAGAAACCGGCACCATGCGCCTGTTTAAAGGCACCAAGGCTGGTGTCGAAGACGGCATGCAACTGCGTGACTTTGTCTATGTTAAAGACGTGGCGGATGTGATGGGCTTCTTTTTAGAGGCTGCGCTTAAAAACAAACCGGTTGCCAGCGCGATTTACAATATTGGCACTGGCCAGGCGCGTAGTTTTAAAGACCTGGCGACCAATGTGATGACCAGCATGACGCGCGAGCCGAATATTACTTATATCGACATGCCGCAAGACTTGCAGGGCAAGTATCAGTATTTCACCCAGGCCGAAATGCAAAAGCTGCGCCAGGCGGGCTATAAAAAACCATTTACCACACTGGAAGAAGGCGTAAAGGACTACGTGCAGAACTATTTGCTGCAGGATGACCCTTACGCATAATCTCCTTCAGGAATTGTGAGCGATATGAACCATATTGAATACCTCAAAGGCGAGCACGCCGCGCATGTGGCGATGTTCCAGGCGCTGGAACCGTTGTTTCCAATGATTAGTGACGTTGGCAACCTGCTGCGCGATTGCATCCAGCGCGGCGGCAAAGTGTTGCTGTGCGGTAACGGCGGCAGCGCGGCCGATAGCCAGCATATTGCGGCTGAAATCGTCGGCCGCTTTAAAAAAGAGCGCAAAGGCTTACCTTCGATTGCTTTGACTACCGACACGTCTATCCTGACCTCGGTTGGCAATGATTATGGCTATGACTATATTTTTGCGCGCCAGGTAGAAGCCTTGTGTCGCCCGGAAGACATCTTGATTGGCCTGACCACCAGCGGCAACAGCGCCAATGTGGTGCGTGCCATTGAAACCGCGAACGAGATCGGCGCAACAACCATTGGTTTAACCGGCGGAAGCGGCGGCAAAATGAACGCACTTTGCACCCACAATATCGTGGTGCCTTCCAGCGTCACCGCTCGTATTCAGGAAGCGCATATTTTTATCGGCCATTGCCTGTGTGAAATTCTGGAATCCTGATGAATCCTAGCATTGCAAACCTGGTTGCCCATTTTGGCGAGCATCCACAACACGCGCTGGTGATCGGCGATGTCATGCTGGACCGCTACCTGATGGGCGAAGTGAACCGTATTTCACCTGAAGCGCCAGTGCCTGTGGTGCTGATTAAATCAGAGCAGCAGCGTGCAGGCGGTGCAGCCAATGTGGCTGCCAACCTGGCATTACTAGGCATACACACGCGCATGATCGGTTTGATTGGCAATGACCATGAAGGCCAACGTTTAATGGACGCCATGGCTGAGTATGGCATTGATACGCAAGCCATGCTGACGACCCCAACGCGCCCAACCATCGCCAAAACCCGTATTCTGGGCGGTCATCAGCAAATGATGCGGCTGGATCAGGAAATCACAGGCGCGTTATCCGCCAGTGAAGCAGAACAAGTCACGCAAGCCATCGCATCTGCGCTGCAGCAGCAACCCGCGTTGATTATCTTGTCTGACTACGCCAAAGGCCTGCTCACAGAGCAAGTATGCCAACAAGTGATTACCTATGGACGTAAATACGGGATTCCCGTGCTCGTTGACCCTAAAGGCCGCAACTACGACAAATACCGCGGCGCAACGGCCCTGACACCTAACAAAAAAGAAACCGCAGAAGCTTGCGACACACATACCAATGATCCGGCATTGATCGACAAGGCACGTACACTCAAAGCCAGCCTGGCGCTGGATTTTCTTGCCGTCACCCGTGGTGAAGAAGGCATTACGCTGATCACAGAACAGACTGAGCACTTAAGTGCCACCGCCAAGCAGGTATTTGATGTTTCAGGCGCAGGCGATACAGTGATTGCCACGCTAGCAGCCGGGCTCATGCATGGCTTGAGTGCGCTAGATAGCCTGTCTCTGGCTAATATCGCTGCTGGCGTAGTCGTCGGCAAAGTAGGCACAGTACCGATTACCAAAGCCGACCTGATTGATGCGATTGCCACCGCCCAAGGCAGCGAACAAGCGCATAAAGTGAGTGAGTTGCCAGAGTTGTTGCACAAAGTCGCCAACTGGAAACAACAAGGCCAAAAAATTGTGTTTACCAATGGCTGCTTTGACCTGCTGCATGCCGGGCATGTGACCTATCTGGAAGGTGCAAAAAAACGCGGCGACAAGCTGATTTTAGGCTTGAATACCGATCGCTCAGTCTCTGCACTCAAAGGCCCCACGCGCCCGGTGGTCAATGAAAAAGACCGTGCCCGTGTATTAGCTGCGCTGGAGTCCGTCGATGCGGTCATTTTGTTCGATGAAGACACGCCGCTTAGCCTGATCAATGCAATTCAACCAAATATCATTGCCAAAGGCAGCGACTATACCGCTGACCAGGTGGTTGGCGGTAAAGAAGTCTTGTCATGGGGCGGTGAAATTGCCCTGATTGACCTGGTAGAAGGCCGCAGTACCACTAACCTGATTAAAAAATTGCACGCATGAACAAAATTCTGGTGATGGGCCCATCATGGGTGGGCGACATGGTGTTGGCGCACAGCCTATTTAAGCAACTCAAAATCGAGCAGCCCGATTGCCAGATCACTGTCGCGGCACCCGCCTGGACATTACCACTGCTGGAAAGAATGCCGGAAGTCTCGCACGCGATTGCCTTGCCCTTTAAACATGGCGACCTGGCGTTAGGTGAACGTTTTAAACTTGGCCGCGAACTGGCCAAACAAGGCTTTACACAGGCGATTTTACTCACCAACAGCCTAAAATCCGCGATTTTGCCATGGGCAGCCAAAATTCCAGTGCGTACAGGCTTTAAAGGCGAAATGCGCTATGGCCTGGTCAATGATATGCGCGCGCTGGATAAAAGCGTACTCAAAAAAACAGTAGAGCGCTTTGTCGCGCTCAGCTTGCCAAATAATGCCGCCCTGCCCGCCCAATTGCCGCAACCCGCATTACGGTCTAACCCGGCACATGCCAGCCAATTACTAGAAACACTCAACATTGGGCACGCTGAGAACCCCGTGCTCGGCTTATGCCCAGGCGCTGAGTATGGCGAAGCCAAACGCTGGCCCGCAGAATACTATGCAGAAGTAGCTAATCACGCCTTGCAGCAAGGCTGGCAAGTCTGGTTATTTGGCTCAGAAAAAGATCAAGCGGTCACCGCCAATATCCAGCAACTGACACAACAACGCTGCGTAGACCTGGCTGGCCGCACCAAACTGGGTGAAGCGATTGATTTAATGTCACTGTGCCACACCGTGATCAGCAACGACTCCGGCCTCATGCACGTGGCCGCAGCACTCGACAAAAAACTCATTGCTATTTACGGTTCGTCTGACCCCGAACATACACCGCCCATGCACCCGCAAGCGGTGGTAGAGTATTTAGGACTATCATGCAGCCCATGCTTTGAGCGCGTGTGCCCGCTGGGGCATTTGAACTGTTTAAAGCAAATCTTACCGTCTACGATTATCGCCGATATCCATGTCAGTCATTAAATCATTGATCACGCAAACCAAGCGCTATAGTGCTGTACAACCGCAGCACTGCATCGGAATGCTGGTCGCCATATCGGCACTAGTCGCCTGGCGGATTATTTATCTGCAACATGGCTGGGTCAATGACGACTCATTGCTTTATTTTGAAGTCGCCCGCCTGCTTGCAGATGGGCAATGGCAAGCAGCTTATACACTCTTCCCCTGGTTGCTGTATCCCGCGCTTCTTGCACTTGGCCATCTCGCCAGTGGATTAGATATTCACACCACTGCCCAAGTCATCAATATTGCCCTGTTTAGCCTGTTTAGCTGGGGATTTGCATTACTGATATTGCAAGCGGGCGGTACGCTCAGGACGATGTGGTGGGGCGGACTACTCCTGCTTTCCACCCAATATATCGTTGGCGATATCCTAGGTATGCTGTTACGCGACGAAGGTTTTTGGGCATGCCTGACCTGGGCATTACTGTTTATGCTGCGTTACATGCAACGTGGTAAATTGCCGGATGCATATTACTTTCAGGTGGCCATTATTATTGCCATGCTATTCCGTCTGGAAGCCATCGTCTACTTTATATTGCCACTCTCTATACTGGTATATCAGGCGCAGCCATTACGACAACGGTTACACAAAAGCGTACACGCTATCAGCATCCCTCTATGTGGTGGATTACTGATCGGTGCCGCCGTGACTACTGGCATAGTCGAGGTTGCCCATCTTGGACGCCTGCAAGAGATCATTTACCTGCTGAAACAAGGCTTTATCGAGCGACTGCAGTTTATCGAGAATAAAGCAGATTTGATAGGCGACCAGGCCTTAGGCCACCACTTGGCCAACTATGGCAACTTTGCCATGTGGAGTCTGCTGGTCCTGATCACTCTGAATAAAACCCTGAAAGTGGCTGGCTGGCCAGTGCTGTTGGGGCTGATTGCCGGGAAAAAGGCCTGGGGGCATATACACCACCAGGCACGCCAGCTGTTCAGTTTGCAGCTCATCGTAGGCTTCGCTACCAGCCTGCTCATCATTATCAATGCATTTGTGCTGTCTAGCCGCTATGTCATTGCCTCAGGCATTGTCATGTTGGTCGCTTCTGCTTTCTGTGTTGAATATCTGTATAAAAAAGCAACAATATGGGGAAAACGCGGCCTACTATTAGTATTGATCGGCATGCTATTTGCCAACCTGTATGATTTCGGAAAAATAGACTTGGACAGGCTCGCTGTCGAGTATTTTAAGACCATTAACACCCGTCAACAGCCAGTGCTATACGACACGGAAAATGCGCGATTCTACGCACATCAACCTTTTTTAGATCGCATACCATCATCCGAATTCGTTGAATCATTACTTGAAAACGGCAAGATTTCAGACTATGACTATCTCATGATCAGCATTGCCGATGACCATGAAGACTATGAACAAAGCGTAAAACGCAGATTAAGCACAAACTTCGAGCATATCCATACGCTCTATGGCTGGAAGAAAAAAACAAAAGTACTCATTTATCGCAAACGCATGACAAACACAGCTGGCTAGCAGCCTCTGGTCGAGCTAATCAGCTCAGTAGTCACCACCAGCGTGGCCGTCGCACGTGCATCATCATCCAGGCGGCGTAAAGTAGCGCCCCAGCAAAGATTCAACAGCGCATTCTTCGCCAGCTTAAAGCTCGCACGTGCACGTTGTTTGAATGCAATACGCAACACATCATCCGCATGATAACGTTTTTTAAAAAACAAATACTGCCCTTGACGCTTACGCATCCATTTCGACAAGCTGACAGCCTGTTTCTCACTTGCACCACCTACATGATGCACGGCCAGCGTCTGGTCAAATCCGATCGCACCTAATTCAGCACGAATGCGCCAGCAAATATCGGCATCTTCTCCATACATAAAATAATCGCTATCAAAGCCACCAATGCGCAAATAATCCTGACGCCGCATCATCATACATGCGCCTAATACCCATGCAATGGTGCCCGCCAATTTGGAAAAATCTGTTTTTTTACATAAGCCCTGTGAAGGGTAACGCTGGCGTGGATATACCAGCTTATGTTTTGAAGATTCAACAATCAAAGGCGCCAGCATTGCCTCGTCGCCAGCGTTGAAGCGGTCGATATAGCGCCGCAGCAGTGTAGTTTGCTGCAAGGTGGTATCCGGATTAAGAATTAAGAGTAACTCAGCATTAGCATGTTTTGCAGCCAGGTTATTAGCGCGACCAAATCCCAGGTTTTCTTCGCTGAAAATACAGTGCACCTGTGGCCCACACAGTGCTTGCAAATGTTGCCGCTCGCTTTGGTCATTTGAGTTATCAACAATGATGACCTCATAAATCACTCCCTCTTGCGTTGCCAATGATTCCAGGCAATGGGTCAACTCTGCCACGGTATGATAGTTCACCATCAGTATTGAAACGTCAGGCTGCAAACGAACACTGCTCTCCATTACATTGCCACCCCAGCTTGCCGTTTGCGCTCAAACTTGGCATCCAGTTGTTCGGCACGGCGTGCAACCGCTTGCAAAAAGCGGCGATGCGCCAATACCTGACGCAATGGCTGCTGATAATAGCCTTTAAGAAAACGCAATACATCGCGCTGCGTCAGGCCAATATGCAGGGCTGAGAAATATAATCCGGCCAAATCCTTCAGCCGTTTACCAGCAGGCAGCTGCTTATGTATCTCAACCCGGTGCAAATCCATTAAATGCAATTGTGGCTGCGGTGCTGCTAAGGCAGACTTCTGTAAAGCAAAATGGCACAGGTAAAAATCTCGATGCCACATACCATGACCATGAAAACGACTCGCAAGCTCTGCGACGCTGGCAATCAACTGCCGCTTGAGTTGTAATGGCGGCGGCTGTGTTTGCCATGACTCGCACAGGGTTTCCAGGGTCACAATATCGCCCAGGTCACGCGTCACCACAAAAGATTTTTTATGTGCCGGATGACAGCCCTGTTCGCCATAAGCAAGCAAGGGCGTAGTGGCAATACCAATGGCATTCAGTTTTCTGATTGCTTGCCACTCATTTCGGGCACCAAGCACAGGCCATTTCAGGCTAAGCAGATTTTTGAGAATCTCGCGCCAGCCGACGCCATAATGTTTTTTGATAAAGACGGATTCGCCATTAAGCGTTAATTTGTGGGTCTGCCTATCCTTCACCGAGCGAAACACCTCGCCTTGCAACGCCATCCAATCGTCAAAACGATGGATGCCTGGCGTATAGCCTGGCTCTAGGTGCACGTCAGCATGCAGATTTGAAGGTTGGGTATCAGTCATGCGTACTCAGGCAGATGGCCCATGCAAATAATCAATGGTTGAAAAAATACGCGGTCCGCAACGTTGTGCTTTTGCCGACACTTGCTGATAGCCATGCATCACTGCCTGCCAGAATGTGGCGTCTAATGCGGCCATTTCTGCATGATATTTACCTAGCCGTGCAAAGCTGCGGATGCGTGTAGCGCACATAAGCGACCATGGGTAAATCGTCATATCAGAAACATCAATCAAGCCAAATTCATCGTTAGGCATCAGTAAGACATTGCCACTATGCAAAGAATGAAAATGTACACCTTTATCGTGCAGTGTCGCCAGAAACCTGCCCAGCTTGCTTGCCAGAGGATAGAGCCTGGGCAAATCCGTAGCGATTAACTGGCGCAGGGTTTGGCCTGCCAGCGGTTGATACACCACCGCTGTATGGCCAGCTTGCGACAAATGATACAAAGACTTCATCGTCACAGTGGGAATCTGCAAGCGCTGTAAACGTTGTGCATTACGGTAAAAACGCCGGGCATGTGAATACAGGCGAGCACCACTCAACAGCCTGCGAGCACGAAAAATCTTGAGAAACTCACCATTAGGTAACTGAATCACCTTGGGGCCACGTGGATCCTGCTCTATGACCACGCCTTCGCGGCAAGCTTGCTGCACATCGTTGTCAGTCAGTAATTGGCTCGGCGTGTATAAAAGATTCAGCATGTTGATGCCGCTTCACAACGCATGCATATGCGGCACAACAGTGACGTCATTTGTGACGCAGTATGCCTGCCAGTCAGGCATATCGGTCCAGTCACTCAAAAAAACAAAATCCAGCCCGGCCCCGGTCGATGCCTGGTGGTCAAAGCGGCTATCGCCAATAAACAAGGCCGGGAACTGTATGCTGCCATCGGCAATCAGGCTGGCCAGGTGTTCGTTCTTTTTGGTCGGGCCGCCATAGATACCGAGTTCAAATAAATGATCGAGATGACGGCGTGGAAAAATCTGCCGCAGTTCTTCCTGATCGCCACCCGACATCAGCATCCACTTGGCTTGTGACGTCTTTTGCTTTAAATCCATTAACGCCGGTGCAACCTCGCACTGCATTAAGGTTTCGTCCAGAATCTCGGTAAACGTATCCATAAATGCCTGGAACAAGGCAGGCGTTAGCGGCTGTTTGATAATCTCGGTGATGTAATAACGGATCTTGTCGTTACGCGGAATGCTGCCCAGTTTGATGTGGTAATCGACAAAGGCTTGCGCTTGCGCATCGCTACCACCCATGCGTTTGGCGGTATTGTAATAAGCATCGACTTTGGTCTGGTTGCTGTTGAGTACGACGCCATCGCAATCCAAAACGATGGTTTTATAGATGGAAAGGTCTGGGCGCTGGGACATAGGCTGGCTAATAAAAAAGGCTTGTATTGCTACAAGCCTTCATTATAGACGATTTGCGTCAGCGGTTTGCTTATTTAGCCGCCACAATCGCTGAAGCTTCTTTTGCCAGCTTGGTGATGTGTGCCCAGTCTTTACGCTCAACGGCATCAGATGGCGTTAACCAGGTACCGCCACACACGACCACGTTAGGCAACGCCAGGAAGTTAGGTGCGCTTTCTACACTCACGCCACCTGTCGGACAGAATTTCACGTCTGCAAACGGGCCAGCAAAGCCTTTGAGCAAATTAATGCCACCCACAGCCACGGCTGGGAACAGCTTGAGGAAATAGTAGTCATCGGCATTCGCCATCATGATTTCAGAGCCAGTAGACACGCCTGGCAGCAATGGCAAACCAATTTTACGCGCAAACTGACCCAACTCAGTGGTGTAGCCTGGACTCACTGCAAACTGGCAACCCACATCTTTAGACGCTTGCGCATCTTTGAGGTTACGCACAGTGCCTGAACCCAAAATCGCGTCAGGTACGTGCTTGGCAATTTGTTCCATGGCTTGCAGGGCCACTGGTGAGCGCAATGTCACCTCCAGCACCTTAACGCCACCTTCAAGCAAGGCTTCTGCCATTGGCACAGCGTCTTCTACTTTGTTGATGACAATGACCGGAATCACCGGGCCATGGTTAGCTAAATCTAATGTGCTCATGTTATGAATATTGACCTAAAAAATAAAAAAATTGTTTTCTAATCGCTGGGCTTCACTGTGAATTAAAAGTGCTAAGCAAGACTAGGCGCAGGAGCGCAGACAGTACGAATAGTACGGCAAGCGATCTGCAACAACGTCTTGCGACGCACTTTTAATTTACAACCAGGTGACCGCACCTTCTTCGGCGGACAACACATTCCTGCGCATACCACCAAACAACTCGCGGCCCATGCCATGTGCGTTGTGATGACGCTTGGCATCGCTCAGCTCTTCAGCTTCACGCTCAGCCCAGGTATCTTCATCCACCAATACGTTCAACTGACCTACCGTGCCGTTGAGGCGGATAATGTCGCCATTACGGATTTTGGAAATCGCACCGCCGGCACTAGCTTCAGGGCTCAGGTGAATCGCCGCCGGAATCTTGCCTGAAGCGCCACTCATGCGGCCATCAGTCACAATCGCGACACGGAAACCTTTGTTTTGCAACACAGCCAGTGGCGGTGTCAGTTTATGTAACTCAGGCATACCATTGGCTTTAGGACCCTGGAAGCGTACCACGGCAATAAAGTCTCTTTCGAGCTCGCCACGGTCAAAGGCTGCCAGCAACTCTTCTTGGGCATCAAACACAATCGCAGGGGCTTCAATGATGTGCCTATCTTCAGGCACCGCAGAAATCTTGATCACGCTGCGGCCTAAATTACCTTTAAGCAAACGCAAGCCGCCAGACTCATTAAACGGATGTGCCGCTGTACGCACGATGGTTTCATCGCCGCTCTCGGCCGGGTAGTCGGTCCAAACCAGTTTATCCGCCTGCTTTTCTGGCTTTTTACCGTAGTCACGCATGCCACCACCGCTCACGGTGTACACATCCGGATACATATACCCACCTTCGATCAGCTCGCGAATCACGAAACCAGGACCGCCAGCGGTCTGGAATTCATTCACATCGGCTTTACCGTTCGGGTACACGCTGGCCAGTAAAGGCGTTGCCTTGGCCAGGTAATGGAAGTCGGTCCAGTCGATGATAATGCCCGCGGCACGCGCAACCGCCACCCAGTGAATCAGGTGGTTGGTTGAGCCGCCGGTTGCCAGCAGAGCCACCATGGCATTGACGATCACGTGCTCGTCGACCAAGCGGCCAATCGGCACAAATTTTTCTTTTTTGGCGCTTTGCACCACCAGGCGCACCGCTTCACGTGTCAAATCTTCACGCATACCATCATGCGGATGGATAAACGCGGCACCAGGTACATGCAAGCCCATGGCTTCCAGCAACATCTGGTTACTGTTGGCTGTACCGTAAAAAGTACAGGTACCCGCGCCGTGATAAGCCGCAGACTCACTCGCCAGCAACTCTTCACGGTCACATAAACCTTGGGCGTATTTTTCACGCACTTTGGATTTAGAAGTGTTATCAATGCCGGTGCTCATCGGGCCCGCTGGCACGAAGACACATGGCAAGTGGCCAAAATGCAAGGCCCCGATCAACAGGCCCGGCACAATTTTGTCGCAAACGCCCAGCAACAAGGCGGCGTCAAATACATCATGAGACAAGGCCACTGCCGTACTCATGGCAATGGTGTCGCGGCTAAACAGGCTGAGTTCCATGCCTGGCTCGCCTTGCGTGATGCCATCACACATGGCTGGCACACCGCCAGCGACCTGTACGGTGGCACCTAATTTACGCGCTTCATCACGAATAATATCCGGATAGTTGACGTAAGGCTGATGCGCAGACAGCATCTCGTTATACGCCGTGACAATACCCACATGGGTTGGCTTTTCGGCATAAATCTTGAACTTGTCGTTTTGTGGCATGGCCGCAAATGCGTGCGCCACGTTGGCACAGCCCAGACGATCCGGGCCCTTTTCGCGGTTCAGGTAATCATCAATGCGCTGCAAATAAGCCTTACGTGTCGGGCGGCTGCGCTCGATGATGCGTTCTGTTACTTCAATGTGAGATTGTTTCATTGACTATCGCTCAACTGTGTTTTAACTACCTGATGAACTATCCTGATGAACTGCTTTGAACTTGCTATTTAGTCACAGTTTAGGGTCGTAATATATATGAATCCAAACAGGTTCCCTACCTGCGATTATCGCCAAACTGGTGCAAGACGTCAAACTGAATTACCAAATTTGATTGTTTTTTTAGACGATTCAATGACTTAAAACAATATAAACCGTTTGGCAACACTCGCTTGAGGCAGTCGCCTCAAGCGAGTGTTCAGGCGGACTTGGTGACCAGAATATCTTCCAGCATCAGGTATTCGAGATCACACCCATAAAACATATTCAAGGCATCGGTTGGACTGCAAATCATGGGCTCGCCACGACGGTTAAGCGAGGTATTCAACACCACGCCATTGCCGCGCAACTGCTCCAAATGCTCAATCAGCGCGTAATAACGTGGATTGGTCTCTTTAGTCACCACTTGCGCACGCGCCGTGCCGTCTTCGTGCACTACCTCAGGAATACGCGCCTTCCAGGCCGGATTCACATCAAAGGTAAACGTCATATAAGGGGCCGGATGCTCGGTTTGCAGAATATCCACCGCCACGCGATCCAGCATACTGGGACAAAATGGCCGCCAGCGCTCACGGTATTTAATCTGCGCATTGATGCGGTCAGCCACGCCAGGAAAACTCGGGTCACCCAGAATGCTGCGGCAACCCAGGGAGCGTGGACCAAACTCCATGCGGCCCTGAAACCAGGCCAAGGGATTGCCCGCTGCCAGCAACTCTGCCGCCTTGCGTGGGCCGTCTTCAACACGGGTGAAAGTCGGCTTAGCCGGATGTGCCTCACAAGCCGCGATACATTCTTCGTTGGTATACGCGGGGCCCAGGTAAGCGTGCTCCATTTTATGGATGGTTTCACCTGCCATATGCGCGGCATACGTCGCGGCACCCAGGCTGGTACCGTTGTCGCCAGAGGCAGGCTGCACAAATAATTCTTTCACGTGCGGCAAGGCAATAATGCGCTGGTTGAGCTTCACATTGAGCGCCACACCACCCGCCATCACAATCTTGCCAGTCTCGCGGAGAATATCGCCCAGGTAATACTCAATCATTTGCAGTGCAATGTCTTCCAGCAACTGCTGTATGCTGGCCGCGTAATGAATGTACGGGTCGTCAATTTCGTCACCTTCACGCTTGGGGCCCAACCATTCAATCAGTTTGGGCGTGAAGTAATAGCCTTTACCGTTTTCTTTATAACGGCGCAAACCGACCACATTCACATAGTCAGTGTTAATGATGAGTTCGCCATTTTCAAACTTGGCCAGGCGACTTAAATCATATTTTTTCGGGTCGCCATACGGCGCCATGCCCATGACTTTAAATTCGCCATCCAGCATCTCAAAACCCAGGTATTCAGTGATGGCGCCATACAGGCCACCCAACGAATCCGGGTCATAGAATTCTTTTATTTTGTGGATCTTGCCATTTTCACCATAACCAAAAAAGGTGGTGGCATACTCGCCTTTGCCGTCAATACCGACAATGGCTGTTTTTTCTTTAAAACCACTAAGGTGATAAGCGCTGGAAGCATGCGCCAGATGATGCTCTACCGGCACATACTTGGCATTGGTCAAGCCAAGGTCTGTCATCAGCTTGAGTGATTTATCGCGATTGCGACGAAAGCGGCGGTTACCGTTAAAAATCGCATCCAGCGCGCGATCAGGGGCGTACCAATAACGCTTGGCATAATGCCAGCGCGCAGCAGAGGTGAGTGGAATTTCACCATAAGGGAACGCCACCACTTCGACCTGATCCGGCGTAATGCCTGCCTGTTTCATGCAGAATTTGGCAGCTTCGTAAGGCCAGTGATTTTTGGCGTGCTTGTCGCGAATAAAACGCTCTTCTTCTGCCGCAGCAATAATCTTGCCGTCCACCAGAATGGCGGCAGAAGCGTCATGCCCCAAGGCACCGGATAAACCTAAAACAATCATGCAGGAACTCGCGTAATGATCAAATGGAAATAATTAAAGGGAAATGCCCGCCAGTCAAAGGGCAATGCCCGCAAGTCTGAGTGGCGTATGATCCTGATAAATCAGGCTAAACGACTTTACCAGCGCATTATACAGGGAAGTATCGGCTTGCCAATTTTGCAGCAGGCGGCGGATATCTTTAGCATGCGCGCGCAGCGCCATTTGCGTGCGGCGATGTTGCTGCATGCTATCTAAATCAATCACCACAATTTTGCCCTGATCTGTGATTTGCAGATTGCTGGCTTTCATATCGCCATGTGACACCTTGAGTAAATACCATTGATAGCAAAGCGTCACTAACTGGTAGATTACCTGCTCACGCTTAGCGGTATCTGTGCACTGCTGAAAAAAGGTCAGCGCATCTGGCCATGGGCTGTAGGCAGAGACAAAATAAGCACGCCCGCGCATGCCACAATAGCGCTGCTCATACATCAGCAACGGCTGCGGCGTCAGCATGCCGTAATACTGCAAGCGATGCGCATTGCGCCAGGAGGCCGCGGCACGGCTAGGACGCCAGGCACGGCTTACGCCATGCAACCAGTCTTTGATGTTATAACGCTTGATGACCACAGACTGGTCTTGCAAATGCGTATGCACCACCGTGCAAGTATTGCCAGGCTTGAGCACCTCACCAACATGCATGGCCACTTCCAGCGCGGGCAAGTCGGTCACGTGCAATCCGCCTGCAGTGCTCACGGCCTGCGCACTTTGCCCAGTCTGTTGCCAGGCCACATCACTACAAGTACGGAAAATCTTGCGCGTGACATACCGCTCAACTTCTTGCGCTTTCATTTGCTTGGCCCAACTCAGCACTGTCGCTGGCAGCAAAGTAGCTTGCCAACCGCGTGCCGCGTCATACGCAGCCAATAATGAGGCTGCCCAGGCATGCTGATCCAGCACCTGCACTTTTGAGAGCAATTCAGCCAACTGCCGATAAGCCTGACGCTTGCTCAAGCGCGCTTGCTGAATACCATCGCCATCCAGCGACCACACCTGGTCATCGGCCAGCAGGAAATTCTTCAGATGCAAATCGGTTTGTATCAGCCCTGCAACATGTTGCGCCGCCAACGTTTGCACCAGTTGCTTGAGCAACGCCAAACCTTGCGCAGGTGGAAGCGATTGGTACAACACATCCGCATTATCGGCAGGCGCAATCGCAGCATAAATCAAGACACGTGCGCGCTGGTCAGCAGACTCGCCTTGCCATAACAAAGCTGGCGTTGCCAAGCCTGCCTGCGTCAGCAAATGCACGCCTTGCGCATCACGCGCGGCGTATTTTTCTGCCTGCGCACCCAGGAACACCTTGGCGAACACGGCCTGGCCAGACCATTGCGCACGAAACACCCAACGCCGCTGCGGCAATACGCGCACTGCGGCCAAGCTGGTCAGCGCCGTCTGGTCAGACAGGACAATCGCCCCGGTAGCGCTATCTACAACCTCACACAGGGCAGGCGCGATGATCGCGTCATGCGTTGCCACCATTAGCGGGACTTCCACCACTGCGTCAGCTGTTGCAGCCAGTTAGCTTCACCAGAAAATAATTTTTTCGCCCGTTTATCGCGCTTTTTCATCATTTTTTTCACTTGCGATTTGGTCGCTGCATCGTCCTGCGGCCTGGCCACATACAAGGTATGCCGTGAGTCGCCCTGCTCGTTAGGGATGGGTAAAGCCTGGTAGTAATACAGCGCAATCGAGCGGCGTGTCACGCCTTCTGGCGTGGTTAATGGGTCAGGATGGCCATGAAAGCTGTCGGCATCGGTATTAAAAATCACGCAGCGGTTAAATAGTGGCGCTACCTGCTGCTGCCTGGCCTGCATTTGCCTGTCCCATAGCTCTAAATTACCGCCATACTCCGGCAACCAGTCATGGTTTAAATACACCAGCATATTCACCCGGCGGTAGAGCTGCAGCCCTTCGTTTACCTGAAAGTCGGCATGAATGCCGAGCAAGCCACCGGCCGAGGTTTCATGCAAACCGCCACCGGCAAAATACGGGTCTGGCAACAAGCCTTTGATGCCGGTCAGCGCTTCAATAAACTGCAACATCGGCGCTGAGTTAAACAAGGCAAACGCCGCGCGCAGGGTTTCATCGCAGTCATACGGCGAAATCTGCCGCTTATGCGTGCCGCCATAGCCTTTTTCATAGACTTTGTCATGTGCCTTGGCATCTTGCGGAAAATGATCCAGCAACAACTGCGTAAAAGCCGTCGGAAAAATATTGTCGATCACCGCGTGCGGAAAAGGCTGCGCCTGTGCGTATTCTTCTGCCAGCAAACTGCCTACATCCTTAGCCTGGCGCGCATCCAGCGAGAAACCATGCGCCATTTCAATCGGTAACACCCCATCAGACATCGTCATTTTGTCGCTTCCTGCTGTGACTGTAATTGTTTAAGCATGGCCTGCTTGCGCTGCAAACGGCGGTTTTGTGCTGTGTAGCCACTGACCAGGCCAACGGTGCCAGCCTCCACATGGTCTAGATAGCGGAACAACCTGGCGGGAGACATGCGCTCAATGACATAGCCTTGTGCCGCCAGCTTGTCTTGCAACACATAGCCTGGAATTTGCTGCTCCATATAAAAACGATACCCCAGTTTTTTCATCAGGCCGACGTTCCACAAGGCAAAAAAGCTCTTGATATAGGGCTCGATATAAGGCCGCGCTTGGCGTGCAGGCAGGCCTAGTTGCTGCTTGAGGCGGCGACTGTGGTATTTAAAAAAGCCAGTAAACGCACGCCAGAACAAGCGCACATGTCCACGGTTGAGCTGATGCAAACAGCCGATAGCCGCAATATTGGGCTGACGCTGCATGCGTTGCAAACATTCAATAAAAATGTGCGGCTCATAAATAAAAGTGTCTGTGTGCATCAAAAACAGGTAATCCGTCTTGATCGCCGCCAGGATCAAATCCAGGCCTTCACCATGGGCGGCAAAGCCCTGCTCTTTGCCTGGCGACGGGCGTTCGATTAAATGTATCCAGTCCAGGCTACGCAAATACTCGGTGCTGTCATCGGCAGAATCATTATCCACCACCCACACCTCCACCGCGTTGGCATCCAGCGCCCCGCTCTCGAAGTGGCTTTTGATAAAGTTCAAGCAGGTACGGGTCAAATCCAGCGTTTTGTAATTCACCAGCCCGATGCTGAATCTTGGTAAGGTATGTGTCATAGACAGGGGTATCCGTTAACGCTTGCTACGCGTTGTAATGCGTTTGAGTAACTGGCGATCACACCAGTTTAGAGGGCGCGTAAACGCCTCACCATGCAAATACTGTTTAAAAAAATACAGGCGATCGCGGTCAGCCAAGCCCTCGGCATGCCGATGCAAGGCCGCCAGGTCAAACCGGGCACGACGCCAGGCGCCAAAGCTTTGCCTGGCTTTTTCCAGGTCAATCAGCGCGACTTGCGGCGCTGCATCATCAGGGCGGACAAAAATATGTTTGGGATACAAGGCACGGTGCACCCAGCCCAGATTGTGAAAGCGACGGACTTGCCGGGCAACGGCACGTAGTAGACGCCTACGCTCTACAGCAGGCTGGCTCAGTATGGTCGGCAGCAATTGCTCCAGATCGACAAAGTCGTGCAAATTCTCAGTCACCAGAATCGCGCGCTGACTGCCCTGATGTAAGGACTCGGCATACATCAACACTTTAGGTGCAGGAATACCCGCCTTGGCCAAGGCCTGCAAACGCTCAAACTCGCGCCGGAATGTTGGCTCCCCCACCAATGGATGGCGCAAGGTACGGCGGCCATGATTCTGCTGTTTTTTCACAAACAGCACCAGTGGCGGCTGATTTTCAACGGGCAATACCAGCTTGCCGACGCCGCTCCAGCCGCCTCGGCGCTCATTCGGTGGCTCAAACCAGGCGATGTCACGTGTCCACCAGGCTTCAAAAGCATCGAGCCCATGCTGCTGCAAGGCGGCCTGCCAGACTGGATCTTGATAATGCGTCAGGGAATGTTCCAAAATAAATTGTGCTGAAATAATTGAGGCCAATGCAGGTTTTTAAACCGCAGTTTGTTAACATAAGGGCTAATCCTAAATTTTAACAGAATGCGTTTATAAATTAGTCTCATGCTGCTGTTTTTCTGCAAAGCCATCGCCTGCCTGCCATTGCCCTGGGTGCATAGATTGGGCATTTTTTTCGGCTACCTGTCTTATTGTTTCGACCCCAAAAGCAATCGGATTGCGCTGGCGAACATACAACAAAGCGGGTTAGCTGCTGACGACATTGAGGCGCGACGTTTGGTCAAAACCAGCCGCCTGGAAGCAGGCAAGGCCGTTCTGGAAACATTGTTCATCTGGGGAAAACCATCATCTAAGCTGTTGCCCTTAATACAGCAAGTGCATGGCTGGCACCATATTGTTGAGGCGCAGGTACAAGGCAAAGGCCTGATTTTTCTCACCCCACACCTGGGCTGTTTTGAAATCACGTCGGTTTATTATGGCGCGCGTGCGCCAATCACCGTGCTTTATCGACCGCCCAAACTGCAGTGGTTAAGTGAACTGGTGGTTGAAGGCAGGCAAAAAGGCCAGGTGGAGATGGCGCCAGCCAATGCCAGTGGGGTGAAAAAATTACTACACGCGTTGAAAGCAGGCCAGGCCATCGGTATTTTGCCGGATCAGATCCCCAGACAGGGTGAAGGCGAATGGGCCGATTTTTTTGGCAAACCGGCCTATACCATGGGTTTAGCCAGCAAGCTGGCCAGCAAGGCAGATGCAGTGATTATCATGGCGTTTGGCGAGCGGCTGTCCGCTGGCAAAGGGTTTGATATCCACCTGACGCGGGTAGATGATATCAGCACGCCTGCCCTGCTCAACCAAGCGATTGAGCGCCAGGTCGCGCAATGCCCAGAGCAGTATTTATGGCAGTACAACCGCTTCAAGCAACGGCGTTATGCCCTGCACAAATTAGAAAAGGCCCAGCCAGGGCAGGCTGAGCCTTAATCGAACTCCTTTAAACAGCTAGCTAATTAAGCCAAGCCCTGAATCCAGCGACTGTAAACCTTATCCGCCACGCGATGCAATACTTCACAATCGGCGTCCACACCGGACAGCATGGTATCGGCAGACTGCACCGCGGGGCTAGCCGCCGAGCTGGCAATATCGCTTTTCCATTGTTCGGTCCAGGTTTTGACCATGCCAGGCGTCATTTCGATATGGCATTGCAAACCGATGTGTTTACCCATGACATACGCCTGGTTGGCGCAATAAGCGCTAGATAACACATGCGTGGCGCCCTCAGGCACGGTAAAGGTTTCACCATGCCAATGAAAACTGTTAAAGCCTTGCAAGTCACCAAACCAGTCACGCGCCAGCGCATGATCTGCGACCTGGACCTCGCCCCAACCAATTTCCTTGACCGGGTTTTTGCTCACAACACCGCCCAGCGCCTTGCTGATCAACTGCCCGCCCAGGCAATGCCCGAGCAAAGGCACATCTTGGTCTACCGCCTGCCGGATCAATTGCAACAAGGGCGGAATCCAGGGCAAATCATCATTCACACTCATGGGGCCGCCCATCAGCACAATGCCACTGTAATCGTCGACCGAAGTCGGTACCGCCTCGCCTTTATCAATGCGCACTTCGCACCACGGAATAGCATGTCGCGCCAAAAAAGTGCCCAAATAACCAGCACCCTCGCAGCAAGCGTGCCTGAATATCACTACCGGTTTCATGATTTACCTTACTAAACTGACTTCCTGATATTGCCCAAGCAAGATTCCGTCCAATGTATACGGGCCAATGGCATAACGAATCAAGCGCAAGGTCGGAAACCCCACGTGGGCTGTCATGCGCCGCACCTGGCGGTTCTTGCCTTCGCTGATTTTAAGCTCCAGCCAGGTGGTCGGGATATGTTTGCGTTCGCGAATCGGCGGCTCGCGCTGCCACAATTGGTCAGGTTCGGCGATGATTTTGACCTGCGCAGGCTGCGTGACAAAGTCACCCAAGTCCACGCCCTGTTGCAATGGCATCAAATCTGCTTGTGTAGCAGCACCTTCTACTTGTGCCCAATAGGTTTTGATCTGTTTGTGTTTGGGATGGCTTAAACGATGTTGTAATCCACCATCATCGGTTAAAATAAGCAATCCTTCGGAGTCAGTATCTAACCGCCCGGCAGCATATACGTTGGGAATCGGAATATAGTCTTTGAGCGTTGCGTGTTTTTCATGCGCAGTGAATTGGCACACGACGTTAAAAGGTTTGTTAAACAGTAATAACATGGAAAGCGCTATGTCTAAAATCAAGGTGCCAGCCACTGGCAGCAAAATCATTGTCAATGCTGATAATACCCTAAATGTTCCCGACCAACCTATTATCCCGTTTATCGAGGGCGATGGCATTGGTATCGACATCACCCCCCCCATGATCAAAGTGGTGGATACTGCGGTTGAGAAAGCCTACGGCGGCAAGCGTAAAATCTCCTGGATGGAAGTCTATGCCGGTGAAAAATCCACCACCGTCTATGAAAAAGACACCTGGCTGTCCGATGAAACCATGGCTGCCTTGAAAGAGTATGTCATTTCGATCAAAGGTCCGCTGACCACCCCTGTGGGCGGCGGCATTCGTTCACTCAACGTGACGCTGCGCCAGGAGCTGGACTTATACGTCTGTCTGCGCCCTATCCAGTATTTCACTGGCGTGCCTAGCCCAGTCAAGCACCCGGAAAAAACCGACATGGTAATTTTCCGCGAAAATACTGAAGATATTTACGCCGGTATCGAATGGGCCGCGGGCACCGAAGAGGTGAAAAAAGTCATCAACTTTTTGAGTGATATGGGCGTGCGCAAAAAAATCCGTTTTCCGGAAGCCTCTTCTATCGGTATCAAACCAGTGTCTATCGATGGCAGCAAGCGTCTGATCCGCAAGGCGATTCAGTACGCGATTGATAACAACCGCAAATCGGTGACCATCACCCACAAAGGCAACATCATGAAGTTCACCGAAGGTGGCTTCCGTGACTGGGGTTATCAACTTGCCAAAGAAGAGTTTGGCGCCGAGCTGATTGACGGTGGTCCATGGTGCAAACTGCCTAACGGCATCATCATTAAAGACTGTATCGCAGACGCTTTCCTGCAAGAGATTTTGCTGCACCCGGAAGATTACGATGTCGTTGCTGCCTTAAACCTCAATGGCGACTACATGAGTGATGCGCTGGCAGCCCAAGTTGGCGGTATCGGTATCGCGCCAGGGGCTAACTTGAGCGACACTATTGCCATGTTTGAAGCCACCCACGGCACGGCGCCAAAAATCGCCGGTAAAAACCTGGCCAACCCAAGCTCACTGATTTTGTCAGCCGAAATGATGTTACGTCATATGGGGTGGGTAGAAGCAGCAGACCTGGTGCTCAATGGCGTGGCCAAGGCCATTGCCAGCAAGCGCGTGACCGGCGACTTTAGTAGCCAGATGGAAGGCGCAACACAAGTCAGCACCGCTGAATTTGGTGACGAAATCATCAAACAGATGGCATAAATTCTGGCCTTTGGCCTGGGTTTCAATATAAAAAAACGGCTCGCAATTGCGAGCCGTTTTGTATTTTTTACCCCTAAAACAAAAATTATGCTTTTTGTATGTTGGAGGCCTGTTTTCCTTTGGGACCTTCAGTCACATCAAAGGATACACGTTGACCTTCTTTCAAGCTTTTATAACCAGATTCAACGATTGCGGAGAAGTGCGCGAACAAATCGTCACCGCCGTCATCGGGAGTAATGAATCCAAAGCCCTTAGAGTCGTTAAACCACTTTACGGTACCTGTTGCCATTTTACTTCCTTACTTTTTTACTTAACAGGGAGGCGCCCCAAAAGTTTGTCTCAAGTACTCCAGTCGCAATTAACAAGCTTTGCTTTACTTAAAGACGGCTACAAAAAACCTGAACCCAAACGCCTTAAGGATTTATAAGTTAGCATTATTTAAATGTCAAGCCTAATTTTGTATCTTTTAACGAAAGCTAAAAAATCCAATTAAAATTTGTATAAATGCTGCATGAGAGCCCGTCTTTTCTACGATTTGAATCTGCAGGCACCCACGTATACTCAAGGTAAAAAGGTGAGTTGTATCAGTATATTAACGGGCCTGTTTCACTGTTTGGACGACGCATTTAAAGACATCTATGGCAACACTGGAAAGTTCAAGAAAACTGGGCGGCATGGCGCGCATGCTGGTGCAATCTTCGCTCATGGGCGAAGATGACGCGGCTGCGTTGCAGGAGAAATGCCTCGCGCAGAAGATCAGCTTTTTGGCCGCCACCCTGGCGCAAAAAAAGATCTCTGCCAAAGACATTGCACAAACGGCTTCAAATGCGTTTGGCTTTCCCTTTTTTGACTTAGACGCGCTGCATCAAGACTCACTACCAGACAAAACCATAGACATCAAACTGATGCAATCGCATCGCGTATTGCTACTGCAACAAAAAAGCAATGTCGCTTACATTGCGATCTCTGACCCGACCAACCTGCACGCGCTGGACACCATACAGTTTCAGATGGGGGCAACTTTGTTTCCAGTGGTGGTGGAGGATGACAAGTTAGGCAAATGGATAGATAAAATTGTCGAATCCAAAGACACCAGCATGTCTAACCTCAACACCGGCGGCGATGACTTTGACCTTGGCCTGGAAGACGCGGGCGAAGAGCAGGAAGCAGAAGTCATGCAAGAAGTGGACGATGCTCCGGTCGTCAAGTTTTTGCAAAAAATATTGCTGGATGCCATCAATATGGGCGCCTCCGACTTGCACTTTGAGCCTTACGAAAAGTTTTACCGCATTCGCTTTAGGGTGGATGGCGTATTAAGAGATATGTCACAACCGCCATTAGCCATCAAAGAAAAACTGGCCTCGCGTATCAAGGTGATTTCCAACCTGGATATTTCTGAAAAAAGAATTCCGCAAGATGGCCGCATGAAATTAATTATTTCAAAAACGCGCGCCATCGACTTCCGTGTCAGTACCTTGCCGTTGATCCATGGTGAAAAAATCGTGATGCGGATTCTGGACCCGACCAGCGCGACGCTGGGCATTGAAGCCTTAGGCTACGAGGCCGAACAACAGGCCTCATTACTCAAAGCCATCCATCGCCCATACGGCCTGGTATTGGTCACAGGGCCGACGGGCTCAGGTAAAACCGTGTCACTGTACACCTGCTTAAACCTGCTCAATGACCCTGGCGTGAATATTTCCACAGCTGAAGACCCGGCAGAAATCCCCTTGCCCGGCATTAACCAGGTCAATGTGAATGATAAACAAGGCCTCACCTTTGCCGCGGCCTTAAAATCCTTTTTACGTCAGGACCCCGACATCATCATGATTGGTGAGATTCGTGACCTGGAAACGGCAGACATGGCGATCAAGGCCGCGTCTACCGGCCATATGGTGCTATCTACTCTGCATACCAATGACGCACCGACCACGCTGTCACGCTTGCTCAACATGGGCGTGGCGCCGTTTAATATTGCCTCGGCCGTGACCTTAATCACTGCACAACGCTTGGCCAGGCGCTTATGCAAACATTGCAAAGTGCCGCTCACTATCCCGCAAGAAGCCTTGCTAAAAGTCGGCTTTACCCAAGCGATGCTGGAAGGTGAATGGCAATTATATGGTGCAAAAGAAGGTGGCTGCGAACACTGCAACAACGGCTACAAAGGCCGCGTCGGCATTTACCAGGTCATGCCTATCACTGAAGCCATGGCGCAAATCATCATGCAAAACGGTAATGCGCTGGATATTGCGGCACAGGCAAAAAAAGAAGGCGTCAAAGACTTGCGGGAATCTGGCCTGCTCAAGGTGAAACAAGGCTTAACCTCGATTGAAGAAGTCGAAGCCGTCACCAATGAATAAGGTCTGTGACTCAATCCATTTATTTTTAAGAAAACACTATGGCGACTGTAAATAGCAAACAATCCGTGTATCAGTGGGAAGGCAAAGACCGCAAAGGCAAGCTGGTCAAGGGCGAGATGCGCGCCAATGGCGAAGCCGCGGTCAATGCCACCTTGCGTCGCCAGGGTGTGACCATCATCAAGGTCAAAAAACAAAGCGCGCTGGCGACCAAAGGTAAAGTCACCGAAAAAGACATCACCCTGTTTACACGCCAGCTCGCCACCATGATGAAAGCGGGCGTACCTTTATTGCAAGCCTTTGATATTGTCGGCAAGGGTCACCATAACCCGGCTGTGTCCAAGCTGCTGTCTGATATCAAATCTGATGTCGAAACCGGCAGCAGCCTGAGTGCCGCGTTCCGCAAATATCCTTTGTACTTTGATCAGTTATTTTGCAATCTGGTCGGCGCCGGTGAACAGGCAGGTATTCTAGATAGCTTACTGGAGCGCCTGGCCACTTATAAGGAAAAGATTCTTGCCATTAAAAGCAAGATCAAATCGGCGCTGGTATATCCGGTCTCAATTATTGTCGTGGCGTTTGTGATTACCGCCGTGATTATGATTTTTGTCGTGCCAGCCTTTAAAGATTTATTTAGCAGCTTTGGTGCCGACCTGCCCGGGCCAACCGTGGTCGTGATTAACCTGTCCAACTTTTTTGTCGCCTGGTGGTGGGCCATTTTTGGCACGATTGGTTTTGGTTTCTGGTTCTTTTTTTACACCTGGAAACGCTCCGAAAAAATGCAGGCCACCATGGACCGCCTCATGCTGCGGCTGCCTATTTTTGGCGAGCTGATTCGCAAAGCCACCATCGCCCGCTTTGCACGCACGCTGTCTACCATGTTTGCCGCCGGGGTGCCATTGGTCGAAGCGCTGGACTCCGTCGCAGGCGCTTCTGGCAATAAAGTCTATTTTGATGCGACCAAGAAAATTCAAAGCGAAGTCAGCACTGGCACCAGCCTGACAGTGTCTATGCAAAATGCCAATGTGTTCCCCAATATGGTCATTCAGATGACCGCCATTGGGGAAGAATCAGGCTCGTTAGATGGCATGCTGACCAAAGTGGCCGACTTTTACGAAGGTGAAGTCGATGATGCTGTCGCGGCGATTTCCAGCCTGATGGAGCCGGTGATTATGGTCGTACTCGGCGTCCTCATCGGCGGCCTGGTGGTTGCCATGTATATGCCTATCTTCAAAATGGGCAAAGTGGTCAGTGGTGGTGGCTAAGCCTCAGAGAAAACACAGATCATAAAAAAAGGCCGGGATCCCCGGCCTTTTTTATCGTCATGCACACAAAACAATTATTTTTTGGCAGCTTGTAATGACTTTTCAATTTCGTCATAAGGCTGTGCACCCAACATGCGTTTGCCATTTTCAAAAAACAGCGTCGGCGTGCTGTTCACACCCACCTTATGCGCCAACTCACCTACTTTTTCCAGCGGCACTTCACATTTAGCGGTCGTCGTCGGCAGTTTGTTATTCATAATCCAGTCCTGCCAGGCTTTCACGCGATTGCTGGCACACCAGATGCTGCGTGATTTATTGGCGGCATCCGGGTGTAACTGCTCAATCGGGTACAAAAATGTGTAAATGGTCACATCGTTAATATTTGTGAGCTCTTTTTGCTCCAGACGCTTGCAGAACGGGCAATCCACATCGGAAAACACCACCAGCTTGCGGCTACCGTTGCCTTTGACCACTTTAATCGCCTGATCGAGCGGCAGGCTGTTAAAGTCGATTTTACTCAGCTCATCCATGCGTTCGCCGGTAATGTCTTTTTTGGTTTTTGGATCGACCAAACGGCCTTCGGCAATCAAAAAGCTGAATTTGTCATCGGTGTAAATAATCTGCCCGCCCATAAATACTTCATATAAGCCTGGGTATGGCGTTTTAGTCACGCTGTCGACCTTGAATTTTGGGTAAGCGCTTTCGACCAATTTTTTCAGGCTGGCTTCATCTGCAATACTATTAAAAGACCATAGTGCGGCCAAGGCAATCAAGCCGCCCGTCACACACTGGCCGATAGATTTTTTCATGACATACTCTTTCTCAAACATGCGCAATCGCTCTCTGCCACATCAGCTTTGAGTCGCTGCGCGAATTAAAAAACGTTTAAGCATAGCACTGTTCTCTACACCGCGTAAGCCTAGTAAGGCGGCGTGCGTCCATATGGCTTGTGGACGCGCAAACAAGGCATCCAGGCCACGGGTCAGTGCATGCATTTTCAGCATATCCGGCTGCCGGGTTCGCATGACATGCCGTAAAAAACCTGCATCGCCTAATGGCTTCATCGCAGGCAACTGGGCAATCTGCGCACAAAGTGCCTGCACATCCTGAAAGCCGAGGTTAACGCCCTGCCCGGCCATCGGATGCACCTGATGCGCGGCATCGCCTAACAGCATCACTTGTGGCAAGGCCATGGTATCAGCGGTACTCTGCATCAGCTGAAAAGCCAGCACGGGGCCACTCGGCGTTAACTGCCCAAGCAGTTGACCACTGCGCTCAGCCACGTCTAAGGCCAAGGCCTGTGCGGACAATGCCTGCTTTTGCGCAGCAAACGCGCGTGGCAACGCCCACACCAGGGACACCTGTTGTTGCGGCATGGGCAGCAAGGCCAGCGTTTCGTGCTCGCCAAACCACTGCCGGGCAATATTGCCATGCGGCCGTTCGGCTTTAAAGTTAGCGACCAACGCCGTTTGTGCAAAATCTACCTGTTGCACCTCCACACCACATTGCGAGCGCACCCAGGAGCGCGCACCATCAGCACCTAACAGCAAAGAAGCTTCAACCTCATGCTGTGGCAAGGATAACCGCGCTACATGACCGCCATGTTGCAATGACTGTGCCGGGGCGTCGGTGATCACCGTCACCTCGGTGTCAGCCAAGACCTGCCAGCAGGCATGCATCAAGGCCTGACTTTCAACGATATAGCCCATTTCAGGCAGATGCGCCTCATCCGCAGTCAGGCGCAAGCTAGGCGTAGCATGCTGATGTGTCGGCGACCATAAATGCATGGCCGCAATCGGGTTGATGCGACTGGTAGGCAGACGTGACCACACGCCCAGCGCGCGTAACCAATCCACGGTTTGATTGGTCAGCGCATAAATACGGGCATCCCAATGCGCGATATCTGTCATCCAGTCAGCTGGCAAGGCTAGTGCGGGCTTGGCATCGGCCAACACTACCTTTTTACCCAGGCGTGACAAGGCAATCGCGGCCGTGAGCCCCACCAGGCCTGCGCCTACAATCGCCACATCGGTTTTAATCACAGAACGTTCAGCTGCCATAACTCATCTTATTGACCAGAAAACGGCGCGCCATAGGCAACAGGCTGAGTGCGCCCAACCCCGCGCCACGTAGCAAGCCCACCCCGACCAGGTCATTAGAAAACACATTGACTAAGAAATCCGTAAACTGCAGGCCACGGCCAGTATCGCGCTGACGCGACTGATGATACTCAGCCAGGCGGTGTGCTGCACCCCACTCGCTGGCCTGCGTGGCTGCAACATTAGCCGCCAGCGCAACTGCATCGCGGATGCCAACGTTAAAACCTTGTCCGGCGACCGGATGCATGGTTTGTGCGGCATTGCCGATCACCACGCAGTGGGCGGCAAAGGTCTGGCCTAATTTACTGAGCTTGAGCGGGAACCTGAATCGTTTGCCCGCATGCAAGAATTTGCCCACGCGATCACCAAAGGCAGCATGCAAGGCTTGCAGAAAAGCATCATCATCCAACGCGGCGATCTGATCGAGATAAGCCTGTTCGCCGGTCCATACCAGTGAAAACTGTTGGCCGTTGGGTAGCAATGCCATCGGCCCAAGTGGCGTAAACCGCTCATAGGCAATGTTGCGGTGCGGCTGCTCGGTCTGCACCAGGCCAACCAGCGCATCATGGCCATAATGCTTGGTCTCACGCACTAGGCCAGGAATAGACTCCAGGCTGCGACCGCCATCGGCAATCACGGCCAAAGGCGTCGATAATTTTTCTACAATGCCATCGGCAGATTGATATTCAACCTCAGCCGCAGCGGCATGTACATCCAGCGCCGTCACCGGCACCTGGTATTGCAGCGTAATGCCCTCAGGAGATTGCGCAATGCGTGCATCGAGTGCCTGCATCAGCGCACCATACGACACCACATAGCCCAGGGCGGGCAAGTCGTGCTCCCGGGCTTTAAGCACAGTGCGGCCAAAGCCTTTTTGCTGCGAAACATGAATGGTTTCAATCGCCGTGACGGTGTTTTCGAGCAAAGTCCACACACCGAGCTGCTCAAGCACCTGACGTGTGCCATAAGACAGCGCTAGTGCGCGCCCATCGCCGTACATGGCGCCTGCTGGCTGTGCCTCCAGCACCGTCACCGGCACAGCCGACTGTTGCAGCGATAACGCCAGCACCAGCCCGACCGGGCCGCCGCCGATGACTACCGGATGGTTGATGGTTTGCATCACACTGACTGCCTTTGACTCAATCTATACTCAAATCGCTAATGCGCGTTGACGCATCAACGCTTCAATCTCAGCCACCGTTTTTACGGCCGCCGAGGTAATCACTTCATGCCCATTGGCGGTCACCAGCACATCATCTTCAATGCGGATGCCAATATTCCAAAAATGTTCCGGCACATTGTCTGCCGGGCGCACATAGCAGCCAGGCTCAACCGTCAGCACGTTGCCGGGTTGCAGCATGACCCAGTCACCGCCTGCGGTTTTATATTCACCGGCATCATGCACATCCAGCCCCAGCCAGTGACCGGTGCGATGCATATAAAACTGGCGATAGCTGCCGGTTTCGAGCACGGCCTCACGGCTGCCCTGGCATAAACCATAGTGGATAAAGCCATCCACCAGCACATCTAACGCAGCCTCATGCGGCGCGTTCCAGTGATACTGCGGGCTGACGTGTTCAATGGCGGCCGCCTGTGCGGCTAGCACCAGTTCATACAAATCTTTTTGCGGGCCACTAAAGCGGCCACTCACCGGAAAAGTCCGCGTAATGTCAGACGCATAGCCATCCAACTCACAACCGGCATCAATCAGCAGCAAATCACCGACATTTAACTGCGCATTGTTAGCGTTGTAATGCAAGGTACACGCATTGGTGCCACCAGCCACAATGCTGGTATAAGCCGGTGCCTGCGCACCCTGGCTATAAAACGCATGCAAAAACTCAGCCTCGATTTCATACTCCCACTTGCCTGGCACTACCGCCTGCATGGCACGGTTGTGCGCGCTGGCGGCGATATTGGCCGAGCGACGCATCAGCTCTATTTCATAAGGGGATTTAAGCAGACGCATCGCATCCAGCGTTTGACGCACATCAACCAGCTTGGCAGGTGCCTGCACGCCAGTACGCGCTTGCGCCTTGACCGCATTCAGCCATTGGCTCACTTTGGCATCCCAGGCAGCATCACTGCCCAGGCTAAAAAACAACTCAGGCTGATTCGCCATCAGCTTTGGTAATTGTTCATCCAGTTGTGTGATGGAATACGCCTCATCGAAACCAAATTCTGTTTTAGCGGCCTCCGGCCCATAACGAAAACCATCCCAGATTTCGCGATCCAGGTCTTTATCACGGCAAAACAGAATTGTTTTTGGCGATGCACCGGCAATCAGCACCAACACGGCTTCAGGCTCTTTAAATCCGGTCAGGTAATAAAAATAGCTGTCAAAACGGTAAGGATAATGACTGTCGCGATTGCGCGTCACTTCGGGCGCGGTCGGAATCACCGCAATACCCGCTTGCATGCTCTGCATCAGTTGCTGGCGACGACGGGAAAATTCTTGCATGGAGAGACTCAAAGTACGTTCTGGATAGTTGGGAATTGTAGCGTATTTGGTCAGCAATTGCTGGAATGGTTCCTGCCAAGAGCGCGTCAGAAGCCCATCATTTCATACAGCGCAGACTGCCTGACATTTTTTTCGGCGTTTTGAATCGTGCCATCGCTTTGCCACTGTTGTAACTGACGCGCCAGAATCGGCTGCACCTGCGCGGCGCGCATGCCCGGCTTGATGGCGGGCAAATATAGCATTTTTAACAGTAAGGCATCGAGGCCGGTTAATAAGGTCTCTGGCGTTTTGTCGTTAAAAATAGAGGGATATACTTTTTCAGAATCGTTTGGTAAGCCCATGGCTTGCGTGCTTTCTTCGACGATGCAAGACAGCAACTGGCGACGTTCCTGCGCAAAATCAACGGGGATCACTACCCAGGCTTTTTTAATCGCCTGTTTTTCATCCAGATCAAGGCCAAACATGCATGTAGCGTCGGCAGGTGGCTTGAGCGTTAAGCGACCACTGACCAGCGCGATGTCATTGCGCCAAAGTTGCAGATGTGAAAACACCACAATAAAATTCGCTTCTTCACGAGACTTGGCGAAAAGAATCGGGTGGCCGGTAATATGTGATAAATGTTGCAAATGATATTTTGCCAGCATCGTGTGTTGTTCTACCTGATCGGCATGGTGCTCCAGCCATACTTTGACCGGCTGCTGCCATTTGCGCACCACTTGTTCCCCCGCCACATATTCACTATGCAGCGCCACCTCATTAAATGCCTGCTGCAAATACTCAGGCGACTGCCAGGCCTCTTCTGCCAGCACGGCAGAGGTATTCAACAGCAAGATTAGCCACCAATGCCTGACATCAATCATGCTGTTTCGCCGCCTCTGCGCGTAGCGGCGTCAGTAAAGGGGATAAGCCATTATGGTCAATTTCACGCATCAGGTGCAGCAAGCGGCCTAGCTCGCCCGGCGGAAACCCTTCACGCGCAAACCAGTGCAGATAATTACCAGGCAAATCAGCAATCAGCCTGCCCTGATATTTACCATAGGGCATTTTGAGGGTGACCAGTTGCATCAAGTCTTCTTTTTTCATGGCAATGATGATGGTGAACGATGCATTATTTTAAGCAACATCCGCTGTTTTTAAGATTTATTTTGCCTTCACCCTTAAAAAAATCGGCTGCCTGCCGTTATTCCCCTTGAGTATGGTTAGAAAACTCAACAACAAGAAGATGCGTTGTATTGAACTCAACATCGCGAAAGACCATGATGCAATACCAAATCACTAAAGAAAAAAGTGCAGAATATCTGCGACAAGCCATCCACCACATGTCGATGCAGGATGCGGCTTTTCACCCGGTCAGCTACGCTGTCTGGTATGAATACTCATCGGGCGAGCACGCGCGCCTGATTGATGAAGTCAACGACTTGATTGAGAAAGAAAAAAAGCTCAACGAAAAAAGCACGGCGCACCTATTTAACAAACATATTGCCAGCACAGACACTGATAGCGCCAAGGTATTGGTTGAGCGCTTTAGCCAGGTGGTGACGAATATCACCTCCACCACAGAAAAAGCCGGGCAAGACACCTCACAGTTTAGAAAGTCACTGGATGCCTGGTCGGACGAAATTCAACAGCTAGAGCCTAAACTCGGTGCCCAACTAGGGGCATTGCTGGCTGATACAGAGCAAATGCAAACCTCTATGCATGGTTTGCAGCATCAACTGGAGGCGAGCCTGGAAGAAATTTCTGACCTGAAAAACGAGATTATGAAAGCCAAGCAAGAGGCGATCTCCGACGGCCTGACCGGGCTGATGAACCGCAAAGGCTTTGATACGGCCTTGCATCAATGCCTGGACACCCCGGCCAATGAAGACACTTGCCTGATGATTGCCGATATCGATTTTTTCAAAAAGGTCAATGACAGCTATGGCCATTTATTTGGTGACAAAGTCATTCAAGCCGTGGCACGGATTTTAAAAACTGTGTCAGGTAATTTGTACACGGCAGCCCGTTACGGCGGCGAAGAGTTCGTGTTGCTACTGCCACACACCAGCGTCGATATTGCCAAAGAAATCGCTGAAAATATTCGTCGCCAGGTGGCTGCCATCACCATTAAAAACAATGTCACGCAGCGGCTGATTTCTAACATTACGATTTCTATGGGTGTCACGGCCTATCTTCCGGGGGAGTCGGTCGACAGTTTTATTACAAGGGCAGACCAGGCGTTATATACCTCGAAAGCACAAGGCCGCAACCAGGTCACCCTGATTAACGAAGAGATGGCAGCTGCCTGATTTGACCATGTGCGCCATCACGCGGCGCACATGCCGTTATAACAAGTCTCTTTTTTGCTCGGGAATATCTTCGTAAGGGTAACGCGAATGCCCGAAGCGCATCACCAGCACAGAAATCGCCAAAATCAAGATTGCCGCAGACACTGCCAGCATATGTGTCTCGGTCATTTCTTTCATATCCAGCAATAAATAGCGCGCCAGCGCGACCATGGCAATGTAAATCGGGTAGCGCATGGGTAGTTTGCCTGTGCCAAAATAGCTATTGATCATGGAAAACACTTCCAGGTATAAAAACAGCTGCAACAAATCGCCCAGCCCGACCATACCAGCATCCCACATGCGCGCCAATTCGTGTGCCAGTGAAAAGAAGGTCGCGATCGTGACCAGCCCCAACCCCAGCCGCTCTATCCACATTAATGCCTGGTGGGCAATTTTATCGGTGCGATGCTCATATGGTGGCTTCATGTTTCCCCCCTGATTAATTCTTTTTGCTTTTAATTGTTTTTACTTAGCCAATGATCGAGCTGTTCTAGCCGCTCTGGCGTGCCGATATCATGCCACAATCCGTGGTGATGTTGTCCAGTCACGCGTTGCTGTTGCATCGCAGTTTTTAACAGCGGGGCTAACTTGGCTGACTGCCCGTGCTGCACACTGTCGAATAGCGATGGATGATAAACACCGACGCCCGAAAACGTCAATCGGTCAGTGGCAGATTCAAACACCAAGCCATTTACCAGGGAAAAGTCACCCGCGGCATGCTGCGGCGGGTTATCGACCATGACCAAATGCGCCAGCTTGCCGGTTGGTAAGGCCAGGCTGGCATAATCAATATCGGTAAACACATCGCCATTGACCACCACAAACGGCCGCTCGCCCAATAAAGGCAAGGCATAGGCAATGCCACCCGCGGTTTCGAGTGCCGTGACTTCTGCGCTATATTGAATGTGCACCTGCCATTGTCGGCCATCGCCCAGCGCATCCTCAATCTGCTGCCCCAGATGCGCATGGTTGATGACCAGCTCAGTCATCCCCGCGGCGGCCAGGCGCTCAATATGCCAGACGATTAAAGGCTTGCCGCCCACCATCAATAATGGCTTGGGGGTATGGTCAGTCAGTGGCCGCATGCGTTCACCACGCCCGGCGGCCAGAATCATCGCACGCATGGCTTAGACTGCCTTTTCCAAGGCGAGCAACAGTCTGAGAAACGGACGCAACTCGACATAACGCTCACAGGCGGCCTGTAAATATTGCATCACCAACGGCATATCCTTGAGATAGCCCTCTTTGCCATCGCGGTGATACAAGCGGGCAAAAATACCCAACACCTTGATATGGCGCTGTACGCCCATCCATTCAAAGTCTTTATAAAACTCGCCAAAATCAGCGCTGACGGGCAAATCGGCTTTTTTAGCCGACTGCCAGTAACGGACAACCCAGTCCATTAAATCTTCTTCGTCCCAGCGAATATAAGCATCCTTAAATAAGGAAACCAGGTCGTAAGTGATGGCACCAATCACGGCATCCTGAAAGTCGAGCACGCCTGGATTATTGTCGGGCGTGACCATCAAATTACGTGAGTGATAGTCTCTATGCACCGTCACTTGCGGCTGCTGCAGAATATTGCCTATGAGCAAGGCAAAGGTTTTATCCATGACTGCCTGCTGCTCGGCTGAGAGTGTTTGTCCTAAATGCTTGCTCACATACCACTCAGGAAACAACTGCAACTCGCGCATGAGCAGCGCACTATCGTAGGCTGGCAAGGCGTCTGCCTGCGTTGCCAGTTGCATTTTAATTAGTGCCTGGCAAGCATCGCCATATAAGGCTTTGGCGTTACCACGGTTCAATTGCGACAGATAAGTGTCGTTGCCTAAATCACTGAGCAGCAAAAAGCCTTGCGTGACGTCCTGCGCCACAATTTTAGGCACATTAAGCCCGGCCGCCAGCAACTGCTCAGCCACGCGTACAAATGGGCGACAGTCTTCTTGTGGCGGTGGCGCATCCATGGCAATCAAGGTGAGTGTCGGCAAGTGCACGCGGAAATAACGCCTGAAACTGGCATCTGCCGAAGCAGTAGTGAGTGTAAACGGCTGATCAAGCACCTGCTGCAGCCAAAAATCTAGTTGCTGTGTTCTATCCACAAATGTTCCCAAATAATGAATCAGCCCATACTGGCGGGCATTACTGTTAAAATGCGGCTGTCATTTTAAGTGAAAAATGACTTTTTAAGCATTTTCATGAATAATATAGCCCAATTGAAATGGGACATCTGGCCGTAGGGTCCGGGATGCGTGCATACAACCATCGGCCATTCACAGGCCTTACCGAAACGATCACTCTTTGAATAATTTGCAAGCTCACTCATCCACCTTTCAGGACCGCGGCATCCGGCTGATTTTGGCGCTCATCGCCATTAGCACCTTGTCGCCTGTGCCTGCGCGCGCGGATGAGCAGGCAGCCACAGAAAGCATTATCGTCGCAGAAAACACCACCTTGCCTGGTGCCATTGAAATTGAAGGCGATACCCTGCAACTGCGCATGGACAGACAAATGCGGGCGATTGGCAACGCGGTGATTCGTAAAGAAGGCCAGCAAGTCACCGGCGATGATATTCGCTACGACATCCAGAATGACGAACTGCAAGTAGACGGTAATGCGGTCATTACAGCGGGCCAAACCAAAATTACCGGCCCGATGCTGCGCATGCGCATGAGTGAAAATATTGGTGAGATGCGCGACGTTAACATCGAATTCAAAAGCAGCCCACCACCGCCAAGTAACCAGGACAGCAGCCCGCTACTGAGTGACCAGGCGATTCTGCTCAGCGATCCAAAAAAATATCTGGAAGATGACCAGTCATACAGCTCGCAAAGCAACAATGCCTCATTTGAAAACATCCGTGCCACAGCCAAGCAGGTGCTGTTTGAAGGCCAGAATATCAAGCGGTTAAAAAAAGCCAGTTATACCTCGTGTGCTGCCGATGTTGACGACTGGTATATCAAAACCAACAACCTTGAGCTCAATGACTACACGCGCACGGGCGAAGCAACCAATGCCTTCGTTGAGTTTAAAGGTGTGCCGATTCTTTACACGCCGTGGATGAGTTTTTCTTATAACAACCAGCGAAAAAGTGGCCTGCTGGCGCCGTTATGGGGCACCACCTCCAGAAGCGGTTTTGAATTACTCACGCCGTATTACATAAACATCCGCCCAGATATGGACGCCACGATTGCCACCCGCTTCCTGAGCAAGCGCGGTACGCAACTGCAAGGCGAGTTCCGCTATCTGGGTGAAGACTATTCAGGCATTAACAACTTTGAATATCTGGATAAAGACAGCTTGACAGACCAAACCCGGTTTTATGTCAAACTATCGCACCTGCAGCGCTTTAGCGAGCACTGGTCAGGCGGTTACAATCTGGAAAAAGTGTCAGACGATAAGTACTTTTCGGAAATGGCCACCAGAATTCAGGTGACGTCGCGCGTCAACCTGCAACAAACTGCTTTTGTTGACTATCAAGATGATAATTGGACGTTTAACGGCTCCGTACAACGTTATCAAAACCTTGATAACAAATCGTTTGTCTACCAACGCCTGCCTCAGCTGACCGTCAATTACGACAATAGCTGGAACGGTATTACGACGCAAACAGCGGCGCAATATGTCTACTTTGACAGCATGCAAGAAATGGGTACCGTGCCTACGGGCTCCAGGTTAAATTTCTATCCATCACTGTCTTACCCGATCAAAAGTTCATATGGTTTTGTCACGCCTAAATTTGGTGTGAACACCACGCAATACAGCTTGAATAATAATGTGCCTACGGGTTATTCAGAAGAATATAACCAGTTGAGTCGCACGCTGCCTATTTTCAGCCTGGACTCAGGGCTTTATTTTGATCGCGAGTCAACCTTGTTTGGTACCAACTATACGCACACCCTGGAGCCAAGAGCGTATTACGTTTACATTCCGTATCGGGATCAAAGTAAAATCCCGATTTTTGATACCGCGCTAGCGACCCTCAATCAAGATTCCATTTTTACCGAAAACCAGTTTATCGGCGGTGACCGTGTAAATAACGCCAACCAGACAACGCTGGCAATCACCAGTCGCCTGATTGATGCAGAAACCGGCATTGAGCGACTAAGTGCTACCTTGGGGCAACGTTTCTACTTTGAAGATCAAAAAGTATCCCTGCCTAACACCTCGGCCAGTACACGCAAGTCATCAGACATTCTGGCAGGCTTTACGGCACGCCTCTCCAGTCGCCTGAATCTGGATACGTTCTGGCAATATGACCCTGACCGCGGCAATATGGAGCGTAACAACTATTTGCTACGCTACAACCCTGAACCAGGTAAATCATTCAGCTTTGGCTACCGCTACACCGCCAACACGCTTGAGCAAATTGATACTTCTGCGCAATGGCCGCTGGGCGCGGGCTGGTATGGTATCAGCCGCCTCAACTACTCTATCCGTGATGGCAACATCGTGCAGTTCCTCGGCGGACTGGAATATGATGCCGGGTGCTGGCAGGCGCGTGCAGTCATGCAACGCGTGCAAACGGCAACGGCCGATGCGAACTATGCCATGTTCTTTCAACTCGAACTCGGTGGGTTGACTTCCATTGGCGCCAATCCTTTAAATGTGATCAAGCGTAATATTCCAAGTTATATGCGCACCTACGACATCCCGGCAATTTACAGAGACCAGAACTCGCAATGATGAAACGTTTATCTACCCTACTTTTATCTACGGTTGTATTTGCGCTGTGTGCAGCGCAAACCACAACGCTATTGGCCGCAGACAAGCGCCCCATCGAAAAAATGGATCGGATCATTGCCGTGGTTGACCAATCGGTGATTACAGAACGGGAAATGCTTAACCGCATGGAGTCTGTTAAAACGCAAATGATTAAAAAAGGCGTAGAGGTCCCGCCCGATGACGTGCTGCAAAAGCAGATTCTGGAGCGGCTGATCGTCGATAGTTTGCAATTACAACTGGCGGCCCAAACCGGCATTAAGGTAGAAGATGCACAACTGGATAAAACCATAGAGCGCATTGCTGAACAAAATAACCTGACCTTGCCTGCCTTTAAAAAAGCCCTCGAAGAAGACGGCACCCAGTTTTATAAATTTCGCGAAGACATCCGCAATGACATCATCATGGCCCGCTTGCGCGAGCGCGATGTCGATAACAAGGTGAATATTTCTGAAGCCGAAATTGATAACTATTTGACTACACAGGAAAAAGAAGGCGACCTGGACGAGTTTAACATCTCGCAAATCCTGATTCGCTTGCCAGAAGACAGTTCGCCGGAAGATATCCAAAAAGCCCGCGCCCGCACAGAGCAAATCACCAAAGCCTTGTCTGAAGGCATGAGCTTTGAAAAAGTCTCTGCCAACTTTTCAGATGCGCCTAACGCACTCGATGGCGGCAGCTTAGGCTGGCGCAGTGGCCAGCAAATGCCTGCCCAGTTTCTGGAACTGGTTAAAACATTGCAACCTGGCGGCGTTTCACGCCCTATCCGTAGTGGCACCGGGGTGCATATCCTAAAATTGAATGACAGACGTGCCGGCGCCAGCACCTTGATTGTTGAACAAACCCATGTGCGCCACATTTTGCTCAAACCGAATGAAGTGTTGTCTGACAAAGAAGCCAAGCAAAAAATTGAAGGCATTAAAGAGCGTATTGACCATGGCACCCCTTTCCAGGATATGGCAAGGCAATATTCTGACGATGGCAGTGCCTCCAGTGGTGGTGACCTGGGCTGGATCAGTCCGGGTGACACGGTGCCTGTGTTTGAAAAAACCATGGCCGAACTGGCCGTGAACGAAGTCAGCGCACCTATCCGCAGCCAGTTTGGCTGGCACTTGATTCAGGTGCTGGAGCGCCGCAAACAGGATATGTCCAAAGAGTCCAAGCGCCTCAAAGCACGCCAGGAAATCCGCGCGCGCAAGGCAGAAGAGTCCTATAACGACTGGATCCACGAACTACGTGACAAAGCCTTTGTTGAAATGCGCTTAGAAGACAAATTCTAAACGCATGAACACCTTGCCTCGCATTGCGATTACCGCTGGCGAACCTGCCGGTATCGGGCTGGATATTTGCGTCAAACTCGCCCATACCGCCCTGCCTGCGGCACTGGTGGTGCTAGCCGACCCAGCAGCGTTGCAAGCCAGAGCCGCTCAGTTAGGCATGCCGTTAGCGTTACACACCTATATCAACACGCTGCCAACGCATGCAGGTGACGGTAGCCTTTATGTGTTGCCGGTAGAAACTGCCGCACCAGTGGTCGCCAGCACACTCAACCCGGCCAACAGCGCTGCCGTGTTAACCATGCTGGACCGCGCGCTAGCAGGCTGCCAAGCTGGCGAATTTGATGCCATGGTCACCGCACCGGTACACAAAGGCGTGATTAATGATGCGGGCATTGCGTTTACTGGTCATACCGAATATCTTGCAGAAAAAACCAATACCGAACAGGTCGTCATGATGCTGGTCGGTGGCGGCATGCGCGTGGCGCTGGCCACCACGCATTTACCACTCACTCAAGTCAGTGCCGCCATTACGGCTGACAGTCTCACCACCACCATCCGTATTCTGCATCATGACCTGGTACACAAATTTGGTATTGCGCAACCACGTATCTTTGTCGCCGGGCTCAACCCGCATGCGGGTGAAAACGGCTACCTGGGCATGGAAGAAATCGACACCATCGACCCGGTGCTTGAGAATTTGCGCGCCGAAGGCATGCAACTCATCGGCGCCTTGCCCGCCGACACCATGTTTTCGCAAAAAAACCTGTCACAGGCAGATGCTTTCCTAGCCATGTATCATGACCAGGGCCTGGCGGTACTCAAACACGCCAGCTTTGGCGAAGGCGTCAATGTCACCTTGGGCTTGCCGATTATCCGTACTTCAGTCGATCACGGCACTGCGCTGGATATCGCCGGTAGCGGCAAAGCCGATCTCGGCAGCATGCTTAGTGCCATACAACTGGCCATCACCCTGTCCCAAACACGCAACCATTCAAATATATGAAACACATCGCCAAGAAAAAATTTGGTCAAAATTTTTTGATTGACCAAGCCATCATCCAAAGCCTGATCAACGCCATCCATCCGCAAGCGGATGACCTGATGGTCGAAATCGGCCCCGGCCTGGGCGCGATGACGCAGCCGCTGATCAAGCATCTGGATCACTTGCATGTGGTCGAAATCGACCGCGATATTATCCAGTGGATGCAAGGGTTTTACCCGCCCAAGAAAATCACCATCCATAATTCCGATGTATTGAAATTTGATTTTGCGACCATAGGCAAGCGCATCCGCGTGGTGGGCAACCTGCCGTATAACATCTCCAGCCCGATTCTGTTCAAGCTGCTGGAAAACACCGCGCAGATCATAGACATGCACTTTATGCTGCAAAAAGAAGTGGTCGAGCGCATGGTCGCCGACCCTTCAAACTCAGAATATGGCCGCTTGTCTGTCATGCTGCAATACCGCTTACAGATGGAATACATGGTCACCGTGCCGCCAGAGGCTTTTGACCCGGCGCCTAAAGTCGAATCTGCTTTTGTGCGCTGCGTGCCTTATGCCACTCTGCCTTACCCGGCCACCGATGAAGCCTTGTTTGCCAAAGTGGTCACGGCGGCCTTTGGCCAGCGCCGTAAAACCTTGCGCAACACCCTCAAAGGCTTGCTCGATGATGACGGTTTTACTGCATTGAATATTGATTCGCAGCTGCGCGCCGAAAACCTGAGCGTGGCCGAGTTTGTCGCCATCAGCAACTACCTGGCGGACCAGTCACTCACCAATCAGGCCTAAGCCGAACTTGCGCAAAGCCGTGCTGGCTTAACCTGATTTAAAGCTTAGCCTGATATAATCCTGTTTTTACTAAAACCCACACTTTTGGAGCATGTTATGCGTTTGATTCTGCTGGGCGCCCCCGGTGCCGGTAAAGGGACACAAGCCACCTTTATTAAAGAAAAATTCAATATCCCGCAAATTTCCACTGGCGATATGTTGCGCGCAGCAGTCAAAGCAGGCACTCAATTGGGCTTAGAAGCCAAAAAGTTTATGGATGCAGGCGGCCTGGTACCGGATGAAGTGATTATCGGCCTGGTGAAAGAGCGCATTAAAGATGCAGATTGCGCCAATGGCTTTTTGTTCGATGGCTTTCCACGCACCATTCCACAAGCCGAAGCCATGAAAAACGCGGGCGTCGCCATTGATTACGTGGTTGAAATCGACGTGCCGGATGCCGCGATTGTCGAGCGCATGAGCGGTCGCCGTAGCCACCCGGCTTCTGGCCGCACTTACCACGTTAAATTTAACCCGCCAAAAGTCACAGGCAAAGATGACGTGACCGGGGAAGAGCTGGTGCAACGTGACGACGACAAAGAGGAAGTCGTGCTCAAGCGTTTGCAGGTATATCACGATCAAACCGAGCAACTGATTGGTTACTATTCTGACTGGGCGAAATCCGGTGTCAGCGGCGCGCCGCAATACGTCAAGGTCAACGGCCTCGGCGAACTCAATACCATTAAAGAAGAAATTTTTAGCGCATTGAAATAACGGCGTTAAAACAAAAAAGCCCGCATGCTGCGGGCTTTTTTATTAGCTGTAAATCACAGATTAGAAATCGTAACGGATGCCACCAAACACCTGCCGTTGGCGACCCACCACCATGCCATCGACGCGGCTGGTGAGATACTCTTTGTCTGACAGGTTATAGGCACTCATAAAGTACGACACACGACTGCCAACAGGCCGGTAATTCACGGTGGCATTGAGCAGTGCATAAGACGGGATTCGACCAGTACGGCCAGATAATACGTCTTCCTCTGAGCGACCAACGCGGTAAGACACATCCTCTTGCTGCTCACTGACGTAATCGACACCAATACGAGCATCAAAACCAACCGGATGCTGGTAACCCAAACTCAACGATGCCATGTGTTTGGGCGCGTAAGGCAAACGGTCACCACTAAACACATCTGCTGCCGCGTTGGTTTTTTTAAACTTGGCCGTGAACAGGTTGGTATAAGACCCGGCGAGGTAGATATTATGTGCAGAGTCATAGATCTGGCCAAAGTTAATGCGACCAGCCAACTCTAACCCGCTTTGCTGCGATTGCCCGCCATTGATAAACGAGCCAGAAGTCGGGCCAGCCACCACAATATCGTCAAAAATGGTGTGGAACAGCGTGGTTTCAAAGGTGACGCCTTTGATGTAGTTAGAACGTGCACCCAACTCCCAATTGGTACTTTCTTCCGGCTTGGTATTCACCACCACGGCTGTATTGGCACCGCCTGGCGCATTAATATCACGGTCAGGGCGCGGTGGCGCAAAACCTTTATGTACCCCGGCAAACAAAGTGGTTTTTTCAATACCGTTCCAGGTTAAACCAAAGCCAGGCAATACTTTGCTTTGATGATTGGTGTCTTTTGACTGGGGATTATTTTGCACCGCGCCTTCGGCACGCAGAATATCGGTTCTGATACGCAAGTCTTCTATGCGCAAACCGGGCGTGAACGTCCAGTCGCCCACATAAAAGGTGTTTTGTGCATAGTATGACTTGGCTTCTACATCGCTGTGAATCTGCTCGCGGTGATCGCCAAAAGCCTCTGCATAGCCCTGGTTTTGGATGCGAGGATCACTACCACGGAACTGGTTACGCTGAATATCTTCACGATGGTAGCGGAATCCAAGCACGGCATTGCTTTCTATGCCAAACAAACTGTGCTGCAAATCCAGACGCGGCTCTATGCCCCAGTATTCATACTCACGCGGGCGCCAGCGTCCACCACATTGGTCGGCATTGGCTTCGGTAGCCACACCTAAGCCGGTACAACGGTCCATCACCGAGCGCCCACCCAGGCCACCTGGGTCGTTAATCTGCCGGAAAGAGGCCCGCTCAGACTTGGCATAATAGGCTTGTGTGCTGAGTTTTGCCTGTGCATTAATCTGAAACAGATGCTGTAATTGAAACGTCGTGCGCTCGTGCTCGAATACATCATTTTTACCAGTGGGCGCCTGGTATTTATCTTCATTGTATTCGACCAGGCCCAACCCGGTTTCAGACACATGAGAGCTCTCACGGAAATAACTGGCCTTGGCAATCAAGGTGTGGCGGTCAGATAAATTCAACTGCCCTTTGGCGGTGTATTCCTGGATCTCAAAATCATGGTTATCACGAATGCCATCCCCTTTTTTGTGCAAGGCATCAATCATCAAACCACCACGCTCATCACCCGCACCAATATTGCCATAGAGGCTGCTAAAGTCGTTGTTGCCCAGCGTGGCAGACACATTACCATGCACCTGGCCATCACTAGGCACAGGCCTGGTAACGAAGTTAATCATGCCACCGACGGTTTGTGGACCATATAAAATCTGGCCAGAACCTTTCACTACTTCAATACGCTGCACACGCTCCAGCGGCGTGGTGTAATGCGCAGCCGGGTCACCATAGGGCGCCAGAAACAAAGGCATGCCGTCTTCCATGAGTAAAGTGCGCGCCGTTCTGCGCGGGTCCAGGCCGCGCACGCCAATATTCACTCCCAAGCCAAAACTGTTTTCACCCACCACATGCACACCCGGCACATTATTCAAGGCTTCCTGAATTGAAAACGGGCGCCTTTCCTCCAGGGCTTTTTCATCCACCAGGTAATAAGAACCCGGCACCGATTCCAGTCGATCAGGCAAAATCCCTTTCACCACCACCGGTGAAATATTCAGTGTTTCATCCTGCCGTTCTTTTTCTTCCGCCAAGACTTCCATGGCTGGGTTAAACGCCAGCACTGTGGCCATCAACAAGCTTTTTTTCTTCATGTGTTACACCCTCTTCTGTCAATATTGTTATAAAAAACAAATGAAAAGGCTGCAATATTGATACCAATGTTATTGCGATAACCGTTATCCCCATGTTTTTATTGTATAAATTATATTTATATAAATAATTATGTCTTTTTTCACGAGATAACCTCACATACAAGCGGTTTATATCAACCCACTTTTCATAGGCATGGTTCATATCAACCAAACAGGCATGGTATCCAGCGCCAAGCAGATGCCAACGCAAAACATGCCCATCAGTTCTCGGGTATAATTAGCGCTTCGTTTAGTCACTTTCAAGCCAAGCACATGCAACAGCAGTATCCATTCAAAGAAGTCGAACAACAGGCACAACAACATTGGGAGTCCAGCCTGAGCTTTCAGGCCAAGGCAGAGAGCAATAAACCCAAATACTACTGCTTGTCTATGTTCCCCTACCCCAGTGGCAAATTGCATATGGGGCATGTGCGCAACTACACCATTGGTGACGTGTTAAGCCGTTATCACCATATGAAAGGCTTTAACGTATTACAGCCCATGGGTTGGGATGCGTTTGGCCTGCCTGCTGAAAATGCGGCGATTCAAAACAATGTACCACCTGCGCAATGGACCTACGACAACATTGCCTATATGCGCAAGCAGTTGAAGTCACTGGGCTTTGCCATTGACTGGAGCCGTGAACTGGCCACCTGCCAACCCGACTACTACAAATGGAACCAGTGGCTGTTTTTACGCATGCTGGAAAAAGGCATTGCCTACAAAAAAACCCAAGTAGTGAACTGGGACCCGGTCGACCAGACCGTGCTGGCTAACGAGCAAGTGATTGATGGCCGTGGCTGGCGCACTGGCGCAGTGGTTGAAAAGCGTGAGATTCCTGGCTACTACCTGCACATCACCGGCTACGCTCAGCAACTGCTGGACGACCTCGATAAACTGCCGGGCTGGCCTGAGCGTGTCAAAACCATGCAAGCCAACTGGATAGGCAAAAGTGTGGGCGTGCGTTTTGCGTTCCCGCATGAGATTAAAAACAACGACGGCCAGTTGATTGATGACGGCAAACTGTGGGTATTTACCACGCGTGCCGATACAATCATGGGGGTAACCTTCTGTGCAGTGGCTGCTGAGCATCCACTCGCCACGCATGCCGCACAGAATAACCCAGCCCTGCAAGCGTTCATTGAAAAATGCAAGCAAGGCTCAGTGATGGAAGCCGATATGGCGACCATGGAAAAAGAAGGCATGGACACCGGCCTGACAGTCGCCCACCCGATCACCGGCGAACAAGTGCCGGTGTGGGTCGGTAACTACGTGCTGATGACCTACGGTGAAGGCGCCGTGATGGCCGTGCCTGCGCACGACGAGCGTGATTTTGGCTTTGCCAAAAAATATAGCCTGCCGATCAAACAAGTCATTAGCGTTGTTGAGCAAAGCTTTGACTTAAATGCCTGGCAAGAATGGTATGGCGACAAAGCCAAAGGCGTATGCATACACTCTGGCAAATATAACGACCTGAGCTATACACAAGCCATTGATGCCGTGGCGGCCGACCTGGCTGACAAAAACCTGGGCGGCAAACAAACCAACTGGCGCCTGCGCGACTGGGGCGTTTCACGCCAACGTTACTGGGGCTGCCCGATTCCTATCGTTCACTGCGACAGCTGTGGCGATGTGCCGGTGCCAGATGACCAGTTACCGGTCAAACTGCCAGAAGACTGCGTACCAGACGGCTCAGGCAATCCACTCAACAAGCGCGAAGACTTCTTGAACTGCGCCTGCCCGAAATGCGGCCAGCCAGCCAAGCGCGAAACCGATACCATGGATACCTTTGTTGATTCCAGCTGGTATTACGCACGCTATGCTTCCGGCTTTAGCCCTGACGCCATGGTCGATGCACAAACCAACCACTGGATGCCAGTCGACCAATATATTGGTGGCATTGAGCACGCCATTTTGCACCTGCTGTATTCACGCTTCTGGAGCAAAGTCATGCGTGACCTCGGCCTGGTCAACTATGACGAGCCGTTTGCCAACCTGCTGACGCAAGGTATGGTGCTTAACCATATTTTCTCGCGCCGTACGGCCAAAGGTGGCATTGAATACTTCGCGCCAGAAGAAGTCGAACTGGTACAAGACGCCAACGGCAAAGTCACCGGCGCCAAATTGATCAAAGATGGCTCAGCCATCGACTATCAAGGCATAGGCACGATGTCCAAGTCCAAGCGTAACGGCGTCGACCCGCAATCGCTGATTGAGCAATACGGCGCGGATACCGCACGCTTCTTTATGATGTTTGCCGCACCGCCAGAACAAACGCTGGAGTGGTCAGACAGCGGCGTAGAAGGCTCACACCGCTTCTTAAAACGTGTGTGGAACTTTGGCTACGCTTTATCGCAAATTCAGCCTGCTGACTTGCCAAACAAACTCACCGGCGAGCTCGCTAACCATAGGCGCGAAATCCACACCGTGTTAAAGCAAGCCAACGTTGACCTGGCGAAGCTGCAATTTAATACGGTGGCCTCAGCCTGCATGAAAATGCTCAACACGCTGGAAAAAGTGCAAAAAGAAGCCGACAAAGACTGGCAAGCCGTGGCGTTTGAAGGCTACAGCATCCTGTTGCGCGTGCTATCACCGATTGCGCCACACGTGACGCAAGTCATGTGGCAAAGCCTCAAGTTGGGCGCAGATATTCTCACCGCAAAATGGCCAGAGCCAGCCAATGCAGCCCTGGTGCAAGACGAAGTGGAATACGTCGTGCAAGTTAACGGCAAATTGCGCGGCAGCATCAGCATCCCTAAAAGTATGGCCAAAGAGCAGATTGAAGCGACCGCCGTTAATCAGGATTTTGTGCAGAAGTTTCTCAACGAAGGCAGCGTGAAAAAAATCATTGTGGTGCCTAACAAACTGATTAATATTGTGGTTGCTTAAAGAAAGGATGACTATGCTGCTTTCACACCTGACACCATTTCTGCCAAAGCGTTTTTGGCAAAATAGTGGCTGGCTATTGCTGATCGCAGCGTTGTCCTCCTGTGGCTTCCAGCTCAGGCAGCCCAACCCGGTGTCATTTAAATCGATTCAACTGCAAGGCAACACCCAGATTACGTCAGCGCTTAAAAAGAGCCTAAAAGAGCAAAATATTCAGTTGGTAGAAACGGCAGAGGAAGCTGAGCTGCAAGTGGAGCTGATTCATGAAGAAAATGAAAAACGTATTTTGTCCCTGAGTGGTACCGGTGTGGTGCGAGAGTACGAGCTTTACTATCGTGTGCAATACCGAACCAAAGCCAGCAACGAACCAACATGGGGCTTACCACTGGTGATGGAAAGCCGTCGCGACTACACTTACAATGACTCTAACTTGCTTGCCAAGCTCGCAGAAGAAAAACGACTCACTCAAACCATGCGTACAGACGTGCTCAACGGCATTATGCGCCGCTTGTCTGCCTTAAAAAAAGCCGAGTAACCATGCGCATCCAGGTCGCGCAACTGGCTCAACACCTGCCACCAAAACAGCATTTGTTTGTGTTGGCAGGGGACGAGCCGCTCTCAATCACCGAAGCCATGGATCAGATACGCGCCGCAGCCCGCCAGCATGGTGCACAAGAACGCGCCAGCTTTAGCGTAGAGCGCTATTTTAACTGGGGGCAAGTCAGCCAGTTTTTGCAAAGTTTCTCGCTGTTTGCCGAGCAACGTATCCTGGAAATCAATATCCCTACTGGCAAACCCGGCGTTGAAGGCGCAAAAGCCTTGCAACAGCTGGCCGAACTGCCCGCCGCCGATACCACCATTATCATCACCCTGCCCGCGCCAGACCGCGACATGACCAGCAGCGCCTGGTACGAAGCCTTGTCACAACATGGTGTGCTGCTGGTGCTTAACCAAGTGCCACTGGCGCAACTGCCAGAGTGGATTGCGCAACGCCTGGCCATGCAACAACAAACGGCTGACGAAGCCTCACGCCGCTTTATTGCAGAGCAGGTAGAAGGTAATTTACTGGCTGCGCACCAGGAAATCCAGAAGTTAGGGTTGCTTTACCCACCAGGCCCTCTTTCTGAAGACGCCATCCGCCAATGCGTGCTCAACGTGGCGCGGTTTGACGTGTCGCAGCTCGGCGAAGCCATGCTGCAAGGTGACCAAAGCCGCGTGTTACGTATTATTGAAGGCCTGCGTGAAGAAGGTGAAACCGCCGTCGCCGTCATGAATCCACTGGTATGGTTGTTCCGCCCCTTATTGCAAGTGCGGCTCGCCATGCAAAGCGGCCAGGCTGCGCAGGCGGCCATGAGCCAGGCCAGGTTATTTGGCGACCGCCAGCAATTAGTCAAACGCGCGCTGGAATTTTTACCGCAAAAACATATCGAAGCTGCTTTGCAGAAATTGTCTGACATAGACCGCATGGCAAAAGGCGTGGGCGATGGTGATGCCTGGCTGGAGCTTTCGCGCTTATGCAGTGGCATAGCACGTATGGCGGCCAATAAATCTGCTAGATCAGCCGCCGCAAGGTCTCGTTAAGGTTTTAAGATAGAATGATGGTTATGGACATTCAACATTACATGAAACAACTGGGTGAGCAAGCACGTGCCGCTTCCCGTTTGATGGCAAAAGCCGACACCAATACCAAAAATCAGGCGCTGCGCAATATTGCCGCCCTGATTCGTCAGCATGAAAAAGCGCTGCTAGCCGCCAACCAGCAAGACCTGGAAGCTGCCAAAGCCAACGGCATGGAAGCCGCGATGCTAGACCGCCTGGCCTTGAGCGAAAAATCAGTAGCGACCATGGCTGAGGGCTTAGAGCAAATCGCCAGCTTGCCAGACCCGATTGGCGAAATGAGCAACTTCAAATACCGCCCTTCCGGCATCCAGATCGGCCAGATGCGTGTGCCGCTGGGCGTGATCGGCATTATTTACGAAGCACGGCCGAATGTGACGGTCGATGCCGCGGGCTTGTGCATTAAATCCGGCAACGCCTGTATTTTGCGCGGTGGCTCTGAGGCCATTCATTGCAACCAGGCGCTGGCCAAACTCGTGCATCAAGGCCTGCAACAAGCGGGCTTGCCACAAGCTGCCGTGCTGGTGGTCGAAACCACAGACCGCGCTGCTGTGGGCGAACTCATCACCATGAAGCAATATGTAGACGTGATTGTGCCACGCGGTGGCAAAGGCCTCATTGAGCGCATCAGCAACGACGCGCGCATTCCAGTCATCAAGCACCTGGATGGCAATTGCCATGTGTATGTGGACGACGAAGCCGATTTGGACAAAGCCCTGCGTATTCTTGAGAACTCCAAAACGCAGCGTCTGGGCACCTGTAACACCGCTGAATCACTGTTGGTGGCGCGCAGCATTGCCAACACAGCCCTGCCTAAATTGGCTGAGATGCTCATTAGCAAAGGCGTGGAAATCCGCGGCTGTGACGAAACACGCGCCCTGGTGCCACAAGCCATTGCCGCCACTGAAGAAGACTATTACACCGAGTACCTGGCAGCGATTATCTCCTGCAAAGTGGTAAGCGGCGTCGATGAAGCGATTGAGCATATCAACCAGCACTCCAGCCAGCACACCGAGGCGATTGTGACCGAAAACTACACCAAAGCGCGCCAGTTCCTGCGCGAGGTCGATTCCAGCAGCGTCATGGTCAACGCCTCTACCCGCTTTGCTGATGGCTTTGAATACGGCTTTGGTGCAGAAATCGGTATTTCTACCGACAAACTGCATGCACGCGGCCCAGTCGGTTTAGAGGGATTAACTTCGTTGAAATATGTGGTGTTAGGCGACGGCCACGTTCGCGCCTAAATGACATGCATAGGGCGCATCACGTTGTTGCGCGGTGCTCGAAATGCTCATGTACTCATTATAAATTCGGGTTTCTGTGCTCCTTGCGCGCCAGTGCTCAACAACAAGTGCTGCCACCCAATTGATGCAATTTTATGATTGCCTACATGCTTCGAAAGAATCACTAAGATGGAAATCATAGGCATCTTCGGCGGCACCTTTAACCCCATCCACAACGGGCATTTGGTGCTCGCAAAAACCGTGCTCGACACCCTGCACTGCACGCAAATCCGCGTTATCCCCGCTGCCGTGCCGCCGCATAAACAAACGCCCGCCGTCACCGCACAACACCGCGCCGTGATGGTACAGCTCGCCATACAAGACCACCCAAAGCTCGTGCTAGACACTTGCGAGCTAGACCGCCAGGGCACCTCATACACCATAGAAACCCTGCACCTATTACGCCAACGCTTTCCCAGCCAAGCGCTATGCTTAATGATGGGCCAAGACAGCTACCAAAAACTCCCCTCCTGGCACCGCTGGCTAGAGTTATTAGACTACAGCCACCTGCTAGTCGTACACCGCGCAGACCGCGAAAAAACCTTATTCTTGCATCCAGAACATGAGGGCAAATTAGTAGACATCGCCGCCGCGCCAGAAGCCTTTGCCGCACAAGCAAACGGCCTGATCAGCTTTCTGCCGATGACACCGCCAGATATTTCCTCTACGCGTATTCGTGAGCAGTTAAGTCGAAGTGATGAAACTGTTATATCCGAAATCCCGCAGAAGGTATTCAGCTATATAGAACAGAATCGTTTATATAAAAATGTAATCTAGCGTCAAAATCCTTAGCAACAATCTCTTGGTTCTAAACTCAAGTCAGACATTTTAATTTTTAAACTAACTTTATCTGCTCGGGAAAATGTCATGACGCCACGTTCAATTCCTCGCCAGAAAATAGTTGACTCTTTAGAACTTATTTCTTTAACACGGCTAACCATGTCCTTAAATGTCTGACTAGTTATCTACTCAATAACAACTTTGCAACCACATAAAAACTTTCCAAAGAAATATTTTAATAATATAATTTCCAAAGAAAGGATAAAAGCCATGGCAACAGCAACCATAGAAACAGCAACTAAACCCGATGCTGCACAGGTATTAAGCAAAGCAGTTGGTCGGGCTGCCGAGCGTTTGCAGCTTTCGCGTGCGCTGTTGGCGACGATTCTTGGCTTGAGTCCGGCGACGATTACACGCTTGTATGACGGTAAGTATTTGCTAGACCAGAAGCGTAAAGAGTGGGATTTTGCGTTGTTGTTTGTGCGTGTATTCCGCTCGCTGGATTCGATAGTGAGTCATGATGAAACGGCGCGGGTGTGGTTGAATAACCATAATCTGGCGCTGAATGCACGGCCGATTGACCTGATTTCGCAAACGGAAGGCTTGGTGCGTGTCGTACACTACCTGGACACCTCACGCGGTCTTGTCTGAGGCATTTGCCTGGCGCGGATTGGCCTGGCGCATGGTGGAGGCACAGCATGTCGCTTCTACCATGAAGGTTGTTGATACCGCCGCTGAGCAAAACATGCTTGAAGCATTGCTTGATAACAGCAAGCCGGCTTACCCCAACACCGCTGCAAAGCTGGACTATCTGCTGGCAACGCCTTTTCGTTACCCGACGCGCAAGGGTGGCTCACGATTTAGAGGTGCGAATGACCCCGGTGTGTTTTATGGCGCGGAGTCGGTAGCAACAGCAGCCGCTGAGCTTGGGTATTGGCGCTGGAAGTTTTTGATGGATGCGCCTGCCCTCACGCATATTGAACCTGTGGCACATACTGCGTTTCAAGCTGCGCTCAAGGCGCAAACTGTGGATTTACGCCAACCACCCTTTGATGCAGATGCGCGCTGGACACATAAAACCGATTACGGTCCGACACAAACGTTTGCGCAATTAGCAAGAACTGTTGATTTAGGCTGCATCATTTATCAATCAGTGAGGAGCCCTCAACCTGCATGGTGCATTGCGGTGCTCAAACCAGATGCTTTTGCGCAGAATAAACCCAAACCGGAAACGCAAACTTGGTGGTTAGCTGTGAGCCAACATGAGGTGATTTGGCGCAGAGAGCGCCAATCGCTAACCTTTAATCCGGCCAATTGGAAGTGAAGTTAGCAGGTTAATTATAGGTGTTTTATGCAAAAAACCACTTAAATTATTGAATTAACGATATAAATACTATCTTTACAATGTATACAACCCTAAAAAACTTTGATATGTTACCGATATATCACAATAAATATGATGCTTTTGCGTCAAACAAACATCGGGGTGACATTGAAAATGATGGATATGTCTGGAAAATATTTGTATACCATTCGCAGTGCGAATGGGGTGTTGGTTGAAAATTTGCAGATTTTTGGCAAGTCGCGTAACGAGGCGGACGCAAAGATCAGGCAAATGTATTGGCGCTGCGAGATTTTGAGTTGCAGCCTGGTGGCGGATTTGAGTGCACGGGCGCCCAACCTAAAAATGCAGTGGTTGCGGCCGAATGCTGCGTGAATTGAATGTTTGAAAAAAAGCGCTTGGTTTCAAGCGCTTTTTTTATTGCCTGCGACTTCTCTAAAACAACGGCAGGTTACTGGCCCGCACATTATTTCTGACGACTTTTCTTTGCAGCAGTTTTTTTACTGGGCTAGCACTTGCCGTAAACGAGGCTTCATCAAACAGCGATTGTTGTGCGGGGAACATATCGTCTTGCATCTGTGCGGTTTGCAGGTCAAACCTGAGTTCGCACTCTAACCACAGGTCAGATTTAGGCACGCAGCAGCATGGCAAAATTTCATCGGCAGCGATAAAGGCCAATGGCAGTTCAACGTAATCGACTTCGCCGTCTAACATGCGTACGCGGCAGGCACCACAATAGCCGCTGCGGCATTGATACTCTACTTCGTGGCCGGTGCGTTCGAGGCCTTCGAGCAGGGTTTCTTGCGGGAGCAGGCTAAAGCGGCTGTGCTGGCTGCGGATGCTAATCACTGGTTTAGATGACCACTACTGTTTATAACTCAAAGCCGTTCAAATCGTCGGCTGATACTTCCGAATCAATCTGACCAATCAGGTAGGAGCTGAGTTCGACCTCTTGCGGCGCGACTTGTACCGTGTCTGACGCGAGCCAGGTATTGATCCATGGAATCGGGTTGTTTTTGGCGCCAGGGAATGCGGGCGGCAAACCCACAGAGGCCATGCGGCTATTGGTGATGTATTCGACATATTGGCACAAAATATCTTTATTGAGGCCGATCATGGAGCCATCTTTAAACAGGTATTCTGCCCATTCTTTTTCTTGCTCGGCCGCTGTTTTAAACATCTCAAAACACTCGCTATGCAGTTCGGCGGCAATCTCGGCGAACTCAGGGTCGTCCTGGCCAGAGCGCATGATATTGAGCATGTGCTGGGTGCCGGTGAGGTGCAAGGCTTCGTCACGCGCAATCAGGCGGATGATTTTGGCATTGCCTTCCATCACCTTGCGCTCGGCAAAGGCAAACGAGCAAGCAAAGCTCACATAAAAACGAATCGCTTCGAGAATATTCACGCTCATCAGGCAGCGGTAAAGCAGCTTTTTAAGTTCGCGCTTATTCACCACCTTGGTTTCGCCATTGATCACGTGGTCACCCTCACCCAGCTGTGAGTACAGCATGGTTTGATGAATCAGCTCATCGTAATAGTGAGCGATGTCAGAGGCGCGCGCAGTAATATTGTCGTTACGCACAATGTCGTCAAAAATAATAGAAGGATCATTGACGATGTTGCGGATGATATGAGTGTAAGAGCGCGAGTGTATGGTCTCGGAAAACGCCCAGGTTTCAATCCAGGTCTCGATCTCAGGCAGTGACACCAATGGCAACAGCGCTACGTTCGGGCTGCGGCCCTGAATCGAGTCGAGCAGCGTTTGGTATTTGAGGTTGCTGATGAAAATATGCTTTTCGTGCTCGGGCAGACCTTGATAATCGGCACGGTCTTGCGACACATCCACCTCTTCCGGGCGCCAGAAAAAAGACAATTGTTTTTCGATCAGCTTCTCGAACACCGGGTATTTCTGTTGGTCATAACGCGCCACGTTGACGGGCTGACCAAAGAACATGGGTTCTTTGAGCTGTTCGTTGTCGATTTTGGTAAAGATGCTGTAGGCCATGGCCGTGTTCCTAATGTTTAAGTTTTATTCTCAAACTGTTTTTAAAATGTACTCATTACCCCACTGCAATAAGCGTTTAATCAGTGAGCGAGCGGGATAAAGTGCAAGGCGCCCGGAGCACAGAAACCGCAATGTACAAGCAGTACATGAGGATTTCGAGCACCGCGCAACGCCGAAATTTACCCGCGCAGCCACTGAGTCAGCGCTTATTTAAATCTTGCAGGCACCACTCGCACAACCGTCGTCCTCTGCCTCAGTGCCACCCTCGGTCGCACCATCACGCGTGTTGTGGTAGTACAAGGTTTTGATACCCAGCTTGTAAACTTGCAACAGGTCTTTCAGCAACTGCTTCATTGGCACACGGCCACCTTCAAAGCGGGTTGGGTCGTAGTTGGTATTGGCAGAAATAGACTGGTCAACAAACTTTTGCATAATGCCCACCAGCTTGAGGTAACCCTCGTTGTTAGGCATTTTCCACAACAACTGATACTGGTCACGCAGGCGATCGATCTCTGGCACTACCTGGCGCAAGATACCGTCTTTAGACTGCTTAACTGACACCAGGCCACGTGGTGGCTCAATACCATTGGTCGCATTAGCAATCTGGCTGGAGGTTTCTGACGGCATTAATGCAGTCAAGGTAGAGTTACGCAAACCATCTTTTTGAATCTCTTTGCGCAGGCTCTCCCAATCCAGCAGCAATGGCTCGCTGCATACAGCGTCAAGGTCAGATTTATAAGTATCAATCGGCAAAATGCCTTTGGCGTAGGTGGTTTCGTTAAACGCACCGCATGGGCCAAATTCGCGCGCCAACTGCACAGAGGCTTTTAACAAGTAGAACTGAATCGCCTCGAAAGTACGGTGCGTCAGGCCCAGTGCGCTATCGCTGGTGTAGTTGGTGCTATTTTTGGCCAGGTAATAGGCGTAGTTGATCACACCCACACCTAATGAGCGGCGTTTGTTGGTCGCATTAAGGGCGGCTTTTACTGGGTAATCCTGATACTCCAGCAACGCATCCAGCGCACGCACCACTAAATCAGCCAGGCCTTCCAGTTCGTCCAATGACTCCAGCGCGCCCAGGTTAAAGGCAGACAAGGTACACAGAGCGATTTCACCTTCTTCATCATTGATGTCGTTTAATGGATTGGTCGGCAGCGCGATTTCCATACACAGGTTAGACTGGCGCACCGGTGCTACGGCCGGATCAAACGGGCTGTGTGTGTTGCAATGGTCTACGTTCTGGATGTAGATACGGCCAGTACCGGCGCGCTCTTGCATCATGAGTGAGAACAGATCGACTGCAGGCAAGCTGCGTTTGCGGATGCTGCTATCTGCCTCATATTGGGTATACAGGCGCTCGAACTCATCCTGGTCGGCAAAAAACGCATCATACAGCCCAGGCGTATCGTGCGGTGAGAACAAGGTAATGTCTTGGCCCTTGATCAAACGTTGGTACATCAGGCGGTTAAGTTGCACGCCGTAATCGAGATGGCGCACACGGTTTTCTTCTACCCCGCGGTTATTTTTAAGCACCAGCAAAGACTCAACCTCAAGGTGCCAGATCGGGTAGAACAAAGTGGCAGCTCCACCGCGCACGCCGCCTTGTGAGCAAGACTTCACGGCCGACTGGAACAATTTGTAGAACGGCAGGCAGCCAGTATGCTGCGCTTCACCGCCACGAATCTCGCTACCCAGCGCGCGGATACGGCCAGCATTGACACCAATACCTGCGCGTTGCGAGACATATTTCACAATCGCGCTGGTGGTGGCGTTGATGCTATCGAGACTATCGCCACACTCAATCAGCACGCAAGAGCTGAACTGTCTGGTCGGCGTACGCACACCCGCCATAATCGGCGTCGGCAGAGAAATCTTAAAGGTAGACACCGCATCGTAAAAACGCTTGATGAAATCCAAACGCGCCTGGCCTTTATAGTTAGCAAACAGGCACATGGCGACCAAAATGTACAAAAACTGCGGGCTTTCGTAGATTTTTTTAGTCACCCGGTTTTGCACCAGGTATTTGCCCTCAAGCTGCTTGACCGCAGCATAAGAGAAGTTCATGTCACGCCAGTGGTCAATATAACCATTCAACACGTCGAACTCTTCGCGGCTGTAGTCTTGCAACAGGTGCTGGTCGTATTTGCCCAGCGCGGTCAGGTTGGTCACATGGTCAAACAGATGCGGCGGCTCAAACTGGCCATAAGCAATCTTGCGCAGGTGAAAAATAGACAAGCGTGCCGCCAGGTATTGATAGTCTGGTGTTTCTTCAGAAATCAGGTCAGCCGCGGATTTAATAATGGTTTCATGAATGTCATCGGTACGAATGCCGTCATAAAACTGGATATGAGAGCGCAACTCCACCTGGGAAACCGACACATTGTTCAGGCCTTGCGATGCCCAATCAATCACCCGATGAATTTTATCGAGATTGATAGGTTCCTTGCGGCCATCTCTTTTTGTGGCCTGCATGGATTCGTATTTTGACATTAATGGCTCCCAATCCAGGAAGCGAGGGGTCCCAAAGCCAGACACATTTCAACCGGGCAATACCCGGCCATCATCACGATGAAAAATGCACCCGCTCAAAGGCCAGACCAGCAATCAGTGCTTATAGACCAATTGCATCTGCCGAGGACACCCCGCCTCAAACGTTAACAAGAAAAAAATTCACGGCAGGTCTCCTGGCTCTCAGGTCGTCATTATTTGCTTTCGCCTTCCCGAGTTTACTCAGTGGCTTGAGTGGCAGCAAACAACTCGCTGATTACAGTTGCGGGGGCAGCCCTGGCTTAATGACTCCTGCGCGGCTTCACGCACCAGGTTCCCTATTAAATACAGAAGAAGAGTCTTTTCTGCATACCGTATGGATGCGACTATAAATCAATATCTATGGCTTTTCAATTACCTAAAACACAATATATTGATTTATTTTAATTGACAGCGAGCAACTGATTGTTTTTATTCATAAATGTTTTTTTATGCATCCTCCACACGAATAAACGACGCAACAAGGGATGCAGGGCATCGCATATCAGCAGCGACACCCCTCATGCAAGTGGTACCGCACTCCATCAATCACGATAGAAAATGCCCTGTTTCGACGCAGCGAAACAGGGCAAATAGTGGCAGGTCACAGCGACCCAATACAATTACAAACTACCACGCACCGTGAGCATGATATTTTGCGGGTCACCGTAGAATGTCTGCAAGGCATCCAGGTAATAGTGCTTGTCGAACAGGTTGTTGATGTTTAATGCCGCAGTCCAGCGATTGTCTATCTTGTAACTGGCCTGTGCGCTCCAGATTGCATAGCCACCTTGCTCGCGCTTGATACTATCCTGCGGCGTGGTGTAAGACGTCCGGCTTTGCATCACAACGCCGCCACCGATAGTGAAACGGTCCCACTCACCTGACAGGTGATAAGTGTTCCAGGCGCGGAAGAGGTTGCGCGGATTGTGGTCACTGTTCAGGCTTGCCCCGTTTAGATTGGTGTCACTGGCTCTGACATATTTGGCATCATTAAAGGTATAACCAGCAGAGACCTGCCAGCCCGGTAAGACTTCACCACTAATCTCTGCATCCACCCCTTTGCTTTTTTGCTCGCCCGCATTGATAGAGCAGGCACCGCCCGCGCAACCAGCAAGATTCTGTGGGTCATTAATCGCACCGTTGGATTGCTTGATATCGAACAAAGTCAATGAGGTATTTAGCTTGCCTCCATAAAACTCGCCTTTGATACCGGCTTCATAGTTTCTGCCGGTGGCCGGATCCAGCGCGCTACCATTTGCAGTCAACATATTGCTTTGCGGTTTGAATATCTCAGTGTAACTGCCATATAGCGACCAGTTGTTATTCAGGCGATAAATCAGCGCAGCATAGGGCGTGACTTCGTTTGATTGTTTGTAGCCACCATTAAATGAGCTTTCATACTCATACCAGCTCACGCGACCACCAAGAATTAACTTGAGGGAGTCTGCCAATTGCAACCTGGCATTACCATATAAGCCTTGCCGGATTTCTTTGGAGCTTAAAGACGCAGCATACACCCCGGGATACAAACGCGGCACTTGCGACAAATCTAAGTTATTAAAGTCGATAGCGTATTGCGGCACATATGCAACACGCGATGTCCTGCTGGATGGCATCTCCGCCTGCTGCCAGTTGGCACCGACAAACACTTCATGCGTCTGACCGAGTGCATCGAACTTGCCAGTTACCTGCGCATCGACTGCAGTGGTTTCGTATAATACCTTGGAGAACTCAACACGCGTATAACGCGTGCCTGTGAGTGTCAGTGGATCTACCCGGCCATCGTTTGTACGCATAATCGTGTCTTCACGGTCATTACGCTGATAGAGTCCGCTCAGCTTGAATTTCCAATGATCATTGAATTGATGCGTAATATCACCAAAAAATTCCTGCGTCTGGCTGTCATAACCGGTCCAGCTTGGCGCCAGTGAAGTTGAGCGTGGCAAGTTCAGATTGCTGCCATCAGTAGACATTGGTAAGCCACCGCGTACACGGCCACCATACTGGCGGTAATCCTGGTAGCGCATACCAATGGAGGCAACTGTCTTCTCTCCCAGATCCGCTTCCAGAATTCCGTACAGCAAAGGTAACTTTGATTGTGTCGCTTCATAGAAATAATGCCGGTCTTCATACCCTGCAATCAGACGGCCACGTAAGGTACCCGCTGCATTGAGTGCGCCAGTGATATCAGCATCCAGACGGTAATAATCCCAACTACCGGCACGCCCTGTGACTTGCAGTTGCTGCTCAGCCATTGGCCGTTTGCGCACCATGTTCACGGTACCGCCTGGGTCGCCATTGCCAATCAGCAAACCGGGTGCGCCACGCAACACTTCGACACGATCCAGCATGATGGTGTCCGGCGGCGTTCCGATGCCACCATAATCCCCCATGGGCACACCATCCACCATGTAGTTGCTGATTTCAAAGCCACGGGAATAATAGGTCGAGTGTCCGTAACCACGTAGTTGCTTGGTCACACCGGTGGTTTGCATTAATACACTGTCCAGCGTCGTCAGATTCTGGTCGTCCATGCGCTGGCGCGTCATCACACTCACCGATTGTGGTGTTTCTCTCAAACTCTGCTCACCCTTGCCGATTGTCACGGCACGGGCAGTATAAGATTTAGTGCCTTCGCTAATGGCAGCCGATTCTCGTGCTTTATTGGCAGTCACACTGACCTCAGGCAAGGTCTGCTGGCTGACATCGTCACGCGTAGTCGGCGCTTTGCGCAGCGCATAGCCTGCTGCGGTTTTTTCAGCGCTATAGCCTGTATCGGCCAGTAGTTTGGCAAAGCCTTCTTCTACGCGATAGCTGCCTTTTAAACCTGGGCTACGCAAATGCTGAATATCTGCAGCGTCGAGCGAGATAGACACACCTGATTGCTGCGCAAAACGGGTCAGTGCGCTCGCAAGCGGCCCGGCAACAATCTCGTATTGCTTGGCGGCGACCGCAGACTCTGCGTAAGCAATGAGGGGCTGACTGAATAAAATAGGCAAGCAGGCCAGTTGCAAGGCAAGCACAACAGGCGACAGCTTGTAGCCGCCTGCCTGCGCCTGGCGCTTTGGATTCAACGATTGCATGTAATGTGTTACTCCCTTAGTGAATAGTGTCACTCACCAAGACAACCGGCCATCAAAAACCGGAACCAGGATCTCAACATTTAATGCAATTTTAGGGTTTGAGATTCACGGAGACGATCCACGGCGTGAATTGTTGCAGCTCTATCGGGAAACTCTCGGCCAGTAAAGCCAATGCGCGCTCAGGGTCATCCAGCGGTAACACGGCGCTGACCAAATATTGAGAACAGGCTGCCGCATCAAAGCGCAAATAGCCTTTGCGGTGACGCGCCAGCGTAGCCAGCACATCAGACAAGGGCTGATTGTGCACCACCAGCTGATGCCGTTTCCAGGCCTCATCGATACTCTCAGCATCGACCACATGCAATGCCCCAACCTCTGTCGCCGTAAAACGTAGCCCTTCGCCCCGCTTAACCACAGATTGCGCGGCAGCCTGTTGGCTGGTGCTGACATTCACTTTGGATTCCAGCATCAGGACTTCCGTGGACTGAGCGCGACGGCTCACCACAAAACGGGTACCCAGGGCAGTGATACTGCCATGCTCGGTCTCCACCACAAAAGGTCGGCTGGCATCTTTAGCCACATCAACCAGCACCTCACCTTGCAGGAGTTTTAAGGTACGGCGCCGCGTTGAAAAATCGACATCAATGGCGCTATGCCCGTTGAGGGTGATGTGGCTATGGTCTGTTAACTCTGACGATTGCCACTCGGCGGTAGCCGTATGCATGTCTGCCATCCAGTAAGAGAGTGGATACGCTTCCAGCATCATGCGCGCAGGCAAGGCTAACACTAGCAACAATGCCATCACACCGGCACCGCGCTTGAGTTGCCTGCGGCGTTTCTCTTGCCTGATGCCGGCCTGTATCGCATGATGTGCCACCCCTGATTGCGGACGCAAACCCTCCAGCCTGGCAATCATGTCCTGCATCTGATTGACCGCCTCGGCATGGGCCGGATCACGTGCCAGCCATTGCTGAAACGCACTGTTCAACGCTGGGTCTTGTGCGTCGTCTTCGAGGCGCAATAACCATTCGGCCGCTTGTTTGGCAATCGATGTCATCAGGCAGACTCCCCCAGCACCGCATGGCAATGCACCAGCACACTCACCAGGTACTTCTGTACCATTCTGGTAGAGACTTGTAACTCGGCCGCAATCTCTGCATGAGACAAGCCATCCAGATAGCGCATGAGAAAAGCTTCGCGCGGCTTGTGTGCTAACCCTTGCAGCATGTGGCTGATATGCTCTAACGCCTCGACAGCCGCCGCCACCTGCTCGGCAGAAGGGGCATAGGCTTCGCCCATGGCGATCACACCGGCCAGATAGGTTTCTTCAATCACGCGGCGCCGGGCCTGATTCAGCAATAAGTGCTTGGCCGTGGTGGTCAAATAGGCGCGTGGCTCACGCATGGTGAGCAAAGCATCACGCGACACTAAAATACGGGTAAAAGTATCCTGCATCAGGTCAGCGGCAGCGTGCGGACAGCCCAGTTTTCTTCTTAACCAGGCAAATAACCAACCGTGATGTTCGCTATATAGACTATGTAGAGTTTGTTGCAGTGCACGCTCGTTTGCCAGCATGTGAAGACAGATTCCGCAAATCATAAATGATAATAATTCTCATTATAACACGTCACCTTCACATTAATGCCATCAACCGCGCCTTTCAAATGTAGGCTGTAGCAATCATCCCCTCTGGCAAACCGCAACTTTAAAAATAAGCAACGCTCGCGTGCTCACTCTCAAGAAACTGGGCGCGTCCAGCCGCCACCGAGGGCGCGATAGAGGTCAACCGAGGCTTGTAGCCGTTGCTGGCGTATCTGCAACTGCACGTCCTGGGCCGTAAACAGGGTGCGCTGGGTATCCAGCAAAGTCAGCAAGGTTTCAGCCCCGGCCTGGTAGCGCGACTGGGCAAAGCCAAACGCGCGCTGCGCCTGTTCAAGCGCCTCAGCCTGTGCCACCGCCTGCTGCTCCAACCCCTGGATACGATTCAGCGCCGCCTCGACATCGGCAAAGGCAGCCACAATGGTCTGTCGATAATTGGCCAGCAACTCCTCCCTGCGCGCAATGCTGATATCCCTTTGTGCAGCAAGTCGGCCAGCATTAAAGATAGGCGCGGCCAGGCCACTTGCCAGGCTGTACAGCGGATGGTCAAGCACACTGCTTAAATGATCACTATTGGTGAACACCCCGGCACGCAGGGTGATGCTAGGCAACATAGCGGCGCGGGCGACCGCAATATCGGCTTGCACCGCCAGCAATGCCGCTTCGGCACGGGCAATATCCGGCCTGCGCGTCAACAGGCTGGCTGGCACACCCGCACTTAGCTGTGGCACCTGTACCGCTGCCAGCCGGTGAAGCTCCAACTGCAAGCCAGCCAAGGGTTGTGACAACAGTGTCGCCAAAATCGCCTCGGTATTGCCCTGTTGCTGCCTAAGTAGCGCCAGGGTACGCCGTTGTGTAGCAACCAAGCCTTGTTGCTGGGCTAATGACAACTGGTTAGCCGCCCCGGCACGATAGCGCGATTGCACCAGCCCTAATACTTTTTCGGCATTGTCGAGATTCTGCTGCGCAATCAGCGCGCGCTCGCGCAGGCCGGTCAGCTCCATCCAGGTATTGGCAACACTGGCGCAAAGTGAGAGGCGCACACTGTCGCGGTCAAACTGGCTGGCAGCAACCCTGGCCAGCGCCCCTTGGTACGCAGATCGGTTCTTGGCCCAAAAATCGACCTCATAACTCGCCGCCATGCCTGCGGTATAGCTACTTAGGTTAGAGGTATCACGGTGGCCATCTAACCGCGCCTGGCGCCCGGCACTGGCTGTCGCCGACACTTCAGGCAGCAAAGGCGCACCTGCGACCACGGCCAGCTTCTGTGCCTGTGTGACGCGCGCAACGGCAGCGGCAAGATCGTAATTGGCAGTTTGCGCCTGTTGCACCAGTTGATCCAGCACCGGGCTACCAAAAGCCTGCCACCAATCGCGCTCAAGCTGCGCGTCACCTGCTTCAGTCGCATGCCGCCACTGCACCGGCACAGTATTCAAACCATCGCCAGGCTTAAGCTGCAAAGGCGACAGTGGGCTGCAAGCAGTGAGCAACACAATCAGAGTAAAACAAACCGTCAATTTCATATTAGTCATTGGCAAGCGCCACCACAGGATCCAGGCTGGCAGCTTTACGCGCGGGCATAAAACCAAACACCAGCCCGGTGATCACCGAACAGAAAAAAGCACCCAGCATCGCACTCAGTGAAAAAATCACCGGCATGCCGAAAAAAACCAGCGTGATGCCGATAGATAACCCGATGACCACACCGGTCACGCCGCCAACAGTCGTCACCAGCACAGCCTCAGTTAAAAACTGCTGCAAAATATCGCGCTGACGCGCGCCTGTGGCCATGCGGATGCCGATCTCGCGCGTACGCTCGCGCACGGTCATCAGCATGACATTCATGACGCCGATACCGCCCACGCCCAGTGACACCACCGCAATCAGGGCGAGCATAAAGCCCATGCTGTCCTGGGTTTTGGCTTGTGCCGCGATCCAGGCGGCGGCATTTTCGATTTGAAAGTCACGCACACCGTGGCGGGCAAACAGCAATGTTTCCATGCTTTCCGCAGCCGCATCGACCAATGTCATGTCTTTTACCTCCAACGTGACATAGCTCGGCTCGCGCTCGCCAAACACCCGCAGGCTTGCCGTGGAGTAAGGAATAATGACCAGGTCATCATCGCTTTGGTCACCCGTCACCGCGCCCTTGGAGGCCAGCACGCCGATCACCTGAAATGGCACATTGCCGATCAGGATGGTTTCGCCAATGGGATTACTCACATCCGGCATCAGGTTTTGCACCAGTCGCTGCCCCAGCACGGCGACAGTCGCCATGCGCTCGTCATCCTCTTCGGTAAAAAAGGAGCCTTTGACTACTGGCCAGGACAGCATGCGCGACATGGCGGCACGCGAACCTTTAATGCGGGTTTGTGTATCTTCGTTGCCAAAACGCACCACCTTGTTGCCCGAAAGGCTAGGCAGTACATAGCTAATTTGCGGCAACTCTGCCAGCGCCTCCATGTCGGCGACGCTAATACCACGCCCGGGAATACGCGAGCTCTCTCGCTTGGAATAAATATAGATATGATTGGTACCAAAAGCGCCTAGCTCTGCCACCACCCGCTCTTTGGTACCCATGCCCACGGCCAGCATCACAATCACCGAGGCAACGCCGATAATAATGCCGAGCAAAGTCAACCCGGTACGAAAACGATTCACCCACATCACCCGCCAGGCGGCACGACAGGCTTCCAGCATATCGCCGCGCCACTGGTTGACTGCATCGCCAGCGGCAAATGTCAGGGCGGGAACATGATGCTGTTTAGCCGTATCGCCAGCATCTGTCGTGGCAAACCCTGTGTCACTGATAACATGGCCATCCCGAATTTCAACCACACGGCGCGCACGCGCAGCAACCTCACGGTCATGCGTGATGAGGATGATGGTATGCCCGGCATCGGCCAGTTCATTGAGCAGACGCATCACCTCCTCACCACTGTGCGAGTCGAGCGCGCCGGTAGGTTCATCGGCCAGGATAATATGGCCGCCATTCATCAGCGCCCGCGCGATAGAAACCCGTTGCTGCTGGCCGCCAGACAATTGCTGCGGCCGATATTGCAAGCGTTCGGCTAACCCAAGCCGAGTCAGCAGTGCGGTTGCCCGCGCTGCCCGTGCAGGCTCCGCCATGCCAGCATACAACGCAGGCATTTCTACATTTTCCTGCGCCGTCTCCGTAGTGATCAGGTGATAGCCCTGAAACACAAAGCCAAAGGCTTCCCGCCGTAGCCAGGCCAAGGCATCTGCATCCAAATCGGCCACATCACGTCCGGCAAAATGATAGTGCCCGCTACTTGGCTTATCCAGGCAGCCCAGGATATTCATCAGCGTAGACTTACCCGAGCCAGAAGCGCCAACAATGGCGACAAACTCACCAGCGTGTATCTCTAGTGAAATGCCATGCAAAATCTCAACACGTGGCTGGTCACCGCCGCCATAATGCTTGCGAATATCACGCAGTGAAATCAATGGCTGGGGGGCGGTCAAAACTGGAACTTCCACGCACTTGGCTGTGCAGCCTTGTCAGCGACGATCAACTGCTCGCCTTCTGCCAGGCCAGAAATAATCTCGGCACGCAAACGCGTGCGCACACCGGTGACTACCTCATGCCAGCCTACCTGGTGATCTTTGGTCAATACCCGCAATTTGTATTGGTTAGGCTTGCCATCGACCAGGGTCAGCGCCGAGGTGGGCGCCAGAATGACCTGGCTGGCCTGTGCCACAACAAAAGACACTTGCGCCGTCATTTGCGGCATCAACTCACCATCGGTGTTGTTCACATCAAACAACACCGTATAAAGCACCACTTTATTACTGGTAGCTGCCTGAACGCCGGTGGTGCTGGCAGCGTCAGACTTGGGCGGTGCGGGTAACACCTGCCGCACGTTACCCGTCCAGCGACGGCTATCCCCACCGAGCGTTTTAAAATACACCGCCATGCCGGGTTTGACATGTCGCACATCCGCCTCAGAGACATCGGTCCACACAGTCATCGTCGACAGGTCAGCAATACGCAACAGCGTGGGGGTCTGGTAAGTGGCATTCAGCGTCTGGCCCGCTTTAGCATCAATAGACACCACCGTGCCTGACATCGGCGCATAAATGCTGGTAAAGCCTAGCAACGCTTCATTACCTTGCAGCGTCGATTGTGTTTGCGCAATCTGTGCTTTGAGGTTTTTGATCCGTGCCGCAGCCGTTTTCATGGTCGCCTCTGCCTGCTGCACATCCTCGGCACGTGTTGCATCTTCGGCATGCATGCGCTGCTGGCGGGCATCTTGCTGGCGGGCAAAGGCATATTGCGCCTCCTGCTCCTCAAGCTGTGCTTGCAGACCAGCCAGCGCGGCGCGTCCGGCATCCACCGTTGCTTGCGGCACGCGCGGGTCTATCTCGGCCAGCAGTTTACCTTTTTCAATCACATCGCCTGGTTGTACATGCAGGGCCAGTATCTGCCCAGATACCTGCGCACCGACATCTACATAGCTGCGTGGTTGCAAGGTGCCTATCGCCGTCACGTTCTGCTCAATATCGCCACGCTGAACGATTTCTGTCTCATACGGCGATTGCCCCTGCGCTTGCCACCAGCGCCATCCCAGGCCGAGCAGAATAACAACCAACAAGACCACAGGCCATTTGTACTGACGCAATCTCATTTAAGGCTGCACCTCAAAACTCAAGGTAGCGCTATGGCGCACATCTGCATACTGCTTGCCCTGATAGGTCGCGCTGCCATTGACGCGGGCAGTCACCTCCAGCACGTACAAGCCGGGGAAAAGAGGGTTTAAGGTGACTGTGCCATCCTCTGCCGGTTTAAGTGTGCGCACCCAGCCTTGGTTGGTACTCACATTCACTTGTGAAGCAGCCACCGTGTTGCCTTTCCATACCAGTTTAAACGTATTACCACTGGGTTCCAGCGGCACCAACTCCAGATCATTGACCGGTTTGGTTTCACTGCGCCCCAGCTTGGCCTGGTAAAAATTCAGCACATCGCCCTGGCTCACCACTTGCGCGGTCAGCCTGATATCGCCTGACGCCGGATCAACCTGCAAATGGTCTTGTTGCTTTTTGAGTGACAGCGTTTGCCCATCTGCCACAAAAGCGCGACTGCTATTGAGCACTGTAATATCGGCACGCTTTGCAGTCTCATGTTGGCCGATAAAAGCGCGCGTGCCGTCCGCTGACGGCTCCAGCCAGACATAATCGGCGTGCGCTGCACAGCTGCCCAAGAGGCATGCGGCAGCGACCGCCCGTAAGCCCAAGGTGAAAAGGCCAATGCTCATATAAAAACGCTCCTTGCGATCTTGTGATGTTCAGAAAAATGTACGCACTTATAAGCTATGTCACGCGAGCATCAAAAAAGGGCACTTTTGTCGTCGTGTGACAGGTGTAGCGCTTATGACGCCTGTACTGGCAGACGCTTATGTTTGGCATGGCCGTTTTGGGCATGGCCGTTTTTGGCGGCAGACCGACGTTTTCTCACCCAGATAATGATGCCAGTGACACTGAGCATGGCAACCACCAGGCCCATCAGCGAAATCAGAATACGGCCGGGCAAGCCGATAATGCGGCCGGAATGCAACGGAAACTGTGCCTGCATGAAAATATCTCCGGCAGTACCTGTGCCAGGGATATCACTGCCGATGACCTGCCCGGTGATGGCATCAAAATATAACCAGGGGTTACCCAGCCCGCCATCGCCATGCGCCTGTGCCGGTTCAAAAAAACCGATTTGATACGTGCCATATCGATCGGCATACGCAATGGCGCCTGCCGGCAGATGCCAGCCACGCTTATCTGCCTCGGTACGGGCGACGGCTAGTATTTGCTCACGACTAAAAACAGGTTTAATCGGCGCATTGTCGGGGCTAGGTTTACGCGCATCAAATGGACTGGGCGTTAATGGTGAAAAGACCGACACCAATGGTTGCATCACCGCGTCATTCAGGTTCATAGACACAGAAGTGATGGCCAGCATCAGCAGCAATAGCCAGGTCCACACGCCGCCTGAGCGATGCAAATCAAAATTCATTTTTGGCCAGCCCTGACCAACACGAAAAGCAAACGATTTACGCCAGCTAGCCAGGTTAGGGAAGGATATCCAGAGTGCTAAAAAACAATCCAGCACCCAGACAATGGCGATGACCCCCATCACCCACAAACCTAAATAAAAATCCTCGCCAATTTTTGGCAGGTGCAGGCTGTAATGCAGCTTATAAAGAAACGGCAGCAGATTTTCGCGCGTCATGGACACTGCGCCCCATTGGCGCGCGCCCTGAATCGCGGCAGTTGCCGGGTCGACTGCCACTTGATTAAAACCGAGCTCAATACGTTTGCCTGTGTCTGCACTGATCTGGCCACGCACGCCCATCATTAAAGTGTGACCCGCCTCAATGGACAAAGGCACATAACTCACCAGCAAGCGCGGGTTGGCTATCTCTACCTGGCGGGCCAGCGCTAATGGTGATAATGGCTTGGCGGATTCGCCGCTGCGTGCGCTAAACAACTGTGGATTAAGCCATGCATCCAGTTCATGATCCCACGAAATCACGGCCCCAGTCAGTCCGGCAATAAACAGGAAGACTGCCATAAACAGCCCTGCCCAGCGGTGCACTGTCACCAGCGTCAAACGTAAATGGGATAACTTCACAAACTAACCTTTCAACCACGACATACTTAATGACGAGGCGCATCACATGCGCCTTGAGGATGCGCAAATAACAACCTCTTCTCTGTCATGACACGCGAGAATGAAAAAAAGGCACCTCAATCTTTAAAATATTTACGCGCTGAGTGATTCATGTGGGGCCAAATAGGCTGTGATTGACGCAGTAGCTTAAGCAGATGCTCACCCAAGCCACTGCTGTCATTAATTAAAAATCGATAGTGGCAGAAAGATTTAACAGTCGCGGTTTACCGAGGTATAGCCAACTGCCTGAACCACTGACCCAATACTCATGACCGAATAAGTTTTCTATGCCCGCCCGTAATGTCACTGGCTTGCCCCAGGAGTTTGTTTTATAACGGCCACCCACATCCCAGCGGGTCCAACCTGGAATACTGTACGTGTTGGTCGCATCAATATACTGTGCACTACTGGAAATCATGCGGGCAGTGAGCGTGACGCCTGACAAGCCCCTGACATCGTACTCAGTGCCAAGGTTAAGCTGCCATTTGGAAACATTGGGCGCATAGTTGCCATCATTCACACCGCCTTCAGTATGGGTCTGGCGGGCATCAATGTAGGCCAACCCGCCCAGCAAGCGCACATCTGGTATCACTTCACCAAACACATTCAGCTCTACGCCACGATTACGCTGTTCACCATCGACTTTGTAAGTGCGCGTAAGATCGGCGTTGATGACAGAAAAACCACTGGGCTTTTCAATTTGAAACAAGCTCAGTGTCGTGCTGAAGCGACCAAAGTCATACTTCGCACCGATTTCATATTGCCTAGTTTTGAATGGCGCCAAGGGGATACCAGCGTTTGTGGTACCAAGCGGCGGGGTATCACCTTTACTTAAACCCTCAATATAGTTGCCGTAAATTGAGAAATTTTGCAGGGGTTTAAATACCACGGCAGTCACGGGGGTGACGGCACTTTTATCATAATCCGTTTTACCGTCACCGGTGATTTCATCATAAGTGATGACTTTAACGCTTTGATGGCGTAGCCCCAACGTCAGTGCGACTTTGTCATCGAACATCGACAGAGTGTCAGCGATGGCTACCGATGGCAGGTGCAGTGCATCTCTCTTAGGTGGGTTGGATGATATCCCGGCAAGCGAGGGCCGTGGCACGGTCGGCGCATCATAAATATTGGTGCTAAAACTGCTCAACCCATAGTAGTCATCGGTATACCCATGCGTTTGCTTCAAATAGGAGGCGTTCAGGTTAACTTGATGTTTGATTTCACCCGTATGAAACAAGCCACGCAAGCCAGCTTGCACGGTCTTGTAGTTCCAGTAATCCGGCCAGTAATATACGGTTGCCTGCGCATTACCCTGGGCATCGGTGACATAAATGTCAGTGGATAAATACTGAAAGCGATTATTGCCTTCGCCCAACGCGCCATACAGTGTCCAGTCAGGATGAATGTCAAACTCCAGCTTGGTCAAAAAATAATCACTTCTGGTTTTGGCATACTCCCAGTCCTGGGCGATTTGTTTAGTCGCACTCGGCGGTCGAGGAATCGCAATGGTGTCGGCGATGCCCAGCCCGCCAGCACCTTGCGGCGCCTCATTATTCATGGTTTGGTGCCCGGCATCTAGCGAGGCGCGTAACTTATCACCTCGGTAATCAATGCCAACCGTGGCAGCACCCAACTCTATAGACTGGCCATCTGTCGCGGTTTTACCATTGCGATACACACCATTAAAACGCACGCCCCATTCGTTTTCCTCGCCAAAACGACGGCCTATATCCAAATGCCCGCCAAACACGCCTTTCGACATATAGGTCGCGGTGAAACGGGTTAATGGGGTATCCCCTGCCCGTTTAGGCACCATGTTAATGGCACCACCTGCCGAGTCGTAAGGGGCCATGCCATTTAACAATGCGCTGGGGCCTTTAAGCACCTCGATACGCTCAGCCGTCTCCACTGGCAGCGTACGATTCGGGGCGATGCCGTAAATACCGTCAAACAGCATGCCATTTTGAATCGGAAACCCGCGAATCATAAAAGAGTCGCCCGCCCCCGCCGCATTGGTTAGACCATAAGAAATCGTGCGTACCGAAGGATCATTGGCTAATACATCAGCTGCCGTGATCGCTTGCTGGTCTTCTATGAGTTGTGACGTGTAACTGGTGACATTAAACGGGGTGTCTATGATTTCTTTGTTGCCCAATAAACCAACCCGGCTACCACGTGCCACCTGACCGCCTGCATAGGCAGGCATGAGCTCACTTTTAGCCTGTTCCGTTTTTGCGGTGACTTTCACTTCTGGCAACGTATCCACCGCCTCACTTGACACTGCGTTGGTCGCGGATTTTTTGAGGGTATAACGCCCGGCTTGCACTTCTACGGCCTGCAATTTGGAGCCTTGCAGCAACAGCTCAAACCCTTGCTGAATGGTGTAATTGCCTTTAAGCCCCTTGGTCACTAAATGCTCGGCCTGATCAGCTTCAAATGACAGCACCACACCCGCTTCACCGGCAAAGTGACTTAAGGCCTTATCCAGCGCGCCAGCCGGGATATCGTAGCCACGTGACGCCTCATTTTCTGCGGCAAATGCTAATGAAAAATGTGCAGACAAAGGCAACGTTGCGATGCCCATGGCAGTGGCCAAGAGGCCACTCATGACCTGTTTATGTAGTTGCGTTCGGCGATGGCCGGGTTGTTGTTTTGTTTTCATTTCGTCTCTCGTTGCTAAATGGTTTCATAGCATTGGTCGAACGAAATTTAAAAAGGGACAATGCACACAGCGTTTTTTTAGGATTTTTTAAAAGAGTGATGCCTAAAGGCGCAAACTGACCCAATAACGCGTGAAATACTCCACACGCACTTGCGGCAGCGCCGTTTGGATGGCCTCGAGTGCAATATCGGCATCATCGAGTGGAAAAGCGCCTGAAATTCGCTGGTCTGCCAGTTGTGGATCGCAGCGCAAAATACCGGGGCGGTAACGGTTCAATTCAGCAACCAAATCGGCCAACCGCCAATCGGTAATCACCAACATACCGCGCACCCAGCTGGCCTCTTGCCCGTTCAAGGCAGATAACGCACCACCGCCTTGCATACCCAGCGTCGTTTGCTGTCCGGCTTCGACTTGAAACTGTGGCGGCCCCGCAGCCAGTGTGACTTCTACGGCATGCTGCAAAACGCCCAGCCAGGTTGACGTTGCTTGCTGCCTGACAACAAATTGTGTCCCCAACGCACGCAAACTGGCCTGGGTGGTACGCACAATAAACGGCCGCTGATGCACGTCCTGATGACCAGTTTCAATATAGATTTCACCGCGAATCAGTTGCACCAGGCGCACATGCTCATCAAAAGCAACATTGACCATACTACCGGTATTCAGCACCATTCGTGTACCGTCGGCCAGTCGCCATTCGCGCCGCTCACCCGTGGCAGTACTGTAATCGGCCAACATAGGCTGCCAGGGCTGCAAGTGCCAGCCAATCCAGGCAACCGGTGCCGTCAACGTAAACACGCCCAGCCCTTTGAGTATGGCGCGACGCTTTGCCTGCATGGCCTCATGCCCGGCCTGCAATACCTGTTGTGTCATCTGCACGGGAGTTGTGTGTATTTGTTGCTGCAAAAGCTCTACGCGCGACCACGCCCACTGCTGCTCCCAGCCTTGCGCTTTCCAGTGTTGCCAGGCCTGTGTATCCTCGGCAGAGGCTTGCCCTGAGCAAAGCTGGCTATACCAGAGCGCGGCCTCACGAATCACGCGTCGGGCTGTTTTAGGATCGGGCGTTAACGCTGTCATACCAGAGAAAACAACAGGCAATGCTCAATAGCACGTGCCATGTATTTTTTAATAGAACTGACGGAAAGATTCATTTGCAGGGCAATTTCAGGGTAGGTCAACCCATCTAGTTGAGACAGCAAAAAAACCTGCCGCGTTTTAGCGCCTAGCGCATCCAGCATGGCATCAATCTCGCACAATGTTTCAATCACCATGGTGCGTTCTTCAACAGAAATCTGCATGGCTTCCGGCATCGCGGCTAACGCCTCAAGATAAGCGCGCTCTAAAGTGCTGCGCCTAAAATAATCGACCATGACACGCCGTGCCACGGTCGCGAGATACACACGCGGCTCCACTATCTGGCTGGCATTCCGCGCGGCAATGACACGAATAAACGTGTCGTGCGCCAGATCAGCAGCGCTGTCACTGCAAGCCAATTGACGTCTTAACCAGTTTTTTAACCAGTGGTGGTGGGTTGTGTAAAGGCTCGCAACCGATTGCTGCAATGCTAACTCGCTTGCTGACATGCTCACTATATCGCTCAACATCACAATTGATAATGATTCTCATTGTATCATGAGCACCAGATGCGAAATAGATGGTGGCATTATTTGCTACAGTTGAATAGATACCCATGATGCCAGCGCTCATCACTGAGTGCCGACATCATGAGGGTTGGGCAATGGCAATGGCAGTGGCGACGTTAAAAACTGCCGCGCAAGGTCATCATCACATTGCGTGGCTCACCAAAATAGGTTTGGCGCGACCATCCCTCTAAGCGGGAGTAGTATTTTTTATCGAACAGATTATTAGCGGTCAGGCTTAGATCCCATTGCGGGTTAATACGGTAGCCCACTTGCGCAGAGGCCAGTGTGTAACTGCCTTGCTCCCACTTATTGGTGCCATCAGAGGCATATACGCCACTGCTCATATCCAATCCGCCACCGAGTGTCCATGCCTCAGCAATCCGGTATTTGTTCCACAGTTTGAAACTGTGCTTAGGCGTTGACGTGGCAAACACCAAGCCCTGCAAACCCGCCTCGGCTTTCAGATATTTAGTGTCGGTATATGCGTAACCTGCGATCAACTCCCATTGGTCATTCAAGCGTCCACTGATTTCAGCCTCCGCGCCCTGACTGCGCACTTCACCGGCAGAGATCGAATAGAGTGGATTTGCCGGATCGGTCATGGCGCGGTTTTGATCATCAATACGAAACAATGCCGCATGCATATTGAGTCTGCCGCCCTGTAGCTCACCTTTAACACCTACCTCATATTGCTTGCCGGTGCGCGGTTTAAGCATTTTATTCGTTGCGCTCAAACTGTATTGCTGTGGCTGAAAAATATCGCTATAGCTACCATACAAAGCATATGACTCATTCAAGTCGAACACTAACCCGGCATACGGCGTGAATTGGTGAGTAAAGCTACCGCTACCATCCGGATTATCTTTGACTTCCGTTTTCCAGTTACTCAGGCGCCCGCCTAAAATCAGCTTGGTATGATCAAGCAACTGCAAGCGGGTTTGAGCATACAAGCCGCTTTGCCGGGTTTGATAAACGCTAGCAGGGTCATAAATAAAATCAGGCTTGGCAATGGTGTGCGTTGGGGTAAAGATATTTTGTGTCGCGCCAAACACCTGTGCATAGGCCGTACTGGAATTAAATACGCGGGTATTAAACCCCACCAGCAAGTGGTGCTGTTTTTGCAAAAACTCAATCGGCTGGCTCAAATAGGCATCCAACCCATAGTCGCTGGTTTTCCCTTTGCTGGCCAGCAAAATACGGTCAAAATTGCCTGCGGCGTCAATATATGAATCCCCAAAAGCACTGCTTTGCAGGTCATATTTGCGGTCAATGGCACTTGCGCGCAGCTTAAATTCACCACCTTGCGCTAAATGATGCTCGAGTTCAACAAAATACTGGTTACTGTTTTCGTGTTTATTATCCCAACCCGAGCCAATAAAGGTTGACCGACGAATATCCGCAACCCGGCCATCCGCATAAGTAGGCAAACCAAAGGTTGGCCGTGAGTCCATGCTGGTAATGGTCGCACCGATGGACAAGGTTGTGTTGGCGGCAAGATCGGCCTCAAGCGTGCCATAGAGCAGCGGCTTGCGCATATAGTCATCATCAATAAACGAACGCTTGTCCTGATACATTGCCACCAGACGGCCGCGCACCTTGCCTTCGCTATCCAGTGCACCGGTGACATCCAGCTCACCACGGTAATTATCCCAAGAGCCTGCTTGCATGCGCGTCTTCACCATCACATCGGCCATGGCACGCTTTCTGACCAGGTTAACCGTGCCGCCAGGTTCGCCAGTCCCTTGCAACAACGCAGCCGCACCACGTAAAACCTCAATACGGTCATAAGTGGTCAGGTCTTGTGAGCTTGTCCCCCATGCCCCCTGGCTATCTTGTACCGGAATGCCATCAATTTGAATGGTATCCAGGCCGTAACCACGCATCGAAATACCGGCAGTATTGCTACCGTAGCTCACCACGGTGATGCCCGTGGTTTGTTGCATCGCTTCAGCAACCGTCGTCAGGTTCTGATCTTCGATACGTTGCCGCGTCACAATCGAAATAGATTGCGGGATGTCGCGTAAGCGTTGCTCCCCTTTACCGATAGTGACGACATTCGAGGTATAAGCACCCGTGTATTCAGTCGTAGCGGCCCTTTCTCTTTTTTGTTTGACCACAACTTCAGGCAGCTCCTCTATCGGTGATGACAGGCTGACAACCGGCAATTTTTTCAGCGTATATCCGCCATCTGTCCCCAATATGGCTTGCAAACCAGTCTGCTGCAGCAAACTATCAAACCCTTGCCGGGTTGTATAACTGCCTTTTAAACCCTGGCTGGTTTTGCCTGCCGTGAGCGCAGGGTCGAATGAAATCACCACCCCTGCGGTCTGGGCAAAACTATTAAGTACGCCGGCCAGCGATCCTGTAGGTATGTTGTAAGGTTGTGCACTTTCGGTCTGGCTCGCAGCCTCAGCATGCGCGGATAACGGAGCCGTGAGCACGGTAGCGGCTGACATCGCCAGTAGCATATGCATGGCAATTGCCAGCGGTTTTTGTTTGAAATGATAGAACGGCATTAAAATGAATCTTCCCTTGTGTGTTGTCTTTCAATCAATGACGCCCAACACAGGGGAAGAGACAGTGCAATTTCAATTTTTTTACTTCTCAGGCTGAATCACCGTCAACCAGGGGGTATACGGCGTGATCGTCACCGGGGTAGTTCGGGCCAGCATGCCAAGCGTTTGCGTGGTGTTATTCAGTGCAAACACACCAGACACATGAATGCCCTCAAGGGCGCTGTCGTCAAAAGAGAGGTGGCCAGCATGATAACGTTGCAACTCGTTTAATAACCGTGGCAACGGCATATTATCGGCCACCAGCTTGAAGTGGGTCCAAGCCGCTTCGACCTGAGGATCGACCAGCGTTGGTCGTGGTGTCGTACCAGGTTGCAAATGGGTCGACTCACCGGGAGACAGCGTCACGCACGCACGGGGTTGCACCGCACATGCCTCTACGCGCGACTCAATCACAATGACTTGTGTGGCCTGATGCTGGCGGCGAACAGTAAACTGTGTGCCCAGTGCGCGTGCTGTCCCTTCAGCCGTTTCTACAATAAATGGGCGCTGTTTATCTTTGGCCACTTGTAACCATAGCTTGCCTTGCAACAACTCAATGTGACGCTGTCCGGCACTATAGTGGATATTCACTGCCGTATGCGTGTCCAGGGTCATCCGGCTATGATCAGCCAGCGTGATCGTGCGCTGCTCACCAATACCGGTATGGTAGTCCGCAAGCAGCATTCTCGCTGGCGAGGTATTCACCGCCATGGCGGCCACCAACATCACGCCCAGTAAACAGAGCGCCGTAGTCGCTGCTTTCACGCGCTTGCGTCGTGCAGGCTTGAGCACTGCCTGCAAGGCATGCTTGCCCGGTGCTTCCTGCGCTTGATCAAACCGTGCCCAGAGCTGTTCCATTTGCGTATATGCAGTCGCATGACGCACATCCGCTGCCATCCATTGCGCGAACCCCTCCCGCTCAGCATCGCTGACATCGTCAGCCTGCAATTGCGTGTGCCACTCGGCAGCCTGTAAGACAATGTGGGAATAAGGGGAGCTTGCGATCGCTTGCATCGCGTTATGCATCCTCACCATACATAATGTGATGGCAATGCACCATCGCCCTGGCGATGTACTGCTTGACCATGCTGACAGAAACACCAAGCACCTGGCTGATTTCAGGATAGGTCAGGTTTTCAAGGCGGCTCAGCATAAACGCCTGGCGGGGCTTCTCCGGCATGCTATCCAACATACCCGCAATCAGGGTCAGGGTTTCGATCACCTGCCAATGCTGCTCCGGTGACACAGCATAGTTGTCAGCCTGGGTGAGCGCCAAGACTTCCAGATAAGCCTGCTCTATTTTCTGGCGGCGTGACCGGTCGATCAGTAAGCGTGTTGCAATGGTGGTCAGGTAAGCACGCGGTGTTTGCAGCGCCTCAAGATCAGCGCGCGACAACGAAAGTAAGCGGCAAAAAGTATCCTGCACCATGTCGGACGCCAGTTCACCACAGCCCAGTTTACGCCGCAGCCAATGCCGCAACCACTGATGGTGGTGAGTATAAAGATGTTCAACTGCCTGTTGCAATGCAAGCTCGTTTGCTGACATGCTGACTTGGCTTCCGATATTTAAATGATAATGATTCTTATTCTATCATGTAACATCGATTTATATCATTACCTCTAAAACGGATTGCCGCTCCGCTCACCCGTCAGTCATGACGCAGCGCAATTGGCACAGATTTATGTATGCCAATTGCACCAATGCCAAATGGGCTGTACAGCAGGCATTTCTTGGATAAGAAATACCATGAGCCGTTTTATTATCGTGATACGGTTTTACCGAATTATGAGACACTAGGCATAACGAATAAAAACCAAATCCGCAATGACCTTTTTTCATCTGTCTACAATATGTCGGCTCGCCGCCCTCATGCTGGCGGCTGCCAGCCCCGCACATGCTACCAATGGCATTAACTTAATTGGCTTTGGCGCTGAATCCACCCTGATGGGCGGTGCTGACGTGGCCGTCGCGCGTGACACCAGCGCACTCAATACCAATCCGGCCGGGCTGACGCAGATCAAAACACCATTGCTGGATATGTTCGGCTCTGTGTTGCGCACCACCGACCTGGTGCACAAAGACCCGCGCAACGAAGAGCATGCGTCGAACCGCTATACTTTGCTTGGCGGTGGCGGCTATGCACGGCCGCTGGAAAATACCGCTTGCACGGCCGGTATCGGCCTGTTCGCGCAAGGCGGCGCGGGCGGCGTGTTCGACAACCTGCGTACGCCGTTTGGCAATCGCGATGACCTTTCCTCGCTGTTTGGTATCGCCAAGATTATTCCCGGTATCGGCTGTGAAGTAACGGACAAGCTCTCTCTAGGCGCCAGCCTGAATATCGTTTACGCGAGCATAGAACAGGATTTTTTCTCCAACACGTCTGTCAACTTTGGCGGCGGCTCGAGTTTTGCTGGTTATAAATTAGAGGGCGCCTCAGCCATCCGTACTGGCTTCAAGCTCGGCTTGCAATATCGGGTAACGCCAACGCTGACGCTGGCGGCCGCCTATACTGAAAAAACCGAGCTCCCGATGACTGGTGGCACGCTGGTCGCTGATGACACCTCTATTGGACTGGGAAAAGTGAAGTATTCAGATGCTTCCATAAAAGGCTTCGCCTTGCCGCGCGAAGTGGCTGTAGGGTTGGCGTTTAAGCCTACGGATGACTGGCTGCTGTCATTTAAGCTCAATTGGCTCAACTGGGACGATGCGATCAATGAAGTTACCCTGCGTGCCACCAAACCAAACAATGCCTCTGCAAAATCCGTATATGGCAGCCCAATGAATGCCGACTGGAAAGACCAGTGGGTGGTTGCCACCGGCGTCGCTTACACTTGGGATGACCGCACCACGCTTTATGCAGGTCACAACTACGGCAAAAACCCGATCCCGCGCCAGAACTCAAGCCCTTTATTGGCAGGGACCCTGGAACATCACCTCACCTTCGGTGCCGCACGCAAAATTGACCAGCACTGGCTGATGACAGGCGGTGTCGAATGGATGCTACCGGTCAGTGTCAAATACAACAGCCAATTGTTTGGAGAGTCTGAAATCCGCAATCAAGCAATTGTGTTGCACTTTATGCTGAGCCGCCGCTGGTAGCTTGATGTAGACCGCTCTAATGGTCACTCACTGTGAGCATAGCAACTGACTATTTGTCGTCAGCCGTATTTTTTAGCTGCATTTTTTGTTGATGTACGCGCTGTCGGGAATTCCGTTTTTTCAGCCAAATAAAAACACCCGTGACTGTTAATACAACCACAAGCAAGCCCATAAAACTGATAAATATCTGCATTGGCAGCCCCCATACTTGCGCCGTGTGCAAAGCCAGCAACCATTCGGTGATGGTGTCGCCTGCCGCCACACCACTCGGCAAATAAACGGCTAAACGTTCGCCGCTATTGGCGTTAAACATCACCGAGGTACTCGCGGCTTGTTCAGAAACATCCCGACTAGAGCTCACAACATAGGTATAAGCACCTTTATCGGCGTCATAATACATTCTTGCCTCATGATGAATGGTGAATCCATACGCATGGCTGGCTTGTTGCATGAGTGCGCGGCCTACATTCAGGGCAGCGTTGGCATCTAGTTGTGGGCTGGTTAAAGGTTGGGGTAATGTGGGTATTTTTTCGTCCGCACCCTGCCTGGCAAAAAAGGTGTCCATCACCGGAGCGTAGACCTCGCGCAAATTAAACGCTACGCTCGACCAGGCAAATACAAATAGCATGGCCCATAGCCATAGCCCGCCTGCCCGGTGCAAGTCAAAGTTAACTTTAGAAACGCCACCCTGCCAGCGGATTTTCCAGGCTTTCCACCAGCGCTTAAGCCAAGGGTTCTCTTTTGCTTTATTTTTAGCATTGCGCTGTGATGCCGGAAAAGTTAAGTATGCACCGACAAAACAATCGAGCGTCCAAAGTAATGCAACAATGCCGAATGCAACATCGCCAAACTCCCCTAACGCCAATGAAAAATGCAGGCGGTAAATAAAAGGCATTAAATTAATAGTGCCTTGCGTCACATCCCCCCATTGACGCTCACCGAGGACTTTACCTGTATATGGATTCACAAAGACTTCATTATTAATCAGCGCATTTGCGGGAAAATTGGGCTTAGACTTCAAATAAAAGCGCGTTGATTCGCCGGCCACCTGCCTTAAATCCAGCCTGGTCACCATGGCATTTGGATACTGCTTAAGCACTAATGCATGCAACGCCACCGGGCTTAACATCGCTTGGTTGGCAGGCACTTCTACGCGCATGATCTCCGGATGAATGCAGGCATCCAGCTCATGGTAAAAAGCAATAAAAATACCGGTCAGCCCAGCCACGACCAAAAATAGCGCCATCACCAAACCTACATAACGATGCAGTAAAACAAAATTTTGGCGCATTGAATACTTAGCCATCACGATAATGAAATTGTCAGAAACAGGAACACCATGCACGGCATACCTTAAGGCATGCCAATCACATGGTGTTAAAACTATGGTGTTAAAACTAACGGATAAAGATTACCAGCGGTAAGTCATGGTCCCCAGCACGGTCCGGCGCGAGCCATACTCACAAGAAGTAATGTCATCACAAATGGCATAACGCTTATCCATTAAATTTCTGGCGTTAATTGCCAACTCTGCCCCTTTGAGCGAAGGGTTCACCTGATACAAGTCATAGCGCGCACTCATATCCACCAATGTATACCCCGGCACTTTGAACGACTCAACATAGTCGCCGTAGGTTTCACCCAGCATACGCAAGCCACCCGCCAGTTTTAAGCCGGTGAATTGGCCGGTCATTTTGTAATCAGCCCACAGTGAAGCCATATTTCTTGGCACGCCCGAGATATGCATACCACGGTCCGCGTCATTACTCTTAGTCACTTTGATGTCGGTGAAGGTGTAGTTTGCAATCAGATTTAGATTTGACGTAATGCCTGCACGTGCTTCTAGCTCCAATCCACGTGAGGCAATTTCACCGCGGGCAAAACTAAAACCGGGGTGAGCAAAATCAGTGGTTGGTACATTAGATTTTCTCAAGTCATACACTGCCGCGGTGAATAACGCGTTATAGCCTTTGGGCTCGTATTTAACGCCGACTTCAACTTGCTTACCCTCTTGCGGCTTGAATAGCTGACCCGCAAAATTGGTCCCGCCTTCTGGCGCAAATGACTCTGCATAGCTGATATAAGGTGCCACACCCACATCGCTCAAGTACAAGAGACCCGCAGAACCAGTGGTGGCATGGTAGCGCTCGGTTTCAGAGGTACCCGCTAATAAATCTTCCGAAATGACTTTTGCATAGTCACGGCGCAACCCTGCTGAAGCAATCCACTTGGGGGTGATTTTGATACTGTCTTGCAGGTAAACACCTGTCTGGCTATCTTTATCTCTGGAGGCACCATTGTATGGGCCGGTAGCAAGCGAGCCATACACTGGATTGTATAAATCCAGGTCTGTCGCGCTGCCATTTAACCGTTTAATGGTTGCATTGCCGGTGTGATAGTCTGTGCCCAGTAACAATGTATGCGCCATCCCGGCCAAGTCAAACTTACCGTGTAACTGGTTATCCATCGTAAACAAGCTACCAGTGATGACCGGTATTTGCCATTGGCGACGCTCAATCACACGCAGTTGGCCCGGCACATAGCCATCCACACGGATAGAGTACCTTTCGCCATCAAAATCGGTGTACCGCGTATTCTGGCGAAAGCCCCAGTGATCATTCAGTGTCTGATCCCAGATATAGCCGATAGAGGTACTCTCGTAACTCTCATGGTTTTGTTTTAAGCTGCCAGAGTTGCGGCTGATTGGAATGTTGCCATTAGGGTTGCTAAACACTGTGCCCACTGCCGGCAAGGTGTTATTAGAAAGACCCTCATTTTTTTGATACTTGCTTAAAATGGTGACTTTAGTCTTATCTGAAGGTTGCCAGGTCAAGGCAGGCGCAATATAGGTACGATTATCTTCTGCGTGTTGCACTTGGGAATCGCTCTTGCGCTCAAGCGCCGTCAAGCGATAGCTCCACACACCCGCATCATCAATCCTGTCACTTAAATCAATCGCAAACTGTTTGCGGTCAAAGCTACCCGCCTGCACCTGCACCTCATGAATAGGCGTGGTGGAAGGCATTTTACTGACCAGGTTGACCATGCCGCCAGGCTCGTTTCTGCCATAGGTCACAGATGCCGGGCCACGCAAGACTTCAACACGTTCCAGACCATAGGGCTCGCCTGCGGTACGGTTGTAGTTAGACCTCGACCCCATCAATGACCCATCAGCATAGATAGTGCCGTTGGTATATAAAGAAAAACCACGCAAGAAAATATTGGCGTCGGTGACAGAAAATGCAGACCCTGGTGTGGTGACACCGACGGTATAAGATAATGCTTCAGTAATAGAGCGTGGTTGCTGCGCTTCAATTTGATCTGAAGTGACCACCGAAATTGATCTGGCAGTTTCAAGGATAGGCAAATCCATTTTAGAACTGGTCGCACTGCGTTTGGCCACATAACCATTGACATGACTGGTAGCGGTTTCTTTGTCCACTTCAGACATCACCATCACCTCTGGTAACGTCTGCTCTGGCGATGTTTGCGTTTTGGTTTCTGGCACTTTCACAATGATAAATGTGCCATCTGCCTGCTCTTTAGCGACCAGGTGGGTACCTTCCAGCATCTGGTTCAAGGCCTGTTTTGCAGTCAGGTGACCTTTAAGCGCAGTGGATTTCTGATTAACAACCACATCACTGGCAAACAATATTTGCACACCCGCCTGGCTCGCCAGGCTATTCAACGCTTTTTCTAGCGGTGCACTTTTGATCTCTATCGCACGTTTGGATTCTGCTTGTGCTGAGAAAGCCAGGCACAGACAGGCAATCAGCGCAGGAATGCGCAAACGCTTAAGCGTTGATGACGGTGGATTGTGTTGCGGATAATTTAATGACACGGATTTCAATTTAGCTCTCTTTTAGAAAAATATTTCAGTATGAAATTGCTTCAAAGAGTAGCCGTATCAGCGGGGCCGCAACCCTACCTGTATCAGCAAAAATAAATTAAAAAATTATTTCTTGTGAATATAAATGGCGCCATCTGCATGGTGAATGACTTTCACCGGCAAAATTTTGGGCAACAGCTTGATCACATCATCGGTGGACTTGATATTAAAGGTGCCTGAGATTCTTAAATCAGCTAATTGCGCATCGGCCAGCACCACCGGCCTGACTTCATAACGCTGCATTTCTGCTAATGCCTGGCGCAATGGCGTACGTTCAAAGATGATTTTTCCGTCTTTCCAGGCGGTCTGCGTGTTGGCATCCACCGTTTGCACAGACAAAGCATGGGCTGGATAAGGCTGTGTTTGCTGGTCTTTGGTCAAATACACTTCTTGGTATTGGGTGTGGGCATGGTGATAGCTGCGCACCTGCACTTTGCCACGCAACACCGTCACCGTCGCCTGTTCACCTTGCAGCAATACATCAAAAATAGTGCCAATGACCTTAATGCGTGTGGCCCCCGCTTGCACGTAAAAGGGACGGTATTGCTGATGCGCCACATGAAACATGGCACGTCCAGACTTTAAAACCACTTGCCTTGAGCGCACATGCCAATGCACTTGCAATTGCGTATTGGTATCTAGCGTTAACTGGCTACGGTCTGCCAATGTCAGTGTTTTTTGCTCACCAATGGCAGAAGCGATTGTCTCTGTTTTGTAGACAGGATTGATCCAGGCCAGTAAAAAAAATGCCGCGAAGACAATACTTAATACTGGCAATGCTTTTTTCGCCTGGCGCTTCATTACTGAGGTTTTTTTCTCATGCAGAGATACCTGATAGATGGCATCGTCAGGCAGCGGGAACAGCTGCTGCAATTGCGCACGATTGGCGGCAATCGCGTCATCCTCATTCAAAAACTCTACTGCTGTGGGCGTTTTCTTTTGCATGAGTTTAAGGATTACAAAGGATTAAAGCGACTAAGCTTGGTGCGGCAGGCAAGCATGCCAGCACGCAAATGTTTCTCCACCATTTTAGTGGAAATATTCAGTCTGCTTGCAACTTCAGCTTGTGGCAATTCGTGGATTTTATGCATGATAAATACCAGTTTACATCGCTCTGGCAGCGACTCAATCGCCTCTGCCAGCAATTGTAACTCTTGCTTAGCGCTTAAAATACGTGAGGCACAAGGCGCATTTGAAGCCACCTCGGGCAGATCTTCATGCGATTGCACATAAGCATGACGCGCGTCTTCTGCACGGCAACGGTCAACGGCAATGTCATGCGAAATGCGCTTTAACAAGGCCAAGGGAATGCGCACTGGCTCTTTTGGCGTGCGCTCCATCACATGCACGCATACATCTTGTACCACATCCTGTGCAAACCCGTGGTGACCAAAACGACGGCGTACATAGTCAACCAAATGATCATAATGCTTCACCAGGGCCAATGTCAGCAAAGACTGATTGGGCACATCGTTCGCAGACACGCCAAGTAAATGATTATTTGAATTTTGACCAGAAAGAGGTGCCATTGGCTGCGACAAACTGCAATTAGTTAATGATAATTATTCTCATCCTAACATTTATCAGTTTATTCACGCAACTCAGCGGGCAGCTGGTGAAGTCATTTAAATAGTGGCGGACGAGTGAAAGTGACGCTTGCCGACTTTCACTCGTGTATCTGCTACCAGGTGTAGCTCAATGTGCCGATGACCGTACGTGGCTGCGACAGATAGCAATATCCCTGCGTACAAATCACATAGCGGTTATCGGCAAGATTGCTGGCATTGAGGGCAAACCGCCAGTGTGGGTCGATTTTATAATGCGCGGTCATATCAAACAGGGTTGCACCGCTGTTGTTAAATGTGTTGCCATCGTCACCATAACTACCACCAATATGGCGCACGCCGCCACCTAAACCTAGACCCTGTAGCACGCCGGATGGCAAGGTGTAATCTGCCCACAGCGCCAGGTTATTTTTGGGTTGGCCAGACTGCAAATTGTCGTAATTCTCATCTTTGCGCGCACTAAACTTTGGCATTAAAAAAGTATAAGCAGCCGTCAGGTTGACGCCAGAATCCAGGCTGGTCTTGGCTTCGATTTCAAAACCGCGTGAGCGCAGCTCGCCCGCTTGTGTTTGCGAAAACAAGCCAGAATTCAGTACAACATTTTCCTGGGTAATCTGAAAGACTGATGCCGTCAGCATCAGGTTAATATCTTCAGGCTGAAACTTAATCCCCGCCTCCATTTGCTTGCCAGTTGTTGGCTTGAAAAACCCGCCTGAGACATTTCTGCCCAGCATAGGCACAAAAGAGGTGGCATAGCTCACATAGGGCGTCCACCCCCCTGCTAGCTGATAGCCCAGACCAACCCGGCCACTGACTCTTTTAAAACTGCGGTCATCGTTGTCACTGGTTGTTTGCTGCGCGGTTTCAGCCCAGTCATGGCGACCACCAATGGTGAATATCCACTGCTGCCATTTGATTTGATCTTGTGCATAAAAACCGGTCTGACGCATGCTATAGACATAGGGGTCATCCAGCACCGGGCTGCTGATCGGTTGCGTGCCATAGTTCAACGTTGTCAGGTCGAGGTCAGGCGCACTGCCAAACCCCATCACGCCATTATTATGCGACTTGGTCCAATCCAGCCCGAACAACACAGTATGATTCAGGCTGCCAGTATTACCTTGCCATTGGGCCTGGTTATCAATCGCGTAGGTATGCAAACGTTCAACCAGCCGACCGGTACTCCGGGTGCCGATATTGCCACTAATGCTATCCAGCGAAGTATAGCGCGCATCAGCATCTACACGGCCGACGCGCGCATTTTGCCGTAAGGTCCAGTGTTCATCCCGCAGATACTCAAACAGATAACCGACCTGATATTGCTCTTGCGTAAAGTCCTGAAATGCCGGATCGCCACTTGGCAGGCTTCTGATCAGGTGGCCATTAGTGTCATTAAAATAAGATGAGTTACCCACCGTGGTATCTTTCTGATAATGGCTGAGAATGGTCAATGTTGTCTTTTCATTCGGTTGCCAGGTCAACGCCGGTGCAATATATACGCGGTCATCATGCCCACCTTTCACCGGGCTGTCACTGTCACGATACAAGCCAGTCAAGCGATAAGCCACGGTATTCGCCTCATCTACCGCGCCGGTGAAATCAAAGCGGGCTTGCTGGCGGTCATAATTGCCCAGTTGCACATCTGCCTGCCGTTTTGTTTCAAATTGTGGGCGTTTAGTCACAATATTCACTAAACCGCTAGGCTCTGCCTGACCATAAAGCACAGAGCTTGGCCCTTTCATAATATCGATACGTTCCGCTGAATAAGGCTCTTCTTTATACAGCGCGAAGTTACTACTGAGTTGACGCAAACCATCGCGGTAAATCCCGGTATAGGTCACGTCAAAGCCACGGATGCTAAATGAGTCAAAACGCGGGTCAAAGCCAAATGCACCCACACGTACACCAGGCGTATAGGCCACAGCCTCGGTCAGGGTCTGCACATTACGCGCATCCATTTCATCACGGGTCACAACCGAGATAGATTGTGGCGTTTCAGTGATCAGCGTATCTGTTTTACTGCCGGTTGCACTGCGCTTGGCCACATAGCCTTTCACGGGCCCGACCGCAGTTTCACTCACCTTGCTGGAAGACACTTTCACCTCTGGCAGCAATTGCGGCTCGTTTTTAGTCTCTGGTGCACGCGGCGCCTCAATAATTGTATAGCCGCCAGCAGCAGTATCCTTGACCAGCAACTCACTGCCTGATAACAATTTTTCCAGCGCCTGCCGCGTGGTGTAATCACCCTTGAGTGCAGCAGATGTTTTCTGGTTGGTCATGTTGGTCGAAAACACAATACGCTCACCCGTTTGATGCGCCAGGGCATTCAGTGCTTTGTCCAGCGGCTGTGCAGGGATATTTAATTCAACCGCTTGCGCGGTGAAGACAAGATTTGCCAGCATTAAAGCCAGTAAAGTAGGTTTACGAGTGAATAACATGATGCTTTCCAGTGAGTAAATTAGTTGCTAACACTGGTATGGCGTTTGAACCCAGGGGCATGTTGAGGTCGATTAAATTTATTTTACACATCTGACATGATTTTTTTGTTGAATGCGGCTGCATGCTTGATCGATCCAGCCCTTTCGGCACTGTTACAACGCGCCATCCTGACATATAATTGAGAATAATTTTCATTATCATAAAGTATATGTCTGTACCATCGGCATCACACGACTTACTGCACCATCTTTATAGCAACCACCGCCGCTGGTTGCTTGGCTGGTTACGACATAAGGTCAAGGGCAGTGACCAGGCGGCTGATTTGGCACAAGATACTTTTCTCAGCATTATGAATGCCAATCAGGTGCCCGCTATCCGGGAACCGCGCGCCTTTCTGGCAACCATTGCCAGACGCCTGGTCGCCAACCACTATCGGCGGCAATTGATCGAAGAAGCGTATCTTGACGCACTATCGCATCTCCCCGAAAGCCATGCCCCCTCCCCGGAAGAGCATGCGCTGGCGCTGGAGCTGCTACAGCATATAGACCGTGCACTGAGCGGGCTGCCAACCCGGGTCAAACAAGCATTTTTACTCGCGCACCTGGAAGAGTTGTCCTATGCAGAGATTGCTGAAGTACTGAAGGTATCCACCAGCTCAGTCAAGCAATACTTGAGCCGCGCTAATCAGCAATGCTTTTTTTTCGTACCAGCATAAGCTGATGCTGACTTCTTCGCATTTTTCACCCAACATTGCCAAGGCAGCCGCTACCTGGTTCACACTCAGCATGGACTCGGCATTCAGCCCTCAGGATGCCGAACGCCTGCAGCAATGGCGCCTGGCAAACCCTGAACACGAGCGCGCATGGCAACATATCAACCAGATGCGCACTTCGCTACACCATTTAAACGGCCATGCTGCCTATCAAACACTATCAACGCTGCACTCTCCTGCCAGACGCTCGACACTCAAAACACTGGCATGGCTAGGGATGGCAACTGGTAGCGGTCTGCTCGCCAGCGAATCAGAAACATGGCAACGGCAGGTTGCTGACTACAGCACCGGCACCGGCGAACTCAAAACGGTGGCATTGGCAGACGGGACACAGATTGTGCTTAACACCAACAGCGCGATTGACGTCAACCTGACAGACATGGCACGCAGCGTCACCTTGCGCTATGGTGAAATCATGGTCACCACCGGCCACCTGCCTGGTGAGCGCAGACGATTCCAGTTAGCCACAGACCACGGCTACATTGAACCCATAGGCACGCAATTTAATGTGCGGAAGCTTGAAAACACTACCGAAGTCGCTGTCCTGCAGGGCGCCGTAAAAATCATACCTCACCATAGTCCGGCGGTGACTTTGCAAGCAGGCATGCATACCACTTTCTCCCGCCACCATACAGACCCGGCCATGCCTACATCAGCAAATACAGGCGCGTGGCGTAAGGGCCTATTATTTGCAAATAATATGCGCCTGTCAGACTTAGCCCAAGAGCTGGCTCGCTACCGCCCGGGCTTGATTCGTTGCGATAGCACCGTGGCGGATTACAGAATTTCTGGCGTATTTCCATTAAGCAATACCACACAGGCACTTGACGCTATCCCCAACTCGCTGCCGGTTAATATCGTCTATCGCACACGCTACTGGGTCACCATGACCGCAGCACAAAGTAGCAACATGCCTTAACCCGCAAAAAATTTTATAGAAAAACTGCCCGATTTTAATGCTCGCGTGACCTCCTTGATGTTATTCATCAATTCAATCATCAGGAACCCAAATGAGTCACCCGTCTTACACACAAAAAACATTACAGCTGGCCCTGCTATTGGCTTTTCAGGGCAGTCTGGCTAGCACGGTCTGGGCAGAAGAAGCGGCAAGTACCATACAGGCCATCAGAACCTACCATATTCCGGCTGGAGAGCTCACAACCGCGCTACAAACACTGGCTGGCGAAGCGGGCCTGATTCTGACTTTTACGCCAGAACAAACCGCGGGCAAACAGTCTAGCCTCTTGCATGGTCGTTACTCTGTTGAACAGGCATTTGACATCTTGCTGAACGGCAGCGGACTAACGGCTAAGAAAAACGCCCTCAATCAGTACTCCCTGATTAAAGTCACGGCACCCTCCCCGAGCGCCACGCGCAGTGAATCCAAAGACATAGACACCTTGCCTGAAGTCATGGTGGTCGACAAAAAAGACCCCTCCGCATCCAGCACCTTACAAAACGAAGGGACAGCGGCACAAGGATATCGCGTCAAAACCATTTCCTCGGTTGGCGCACTTGGCGCCATGAAACTGCAAGATACGCCATTTTCAATGAGCGTCGTTCCAAGAGAGTTGATTCAGAATATTCAGGCACAATCACCGGACGACATTTACAAGGTCAACCCATTTGCGCGCACCACAACACCTCAAATCACCAGTTGGTCACCAGCCACCAATATACGTGGCTTTACTGCCTACAATACGGCAGAAGATGGTCTGCGCCGTCCTTATAACCACGCGGCCGTCACCGAGGACAAGGAGCGTGTAGAAATCATGAACGGGCCATCTGGCTTTTTATATGGCGCGGCCACGCCGGGTGGCATGGTCAATTTCGTTTACAAGCGCCCTACCATTGAACGACTGAACAGCGTCACACTAGGTAATTATGGCGGCGACCAGTATTACGTACACGGCGACTTTGGCGGCCGTATTGATGACGAAGGTCGCGCAGGCTATCGCCTGAATGTCGTCAAGCAAGATGGCAATACCGCTATCGACCACCAGAAAATAGACCGTGTATTGGTGAGCGGCGCCGTCGACTGGCAGTTAACAGATAAATTATTGCTTGAACTCAACGCCAGCTACAACGACTATAAAACGCAGGGAACCTCAGCTTACTGGTTTTACGATGTCAAACATGGCAAAGCCCCCGACGCCAGCAAGCTGTGGTCACAACCCTGGGCGCGCGACGAGTTTGAGAACACCAAGCTGATGGGCAAACTGACTTACCAGCTCAACGACAATATCACCCTGCGCGGCGCTTATATGCGCGATTATGTTGACCGTCCATTGGTCATTCACACCTTGAACAATGTGATTTCGAGCACAGAATACAACCAGATACGCACGTTTTCGGGCAGAACCAAAGACACTTACGATGCCGCGCAAGCCATGGCTGATATTCGCTTTGATACCGGCTTTGCGCAGCACAAGCTGACAGTGGGCTATTACATGTACTCAGACAAGTTCTACCAGACGCCTGCTAACAGCAATAGTGGCTGGTTAGGCCCTTACTCCCTGAATAGCCCCACCTATGTAGCAGAACCCGCTTTTAACGGCAGCAGCGCGACCTACTATGCCGGTTATGACCTGAATGAAAACTATCTGATAGGCGATGCCATCACACTGAATGAACAATGGTCCGCTTTACTGGGCGTCAACCGCAGCAACATACTTAGCCAGAGCTTTGAACAGTCTGGGGCCAAAAGCCAGGCTGATTATAACAAGAGCCGTAACTCACCGTCCGCCTCGCTCATATTCAAACCTATGCCGTGGTTGACCACCTACGCTAGCTATATCGAAGGTTTAGAAATGGGCGGGCGGGCTGACAGCAGTGCGGCCAATCCCAACCAGATCATGCCGCCCATGGTGACGAAACAAAAGGAGATAGGTGCAAAAGCCACCGTGGGCAACATGCTGCTAACCTCGGCCCTGTTCGAAATCGAAAAAGCCAATGAATATACCAATAGCGACAATATCTACACGCAAAATGGTCGTCAGAACCACAAAGGCATAGAATTCAGCGCTACCGGTCGGGCAACAGAAAACCTAACCGTGGTGGGTGGGCTCACCCTGCTGGATGCAAAAGTGAAAAAATCAGAATTCGACGGCAACCTGCCAATGAACGTTGCCGAGCAGTATGCAAAACTCTATGCCGAGTACGATCTTTCTGGCGCCCTGGCCGGACTCACCCTGACCGGTGGCATGCAATACACTGGCAAGCAACAGGCAAATGACGCGAATACAGACAATTTGCCATCAGTGGTGACTGCCGATATTGGCGCGCGTTATAAAACTATGCTGTCTAATCATCCACTGACATTACGTCTGAGTATCAATAATATGTTTGATAAAAATTACTGGTTAAATGCATATTACGTTGGTGCTCCACGCAGTGTTGCTTTCTCGGCAAACCTGCAGTTTTAACTTAGGCAATCCTTAAGAAAAAGCCCGTCAATGAATATTGACGGGCTTTTTTACAACCATCCCTTTATAGCAGAGAGTCATGGGCACCTTGGCAGTATAAGCGCCTATTAAATCTCTAGCTTTAGTGCCACTCCAAACAAACGCGGGGCACCAACATCCAGTACGTCACCGGTACTATTGTTAGTCACATATTCGCGATTAAACAGATTACGGGCAAAGGCGTTGAGCGTCGTACGCGGGTTCAAACGGTAAGAGGCATTGGCATTCACCAGCACCACACTGTCGTTGCGTCTGGTTTCGGAGAGCAGATACACAGAGGGACTGCTATCCTGATACACGGTATCGACGTTGAACAACCACTGGTTACCCAAGTGGTAGTTCAGGCCAAGGTTCACTTTTGTTCTTGGCGCCATAATGAACTGTTTACCGCGCATATTGAGACCATCACTGTTGATAAAGTCCAGATACTCGGTATGGTTGTAGGCAGCACCGGCGATCACTTGCCAGTCACTATTGATCGCATACTCAGCCGAGGCCTCCAGGCCGCGCATGCGACTTCTGGCAGCGTTGGAAATATATAGCCGATTCAAGCTATCCCGCTGGCGAACCTGCTGGTCTTTCCAATCGGTGTAGTAAACGTTGGCAAATGTTTTCAGGCCGTATTCTGGCCAGCTACCGCGGTAAGAAAACTCGTAGGTAGTGGTGAATTCTGCGTCATATGGTCGGTGATCAGACGGCACCCGCATATTAATACCACCGCCACGATAACCACGTTGCACCACAAAGCCAGTGCGCTGGGTAGGAGACCAGATATAGTTAATGCCTGCTTTTGGCAGCAAGGCACCAAAAGTTTTTTTGTCATCAGCCTCGGTGACAGGTGAAAGTGAGAAGGTATCCAGCACATAATCTACCTTGGCTTCATTTTTCTCACGGTCATAACGCAAGCCAGCGATCGCTTGCCAGTGCGCATCCAAATCCCAGTTCACTTCGCCAAAGATCGCTTTGTTACGTATCTGACTTCTGCCATCCGCCATCAATACCGACCCGAACCCGACGATGCCCAAGGTATCATTAAACTTGATTCTCGAAGAACCATAATAGAAACCAGCGTGTGCCTTCACTGCATCCCCTTGGTATGTGGCGCGAAACTCTTGGCTAAACAATCTGGTTTGATGGTGGCGATTGGCTTCTTCGCTATCTACCGCACCCTGATCAAAATCCAGCAGGCTCTGGTAGTTCGCGTTGGTCCCCGAAGAAATGCTGGTTAACACCCATGACTTATTGAGCTGATGTGTCAGCTTTAGCGTTGCCTCGTTCTGCTGTACTGCATCAAAAGCATCTGTGTTCTGGTTCAACTTGTAATATTGCGGCTGGTTATTGAGTTGCGTCACACCATTGCTGCCCGCGTGGTAATCGGTGTGCGATAACGTCAGTAACGCCTCAGTTTTCTCACCCGCCAATAACAATAATTTGCCACGCGCATTGATAGAGCGGCGCGGATCAGCATTGTTACCCAAAAAACTGTTTCTGATATAGCCATCTTCATTTTGCACATTTAATGCAAAACGGCCAGCCAATACCTCTGGCACCAACACCGCATTGGCTGCCAGCGCCCCACCCTGCTGGTAATAGTTGCCAAGGTTACCTTGCAAGGTCAGCGTATTTTTAAACTCGGGATCATTGGTTTGCATAATCACGGCACCGGCCAATGCGTTGCGGCCCTGCACGGTAGATTGCGCACCACGGTACACCTCAACTTGTTTCATATCCCAGCTTGAGAGCGGGCTCATGGTCACCATACTGCTGGTTTGCAAAGCACCATCCACAAACACTGACACCGCATTATTGAGCGACAGCGGCCCCTGGTCATCAAAGCCAGTGACCGGCACACCACGAATGCCCCAGGTTTCGTTACGCGATTGCGTATAGACCCCAGGCGTACGCGCCATGATGTCTGACAACGACTGGTCGCCATGGGTACGCATATCCTGGGCGGTAGCAACAGCCACACTGGAGTAGGTTTCACTGAGTTTACGTGTGATTTTTTCACCCTGCACCGTCACTTCTGGCAAGGTATCTACTGACTCATGAGCGCTGGTTTTGGGTGCAGCATAGCTGCTGACTTTAGCAATTTTCTTTAACGAATATTGCTGGCCACCCTTGTCATCGAGCGCAAAATCACTGCCCTTAAGCAAGGTGTCGAACCCCTCATTGGCGCTGTAATACCCTTGCAGGCCGTCACTTTGCAAGTTGGCAACCAGTGCGGGGTCAAACGACAGGCGTGTGCCCGTCAAGGCGGCAAACTCTGCCAGCACATGACCCAAAGGGCCTGGGGCGAGTTGATAACGCTGTTTCTCGGCGACGGTTTTGGGGCTATCCGCCATCACCAGCGACGGGTTGGCCGCCAAGATAAATCCGCACAAAGCAACACGTAATGCGCTCTGCAACGGAGTAAGTTTAAAAACGGAAGATGTCATTGCCTGAGAACTTTCTTAAGTATCAATAATGAAATGGCCTTGGAACGGCCTTCATCATGTACACCGGACGAACGCTAAAAAAGTATCAGGCTAAACAACATTTTTTATCCTGCGGCTGGCGCAGGTTCAACCATGATCCAATAACGGCTTGGCGCAATCACTTGCACCGGTAAGGTTTTTTGCAGCAAATCGAGCGCTGCATCGGTATCGGTTAATGGAAAAGCCCCCGACACTGTTATTTGCTTTAAATCAGGATGGCAACGGATGACGCCGCGACGATACCGCGCCAACTCTTTGAGCAAATGATCTAACGGCATGTCTTGCGCCAACAACATGCCTTGCTGCCAAGTGCCCACATGCTGGCTAACCGCCGTGAGCTGCTCAAACGCATCCTGGCTAAATGACCGCTGCTGTCCGGCGGGCACCACGGTGCTTTGACCATTGGCAAGTTGAATGCGCACCGCACCCTCAGTCACCGCCAGCGTGGTGTGCTCTGCGTTTAATTTGACGTTAAAGCGCGTGCCTAATGGCACCAACCTACCATGCGGTGTGGTCACCACCAATGTGCGTGCATCCCGATGCCCGGTTTCTAACCAGACCTCGCCATGGCGCAACAAAATCTGGCGTTGTGCGTGATAGTGAATATCGACGGCCGAATCTGTATTCAATACCAGGCGCGTACCATCCCGCAGTTGCAAATGTTTTTGCTCCCCCACTGCGGTCTGATATTCAGCCCGCCATCGCGCCAATGGCAACGCTTGGTAGCCCAGCCAGGCACTGGGCAATAAAACACCTAGTGTGCCCAACTTTTTAAGCGCATTTCGCCGCGCCGCCGGGTCTATGCGGGTGAATACCTGCCTGGCAAAATTTTTGTGCTGCACTTGTGCAAAAGTGTGCTGTATCTGCGTCAGGCGTGACCACGCGACTGCATGCTGCGGATGGCTGGCTTGCCAATGCTCAAACGCCTCCAGCGTCGCTGACGTTGGCTGCTCGGACTCTAATTTGAGTAGCCAGTCTACCGCCTGCTCTAAGGCTTGTTCTAGCGCAGGCTGGTCTTGACTGGCGGTTGTGGCGGGTGACATCATAAGCTTAAGCACGCCAGATAGGCCTTGCGCATATGGCGCTTGACGGTGATCAGTGAAAGACCGAGCTGATTGGCAATATGTTGATAAGTTAATCCATCTAATTGCGCCAGCAGGAAAATGGCGCGGGTTTGCGCAGGCATGTGTTGCAATAGCCGATCTATCTGCTGTAACGATTCTAAAATCAGGTGCTGCTCTTCTACCGAAGGGCACAGGTCTGCTGGTAGTTGCGCCAGCGTTTCATGATAAGCACGCTCAACTTGCTGGTGCCGCCAGTGATCGATCACCAGCCCTTTGGCAATATGCACCAGCAACGCCCGAGGCTCCGCTGCTAACTGCGCCAGTTTTTCCTTATGCATGACGCGCACAAAAGTATCATGCGCAATATCGGCCGCATCCCAGCTGTTACCGGTTTTTTTGCGCAACCAGCCTTGTAACCAGTCATGATGCTGGCAATAGACCTCATGCAATTGTTGCCAGCGCACATTTAGCAAAGCCATGGCACGCACTTTCTGGCCAACACAAAAAAGAGGCGGCTCATGGTTAACGATGCCTGATCACGACAGACTGATCTGCCTGCCGCTCTATGTGCACCGGCAAAATCTCGGGCAATACATCAAGCAAAGCATCAATACCCTTGATGTCGTACTCACCCGACAGGCGATACTGCGCAATACGCGGATCAGCGATGTCAATCTGACCGACATGGTAGCGCTGTATTTCTGCCACCACCTCTGCCAGCGGCGTTGCATCAAACATCAACCGGCCCTGTTGCCAGGCCGTGGCCGTGTGTTCGGCGTTGCAACACTGGTCAGCAATGGTGCCTGTCTGCAGATTGACAGACATGCCCTTGGTCAACAGCCGCTTTTGCTGTGCCGTATGCACCTCTACACTGCCCTCAACCACCGTCACCACTGCCCCAGGCTGGGTATGACGCACATTAAACACGGTGCCAATATCCCTGATCTCAGCCTGGTTGGCGTAAACAGTAAACGGCTGCCAGTCATGCTTAACCGTGAACAAGGCTTCGCCCTGCTGTAAATAAAGCTGGCGTGAACGTATATGCTGCTCGGCGACCAGCACGCTATTGGTATTCAACACCACCTGGCTACCATCTTTTAACTGCACCGTCGCCTGCTGTCCAATCGCCGTGTGCAAGGTTTCTGTTGAAACCATCGGGTCTAACCAACCCACCACCAACAGCAAGCAAACACTGGTTGTCAGCAATGTTTTTTTAAACTGGCGTTGCTGCTGCGTTTGCTGTTTGGCCTCACGCAAAATCTCTTCTTTGGCCGGAAAGTGCGCGCGCAAGGCCTCGCTATACGGTGACAAAGCATCCGTTGGCGCCTTTGGCAATACGGTAGCCATATGCGGTTGTTCAGGCATCACAGTGACACCCCCCAAGCGCGCTGAATCGTGGCGATGGCTTTACCAAAGTGTTGTGTCACCATATTGCGCGAAATCCCTAATTCATCGGCGATTTCTTGTTGTGGCATCTGATGCAAGCGATGCAATAAAAACACCTGGCGTTGACGGGCTGGCAATTGCTCGATAATCGTAATCAGCTCGGCAAGCCGCTGTTTAAAATGCAGCATATGCGCGCCATCATGCGTACTAAAACTGATGGCAGTGGCTTGCATATCGGCAATATGGCGTTGCTGCACCTGGTCATTGCGGCACCGGTCGATAGCCCGATGCTTGAGCAAGTGCTGTAAAAATGCCAAGGGCGTATGCACAACCTGCTGCGGTGGCCGCTCGATTAACGCTATGCACACATCGTGCACAACATCTTGTGCAAAATGCCGATCCCCAAAATGATGCCGCACGTAACTCACCAAATGGTCATAGTGATAGACCAAGGTCACAACGAGCGAGGAGTTTTCGGAAGTAAGTAACACAGTTGCCAGCGAATATATTCTTGATATCCAATATCTTAGCTGGCTCTGATTTTTTTCGCAAATGAAAATCATTATCAATTGATTGTCAAATCCTGATATCACCTATCTTTACTTAATCAGGCATAAAAAAAACCGCCATGACAAAGACATGGCGGTTAAATTTGCTGGCGAACAACTCAGTGCGGGAGATCAAGCCCCGCTGTCCTGACGATAATCAGGCACTGGCACGCAATGTGTTGGCCGCGGCCACCATATTGGCCAATGCGGGCAACACCTCTGCCCATTGCCGGGTTTTCAGGCCACAATCCGGGTTCACCCACAAGCGCTCTGCCGGAATCCGCTCGGCCGCTTTTTGCATCAGTTGCACAATATGGGCCTGAGTCGGGATGTTAGGCGAGTGAATGTCATATACCCCCGGCCCAATCTCGTTCGGATAGTTAAAGTTGTCGAATGCATCCAGCAGCTCCATATCCGAGCGTGAAGTCTCTATCGTAATCACATCAGCGTCCATGTCGGCAATGGCGGCAATAATGTCATTAAACTCGGAATAACACATATGGGTATGAATCTGCGTCTCATCAGCCACGCCATTGGCGGTGATGCGGAATGATTCAATGGCCCAGTTGAGGTATTCTTGCCATTGTGCCTTGCGTAATGGCAAGCCTTCACGCAAGGCTGCTTCATCAATCTGAATCACGTTGATGCCGGCTTTTTCCAAATCGAGCACCTCTTCGCGAATCGCCAATGCCAACTGGTAGCAACTCACTGCACGCGGCTGGTCATCGCGCACAAACGACCAGTTGAGGATGGTCACCGGGCCAGTCAACATACCTTTCATCGGCTTGCGGGTGAGGGATTGCGCATACTTGATCCACTCAACCGTCATCGCTTGCGGGCGGCTGATATCGCCAAACAGGATAGGCGGTTTGACACAACGCGAGCCATAAGACTGCACCCAGCCAAACTGGCTAAACGCATAGCCGTCCAGTTGCTCACCAAAGTATTCCACCATGTCGTTACGCTCGGCCTCGCCATGCACCAATACGTCCAGCCCCAGCAACTCCTGCTCACGCACACTGCGTTCTATTTCAGTTTTCATGGCGATTTCATAGCCAGCGTTATCCAACGCCCCAGCCTTGAACTGGCTACGTGCCTGGCGAATCTCAGCCGTTTGCGGGAAAGAGCCAATGGTGGTGGTTGGATACTTGGGCAACTTGAGCAATGCCGCCTGCTTGGCCGCACGCTGCGCATAGGTGTTTTGGCGTTGCCCCTGTTGTGGTGTCAGTGTTGCCAACGCAGCCTTCACCTGCGGGTTATGCACACGCTTAGAAGTGCGGCGCGCATCAATCGCCACCTGGTTCACCGCCAGGGCCACTTTCACCGCTGCACGGCCATGATTCAATGCCGTCGCCAATACCTGCAATTCATCCAGCTTTTGCTTGGCAAAGGCCAGCCAGGACTTGACCTCAGACTCCAGCTTGATTTCGCTATCGAGATCTACCGGCACATGCAACAACGAACACGAAGGTGCCAACCACAAACGCTCACCCAAGCGCGCGGCTATCGGCTCCAACCAATCCAGCGTCGCGTTTAAATCTGTTTTCCAGATATTGCGGCCATTAATCACCCCCACAGACAACACTTTGTGCGCAGGCAGCATGCCGATTAACGGCACGATTTCCTGGCGTGCATTAATGGCATCCACATGCAAACCCGCCACCGGCAAGTTGGCTGCCAGGTATTGGTTATCGGCTAATGGACCAAAATACGTCGCCAGTAGCAATTTAACGCGGCTAGCTTTCAATTGATGATACGCCAGGTTAAACGCATGCTGCCATTCAGCCGTCAGCTCAGTCACCAATATAGGCTCGTCAATCTGCACCCACTCCACACCCTGCGCAACCAGGGTTTCCAGCAACTCGGTATACACCTGCAGCAACTGCGGCAACAGTGCCAGCCGATCTGAGTCATCTTTAGCCTTGCCAATCGCCAGATACGTCACCGGGCCAATGATCACCGGTTTGGCTTTCACCTGCTGCGCTTTAGCTTCAGCCAGTTGCGCCAGCAAACGCGTCGCATCCAGTTTGAATTGTGTCGTTGCCGTAAACTCCGGCACGATATAGTGATAGTTGGTATCAAACCACTTGGTCATCTCCCCCGCTGCCACGCCACCGCAACACTGCGCATGTTCTTCGGCAGACTCGGCAGAGCGACCACGTGCTACGCGGAAGTAGTTATCCAAATCATCGCCATGAAAGCCTTGTACACGGGCAGGCAGGTTGCCGAGTGTAAAGCTCATGTCCAGCACCTGGTCATAAAACGCAAAGTCACCCACCGGCGCCAAGTCCAGGTTAGCTTGCAACGCCCAATTGCCCTGGCGCAGGTCTTGCCCTACCTGCTTTAATGCGTCTAATGAAGACTGCCCTTTCCAATAAGCCTCTAAAGCAAATTTCAGCTCGCGTTTTGCGCCTATGCGCGGAAATCCCAAATTGTGTGTGGTAACCATGTGTGCCTCGTGAGTAATCGTTTCAGAACACGCATTCTAGAAAACACAAACTATGAAGTAAAATGGTATTATTTCAACAATCAATTAATTTTACTCATACATAAACACCATGATAGAACGTATCCATTTAGCGATTATTCGTGAAGTTGAGCGGCAAGGCTCATTGACGGCGGCGGCTGAGCATTTATTCCTCACCCAATCGGCACTCAGTCACTCGATTAAAAAGCTGGAGCAGCAATTAGGCACGGATATCTGGCTACGTGAAGGCCGCAGTTTGCGACTGACACAGGCGGGGCAATATTTACTGGCGGTCGCCAACCGATTATTACCACAACTTTCGCTCGCTGAAGAACGCTTAAGACAGTTTGCCCAAGGCGAGCGCGGCACCTTGCGCATTGGTATGGAATGTCACCCATGTTACCAGTGGCTGTTGAAAGTAGTTTCGCCTTATTTAGCCGCCTGGCCGGATGTGGATGTAGATGTAAAACAGAAGTTTCAGTTTGGCGGCATAGGCGCTCTGTTTGGCTACGAGATTGATATGCTGGTCACGCCAGACCCACTGTATAAACCCGGCCTGCTGTTTCAGCCCGTATTTGATTACGAACAAGTGCTGGTCGTGCATCGCACACATACGCTGGCTAGCGCAGACTACGTGGTGCCAGCACAACTCAGTAGCGAAACGCTGATTACCTATCCGGTAGACATAGACCGGCTGGATATTTACAACCAGTTTTTGCAACCAGCAGGCATCAGCCCGCAGCTACACAAGCCGATTGAAACCACCGACATCATGCTGCAAATGGTCGCCAGCGGCCGTGGCGTGGCTGCGCTACCGCGCTGGCTGGTGGAGGAATATCAAAGCCGGTTTGAGGTGGTGCCGGTGAAGCTAGGCAAACAAGGCATCGCCAAGCAGATTTACTTAGGCATACGCGAAGCAGAGGTGCAGATTGATTATGTGCAGGCGTTTATTGCACTTGCACAAGGCAGAAATGCTGAGGCACCCTAGAGAGCCCCAGCGGGCCCTTACTCTAGCGAGGTCAATTGCTCACGCAGGCTGTCAATGTCATTAGGCTCGCCGCGCACAGTAAAGAAAGTGCCGTCATCGACCGAGCGCTCGCCCAATACCTGGCACGTGCTATAAATTTTGCCGCGTAACTGTTGTGCTGACCATGGCAAAAAAATCTCGGTTTCAACCAGGTCTTGCTGAAAAAAGTCGATGATATGCTGGCGCAGCCTGGCGACTTCATCAGGGCGACGGGCACTCATGACGATGCAATCCGGGTACTTGAGCCGCAATGCCGCTTCACACGCGGCTTGCGCCATCGCGTCGCCCACATAGTCAATTTTATTAAATACGCGAATACGCGGCACCACGTCGGCGTCAATTTCTGCAAGCACTTGATCAGTCACTGCAAGCTGGCGCTCAAACCCAGGGTCACTGGCGTCAATCACATGCAGCAGCAAAGCCGCATCTAGCGCTTCATCCAGCGTAGACTTAAAACTTGCCACCAGGTCGTGTGGCAAGTTTTTAATAAAACCGACAGTATCGCTGACCAATACCCGTGGCACACTCTCTGGATACAGTGCGCGCACCGTGGTATCCAGCGTGGCAAACAATTTATTCGCCACCAACACCTCACTGCCTGTGAGTGCTCGCATCAAGGTAGACTTACCGGCATTGGTATAGCCCACCAGCGCCACATTCGCCAATGTTTGCCGCTCTTGACGGCGTGCGCGCTGCGTCCTGCGCTCGCCATCCATCACAATAATTTCTTGTTGCAGCTCGGCAATGCGGTCACGAATCTTGCGCCTATCCAGCTCAGTATGCGACTCGCCTGCCCCGCGACCACCGGCGCCACTACGTTGCCGCCCTTGTGGCCCAGCCAACTTGGCCGCTTCACGCAAACGCGGCGCCATATAGCCTAAGCGCGCGATCTCCACCTGCGCACGCGCCGCACGTGAGCGGGCATTGCGGTGGAAAATTTCCAAGATGACCATGGTGCGGTCCATCACCTCGCAGCCAACCTCTAACTCTAAATTACGCGCCTGCGACGGCGAAATTTCATGGTCTACCAGCACCGCCTCAATAGGAGGCACCGCGCTATTAAATGCCTGCAACTCGCTCTGCTCAGCCACACTGCGCACATACTCACGAATCTCTTCGCGCTTACCCACCCCAAGATAGCCAGTAATATCAAAGCCCTGGCGCTTTTGCACAAACGTGTGCACCACCTTGTAGCCCAATGTTTTAGCCAGTTCGCGCAACTCGTTCAGCGAGGCTTCAAACTCAACATCGCTGACATTTGGCAGTTGAACAGCAGCAACAACGGCATGCATCACAGGCTCTTTGACTTCACTTTGCATTAGAGGGTAACGTCTCTTTAAATTGGTGAAGGCAGATAGTACCTGCAAAAGCACAAAGCACCACTATGCGCGGTGAGATAAAGTGTTAATGAATGATGACAGTCAGTATGATTAAGTGGTGCAGATAGCTGTAGAAGTGATTGAGGAATTTAATTGCTGAGAACGCGTAGGGCGGACTCGTTTACAGTCCGCCGTATGTCCACCTTCAACAGGCTTAATCTTTATAGCGCAACACGCCTTCCATTCCTCCACCCCAATCTAGTTCATAAACACCGTCTTTGACTAGTCGGTGAAAGGTCGAGTATGGCCAATCCTTTACTTGTTTAACCAAACCATGCTTCACCGGATTTATATGCACATAATCCATATGAGCCTGATAATCACGATCATCACGTATCAAATGCTCCCAATAACGCCTTTGCCAGACGCCCCGCTCACGCCGTTGTTTATGCACATCTGATATCGTCTCGATTGTCGGCAAACCTCTTGAAAATAGCATCTTGATCAACATCCAGCGCATTGCAAAATTGGCGTCATCTTCTGGCAACTCAATCACACAATGCATGTGCTCTGGCAGCACAACCCATCCATGAATTTTAAATGGGTGTGTTTGCTTGACTTTGGCAATCACCTCTCGCAACAGGCTGATATTGGCAACCAGGCATTGATTATCTTTGCGTTGCAAACAATTCACCGTAAAAAAATACGTTCCACCTTTATACCAAGCGCGACGATATTCCATGAATGTGATGTGTGATCGATGACGAACCATCGTTAGGCGTACCGCAAGCGGATACGCCCTACCTGTTATGCTCTACAGCGTAGGTTGAGCAATAAAGGCGGCTTTGATTTCTGAAATGTCAGGGATTGATTTAGCTTGCCAACGCACGACTTTTATTGCTGCCGCCTCTAATGCTTTATCTTTCTTATTATCTGCGATTTGCCTATCGAGTTTTTGGTGAGTGCTGTCGTCAAGTTCAATCACAGCGACAATAGAAGCGTCTTTTTTGCAGATGACAAAATCTGCACTCATTCGATTAATACGATTCGACCATGATTGGTAATTGTGGCCTTTCTTAACACCTAAAAATCTGGAAAGTTGAACTTGAGCCAAAACAATATAGTCGGGAAGTGCCTCAACAAGTCGGAAATATAAAATTTGTTCAGGTGGTGATAGAGGCTTTTTTGCATAAAAAGGCCAAATATCATGACCACCTGAATTGCCTTGAGACTTTACTTTCAGCAATCCAAGGATAGCGATGATCATCACCAAAACTAACAGTAAAAATGTAAAACTCATCATTTGTGATTCCTCCTGTTTTAAGCTGCTTCCTGCTTAATCATTGCCGTCATTGGTACTTTGGATTTTTTAGAAATATTAAGTTTAATTAATGTTAAATAATATTAATTATATCGATACTAAAATACAAACCTAACCACGTCAACGATCACTTGCGCAAGGTAGACTTGCACAATGTAATTCGAGAAAAATTCATTAGTCTATGGGGTAAAGGGCAACGCTTTAAGCGCTTTTAAACGCGGGTGCGCTCAGCAAAAGCAATTTATGCATTAGATTGCACAAGCAAAACAGGATGTTCTGGTTGGAGTTAAAGATGATCGTTATTGTGTTCGGCGTACCGCAAGCGGGTACGCCCTACGCGGGCTACGCATGCTGGCGTCCCTTTGCGCGTTGACTACGCCAAGCCTCAAGAAGCTCCGTGTTCCCGCCTACAACTTCCCAAAGCATCTGAAGCGACAGAATGGCTCCCGGAACGATGCCCTCTACATCGATTTCTGCATCTGCGTAGTCGGGATCGGTTGCAAGTTCAACATTTACAACCCACCAAACCTCAATCTTCCGTAGCAGTTCAACTAAAACTTGGAACTGTTCCGTGTGATTGGATTCCGCTTGACCCGTGACGATGTCGAAGAGTTGGTGAGCAACAAGATTCCTAGTGCTCTTTAGCTGCTCGAAGATCTCCAAGTCATCGTCATTTATCACTTGGTTCTCATGTAGCCAATTTAGAGATGCGTAGACTGGACTCTTATCGCGCGAAAGAACTTTTGCTTTGTACTCTGGGTAGACTGTCGATCCTTCCTCCGACCACCCAATCGAGTAAAAGTCTCGGATGCGATCAACTATCGAGTTTTTAAGAATCTCAAAGGTAGTGATGAACATCGTGGCCATGAAAAGCGACGGCCTTACAACGTCCGGATCGAGAAAGCGCTCCCACCGTTCTTCGTGCGTGCTCATAAGGCCCAACTTAACATAGGCATCCTAAATGACGCTTTATTTTCCGTCATGGAGCCTTTTTGATTGAAAAGGAATGAATTTTGTTTAACATTTTCAAATGATTATTAAATTTCAACCTATCCTAAAATACAAACCCAAACCCGTCAATGACGCTTTTTGTGAAAGCTTAACTCCCACCCAACGCTTTATACAACCCCACCTGATTTTGCAATGCCTGCTGCTGAATCTGCACCAATTGCGACTGCGCATCCAGCACACTGCGCTGTGCATCTAACAATTCTAAATAAGTGACCAAGCCTTGATCTAACTTGCGTTGCACCAGTTGCAAACGACTGCTTTCCAGTTCGCGCAAGCGATTTCTAGCAGCGGTTTCTTCGCTAATCACGGTGCGTGTGCTCAGCACATCCATCACGTCTTTAAACGCGGTTTGGATGGTTTTTTCGTAATTCACCACCTCAATGCGCTGACGGGTTTCGGCCAGGTTGAGGTTGGCTTTGTTGCGGCCGTAGTTAAAAATCGGGATCACCAGTTGCGGGCTAAACGCCCAGTAGTTGCTGCCGGTGTCTGAGAACAGTTTGGAGAAGTCTGAATTGACCAGGCCGACATTGGTGGTGAGTTGCAGGCGCGGGTAAAACGCGGCCCTGGCGGCGCCGATATTGGCATTGGCGGCTTTGAGCTGATGCTCGGCGGCGCGGATATCGGCGCGTCTGGTCAGCAAGCTCGAAGGTAATCCGGGTGTGACGTCGGCCAGTTTTAAATCTTCCAAAGGTTTAATCACAAATGTTGTACGCTGTGACGATTCACCTAGCAGTAAATACAACGCATTTTGCGTGGTGGCGAGTTGACGCTGCCATTGTGCTTGCTGCGCCTGCACTTGCTCGACCTGAATCTGGGCGGCTTTCACGTCTAGTATTTGATCCAGCCCAGCCTCAAAGCGGCGTTGTGTACGCTGCAATGATTGCTGCCTGTCAGCCAGAGTTTGCTGGGTGACTTTAAGCTGGGCGTGCACAGCGAGCAGGTTGACATACTGGGTTGCGATTTCGCTCACCAGTGTGGCTTGGATGGCCTGCCGGTTTTCGGTGACAGCGAGGTATTGTTCCAGCGCGGCTTGCGATAGGCTTTTGACGCGACCAAACACGTCCACTTCATAATCGGAGATGCCTACCCCGGCTTTGTACAACTCGGCTTCAAATGCCTGACTGGAGCTAAACACCGTTCTGTTACGGTCGTAATTCAGGTTGCCTTGTATGGTCGGCAAACGGTCGGCTTTCTGGATGCCATAAGTCGCTTTGGCTTCGTCCATGCGTAACACTGCAGTTTTGAGGTCACGGTTATGCTCTAATCCGACTTCTATCAGTTTCTGCAAATCTGCATCGGCAAAATAGCTTTGCCAGGTCAGTGGCGGTGCTTCCGTAACAGACTCATTATTTGACTGGCCGGGATAAGTTTCAGGCACAGGCGCGGCTGGCCGGAAATACTCAGGCACCAGCGAGCAACTGCTCATGGCGAATGCCAGTACGACCATGGCTGAAATACGACTAAACTTCATGTGATACCCTTTGCTGTGTGGCTGGCTTTTTCATCCAGCGCCCCACCACAATAAAAAACAACGGTACAAAAAAGATGGCGAGCAAGGTGGCGGCGATAATGCCGCCCAGCACGCTGGTGCCGATGGCGACTTGCGCACCAGACGCTGCACCGGTAGAGAATGCCAGCGGAATCACGCCGACACCAAACGCCAGTGAGGTCATGACAATCGGGCGCAAACGCTCTTTGGCTGCCAGTAAGCTGGCCTCCAACAATGGCATGCCTTGCAAGACGTGTTCGCGCGCAAACTCGACAATCAGAATGGCGTTTTTGGCAGATAAGCCTATGGTCGCGATCAAACCCACTTTAAAGTAGATATCGTTAGGCAAGCCACGCAAAGTCACGCCCAGCAATGCCCCCAATACACCCAACGGCACCACCAGCATCACGGCGAATGGTATCGCCCAGCTTTCATACAAAGCGGCCAGCACTAAAAATACAATCAGAATCGACAAACCAAACAGCATGGCGGCTTGGCTGCCTGATTGTTTTTCTTCCAGCGACTGCCCGGCCCACTCAAAGCCAATGCCTTTACCCAGGCCTTGCACCAGTTTTTCGATTTTTTGCATGGCGTCACCGCTGCTATAGCCCGGCCCGGCACCACCATTGATATTAAAGGACGGAAAGCCATTAAAGCGCGTGCGTTGCGGCGTGCCCATGGCCCAATCCAGCGTCATGATGGAAGACAACGGCACCAGACTGCCATCGGCGGCTTTGAGGCGGATTTTTTTAATGTCTTCCAGCGTCTGCCGTTGTTTGCCGTCGGCTTGAATCAACACCCGGCGTACCTGGTTGCCATAGACAAAATCACCGAGGTAGTTTGAACCCAGCAAGGTGGCCAGTGAGTCGTTGATTTCATCCAGCGAGATGCCCAAGGCATTGGCCTTGCTGCGGTTAAGCTGCATATTCACCACCGGCGTATCGTACAGCCCGGCAAACAACACATTGGCTAATTCAGGATGTTTGGCCGATTCGGCAATCAGCTGGTCGCGTGCCTTCATCAAGGTCTCAATGCCAACGCTGGCGCGGTCGACCAGTTTCATATCAAAGCCGCCCACGCTGCCTAGCTCTGGCAAGGGTGGCGCATTCATCGCGAAAATACTCAAGTTAGGACGGCCATAAAAGTGCTGATTGACGCGGTTTACAATCGCCTGCACCTGTTGCTCGGCCTTGGGCCGCTCAGCCCAGTCTTTCAGCGTAATAAACAGCATGCCGCTATTGGTGCTGGTACCGTAAAAACTAAAGCCGCTGACTTCAAAAATAATATCCACGGGCTCGTGCTGCTGGATATAACGGCTCATGTCACCCAGCACGTCGGCGGTTTCTGCCAGCGTCGCGCCTTGTGGCAAAGACACCATAACCATAAAGTTGCCCTGATCTTCTTCTGGCAAAAACGCCCCCGGCAAACGCATAAATAACCAGCCGACCAACGCTACTATCAAGCCGAACACCGCCAGCCACCGCAATGGCTTGCTGAGCAAACCACCGGTCAGGCGGGTGTAACGCTCGGTCAGGCACTGAAAACTGCGGTTAAACCAGACAAAGAAACGCGCTTTGGGGCCGGACTCATGGCGCAACAGCGTCACGCACAAGGCAGGGGTGAGTGACAACGCCAAAAAGGCCGAAAAACTGATCGACACCGACAAGGCCAGTGAAAACTGGCGGTAGATATTACCGACGGCGCCACTAAAAAAAGCCATCGGGATAAACACCGACACCAGCACGGCGGTAATCCCCACCACGGCACCACTGATCTGCGACATGGCTTTCACCGTGGCCTCATAAGGCGATAAGCCTTCATCGACAATCAGGCGCTCGACGTTTTCCACCACGACAATGGCATCATCGACCAGGATACCAATTGCCAGCACCACACCAAACATGGTCAGCACGTTAATGGAATAACCCAGCCAGTACATGACGGCAAACGTGCCCATCAAGGCAATTGGCACGACGATGGTCGGGATCAGCGTGGCACGCAGGTTTTGCATAAATAAATACATAACCACAAACACCAGCAGCACGGCCTCAATCAGCGTTTGAATCACTTTTTTAATCGAGATAGACACAAATGCTGAGGAGTCATAAGACAGTTGAAACACCACGTTTGGCGGGAAATAGGGCTGCATTTGCTCCATCGCCACTTTCACGCGCTTGATGGTTTCAACCGCATTCGAGCCCGGTGACAGCTTGATCGCCATACCGGCAGCATTCTTGCCATTCACTTTAGAGCTGTAGGTGTAGTCACTACTGCCCATTTCTACCCGTGCCACATCTTTCACCAGCAAAGCCGAGCCATCCGCTTGGCTGCGCAGTGGCACATTGGCAAAGTCGTCTACGGTTTTGAGTGTGGCTTCGGCTTCGAGCGTGACACTGAGTGGGGCGCCTTCTGGTACGCCGCTGGCACCCACCTGGCCCAAGGTCAGGCGGGTATTGTAGCTACGCAAGGCATTAGAGATTTCAGTCACGCTCACATTCAAACCAGCCATCTTTTGCGGATCCGGCCAGATGCGCATGGCATACTCAGGGCTAAATGACTGCACTTTACCCACGCCTTGCACACGCTTGAGCGTAGGCATCACCGTGGCCGATGACAACTCACCGAGGTCTATTTCGCTGTAACGGTTATCTTCTGAGGTCAGCGATACGATTAACTGAAAACTATCTGCCGATTTTTCGACCAGAATACCACTGCGGCGTACGATTTCCGGCAAGCGGACTTCTACACTTTTGAGGCGGTTTTGCACGTCAACGGCGGCCAGATCAGGGTTGGTGCCTTGCTTAAAGGTGACACTAATTGAGGCCATGCCCTGGTTGCTAGTGGCAGACACATACATCAGGCCAGGCATACCGTTCATCTCGCGCTCAATAATCGAGGTCACGGTTTCTTCAACCACTTTGGCAGACGCGCCAGGGTAAGTGGCAGCAATGTTGACCACGGGTGGCGCAATGTCAGGATACTGCGCAATCGGTAATTGTTTAATGGCGATGAGGCCTGCCAGCACAATCAGGATGGCAATCACCCAGGCAAAAATCGGGCGATCAATAAAAAAACGACTCATGGCCTGCTTCCCTTATTTGAGGCTTGTGTAATACCGCGCCACTTAAGGAGCAACGGCTTTCGTGGTGTTGTCTTTGGCACGCACGGGCTTGGGCGTCACTTTGACGCCCGCGGTTTGCGTGGCAGCATTAGTCACCACCACTTGCTCGCCAGGCTGCAAGCCTTGCTCAATCACCCACTGTTTATCCAGCACGCGGCCGGTTTGCACCTCGCGCGATTCCAGTTCACTTTTAGCATTCACCACCCAGACGCGGCTAGAAAACTGGTCACGGATCAAGGCATCTCTGGGGATTAAAATCGCATTCGGATTAGTCGCCTGGCGAATTTTCAAGCGCACATAGGCGCCAGGCATGAGTTCTTGCTGCGGGTTATCAAAAATGGCGCGCATGACCACCGAGTCTGTGGTCTGGTTCACAGACACATCTGAGAATGACAGTTTGCCTGCGCTTGCATAGGTTGAGCCATCCGGCAATAGCAGGGCAATCTGCAATTGGCCATTGCTGCCTTTCAACTGGCCGTCACGCAACGCTTTGCGCAAGGCAAACACTTCAGAAGAAGACTGCGCAAAATTCACATACACCGGGTTGATTTGTTCTACCGTGGTCATATGCGTGGCTTCATCTTTACCCACCAGCGCGCCTTCGGTCACCAGGGCACGACGTGCCACGCCATCAATCGGCGCGGTGACATTGGCATAGGCCACATCGAGTTTGGCGCGGTTGAGTTTGGCTTGCGCTGCCGCCACTTCGGCTTTGGCCAGTTGCGCCTCGGCTTGCGCCGCGCGGTAATCACGCTGGCTCACCGATTGGTCACCCACCAGCGCCTGGTAGCGTTGCAATTTGTCATTGGCATTGACCAAATTGGCTTCGGTTCTGGCTAGCTCAGCATCAGCCTCCAGCTTGCTGGCTTGTAATTGCTCAGGGTTGAGCGCAAACAAAGGTGTGCCCGCTTTCACGGTTTGCCCTTCCTGATACAACCGTTTGGAGACGATGCCAGAAACGCGCGCACGCACCTCGGCAATGCGGTAGGCCTCTACCCGGCCGGGCAACTCAGCTTCCGCCGGGATTTCGGCGGTTTGCACAACAATCACTTCAACCTCGGGCGCAGTGGCTGCAGCCTGAGCGGCCTCTTGCGGTTTGCTGCAAGCAGACAGTTGCAATAACAAAAGCGTGGCGACAGCGGCCGTGCTGACAGAAAAACGGGACATGAACATGCCTTCTTACTATATGGACATCAATATTCTATCTGCCCTTTAATAATTAATCAATCATGACTGATTAATTATTTTTTGGTATCATATGCATATTGTTTGAGGAATGATAGACCTAGAGATCATGGCCAGAAAAACCAAAGAAGATGCACAAAAAACCCGCGACCAGATTCTGGATGCGGCAGAACACGTGTTTTATCGCAACGGTTTTACCATTACCACCATGGCGGAGATCGCCGAGGCGGCGCAACTATCACGCGGCGCGGTGTATGGCCACTATAAAGGCAAGCTGGAAGTCGCCACTGCGATGGCAGAGCGTGTGATTCAAGCCGTGTCACCGTTTCAACTTCAACCTGGCCTGAGTGCGTTAAGCAATCTCAAACAATATTGTTTACACGAAATTCGCAGTTATATTGAGCCTAGCTCGATTCAACGCGTGCTATTTTTTTTGTATATCGGCATTGATGATTCACCCGAGTTATTGCAATTGCGCTTTGCCTGGGAGAAAAAACGCATTGCACAAATCGACAGCCTGCTTAAACAGGCGATTGCCCAAGCCGAATTATCGGCAGCGGTCGATTTTGATTTAATCAGTTTGTATTGCCAGTCGATTATTGAAGGCGTGTTCAGCATTATCTACTTTGGCAGCCTCAGTGAATCGCAACGCTGGCAACGTGCCGAGCAACTGTGCGAGTACGGCCTGCAACGCTTGTCCATGCCACTTTTTCAGCCATAAACCTTGCGCGCTGTCATTGACGAATGCGCCTGCCTTGCGGCAAGATAAGGGGCAGATACATTGATGGCAATAAAATTGTTCAACTTTTTAGCGTGAGCAAGGTCAGTATAAATGGCCGCGCCGTCTTGCAAGCACCTGGCGTTTTACCAGCCATTGGATACACCCCTTATAACAATAATTTAAGAAAACACTGCTATGGACCATAACCTCTCACTCATTACCACCATTGCCGCTGCGTTTGCGCTGGCATTGGTGTTCGGGCTCATTGCCGAAAAACTCAAATTGCCAGCGCTGATCGGCTATTTATTTGCCGGCATTATCATCGGCCCGGCCACACCTGGCTTTGTTGCCGATATTGAAATCGCCTCGCAATTGTCAGAAATTGGCGTCATGTTGCTGATGTTTGGTGTTGGCCTGCATTTTTCGATTCAGGACCTGATGTCGGTCAAACGTATCGCCCTGCCCGGCGCCCTGGCGCAAATGACGCTGGCAACATTACTCGGCATGCTGGTGGCACACACTTGGGGCTGGAGCATGGGGCACGGCCTGGTGTTTGGCCTGTCGCTGTCTTGCGCCAGTACGGTGGTGTTACTTAAGGCGCTTGAATCCAGGCGCATTCTGGAAAGCATGAACGGTAAAATTGCCGTCGGCTGGCTGGTCGTAGAAGACATGGTGACCGTATTGGTATTGGTGCTGATGCCTGCCCTCGCTGGCGTGTTGGGTGGCCAGGGTGAAGCCGCCAATGCCAGCGCTATTTGGGAAACCATAGGCGTGACCTTGCTGGAAATCACCGGCTTTGTAGTAGTGATGCTGGTGGTGGGTAAACGGGTATTGCCCTGGTTACTGTGGTATGTGGCAGGCACTGGCTCACGCGAGCTGTTTACCTTAACCGTGATTGCGGTAGCCATCGGCGTGGCTTTCTTTGCCTCATCGCTGTTTCATGTGTCGTTTGCACTGGGCGCTTTTTTCGCGGGCATGATCATGCGCGAATCTGAATACAGCCACCGCGCAGCCGAAGACTCGCTGCCGTTCCGTGATGCGTTTGCCGTGCTGTTTTTTGTCGCCGTCGGCATGTTGTTTGACCCGAGCATCCTGATCAAACAGCCGGTGCAAGTATTATCGGTGGTGGCCATTATTATCCTGGGTAAATCGCTGGCCGCGGTCGCCATCGTGCTGGCGCTGCGTTATCCGTTAAACACCGCCTTAACCGTTGCCGCCAGCCTGGGGCAAATTGGTGAGTTTTCGTTTATTTTGGCTGGCCTCGGTGTTTCGCTCAACCTGTTGTCACAAGACGGCATGAGCCTGGTGCTGGCGGGCGCGCTGATTTCAATTGCTTTAAACCCACTGGTCTTTGCCTCGATTCAACCACTGACAAACTGGGTAGTGAATAAGTCTGATGTGGCGCGCCGCTTGTCTTTGCGCATGGATCCTTACAGTGAGCTGCCAATGTCGACTGAGCGTAAGTTTCTTGAAGGCCAGGTCGTGCTGGTCGGCTATGGCCGCGTCGGCAAACGGATTGCGCAATCACTCACCGACTCTGCAATCCCGTTTGTGGTGGCCGAGCAAAACCGCGAACTGGTAGAAAAATTGCGCAAACAAGGCCAGCCAGCGGTGTCAGGTAACGCAGCGGACCCCATGGTGCTGATACAGGCGCACATTGCCAATGCGGCCATGCTGATTATTGCTACGCCGGACGCCATGGACATCCGTAAAATCGTTGACATTGCCAAGCAGCTCAAGCCGGACATTGAAGTGGTGATTCGCACCCACCACGAGGATGAATACCAGCGCCTGCAAAAAGACCTCGGCCAGGCAGTATTTTTTGGCGAGGAAGAACTGGCCAAAGGCATGTCTGCGCATGTGTTGCAGCGCTTTGAACGCCACGTACTGTAAGCGCATCAAATCTTGAATCAGGGCTGCTTACGCAGCCCTGATTTTTTTGTCACAACACCACATTTAACGCTATGATGTGCTTGTATTGGCAGTCGATACGTATCGTTACATTCACGCCCAATCAAACGCAGTACAATCTTGTCAGACAAGAATAACGATATCGATATTGGTACCCTATGAACACCACTCCCCTTTACGGTAAATCTGGCCTTTACGCTACATGCGGCCTATGGCTGCTGTGCTTTGCCAGCCTCATGCTAGCCGCCTGCTCATCAGGTAAATCAGACAACAAACCACCGAAAAAAACACCAGTCGTCGGCGTGATGACTGTGCAGACTGGTAGCCAGCCCATCGTGGCAGACCTGCCAGGACGCACTAATCCATTTATGATTTCCGAGGTGCGGCCACAAGTGGGCGGCATTATTCGCCAGCGCGCTTTTACCGAAGGCGCATTAGTCAAAGCAGGCGCCCTGCTCTATCAAATTGAACCCGCGCCTTATGAGGCCAGCTATCAAAGTGCCACAGCAGCACTACAAAAAACCCAAGCCACGCTGACCACCCTCAAACTCAAGGCTGGCCGCTATCAGGAGCTGGTCAAGATCAATGCGATCAGCAAACAGGATAATGACGACGCGCAAGCAGCACTGTTGCAAGGCGAAGCCGATGTTGCCGCGGCCAAAGCAGCACTGGCCACGGCAAAAATCAACCTTGATTTCACACGCGTCGTCTCGCCGATCACAGGCTATGTCGCAACCTCTACCGTCACGCCTGGTGCCTTGGTCACCGCCAGCCAGGAGACGGCGCTGACCACGGTGCAGCAACTGGACCCGATTTATGTCGATGTGATTCAATCGAGCAGTGACCTACTTAAACTCAAACGTGACATTGCCAGTGGCAAGCTGAGCAATACCATGCAAAAAGAAATTGCCGTACGCGTGGTGCTAGAAGACGGCTCTACCTACGCCCATGCCGGCAAACTCAAGTTCAATGGCATTAGCGTTAATACTACCTCGGGCGCAGTGACACTGCGTGCCGTGGTGCCCAACCCGGAAGGTACCTTATTACCAGGCATGTATGTGCATGCGCTGATTGATGTTGCAGAAGACAAGGCGGCCATCCTGGTGCCGCAACGCGCAGTTTCGAGAAATACGCGTGGCGAGCCTACCGTGCTGCTGGTCGATGCCACGCAAAAAGTGGTGCAGCAAACCCTGGAAACCAGTGGCGCCCAGGGCGACCAGTGGCGTGTCACCCATGGCTTGCAGCCGGGGGATCGCGTGATTATTGATGGTGTACAAGGCATTAGCGTCGGCAGTGAAGTGAAAGCCGTGCCATTTGTGGCGACGGCGAACACACAAGCCACCACGACCGCTGCACCATCCACCGCCAATCCGGCCCGCTAACCCGAAGAGAATCTATTTATGGCGTCCTTTTTTATTCAGCGCCCTATTTTTGCCTGGGTGATTGCGATTGTCATCATGCTGGCCGGGATAGGCGCCATTGAGTGGCTACCGCTCGAGCAATATCCGGATATCGCCCCGCCACGCGTGTCTATCAGCGCCACCTATACTGGCGCCGCGGCCGACACCATTGAAAACTCGGTGACGCAAGTCATTGAGCAGTATATGAAGGGCATCGATAACCTGACCTATATGTCTGCCAGCAGTACCTCTTCTGGCACGGCGAACATCAGCCTGACTTTTGATGCGGGCACCAACCCCGATGTGGCGCAGATGCAGGTGCAAAATAAACTGCAACAGGCCATGCCCAGACTGCCGCAGATCGTACAAAGCCAGGGCGTGACCGTGGCCAAAACCGGCATCGATTTCCTGATGATGATTTCATTGATGTCTGATAGCCCGACAGTGCGTGCGATCGACATTGGCGACTATATCTCCAGCAACCTCATCGACCAGATCAGCCGCCTGGATGGCGTGGGTGATGTGCAAACCCTGAGCGCAGGCTATGCCATGCGCATTTGGCTAGACCCGGCCAAGCTGCAAAAATACACGCTGATTCCTGCTGATATTTCTGCCGCCATCCAGGCGCAAAATACCGAAGTCTCCTCTGGCCAACTGGGGGCGCTGCCTGCAATCAAAGGACAAGGCCTCAATGCGCCGATTACTGCACGTAGCAAGCTGCAAACAGTCGAGCAATTTAACCAGATCATCGTCAAATCTGGTGCAGACGGCTATGTGGTGCATTTGTCGGATGTAGCCCGCGTTGAACTGGGCGCCGAAAGTTACACACCAGTGGCTAACCTCAACGGTAAAACCTCGGCAGCGTTTGGCGTCAAACTCGCCTCTGGCGCCAATGCGCTGGCCACTGCGCAAGCCGTCAAAGACAAACTGGCAGCGCTGGAACCCTACTTTCCGCCCGAGTTAAAACTCAGCATCCATATCCCTTACGATACAACGCCATTTGTGCGTATTTCGATCAAAGAAGTAGTTAAATCGCTGGTAGAAGCCATTCTATTGGTTGTCATCATCATGTATGTGTTTTTGCAAAACCTACGGGCGACGCTGATTCCGGCCATTGCGGTGCCGGTGGTGCTACTCGGCACGTTTGGCGTACTGGCAGCGTTTGGCTTTTCGATTAATACGCTGACCATGTTTGGACTGGTGCTGGCGATTGGCCTGCTGGTAGATGATGCCATCGTAGTGGTAGAAAACGTCGAGCGCGTCATGCGCGAAGAAGGCCTGAGCCCGAAAGAAGCCACGCGTAAATCCATGGGTGAAATCACCAGCGCCCTGGTCGGCATTTCGCTGGTACTGTCTGCCGTATTTATCCCCATGGCGTTTTTTGGCGGGGCCACCGGCGTGATTTACCGCCAGTTCTCCATCACCATTGTCTCGGCCATGTTGCTGTCTGTACTGGTTGCACTGACATTGACCCCGGCGCTGTGCGCGACCATGCTCAAGCCATCAAACCATGACCATACCGCGACCGGTGGCCTGTTTGGCTGGTTTTTCCGCTGGTTTAACCCGGCATTTGAAGCGTTTGCCAATGGCTACCAGGCCGTGGTCGAAAAAATCCTGCACCAAAAGCTATTCACCATGGTGATATATGGCGGCATTCTTGCCTTGCTGGTGTTCCTGTTCATGCGTTTACCCAGCTCTTTCCTACCCACCGAAGACCAAGGCATCCTCATGGCGCAGATTCAATTGCCGGTGGGCGCGACCGATAGCAGGATGCAGCGGGTGCTACGACAAATAGAGCACTACCTGGACGGCCAGGAAGCCGTCATTGATGAATATTTAACCATTGCCGGCTTAGGCCAGGGTGGCGGTGGCAGCCAAAACACCGGCCGTGCGTTTATCCGCCTCAAAGATTGGGAGTTGCGTGGTGAAGGTGAAGATGCGGCGTCACTCGCAGACCAGATGACCAAAGCCTTGTCAAAAATCCGTGATGCCAAACTGTTTGTGAACCAGCCCGCCCCTGTGCGCGGCCTCGGCCAGGGCTCAGGCTTTACGCTAGAACTCAAGGATGTCGGCGGCCTGGGGCACCAGGCACTGATGGAGGCCAGAAACCGCTTTGTTGACCTCGCGGCAGGCAACCCGAAACTGAACCGCGTGCGCCCAAGCGGGCTGGATGATACGCCTATGTTCAGGCTCAATATTGATGACCAGAAAACCGGCATTTACAACCTGACCACCGCCAACATCAATACCACACTGTCTATCGCCATGGGCGGCACTTATGTGAACGACTTTATCAACAAGGGCCGTGTGAAAAAAGTCTATTTGCAGGGCGATGCGCCTTACCGCATGCAGCCAGAAGACATTGATCGCTGGTATGTGCGCAACAGCACCAACGACATGGTGCCGTTCTCTGCGTTCTCTAATACCCGCTGGGTCTCAGGTTCACCCTTGCTAGAACGCTATAACGGTATTTCTTCGGTTGAAATCGTCGGCGAGGCGGCCAAAGGCACCAGCACCGGTGAAGCCATGCGCATTGCTGAAAGCATTATCAAGCAGTTACCGGCTGGCATTGGCTACGAGTGGAGTGCGCAGTCCTACCAGGAAAGGCTCTCCGGCTCACAGGCACCGCTGTTGTACGCGGTTTCTGTGGTGTTTGTGTTCTTGTGCCTAGCGGCCTTATATGAAAGCTGGGCGGTGCCGTTTTCGGTGATTATGGTGGTGCCGCTGGGTATTTTGGGCGCCGTGCTGGCCACCAGTTTGCGTGGCATGACGGCTGACGTTTACTTTCAGGTCGGCCTGTTGACCACCATCGGCCTGTCAGCCAAAAACGCGATCCTGATTGTCGAATTTGCCAAGCATTTGCAAGAGCGTGGCCAACCGTTGCTAACGGCCACGCTGGAAGCCGTGAAACTGCGTTTGCGGCCGATACTCATGACCTCACTTGCCTTTATTTTTGGCGTATTGCCACTGGCATTCAGTCATGGCGCAGGCGCCGTCAGTCGCCAGGCCATTGGCACCGGCGTGCTTGGCGGCATGTTAACCGCCACGTTTCTTGGCGTCTTTTTTGTGCCGCTGTTTTATGTGCTGATACGCTCATTGTTCCCTTATCGCGCAGACGCAGCCCAGACCAACACGGCCCACGACTAATCCTATGAAAACATCGCATACTCAAAAATTGGCCGGATTACTGGCACTCACACTCAGCCTGAGTAGCTGCATAGACCTGGCGCCGTTTTATACGCGACCTGCCGCGCCAGTACCAGCCACGCTGGGTAAGGCATCCAGCGACCAAAAAGCGTTTACAGACTTGCCATGGCAGTCGTATATCAGCGATGAAAAGTTACGCCAGGTCATCGCACTGGCGCTCACAAACAATCGCGACCTGCAAGTCGCCGCGCTGACCATAGAGCGGTCACGCGCACTGTACCAGGTGCAACGGGCTGACCTGTTTCCGACCATTGCCGCCAGTGTGACTGAAACAGCCTCCAAAGGCATGGCCAGCGCCGCCAACAATACGGCAGGCAATACCTCAGGAGCGACCACAGGCACCGCTGGTAGCAGCAATAGCAGTGGCAATATTTCGCATATTTACCGTGCAACAGTGGGCTTTAGCGCGTATGAGCTAGATTTATTTAGCCGCATACGCAACCTCAACCAGCAAGCCCTACAAACGTTTTATGCCAATGAAGAAAATCGCCACAGCACGCAAATCAGCCTGATTGCCGAAGTGTCCACTGCCTGGCTGACCCTGGCCGCCGACAAAAAACGACTCGCGATTGCCCAGCAAACGCTACAAAGCCAGCAAGCCACTTACGACATCAACCAGAAGATGTTTGAACTCGGCGTCGCCAACGCACTGACGTTAAAGCAGTTGCAAACCAGTGTTGACAGTGCACGTGTCGCGGTCGCCACCTACAATATGCAGATCAAGCAAGACATGAACGCGCTCAACCTGCTGGCGGGCAGCATGGTGCCTGAAAAGTGGCAGCCTGAAGCAACGCTATCGAGCGTGGTGCTCGCCATGCCCTTGCCTGGCGGTGTCAGCTCAGAGACTTTGCAACAACGGCCAGATGTCCGCGCGGCAGAACATTTGCTGGAAGGCGCCAATGCCAATATCGGCGCCCTGCGCGCGGCCTTTTTCCCCACCATCAGCTTAACGACCACCGTCGGCTCGGCCAGCACGGAGTTGTCCGGCCTGTTTGCCCAAAATTCCGGCATCTGGACCTTTGTGCCGCAAATCAGTCTGCCTATCTTCAATGGTGGCCGTAACCGTGCCAATTTGACCTCGGCAGAAAAAAATCGTGATATTCTGCTCGCGCAATACGAAAAAACCGTGCAAACTGCGTTCCGCGAAGTCGCTGATGTATTAGCACAACGTGAAGGCCTGCAATCACAACTTGATGCCCAACAGTCACTCACGACTGCGGCCAATGCGGCGTTCCAGCTGGCTGACGTCCGTTTTAAAAATGGCGTCGATAGCTACCTGGTCGTGCTGGATGCACAACGCACGCACTATACGGCCGAGCAATCGCTGGTCACGCTGCAATTAAACGATGCCACCAGTCAACTCACCTTGTACAAGGTCATGGGCGGCGGTTGGCATTAACAGGCAGGTGCGACTGCAAAATCGTCGTTTTTAACATGCAATATAAAGTAACCTACCAACAAACTAAAGATTTCCACCAAGTCGCGCACACTTCTTGCTTGGTGCCTAGTGATGAACACAGAAATATCCCCTGCCCAAACTATTATCTTGGCCAAAATCAGACATATCGAGGAGCTGGAGCGACTCGATAGCTGTATCGCATTTGTCGAAAAAATTGGCCAATTGATCCACCTGCTACAGGCCGAACGCGGCGCCAGCTGTTTGTATATTGCGTCTAACGGCAAGCGCTTTGCGCCAGAACGTGCCGACCTCATTACACAAACCCGGGCCATGGAAGCCAGCTTCAGGGCGGCATTGCAGCAGCACCTGCATAAAAATACACTGGCAGATGCCAAGCAGCTAACGCTCACGTCGTGGATCTTGCTCGGCCTCGACCAGATGGTCTCTTTGCGCCATCAAATCACCTTGCAAAAGATCTCTTTTGCCGATTGTATTGAATCGTTCAGCCGCTTGATTGGTAGCCTGATTGCGCTGATTTTTGAGATCACAGACAGCTCGGTCAATAGCAAAATTGCCACCTGTTTACTCACGCTGTACAACCTGATCCAAGGCAAAGAGTTTGCCGGTCAAGAGCGCGCCGTGGGCGCTTATATGTTTGGCTCCGGTAGCCTGCAACTGGCGCATCAGCAAAAGCTGTTTGAGCTCATCGCCCAGCAAGACCGGCATTTTGAATTATTCTGCCAGTTTGGCAGTGAAGAGGTCCGCGAATCATGGCAGGCTTTGCAAGCGACCAGTTGGCACCAGCAACACCAGCAATATCGCACCAAATTGAGTAGCGCCAAAGACCAGCAGACACTCAGCCCGAGTAGCGCAGATATCTGGTTTGATTTGTGCAGCCAGCGTTTGAGCGCCATGTGGCAGATTCAATGCCAGCTTATCCAAACCATGCACGAGTTACTGGCCGGGTTGGCAAGCAAAGCCAAAAACGACTTTGAGCAAACGCGCCAATATTTAGAGGCGATTCAGGCCACCCCTAGCGCAGCCCTCAACAGCACCTTTTTCAACCTGGCCATCCCGGTCGAAAACGCCTTGAATTTTCAGGCGCATGATACCTCGCAGGCCTATCCGATGGCGTCCATGATTACACTGCTGCAACAGCAGTCGCGGCAGATTGCCGAGATGGAGAGTGAGTTATCCGACACCAAAAAAGCGCTGGCCGAACGCAAGCTGATTGAGCGTGCCAAAGGCTTGCTGATGAGCACGCGCGGGCTGAATGAAATGGAAGCTTATAAAACCATGCGCAGCATTGCCATGGAGCAAAACCGCAAGATTATTGATGTGGCTGAGAACATCCTCGCACATCATGCACACCCGGGCTAAGTGCCCGTCAAATTGGTGCATCCGCACACGTATGGTGCGGACAGTACCGCGCTAAAAAGGTTGCATAAAAACGCAACCTGCTAAAAAAATCAATATAGAACAATCACTTAAAAATAGCGTGCCAGCTGGCACGGCAATTGCTAATTTGGCTTGAGGTGTCAGCTAACGGCGGTTGAATATCTCGTGTCATACCAGCCTTGAGTTTATCGTGGCTGGGTAGTAAACAAGTCTGGTGACTTGCGTAGCAAAAGGACAAAGGCGTCCTGAGTGTAGACAAAAAACAGTCTGCATTCAGGACGCCTTTTTGTTTTTTATTTTCCAATTGATTGATGATTAAGGAGCAGCAATGAGCAGTTCTGACAAAAACAACGTGACCCCAGCTTCACCGGCCACCACAACTGAAGTCACCGCGACAACAGTGGCCGCTAGCGAACAAGTCAACCAGCAACGCCGCCACTTTTTCATGAACACCCTGGCCGGTGCGTTTGGCGCGGCAGCCATGATGAATATGGTGCCGTCTGCCATTCGCAGCCAGGCCTGGGCAGCAGGCTCAGATGCGCCTGAAATCACTGAAGTGAAAGTCGGCTTTATCCCGCTGACTGACTGTGCACCGATTATCGTCGCCGCACAAATGGGCTTTGATAAAAAATACGGCATCAAAATCGTGCCGTCCAAAGAGGCTTCATGGGCAGGCGTGCGCGACAAAATGGTCAACGGCGAGTTGCATGCAGCACACGTGTTGTACGGCCTGATTTACGGCGTGCAACTGGGCATCGGTGGCCAGCAAAAAGACATGAACATTTTGATGACGCTGAACCACAACGGCCAGGGCATCACATTGGCTAACCAGTTGAAAGAAAAAGGCGTGACTAGCGGCGGCACCCTCAAACGCCTGCTGGATAACGAGAACCGCGACTTTACCTTTGCGCAAACCTTCCCCACCGGCACCCACGCCATGTGGTTGTATTACTGGCTGGCCAGCTATGGCATCAACCCGATGCAAGACGTGAAAACCATTGTTGTGCCACCACCACAAATGGTCGCCAACATGCGTATCGGCAATATGGACGGCTACTGTGTAGGCGAACCGTGGAATGCACGCGCCATCTACGACAAAATTGGCTTTACTGTCGCGACCTCCCAGGATATCTGGACCGATCACCCGGAAAAAGTACTGGGCACCACGGCCGAATTTGCCGCTAAAAACCCGAATACTGCGCTGGCATTGACCAAAGCGATTTTAGAGGCTTGCCGCTATATCGACGCCACCAAAAACCGCCCTGAAGTAGCCAAGCTGATTGCTGGTAAAGCGTATGTGAATGCGCCTGAAGAAGTGATTGAAGGCCGTTTCCTCGGCCATTACGACAATGGCATCGGCAAAAAATGGGAAGACCCTAACTACATGAAGTTCTTTAACGACGGCAAGGTCAACTTCCCTTACCTGTCTGATGGCATGTGGTTCCTGACCCAACACAAACGCTGGGGCTTGCTGAAGTCTGAGCCCGACTACCTGGGTGTGGCGAAAAAGGTTAACCGTATCGATATTTATACCGAAGCGGCCAAATCGCTGGGCATTGCGGTGCCAGATGCGATGCGTAGCAGCAAGCTGATGGATGGCGTGGTTTGGGATGGTAAAGACCCTAAAGCCTATGCCAACAGTTTCAAGGTGAAAGCCTAATCTTTAGAGGAGAGTCACCATGAGTGTCGTCAGTTTTAGCAAAGAAAAAGTCATGCAAACAAGCGTAGAGACTGTGAAAGCAGCCCCTGCGCAACCAGTTGTTGCTGTGGTTACCCCTCTCTCAACCACAGCGACAGCAGCCGCCCCGCTTTTGCAGAAGCGTGGAGCATGGGCGGCAACTGCCAAACGAGGATTTGAATGGCTGTTGCCGCCTGTGACTGGCCTGCTGATATTTGCCGCCATCTGGGCCACGGTGTCTGCCCTGACACAAGGCTTGCCTGGCCCGGTAAAAACCTGGCAATCGGCAGTCGAGCTGTTTAGCGACCCGTTTTACATCAACAACCCGAACGACATGGGCATAGGCTGGAATATCCTCAACTCGCTCAAGCGCGTCGCCACCGGCTTTGGCCTGGCGGCGATTGTCGGTATCCCGATGGGCTTTGTGATTGGCCGCTATACGTTTATGTCGCGCATGGCAGCGCCGATCATCAGCCTGCTTAAACCAGTGTCACCACTGGCCTGGTTGCCGATTGGCCTGCTGGTGTTCAAAGCGGCTAACCCGGCTGCGATTTGGGTGATTTTTATTACTGCCGTCTGGCCGATGATTATCAACACCGCGGTTGGCGTCAGCAAAGTGCCGCAAGACTATATGAACGTGGCCAAAGTGCTCAACCTGTCGGAATGGAAAGTCGTCACTAAAATTCTGTTGCCTTATGTGATGCCTTACATGATGACTGGTGTGCGCCTGTCGATTGGCGCGGCCTGGCTGGTGATTGTGGCGGCAGAAATGCTGACCGGCGGCCTCGGCATCGGCTTCTGGGTATGGGATGAGTGGAACAACCTGAATGTAGAACACATCATCATCGCCATTTTTATTGTCGGCATTGTTGGCTTGTTGCTCGAACAGTTGCTGGTGCTGGTAGCAAAACGCTACAGCTACGAATAACCGGGAAAAGGATTCTTAATTATGACGACCAATGTGATGCAAGACCGTTATGTCCTGATTGAAAACGTCAACATGACGTTTCAAACCAAAAAAGGCAGTTTTCAGGCACTCAAAGACATCAACCTGAATATCCGCGAAGGTGAGTTTATTTCCATCATCGGCCACTCTGGCTGTGGCAAATCTACGGTGCTCAACCTGATTGCCGGTTTGCTGCAACCCAGTGAAGGCTACCTGTTTTGTGCCGGACGTGAAATCTCCAAACCAGGCCCTGAGCGCGCCGTGGTCTTCCAGAACCACTCACTGCTGCCATGGCTCACTTGTTTTGAAAACGTTTACCTAGCAGTAGAACGCGTGTTTAGCGACAACGAAGGACCTGCTCAACTGGCAGAGCGCACGCGTGCCGCGCTGGAGCTGGTGGGCTTAAGCCACGCCATTGAAAAACGCCCTAACGAGATTTCTGGTGGCATGAAGCAACGTGTCGGCATTGCCCGCGCGCTGGCGATGGAGCCTAAAGTGCTGTTGCTGGATGAGCCGTTTGGCGCACTCGATGCCCTCACCCGCGCTGGCTTGCAAGACGAACTGATGGCCATTATGGCGCGCTCTGGTTGTACCGCCGTCATGGTCACGCACGATGTAGACGAAGCCGTGTTGCTGTCAGACCGCATTGTCATGATGACTAACGGCCCGGCAGCCACGATTGGTGAAATTCTGGAAGTGGATTTACCACGCCCGCGCAAACGGCTAGAGCTGGTAGAAGACCCGGCTTATACGCATCTGCGTAGCGAAGTATTGAAGTTTTTGTATGAGCGCCACGCCAAAAAGGCAGCATAAAAGAAAAGTAGTGCTGACGGGCGGTCACCCGCCAGCACCGCATACCTCATCGAAGTATGGTTACCCCACATAGCATAAAGGAGCAACACATGAACGCTAACTCACACCCACGCTTGCGTCAAGTTTCAATCGCTATTTTATTAGCGGCACTGAGCCTGCAAGCCATGGCAGAAGAAGAAGCCCTGCCTGAATATACCTTCATGGATGCCATTAAAACCGGCAAGAACATGACCAGCTTCAGGTTGCGTTATGAAAATGTAGGCCAAGATGGTTTGCAGCCGCCAACCATGCCGAATGGCACGGCCAACCCAGGCGCGACTAAAGAGCTGAAGGATGCCAACGCATTGACTTTACGCAGCCTGATTGGCTGGCAAACGGCGCCTTATCATAACTTTAGCTTTGCGGCCCAATTGATTAATGTGTCCAAGCTGGCAGACAACTTTAACGACAGCACCAACAGTACGCTGACCAATAGTGTTTCCAACCAGGCGCGCAATATCGAATATGCCAAGGTAGTTGACCCTGACTATACGGGTGTTAACCAGTTATTTGTCGAGTGGACAGGCATTAAAAACACGCGCGTGCGTGCTGGCCGCCAGCAGGTCAACCTGGATAACGTGCGCTTTATCGGTGACATTGGTTTCCGCCAAGTGATGCAGGTATTTGATGGTGTGTCTGTTTTTAACAAAACCATCCCTGATACCGAGATTTTCGCAGCGCACTTTGAAAGCCTGGAGCAAATCACGGCAAAACACCGCTCAGATGGCGCGTTGGATATTGTCAATGCACGTTACCGTATCTCCCCTACTGAGTTTTTGGTGGGCTATGCCTACCTGGATGGTTTCCAGGATTTAGGCATGGGCCGCGCCTGGTTTGGTAATGGCACCACTGCCGCCGCAATTGCTGCTGGTAAAGGCGGTGCAGCCAACCAAACGGCCGACCAAGGCAACAAGATCATTGGTGTGCGTCTGGACGGCACCCATCCATTCACGCCTAACTACCGTGCACATTACACCGCAGAATACGCTAAACAAACCGACTACAGCGGTGGTGACAGCCGCATTGATGCGCACTACTACAAAGTCGGTGGCGGCTTTGGTATTGATAACTTCAACATGCGCGTAGACCAGGAGTTATTGTCCAGCAATAACGGCCGCTATGCCTTCCAGACGCCACTGGGCACCAACCATTTATTCCAGGGCTGGATAGACAAGTTTTTGGGCACGCCATTAGAAGGCATCAAAGACACGTTTGCTACCGCCACTTATCGTTATGGTGACTTTTTGTTCTTTGCCGACTATCACCTGATTGATTCAGATGAAGATTTCCACACTGTAGGCGGCGGTGCCAGAACAAATGGCTCACGCTACGGTAAAGAGTGGAACGCTGCTGTGACCTGGAATGTGGACAAAAACTGGATGACCAAACTTGAGTACGGCAAGTTTACGGAAAGTGACCGTTATGCCCTCACAGCCAATGTGCCAGATAACGTCGCCGGTAACCGCGGCCGTGTTCGCGACACCGAAAAATTATGGCTCACCGCCATGTACACCTTTTGATTTAACCCGATAAGGAATTGCCTATGACTTCAGCCGCAAAAGTTTATTTAGTCGGTGCCGGACCCGGCGACCCTGACCTCATTACGCTCAAAGCCGTCAAGGCTTTGCAGCAAGCTGAGGTGGTACTGGTCGATGACCTGGTCAACCCGGCCCTGCTCGCGCATTGCCCGCAGGCACGCATTGTGCCGGTCGGCAAGCGCGGCGGCTGCAAATCTACCCCACAGCACTTTATCAACCGCATGCTGGTCGCACTGGCCGAGCAAGGGCAGCAGGTCGTTCGCCTTAAAGGCGGCGACCCGTTTGTGTTTGGCCGTGGGGGCGAAGAAATGCTGGCCTTGCGTGCAGCCAATATCCCTTATGAAATTATCCCGGGCATGACCAGTGGGCTGGGCGCCTGCGCCAGCATGGAGGTACCAGTGACGCATCGTGGCTACAACCATGGTGTGACGCTGATTACCGGCCATACGCAGGATGGCGAGCCACTCCCCTGGCAAGCATTGGTAGAAACCAATACCACACTGGTGATTTACATGGGCATGCAACACTTGCCTGAAATCAGCCGTGGCTTGATCAATGCGGGCATGTCAGCCGACATGCCTTGCATGGTGGTAGAAAACGGCACCCGCGAAGACCAGCGAGCAGTGACATCGTCATTGCAGGCCATCCCTTACCTGGCCCATACGCAAGGGTTAAAAAGCCCGGCGATCATTGTGGTCGGCCAAGTGGTGACATTAGCTAAAAACAGCCAGCAAGAACAAGACTGGCAGGCAAATCTGCACACCTGGCTCAACGTCGCCAGCGCAGCATAAGTTTAAAAGGAGCGATTTCGATGATAAAACAAAAACTGGTCGTCGTCGGTAACGGCATGGCGGGGATGCGGGCAGTGGAAGAGCTGCTCAAAATTGCGCCAGATATGTATGACATTACGGTGTTTGGCGATGAACCCTACCCTAACTACAACCGCATCATGCTGTCGCCGGTGCTGGCCAATGAGCAAACCATTGATGACATTATTCTAAACAGCCGTGAGTGGTATGCAGACAACAACATTGCCTTGCACACCAGCGCGCGCGTCAACAAAATTGACCGCAAGGCACGCACCGTGACTGCCGAAAATGGCACCACGGTCGCGTATGACCGCTTGTTGCTGGCCACGGGTTCCAAGCCATTTATACTACCTATTCCGGGGGCAGACCTGCAAGGCGTGCTGGGCTACCGCGATATTAAAGACACCAACGACATGATAGAAACGGCCAAAACACACAAGCATGCAGTGGTGATTGGCGGTGGGTTGCTGGGCCTGGAAGCGGCCAATGGCCTCAAGATTCAAGGCATGGAGGTCACCGTGGTGCACAAAAACGAGTGGTTACTCGAGCGCCAATTGGATAAAACCTCAGGCAAGATGCTGCAAAAGTCACTAGAAGCACGTGGCCTGACCTTTTTACTCAAAAAAGACACTGAACAACTGATCGGCAAAGACGGCCGCGTGGTGGCGGTGCGCTTTAAAGATGGCCAGGAAATCCCGGCCGACCTGGTCGTGATGGCCGTCGGTATACGCCCGAATTATGCGCTGGCAGAATCTGCCGGCATTCATTGCAACCGCGGCATCGTGGTCAATGACACCATGCAAACCTATGACCCACGCGTGTATGCCGTGGGGGAATGCGTCAGCCACCGTGGCATTGCCTACGGCCTGGTGGCGCCTTTATTTGAAATGGCTAAAGTGTGCGCCACACATTTGGCCAACTTCGGCATCGGCCTATACAAAGGCTCGGTCACCTCGACAAAACTCAAAGTGACTGGCATTGATTTATTTTCTGCCGGTGATTTTATGGGCGGAAATGATGCCGAAGAAATTTTACTGCACGATGCAGTCGGCGGGGTATACAAAAAACTCGTCGTCAAAGATGACACAATCATCGGTGCCGTGCTGTATGGCGATACGACAGATGGGGCCTGGTATTTCCAGCTATTGCGCGACAAAAAGCCGATACACGAAATTCGTGATCACTTGATGTTCGGGCAAGATAGTCTGGGCAATACCGGTCACCAGGGTCAGGACAAAGTCTCGACCATGACGGACGAAATGGAAGTCTGTGGTTGTAATGGCGTGTGCAAGGGTAACATCGTCAAGGCGATTCAGGCAAAAGGTCTGTTTACGATTGATGACGTGAAAAAGCAAACCAAAGCCGGTTCCAGTTGCGGCAGTTGTACCGGCCTGGTTGAGCAGATTCTGGCATCGACACTGGGTGGCGGCTATGCTCCGCCTTCCAGCAGTAAAGTGGTATGTGGCTGTACCGACTTTAACCACGAAGAAGTGCGCGATGAAATTCGCAAACATAAATACCTGAGCATCCCGGCTGCCATGAAAGGCTTGGGCTGGAAAACGCCTAATGGGTGCGCGACCTGTCGCCCGGCACTCAACTATTATCTGATTTCAACCTGGCCGCATGAGGCCAAGGATGACCCGCAATCACGCTTTATTAACGAACGCGTGCACGCCAACATCCAGAAAGACGGCACCTACTCGGTGATTCCACGCATGTATGGCGGCGTGACCTCCTCCGACCAGTTGCGCAAAATTGCCGATGTGGCTGACAAGTACAAGGTGCCGATGGTGAAAGTCACCGGCGGTCAGCGCATTGACTTGCTGGGCGTGAAAAAAGAAGACCTGACCAATATGTGGGCCGATTTGGACATGCCTTCTGGCTACGCTTACGGCAAGTCTATCCGTACCGTTAAAACCTGTGTTGGTTCGGAGTTCTGCCGCTTTGGTACGCAAAACTCGACACAGTTAGGCATAGACATTGAAAAAGCCTTTGACCATATGTGGGCACCGCATAAAGTCAAATTCGCCGTGTCCGGTTGCCCGCGTAACTGCGCCGAATCCGGTATCAAAGACGTTGGCGTGATTGGCGTCGACTCTGGCTGGGAAATCTATGTTGGCGGTAACGGCGGCATTAAAACCGAAGTCGCGCAGTTTTTATGCAAAGTGAAAACCGCCGAAGAAGTGATTGAGTACTCAGGCGCGTTTATCCAGATTTATCGCGAAGAAGCACGTTATCTGGACCGCACCGTACACTGGATAGAGCGTGTCGGCCTCGACTATGTGAAAAAACGCATTCTCGAAGATGCCGAAGGCCGCAAAGCCGCCTACGAACGCTTGCTGTATGCGTTACAAGGGTCTGTTGACCCGTGGGCAGAACGCGTTAACAAGCGTGATGCTCACAAAGAATTCGATACGATTACTGTTTAACTAATATTGTTTAATTAAGAAATGGCGTGCGACAATCCTTCAAGCACGCCCGGGAGATACAACATGCAAAAAAGCTTTTGGGAAGTCGGCCATAAACCGACACTGTTTTCAGCCTTCTTTTATTTTGACCTGAGTTTTATGGTCTGGGTCATGCTGGGGCCATTGGCGGTGCAAATCGCGACTGACCTGCAACTGAACCCGGCACAAAAAGGCCTGATGGTGGCCACGCCAGTCCTGACCGGTGCTATCCTGCGCATCGTGATGGGCGTGCTGGTCGACCAGCTCAAACCGAAAAAGGCCGGCCTGATTGGCCAGGTGATTGTCATTGCTGCCCTGCTCACCGCCTGGTTGCATGGCATCCACACTTATCAGCAAGCCTTGCTGCTGGGCATGTTCTTAGGCTTTGCCGGGGCTGCGTTTGCCGTGGCCTTGCCCCTGGCCTCACGCTGGTATCCGCCAGAGCATCAAGGCACGGCCTTGGGCATTGCCGGTGCCGGTAACTCGGGCACAGCACTAGCCGCCCTGTTTGCGCCTGGCTTGGCAGTCGCGTTTGGCTGGAGCAATGTCTTTGGCCTGGCGCTGATTCCGCTGCTGCTTGCGCTGGTCGTCTACTCGGTATTTGCCAAAGATGCACCGGATGCACCTGCGGCCAAATCACTGTCGCAATACCTGGCCGTGTTAAAAGACAAAGATGCCTGGTGGTTTATGTTTTTTTACAGCGTGACCTTTGGCGGTTTTGTTGGCATGGCTTCTTCACTGACGATTTACTTTCATGACCAGTATGGCCTGGACCCGGTACACGCTGGTTACTTTACCGCTGCCTGCGTATTTGCTGGCTCACTGGTGCGACCATTTGGCGGCTTGCTGGCTGACCGCATTGGTGGCATCCGCTCTTTGAGCACCATGTATGTACTGGCGGCTATTTTCCTGTTCATTTTAAGCTTTGGCATGCAAACACAAGCCGCTGGCCTGGCAGTGGTCGTGCTGGCCATGGCCTCCCTGGGCATGGGTAATGGCGCAGTGTTTCAACTGGTGCCGCAACGTTTTCGCAAAGAGATCGGCGTCATGACTGGCCTGGTAGGCATGGCAGGCGGCGTGGGTGGCTTTTACCTGGCCTCCAGCCTGGGTTACTCTAAACAACTCACCGGTAGCTACCAGATTGGCCTGACTATTTTTGCAGGCCTGGCGATTGTGGCATTGGTTGGACTCTCTAGCGTGAAAAATCGCTGGCGGACCACCTGGGGCGCAGCGACCGTGACCAGCGCTAAAATTTAAGCAAACAAGCATAGCCATTAACGGACAACAAGATGAAATTAAGCTTTAGTGTAGGCGAAAGCAGTGCGACAGGGCCCAGACCTCGTAACGAGGATTATATTGGCCTGGTGACGCCTGCCGACGCCCAACTAGGCATCAAGGGCGCCTTGCTGGCCGTGGCCGACGGCATCAGTGGCGGCGCTGGGGGGGCCGAAGCGGCCGAGATGACGGTGCGCACCCTCTCGGCCGACTACTATGCCACGCCTGACACCTGGACCGTGCAACATGCACTGGATAAAGTGATTCAGGCGGCCAATCGCTGGGTATTATCGCAAGCGCGCAAACACAGCCAGATGGCTGGCATGGCCACTACGTTGTCGTTGCTGGTGTTGCGTGGGCAACGCTATGTACTCGCCCACGTGGGTGACACGCGCATCTATCGTCTGCGCGAGCAATCGCTGCAATGCCTGACCACCGACCACGTCTGGGACCGCCCCGACATGCGCCATGTGCTCAAACGCGCGGTCGGCCTCGATGACCAACTCAGTGTCGACTACGCCGAAGGCTTGCTGCAAACCGGTGATGTCTATGCCATTGTCAGTGATGGCGTGTGGGCGGCACTGGGCGATGCAGATATCCACAAAGTATTAATGCTGTATCACACGCCACAACTGATGGCTGAGCACCTGACCAGCCAGGCACTTGAAAAAGGCGGCCAGGATAATGCCTCTGCCGTGGTGGTGCGTATTGATCAGGTCGGCCAGGATCACCTGACCGATATGCTGGCCGATGCGCTGAGCCTGCCAGTCCCGGCCAAGCTGGCGATTAGCGACACGCTAGACGGCTTTACCGTGACCAAAATCATTCATGATTCACGTGTCAGCCTGCTGTATCAGGTGAGGAATGCGACAGGCCAGCTGTTTGTGCTCAAAACATTGCAGCCATTAAGGGCTGACGACAAAACCAGCTGCGAAGCCTTGCTTAACGAAGAATGGCTGGCCAAGCGTGTGGTGTCACAATGCGTGCCGCAAGTGCTGCCACTCACGCGTGAGCAGCGCAGCGCACTCTATTACGTGATGACCTGGCATGAGGGCGCCACCTTACAACAGCGGCTTGAAGCCGGGCACCACTTCACCATGAACGGCGTCGCCAATATCGGCCAGGACTTATTGCGTGGCCTGAGCATGCTGCACCGGTTGAATATTGTGCACCGCGACATCAAGCCTGCCAATATTCATATCGGCAGTGATAATCGCCTGCGCATTCTCGACCTTGGCGTGGCGTTGAATACCACCCTGCCCATGCCCGAGCAAATGGAGAACCCTGGCACGCCCAGCTTTATGTCACCAGAATTGTTTGATGGCAAAGTGGCTGACCGCCAGGCCGACATCTACGCTGCCGGTGTCACGTTGTATCACTTGCTGACCCGTAAATATCCTTATGGCGAAATTGAGCCGTTTCAATCACCGCGTTTTGGCGAGCCGATTCGCCCCAGCCGTTATCGGCCAGAGATCCCGGCCTGGCTAGAAAACATTATTTTGAAAGCGATTGCCAGAAAACCCGAAAACCGCTTTGAAACAGCCGAAGAAATGCTGCTGGCACTGGAACACGGCGAGTTAAAGCCGATAGTGATTCCGCGCACGCCGTTGATCGCGCGCGCGCGTTTGGTCAAATGGCAATGGCTAGCTGTGCTGTCGCTATGCATGAACCTGTTATTAATTTATTTACTACTGGTCTCTTAAGCCTTTGCGCAATGAAACCAGGTTTTGTTGGAAAAGAGGAAATAATGAGTTGGACCAAAATTTGCCCCGTCAACGAAATTCCTGCCCTGGGGGCACGTGTCGTGCGCCATGGTGAAGCAGAGATTGGCGTCTTTCGCACCGAGGATGACCGTGTCTTTGCGCTAAACAACAGCTGTCCGCACAAAGGCGGCCCCTTATCGCAAGGCATCGTCTATGGCGAGAAAGTCGCCTGCCCGTTACATAGCTGGAAAATCAGCCTGGTCGATGGCAAGGCAGAAGAGCCGGATGTCGGCGCAACCGCCTGCTATGCGGTCAAAGTAGAAGACGGCGACGTCTATCTGCAATTGAATAAGTAACTCGTAATTATCCGCAGCACAGGCAATATATGACGCAACAGCAAGCCCACACTTCACACAGCACACTGACCGCAGAGCCGCTCACATTTCACCCGCAACGGCGTGAAACGCGCAGCACCTGCTGTTATTGTGGGGTGGGTTGCGGCGTCATCATTACTACTGAAGGCAAGCAGATTGTAGACGTGAAAGGTGACCCTGAGCACCCGGCCAACTATGGCCGTTTGTGCACCAAGGGTTCCACCCTGCATTTATCTACAGGCCTTGAAGCGCGCGCCCTCTACCCGGAGCTACGTACCGGCAAGCAGCAACCCCGCGAACGTGTCACCTGGGACACTGCCCTCGACCACGTGGTCGATCGTTTTGCCGAGATTATTCAAACCCACGGCCCGGATGCAGTGGCTTTTTACATCTCTGGCCAATTACTAACCGAAGACTATTATGTATTTAACAAGCTGGCCAAAGGCCTGATAGGCACCAATAATGTCGACACCAACTCACGCCTGTGCATGAGTTCAGCCGTGGCAGGTTACAAAGTGACGCTAGGTGCCGATGCGCCGCCTGCCTGCTATGAGGATATCGACCATACGCAATGCCTGTTTATTGCGGGCTCTAACACTGCCTTTGCCCACCCGATTGTGTTCCGCCGCATTGAAGATGCCAAGACCAAAAATCCTGACATGAAAATTGTCGTGGTCGACCCGCGCCGCACTGACACCGCACAACTAGCCGATTTGCACCTGGCGATTTTGCCAGGCACCGACGTCGCGCTCTTTAATGGCCTGCTGCATGTCATGCTGTGGGAGGGTCTGCTCGACATGCCATATATCCGCAACCATACCGAGGGCTTTGAAGCACTCAAGGAAACCGTGCGCGAATATACGCCAAAAATGGTGGCCGATATTTGCGGCATCAGCGAAAAAGATATTATCCAGGCGGCCAAATGGTTTGGCCTCGGCCCAACGCTCTCCATGTATTGCATGGGGCTTAACCAGTCTATTCACGGCACCGAAAAAAATGCAACGTTGATTAACCTGCATTTGGCCACCGGCCAAATCGGCAAACCAGGGGCTGGCCCATTCTCGCTCACGGGTCAACCCAATGCCATGGGTGGTCGTGAAGTCGGCGGCATGGCGAATTTATTATCTGGTCACCGTGATTTAGCCAATGCCGAACACCGCGCAGAAGTGGCCAAACTATGGGGGATTGATGACATCCCCGCCCAGCCTGGCAAAACGGCGGTGGAAATGTTTGACGCCGTCAAAACGGGGGAAATCAAGGCAATCTGGATTGCCTGCACCAACCCGGCGCATTCCATGCCAGATTTGAATAACGTACTGGCCTCGCTACAACATGCAGAACTGGTGGTGTTACAAGATGCCTTTAATAACACTGACAGCAACCAGTATGCCGACGTGATTTTACCTGCCACCACCTGGGGCGAAAAAGAAGGCACGGTGACCAACTCCGAACGCCGGATTACGCGTGTGCGCGCTGCCGCACCCAAACCAGGTGAAGCCCGTCACGACTGGGAAGCGGTGGTCGATTTCGCCCAGCGACTGGAACAAAAGCTAGCCAAAGCCAACACCTTGTTTAATTACTCGAGTAGCGAAACCATTTTTAACGAGCACCGCGAAACCACGCGTGGCCGCGACCTGGATATCACCGGGCTCAGCTATCACATCCTGGAAACACAAGGCCCGCAACAATGGCCGTTTAAATCTGGCGCCACCGCAGGTGAAGCACGGCTGTATAGCGATGGCGTATTCCAGAAACCTGACGGCAAAGCGCATTTTATGAGTGCGGTTTACAAAGGCACGGCCGACAAGCCCGATGCGCGCTACCCCTTTCACCTGCTCACCGGCCGCCTGCGTGACCAATGGCATGGCATGAGCCGCACCGGCATTGTGGCGCAACTGTTTAACCATGAAGAACAACCCGTCATTTGGATGCATGCAAACGACATGCAACGCCGTGCGATTAAACACGGCGATATTGTCAAAGTCAGCAACAAGCGAGGTAGCCTGGTCGTGCGCGTACAGGCGTCTGATGAAGTACAACCCGCCCAACTATTTATGCCTATGCATTGGAGCAGCCAGTTTATGCACGGGCTAGGCGTCAATGCGCTGATGCCGCCCGCGGTTGATAAAATCTCCAAGCAGCCTGAGCTCAAGCACACCGCGGTTAAAATCGAGAAGCTAGATTTGCCGTGGCAAATGGTGGTGATGCGTAATTGTGACGATGCGCAACTCATCAGCAAGGTGCGCAAACTGCTTAAATCTTTTGACTATGCCAGTTGCGGCTTATATGGCCGCGATGCCGGCATGGTCATGCTGCGCGCCTCACACCATGCGGCGCCTGACGCTGCACTCATTGCACAACTGGATGCGCTACTGGAGATGACAGAAGATGCGCCCATGCTGACCTATCACGATGCCAAGCGTGGTGTCAGCAAACATATCCTGGTGCAAGACAATCACGTCACTGGCGTGCGCCTGATAGGCGAAACCCTGGCCGCTGACTGGTTGCGTGAAATCATGACCAAGGGCGAACTCACCGCCGAGTTGCGCCGCTGGGCATTGGCGCCGCTGAGTGCACCACCAGCGGGTCAACACAGCCGCGGCAAAATCATTTGCAACTGCCTGGATGTTGCGGAAAACGAAATCATCGAAACCCTAGAAATGGGGGCAGACCTGCCCACCTTGCAGAACAAACTCAAATGCGGCACCAGCTGTGGCTCATGCGTGCCAGAGCTTAAACGCCTGGTCAAATTGCATGGCAAAGTCCATGCTTGATGTGCATTCAACACTACGTTCAATGCAGCCCTACTGAGGCAAAGATCAATTCTGGTGCAATCGTCCTGATATGCATCATTATCGTGCGTCGCGCTTAATATAACCCTCTGCCTTAGCGCCTATTGTGTGAACCATACACTTATCAGGCAAGCCATAAACCACGATATAACAATCACTTAAAGCATTTTAATTGCTTGCAGCAACACCACTTTAATTTCTGGCACGACAATTGCTTATTTGGCATTAAATCTCGTTAATTGACGATGAGAATTTTTTAACAAGGGCATTTTCGCAGTTAGAAAATCCCTTTATGGACAACGGCGTCCATAGCTTATTTACATGCTGCCAAAGGTGGTCGCTAGATAAGCTATGGGCGCCTTTTTTCGTTTTTAAGCTTAGCAAATACTAGTTAAACCGCAACGCATGTATCCATATGCTTGCCTATGATAGGAAACACACGATGAATCAACTTACCCGCGTAGTAGTGGTCGGCAACGGCATGGTGGGACATTATTTTATGCAGGAACTGGTCAAACGCCACCCAGACCTGGCCGCCGCAAACCTGCAAGTCACAGTATTGGGCGAAGAGCCGCGCCCGGCATATGATCGTGTGCATCTCTCCAGTTTCTTCTCAGGCAGCTCCGCTGAAGACTTATCCTTAGTCGAGCCTGGCTTTTACGACCGCCCCGGCCTGGATTTACACCTGAATGCGCGCGTTGGCCATATTGATCGCCACCAGCATACGGTCACGCTCACCGACAACACCGTTTTGCCCTATGACAAATTGATATTGGCGACCGGCTCTTTCCCGTTCGTGCCGTCTGTGGCTGGCCGTGACCGCGACAACTGCTTTGTCTATCGCACCATTGAAGACCTCGAAGCCATGACGGCCGCTGGCAAAACCGCCAAAAGCGGCGTGGTGGTCGGCGGTGGCCTGCTCGGCCTGGAATGTGCCAAGGCATTGAAAGACATGGGTCTGGAAACCCATGTGGTGGAATTCGCACCGCGCCTGATGGCAGTGCAAGTGGATGAGGCTGGTGGCAAAGTGCTGCGCAGCAAAATTGAAGAGCTAGGTGTGCACGTACACACCAGCCGCAACACGACGGCGATTGTGGATGGCGCGACGGCACGTCACCGCATGGTGTTTTTTGATGACACCTGGCTGGAAACCGACATGATCGTATTCTCTGCCGGTATCCGCCCACGTGACGAACTGGCACGCGAATCTGGCCTGGCAATCGGCGCACGCGGCGGGATCGCCATTGATGATTTCTCCCGCTCCAGCGACCACGATATTTACGCCATCGGCGAATGCGCCAGCTGGAACGACGAAATGTATGGCTTGGTCGCCCCTGGGTATGACATGGCCCGCACCGCCTGCGCGCATTTGTCAGGTGAAACCACGGCCACCTTTCAGGGCGCCGACATGAGCACCAAGCTCAAACTGATGGGCGTGGATGTGGCCAGCGTTGGCGATGCCCATGGCAAAACGCATGGTTGCCGCAGCTATCAGTACACGGATGAAGTGCGCAATATCTACAAAAAAATCGTCGTCAGTGAAGATGGCAAAAAACTGCTGGGCGCGGTGCTAATCGGCAACGCTGATGAATACGGCACGCTGCAACAGATGACGGTCAACGAAATGGCCTTGCCGGAAAATCCTGAGTTCCTGATTTTGCCTGCCAGCGATGGCAAGGAAAAACCTGGCCTGGGCGTGGATGCCCTGCCAGACAGCGCGGTAATGTGTTCTTGCAATAACGTTAGCAAAGGCGCGATTGGCGAAGCCGTGGCGGCGGGTAATTGCAGTATAGGTGCCATCAAGTCCTGTACCAAAGCCGGTACGGCCTGTGGCGGCTGCGTGCCACTGGTGACGCAAGTGATGAAGGCAGAGATGGTCAAGCTCGGCATGACCGTCAACAACCACCTGTGCGAACACTTTCCTTACTCACGCCAGGAGCTCTACCACCTGGTGCGCGTGGAGCAGATCCGCACGTTTGACGAACTGCTGCACAAGCATGGCAAAGGCCTGGGTTGTGATATTTGTAAACCCACCGCCGCCAGTATCCTCGCGTCGGTCTGGAACGACTTTATCCTCAAAAAAGACCTGGCTTCGCTGCAAGACTCTAACGACTACTTTCTGGGCAATATCCAGAAAGATGGCAGCTACTCGGTCGTACCGCGTATGCCAGGCGGGGAGGTCACGCCGGATGGCCTGATCGCCATCGGCCAGATCGCCAAAAAATATAATTTGTATACCAAAGTCACCGGTGGTGCCCGCGTCGACATGTTCGGTGCCCGCGTTGAACAATTACCGAATATCTGGGAAGAGCTCATCGCCGCTGGTTTCGAGTCTGGCCATGCTTATGGCAAATCATTGCGCACGGTCAAAAGCTGCGTTGGCTCGACCTGGTGCCGTTATGGCGTGGACGACAGCGTCGGCCTGGCTGTGCAGTTGGAGAACCGTTACAAAGGTCTGCGTGCCCCGCACAAAATCAAGTTTGGCGTCTCTGGTTGCACCCGTGAATGTGCCGAGGCCCAAGGCAAAGATGTGGGTTTAATCGCCACTGAAAACGGCTGGAACCTCTATGTGTGCGGTAACGGCGGCATGAAGCCACGCCACGCCGAGCTCATCGCCAGCGACCTCACTAAAGAAGAAGCGATCCGCATGATAGACCGCTTCCTCATGTTCTACATCCGCACCGCCGACCGCCTGCAACGCACCAGCACCTGGCGCGACAATATGGAAGGTGGCCTGGACTACCTGCGCGACGTAGTCATTCATGATTCGCTAGGCCTGGGCGCAGAGCTGGAAGCACAGATGCAACACGTGGTCGACAACTACCAGGATGAATGGAAAACCGCCGTCAATGACCCTGAAGTGCGCAAACGCTTCCGTAGCTTTGTGAACAGCAAAGCAGAAGACAGCAACATCGTCTTCGTGAACGAACGCGAACAGATGCGCCCTGCCACCGTCGAGGAAAAAAGGAATGCAAAAGTGATTCCTATCCTCGCCACCACAGAATAATCAATGGAGTCATAGATGAGTCAAGTACAACAAGCAGCATCAGAGGCTGCTATCAATCAAATCACGGGCGAGGTAGGCGCCTGGCACCAAGTGTGCGCGCTAGAAGACATCTGGCCGAATATGGGCGTATGCGCCCTGCTCGAAGGTCGCCAGATTGCGATTTTCCGCCTGCAGGATAATCAACTTTATGCCATGGACAACCACGACCCGCACAGCGACGCCAACGTGCTGTCGCGCGGCATCGTCGGTGATTTAGGCGGCGAACGTGTGGTCGCCTCGCCTATCTACAAGCATCACTACCAGTTGCGTACCGGCGTTTGCGTTGAAGACGCCAGTATCCGCCTGAACACCTACGCGGTGGAGCTGCGCGATGGCGCAGTGTGGGTGCAGGTTTAACCAGGGTTGAGGCCAAAGACAATGGTGACGCAGGTGAAATCAGTCTGTCCTTATTGCGGTGTCGGTTGCGGCATTGTGATGGAGGTCGAGGAGCCTAGCGAAAACAAGGTCCAGCGCGTCATCAAGGTCTACGGCGACAAGCAACACCCAACCAACTTTGGCCGCCTGTGTACCAAAGGCAATACCTGCATCCAGGCCATCGCCGAATCCGGCCGTTTGGAATACGCTTATGTGCGCCCCGAGCGCGGGCAAGAATCCGTGCGCACCGGCATGGATGCCGCCATTAAGGAAACGGCTCGCCGCCTGCGCGCTATTTTGGACCAACATGGCCCGGATGCCATTGCGCTGTATGTGTCTGGGCAGATGTCGATTGAGTCACAATATCTGGCCAACAAACTGGTCAAAGGTTATCTCGGCAGCAACAATATTGAATCCAACTCACGCCTGTGTATGGCCAGCGCAGGCAGTGGCTATAAATTATCGCTAGGTGCCGATGGCCCGCCTGGCTCTTACCAGGACTTTGACCAAACCGACCTGTTCTTTGTGATTGGCGCCAATATGGCCGATTGCCACCCGATTTTATTCCTGCGCATGATGGATAGAGTCAAGGCCGGAGCCAAGTTGATCGTCGTCGACCCGCGCCGCAATACCACGGCGGATAAAGCAAACTTGTTTATGCAGATCAAGCCAGGCACTGACTTAGCCCTGCTCAATGGCATTCTGCACTTACTGGTCAAAAACGGCCATACCGATGCTGCATTTATTGCCGAATTTACTGAAGGTTGGGAGGTCATGCCCGACTTTCTGGAGGAATATTCGCCAGAAAAAGTGGCTGCAATCACTGGCCTGAATGAGCGCGATATTCGCCAGGCAGCGCAATGGATAGGCACCAGTAACAACTGGATCAGTTGCTGGACCATGGGGCTGAATCAAAGCACACATGGCACCTGGAACACCAATGCGATTTGTAACCTGCACCTGGCCACCGGCGCGATTTGCCGCCCAGGTAGCGGCCCGTTTTCACTCACCGGGCAACCTAATGCCATGGGCGGCCGTGAAATGGGCTATATGGGCCCTGGCTTACCAGGCCAGCGCTCAGTGCTGGTCGAGCAAGATCGCCAGTTCATCGAGCAGTTGTGGAAGGTGCCAGAAGGCACACTGCACACCCGCCTGGGTGGCGGCACTGTGGCTATGTTTGAGCAAATGATGGCTGGCGACATCAAAGCCTGCTGGGTGATTTGTACCAATCCGGTCGCCAGCATGGCTAATCGTAAAAATGTGATTGCAGGGCTAGAAAAAGCCGAGCTGGTGATTGCGCAAGATGCGTTCTTAGATACTGAAACCAATCGCTATGCCGATATTTTACTGCCGGGCGCCTTATGGGCCGAGGCAGAAGGCGTGATGATTAACTCAGAACGCAATATGACTTTGATGCAGCATGCCGTGAACCCTCCAGGGGAAGCCATGGCAGATTGGCAGATTATTGCGCGTGTGGCTTGCGAGATGGGCTTTAGCGAAGGCTTTAGCTACACCTCTGCCGCGGAAGTGTTTGCTGAAATCACCCAGGCTTCTAACCTGAAAACCGGCTATGACATTCGCGGCGTGAGCCATGACAAGTTACGCCAGCAATCGCTGCAATGGCCATATGCGCCAGACAGCGCAGAAGATCGCAACCCAATTCGTTATATCAACAATGGCATCAGCCAAAAACTGACCACTCGCGAAGATGGTAGCCAACCGCGCATTGCGTTTGCTACCGCCAGTGGCAAAGGCGTATTTTTTGCCCGCCCGCATATGGACCCGGCCGAACTGCCTGACCGGGACTATCCGTTTGTACTCAACACCGGCCGCCTGCAACACCAATGGCACACCATGACCAAAACCGGCAAGATTGCCACATTAAACAAGCTCAATCCCGGGCCATTTGTAGAGCTGCATCCTGAAGACGCCGCTGCACTCGGCATACAAGATAAAGATCAGGTTGAGATTCGTTCGCGGCGTGGCCGCGCCGTATTACCGGCGGTGGTGACTGACCGCGTACGCGCCGGCAACTGCTTTGCGCCCTTTCACTGGAACGATGTGTTTGGCGATGACCTGACCATTAATGCCGTCACCAGCGATGCGATAGACCCTATCTCACAGCAACCCGAATTCAAATTCTGCGCCGTCGGCATGACACGTGCCGCGCCAGCACAACGCCCTACTAGCCAGGCAGACGATGCGCGCATCACAGTCACCAGTACAGGTGACTCGATCAAGAATAATAAGGAACTTCATATGAAAGATATCGATGCGCTGGCCAGATTGCTAGGCTTGGAAAACCAGCCAGAAATCATCCTCGATGCACAAGAACAACTCTACCTGCAAGGCTTCGTCACCGGCCTGCGCACCGAAGAATCACGCCAGCTTGGCGGCGTGCCCACCCTGCCTGAAAGTGCCCCAGTCGCCCCGGCCAAACATCTGCTTATCAACGGCATGCTGGCTGGCTTGTTTGCGCGTAGCTGGCTGCCCAACCACACCACATTGCCTGACGACTTCTCGACCACGCCAGCCGCCGCGTCGGTGATGATTTTGTGGGCCTCACAAACCGGCAACGCCGAAAGCTTTGCAGAAACCTGTGCAGAACGCCTTAAAGCCAGTGGCATCCATGCCAAAGTCATGCCGATGGATAGTATCAAAATAGCTGAGCTGGCCATGCCTCAGCAAGTATTACTGCTCGCCAGCACCTTTGGTGACGGCGACCCGCCTGATAATGGCGAAAAACTCTGGCAAGCGTTACAGGCAGACAGCGCCCCCAGATTAGACAACACCCACTTTGCCGTACTGGCATTCGGGGATTCTAACTATGACCAGTTTTGTGGCTTTGGCCGCAAACTCGATGCGCGCCTCGAAGCCTTAGGGGCACAACGCCTGACCGAACGCGTCGATTGTGAGCCCGAGTTTGAGCAACCCGCAAATGATTGGCTGAGTAAAGTGGTCGCCATATTGGCAAATAGTGCCGTGACAGTCGCGCAGCCCGCCATGGCACTAGCCGGTGATGTAGATGAAGCCCCTGCAGAAACTGTTGCGACAGCAAGCCCAGGCTATAACCGCCAGCATCCATTGCAGACGCAACTGATCATTAACCAGCGCCTCAATGCAGAAGGCGCCGACAAAGAAATCCGCCAGTTTGGCTTTGACCTGACAGATAGCGGCTTTCACTATGAAGCAGGCGACGCACTCGGTGTATGGCCAACCAATTGCCCTGAGCTGGTAGGGGACATTCTTAGCGCGTTAAAGCTGTCGCCCTCTACCATGGTCAGCGTGAAAGATCACGGCGAGCTTGCCCTGGTCGACGCCCTGTCACACCACTATGAGATTGCCCGCATCACGCCAGATGTCTTACAGTTTGTGCAAACGCGTAGCGCCAGCACCGCACTGGCTACCTTGATGGCCGATGAGCCAGCCCTCAAAGACTGGCTATGGGGCAAACAAATTATCGACTTATTGCAAGCCTACCCGATTAAAGCCGAGGCCAGCGAATGGCTAAGTGTATTAAAACGCCTGCAACCGCGCCTTTACTCGATTTCATCCAGCCCGAAAACGCACCCCAACCAGGTGCACCTGACGGTTTCTACCGTGCGTTACGGTAAAGACCATGCGCGTGGCGGCGTCTGCTCCACCTTTATGGCTGACCGCGCAGGCGACATCAACGTGCCTATCTTCCTGCAACGTTCCGCGCACTTCCGCCCGCCCAAAAACCCGGATGCGCCGTTGATTATGGTCGGCCCCGGCACCGGCATTGCGCCATTTATCGCCTTTTTGCAAGAGCGCCAGGCCACCGCCGCTGCGGGTAAAAACTGGCTGTTTTTTGGCGAACAACACGCTGCCACAGACTTTTATTACCGCGAAGATCTAGAAACGCTACAAAAAACAGGCGTATTAACCCACTTAGACACCGCCTTTTCACGCGACCAGGCCGATAAGATTTATGTGCAACATCGCATGCTGGAACATGGCGAGCAGCTATGGCAATGGCTGCAACAAGGCGCCCATTTTTGTATATGTGGTGACGCCAGCCGTATGGCAAAAGATGTGGATGCCGCGCTGAAAACGATTGTGCAAACGCACGGTAAAATGACGGCAGAAGCCGCCGCTGACTATGTGGCTAAGATGGCGCAGGAAAAGCGTTATGTGCGGGATGTTTACTAAAACAGCAATATCAGAATAATGTGCTGGCAGAGCGTCGTACTCATAATCAGTAAATACTGTGTTCGACGCGCCGAGCGGTCATCATTTTTATAAAGAGACTCAAGGTTAACGTCTTGGGTCTTGATGAAATTGTTAGAAAATCATCTCTTACCTTATATCAAGCTCTCAGTATGTCAGCTTTATTGACTGCAAGATTGCCGTTACATCCTCTTTACGTCTCGCTTCCGTTTCAGAAAAACCAGTTGATATGCACTCTGAAACAAAGAAAATTCTTTTCTTGTTTTCTGTCATTGGAAACTCTGTAACGTCGGTCCAAGTGATCGCACTTGCACCAACAACGCTCTTATTGTTGTAAGAGTGGTTTCTGACCGTTTCCCACCCCTCTCGAACTTCAAATTTTTTCTGATTCGGAAATGAGCGTTGATTAGATGCAATATTTTCAGTCTTATTACTCTTCGAGATGGTAATACCGTTTCGACTTATAGGTACTGGAATACCCTTCTGCAAATACGCATTCATCGTATTCGATTCCAATTCTGCATCTTTGACTTTAGCGATTTCATTGGCTAAGGTTTCTAAATTCCAGTAATAACCCACCTCACCCATGCTATATGTCAGCTCTCTCATTAAACAATGAGCTTCTTTGTTTTGGGTTTCGATATACAGCAGAAGTCTGATACCTGAGTCTGTTTTAAGTTTGCCGTACTTAGAGACCTGATCTCGCTCCTGTTGATGGGTGAATGTTTGGTCTAGCCACAGCGGAGGCAAATTGATAGAGACTAAGCCGTGCCTATCCTCTACAGATCGGATTTCAGGTGAGGTTGCACATGAGGTAACTAGCATCAATATCAGTGATGCCGGTATTACATATTCTTTTTTCATATAGTGTTGATTTTTAAAAGTCGGTGACCAAGTTACTACCAATTTATGGTTGTTTTATTTCAGATGACTACAGAGGACTGATTGATAGCCCAATACTCTCAGTTACTGGCTATCTTTTCAGTGTTGGGTTAGACATTGGTTATCGGTCCTTTCCTATAAGAATCAACCGTTCAACTGGACTAGTGTCAAACTCATCAGAAGGGTCGCCGCAATATTCAGACTTAGGTGGCTTCAAACTTGAGCCAGCGTTATTAGATGACGGTGTTTTCTCTAGTCGAGAGACATCTTTCATTAAAACAGCAACTCTGTCTGGGTTTTTGGCAACCAACTTACCGTCCTGATAAATCTTGGCTAAAGTTTTCTTTGCCTCGAGATGGTTATTATCGGAAGCCTTCTCTAAGGTCTCAATTGCGGCCTCTGGATCGTATGTTGGGAATTTTTCGTTTAGATAAACACCAGCAAGGTCGTATTGAGCATTAGGTTTATCACTCAAATCTAGCTTTTTAAACCAATACAAAGATTTGGTGTAATCAGAACGAGCTTCTGGGCCAGATTGATTAGGCGCAGAGCTTTTATATAGCCGAGCGAGTGCAAGCATTGCGTTTTTATCATTGAGATTTGCAGCCTTTTCATACCATGCTCTTGCCTCTTTCATGCTGAAAAACTCACAAGATCCACTTACATAAAATCTGGCTATAAACTTGATTGCTGTAAGATCACCATTATTAGCAAGCTCTACAACGCTTGCTTTTGCATTCACATACTCGTCTTTTAAATTGAGAGCTGTTTGTTGCAAGCCTCTACTGAAAACAGCCTCCAAGTTTTTCTGTGAGTGGCTGAATCGAGGGATATTTTCAATTGTCAGATATTTAATATACCCCTCTGTGGCCGTAATAAGATTCTGCTCAAACCCCAGTAAGCCAAACTGATACGCGATGGCTCGGCGCTCTATGAGAATTGGGTTCAGATCTTCAGCAGCCTGACTCATAGCTAAATTAGGTTTGTAGGGCCAGCTTTCTGAATCGCGTTTAAACTTCTCCTTTAGAGCTTGAGTAGTTTTCTCAAGCTCTTTTTGATGCTTCGCAATATATTCATTTGCTGGTGGATATTTATTAAGTGCCGATTTATTGATCCATTCCAAACCTTCAAGTTTGGATATGTCACCCATCCCAGCATAGATACTTCCTATGATGAACTGCACATCCGGCAGCCCACCTTCAGCAGCTCTCCTATACCAATAAAAAGCTTGGTTAGCATGACAGGTCTGACGGTAATCATTCGGCACAATTGATTTGATACCTTTGTCGTTGCGAACCACCATGTAATCGACATTACTGCATCCTCTGCTATAAATATGGCCTAGATTTGCCTGGGCAAACACATTTCCTTTGTTAGCGGCCTTCTCATACCACTCTGTCGCCTTCGTAATATTTTTTTCATAGCCGCCAAGACCATTAGCATGTGCTACGCCCAACTCAAACTCTGCGCCTGTAAACCCCTGCTTCGCAGCCTGTTCATACCAGTAAATAGCCTTGAAACTATTCTGATCAGTGCCTGCGCCCTTTTCATAAAGTTGGCCCAGGTTATACATGGCATCTGCTATGCCGCCCTCGGCTGCTTTCTGCAGCCATTTAAATGATTCAGCATAGTTAATCTTAGTACCAAGTCCAATCATGTAGAGAATGCCCAGGCTGTTTTGTGCATTGATATTTCCCCGTTGCGCCGATTTCTCAAACCAAGTGATAGATTTCTCAGGCGACTTTGCAGTGGCATATCCATTCAGAATGAAAGTTGCATAATGATATTGAGCCTCGACATGATTCTGATTAGCTGCTTTTTCAAACCAAAAAAATGCTTTGCTAAGATCTTTGGAAACACCCGTACCCTGCATATAGCTCACGGCAATCTTGTTTTGAGCATTAGCATCGCCTTTTTCTGCATATCCAATCAAGGTATTGAAGTTATCGATACCCTCTGCAAAAGCAAACTGAAAAGTGATAAGTAACAGTATTGAGATCAACACTTGAGAACTGCGCATGATTTCTTTCCCTGAATCGTTAATTCAGGAATGTAGAAATCTCATATTAAAAAACGATGAATAGTGGACTAGAAGTGTTCTTAAGTCGGTGTAGTCCAGTGAGTCCCTATGCAACATACCAAGACAGCTACATTTCCCGCCTATACACTCGTGACGCTGTAGTCGGCCTGATTATCTGGTGGAGAAATAAAGCCCACAAAATAAAAAAACACCTCTTAATTTGAGGTGTTTTTCAACAAAAAATCATACCGTTACTATTTATTAAGCGCGGTTAATACTGACTGCAACACGCCCGGAAACTTCTGCTCAATCTCCGCCACCCTGAGTGCATTCATATGCTCAGTGCCTTCGATTAATGTCTCCACAATGCCTGCGGCTCTTAAAATTTTAAAGTGATGCGACATACTGGATTTTGGGCGATTCAGGTCAAACTCACCGCAGGTCATTTTGCGCCCAGCACTGGCTAGTTGCCCCACAATTTCAAGGCGTGTGGGGTCAGACAGCGCGTACATAATGTCCGTCAGCTCTATCTGATCAATATTTGGGTGCTTAATTTGCCGCATGTTTAAAATTTATCACAACGCTTGATATTATTCCATAGTTCGATTATATTCGAACATTAGAAATTAACCAAAATATAGAAGCAGTGTTATGAATAAAGAAAAATCGTCGCAAGGGATTCCCCTCGCGCTATATGCATTGATGGCAGGCGCGTTTGGCATCGGCACCACAGAGTTCGTGATCATGGGTTTGTTGCCGGAAGTCAGCCGCGACTTACAGGTCACCATCCCCATGGCAGGGCTCTTAATCAGTGGCTATGCATTGGGTGTGGCCGTTGGCGCGCCGATTATGTCTATTTTAATGGCCAAGTTTTCGCGCAAAAAGTCTTTGCTGTGGTTGATGGGCATATTTACGCTAGGCAACCTGATCTGCGCCATCGCGCCGGATTACACCACGCTGATGGTGGCGAGAGTGGTCACCTCATTTGCGCACGGTACTTTTTTTGGCATAGGCGCTGTGGTAGCGACCAGCCTAGTGCCTAAAGATAAACGTGCACTGGCGATTGCATTGATGTTTACCGGCCTCACCGTGGCCAATGTCGTTGGCGTGCCTGCGGGCACCTGGTTAGGCCAACTCTTAGGTTGGCGATCAACCTTTTGGGCGGTGACCATGATAGGTCCGTTGGCGTTGACCGCCATCTATTTTCTGGTGCCTAGTGACCATCATGCAGAAAAAGTGGCAGTTAAATCTGAGATCAATGCCTTATTGCAACCGCAGGTGATTGCCGGGTTATTGTTGACCATTATTGCAGACACCGGCTTATTCGCTATCCTCACTTATGTGGCACCGATTTTGACCGATGTGGCCCATTTTTCACCCGCGGCCATCTCGCCTGTATTTTTATTGTTTGGCGTAGGCATGGTGATCGGCAACATCATTGGCGCCAAACTGGCGGACATCAACCTCGATAAAACACTGATAGGTGCGTTGATGTTCATCATTGCCACCTTGGCCTCTTTCTCACTGTTTTCGCATAACCAGATCGCGGTCGTCAGCCTGGTTGGCTTACTCGGCATTGCGGGCTTTGCCATGGTTCCGTCATTACAGATAAAAATCCTCGAAAAAGCCAGCGGTGCACCTACCCTCGCCTCTGCCATGAACATTGGCGCCTTCAATGTGGGCAATGCAGCGGGCGCCTGGGTCGGCGGCCTGGTGATTTCTCACGGCTTAGGCTTGATTTCGATAGGCTGGATTGCCGCCTGCATCGTCTTTGTCGGACTCGTATTGGCGGTGGTCGAGATGCGACTGGTTTCAAACCGCCCTCATTCAACACCTGCGTAAACACACTTTAACTATCAAAGGACCATCATGGCTGACTTATTTTCTAGCTACCAATTAAAAGATGTCACTCTTAGAAACCGTATCGCGATTCCGCCGATGTGCCAATACATGGCCGAAGACGGCGTGGTGAATGACTGGCATTTGGCGCATTACACCACGCTCGCCCGTGGCGGCAGTGGGCTGGTGATTGTCGAGGCGACAGGGGTTGCGCCAGAAGGCCGCATCACGCCGGGTTGCCTGGGCATCTGGAATGACACACAAGCTGAAAAACTACGTGAAATTGCCGCTGCCATTAAAGCGGCTGGGGCGGTGCCTGGCATTCAGATCGCCCATGCCGGGCGTAAAGCCAGCGCCAACAAACCATGGGAGGGCGATAACCATATCGCAGAGAACGACCCACGCGCCTGGCAAACCATTGCGCCATCGGCGATTGCCTTTGGTGGCGACTTGCCACGTGTCCCAAAAGCAATGACGATTGATGATATCAACCGCGTAAAAGCTGATTTTGTGGCGGCGGCCAAACGCGCACTGGATGCCGGTTTTGAATGGCTGGAAATCCACTTTGCGCATGGCTACCTCGGGCAAAGTTTTACCTCTGCGCATTCTAATCACCGCACCGATAGCTACGGTGGTAGTTTCGAGAACCGCTCACGCTTCACCATAGAAACACTGGAAGCCATCCGCGATGTGTGGCCAGAAAACCTGCCACTCACAGCACGATTTGGCGTCATTGAATACGATGGCAAAGATGAAGAAACATTGAGTGAGTCGATTCAACTGGTGAAAGCCTGGAAACAGCGCGGCCTGGATATGCTGAGTGTGAGTGTCGGCTTTACGATCCCCGAGACCAATATCCCCTGGGGGCCAGCGTTTCTGGCACCGATTGCCCAGCGCGTACGTAATGAGGCCGGCATTCCGGTGTCATCCGCCTGGGGATTTGGCGCACCGTCATTGGCAGACAACGCGATCCGCAAACAAGAGTTGGACTTAGCCATGATAGGCCGCGCCCACCTTGAAAACCCACACTGGCCTTATTTCGCGGCCAAGCAATTAGGCCAAGAAAATGCCGCCTGGGTGCTGCCTGCGCCTTATGCACACTGGCTCGCGCGCTACAGAAGCCCAACAGCAGACTAAGCCTGACCGGGGCGTTATGTGGCCGTCGCCCCTTTCCGACTCCTCCAATCGCGCACCCGCTGATGATGTCAGCGGGCATTTGCTGTATTAGCAGCCCAGGTTAATGAAAATCATTACCATAAACTCATAATATCAGCAATTACATTTACAGCAAACATAGTAAATGTTGGTTAAATAGGCAGTGTTTTACTGTATGGGCTATTGCTTTTAATTTTGCAAGTTAGATACTGTAATCATTGTATTTTCGTTAATAGTTATCTAGGTAATTATTTTCACGATAGCCCAAACGGGTACTTGGCGACTAAAAAGCAATACGTAAAATACAGTCATGAAATGCATCTTTAACGCTGTATTTCATGTGACAAAAAAATATCTTTTCGGGAGATGATGATGAGCGCAATCGTTAAATTTGTGAAGGATGAAGATGGCGTTGTCGCCATCGAGTATGTCATTATTGCTGCGGCACTGGTCGGTGTACTGGCTGCCGTTTTTTCTGGGATGGGTACCACTCTGACCACCAAGCTACAGGCCATTGTGAACGGTATCACAACCTAGATACAGCTAACGTTATAAGGTTTATACCTATGACATCCATTAAAGCCTCTTACCCCACCGGTGAGAGGCTTTTTTGTTTATCAAGATGATGACTTACACGGTACTTGGATTATGGCTATTGGCCGGTGTATTGATCTACGCCTGTTACACCGACCTTAAATTTTGCAAAGTGTATAACACATTGATTGTGTTTGGCCTGATTAGCAGTTTGGGCTTGTGGCTACTCAATGCCAACGCCTCAGGTGCATTGCAATGGTTACAAGGCGTGGGCTTAGCGTTCATGTGTTTTATGCCACTTTATTTGCTAAAAGGCATGGCGGCAGGCGATGTCAAGCTTGCCATGGTCGTGGGCGGCATTGTGGGGCCGGCGGCATGGATGCCAGTTGCGGTGTGTATTTATCTAGTTGGCGGGATATTGGCAATGGGCGTGGTGTTACAAAAAAAACGGGGGCTGCAACTTATCAGTAATCTGCATGCAATCCTGTTTTTCAAGCTACACCATATTCATCTCCAGCTAGCTACGCAGGGGGAGACAGATGGCATCACTAGTGTAGGCAGAATGCCGTATGCACTGGCGATTGCGATAGGTACTTTGATGGGGGTGTACACACAGCATATGTAGTCTGGCATTCGTGACCATTTAATTTGCAGCTTTTTTTGAAAAAGAGAACAAAAATGAATATGCGTGCAATGACGATGTTGTTGTTTGCCTTGTTGGCAGCGGTTGGCGCGGTCGTCGCAGCGTCCAAATGGCTGCAAACGCGTTCTATGCAAACTGAAAAAGTAGTGGTGATGATCAGCCCACTCAATATGGGCGAAAAAATCAATGTGGGCATGCTTAAGCGCATCGATTGGCCCAAAACCAGCTTACCCGAAGGGTTTTTTGGCGACATAGAAAAACTCGATGGTCGGGTAGTCAAATACAGCCTGCAACATGGCGAACCTGTGCTCGAATCAAAACTGGCACCGGTTGGCTCCAGAGGCGGCTTGTCTGCCGTGATCGCCGAAGGCAAACGCGCGATTACGGTCAAGGTCAACGAAGTGGTCGGCGTGGCTGGTTTCGCATTGCCTGGCAATTACGTGGATATCATCGTCAATACCAACCAGGCCGAACAAAGCGGCAGCGAAGACAATATTTCAAAGATTGTCCTCAAGCACATCCTCGTGCTGGCGGTGGGCGATGACGTCAATGCCGATGCCGATAAACCCAAAGTGGTGAATGCCGTGACACTGGAAGTCACACCAGAACAGGCAGAAATGATAGACCTGGCCCGCAGCGTGGGCAATCTTTCTCTGGTATTACGCAATCAGTCAGACCCTGGTGACATTGCAACACAGGGCATCACCAAAGAAGCCTTGTTATCCCTGGTGCCCAAAAACGCAGGGCCGATGATGCCTGTGATTAGCAAACCCAGAGCGAAAAAGACCATTGTTGCGGCAGTGACACCAGTAGTGGTGACTAAAAAATGTACCAAGGTATTCACGGGGACAACCGAGTCACTTGAGTGTTTTTAACACAATAGCAAGTAAACAATAACTCTAACAATATTGAAAACCTAAGGTTTTCAGAGGGGGTCGATCATGGATTTCTTCTCGCTGAAGAGTACGCATATCGTCTTTGATCACAAGTCAAAACATGCGTTGAAGTTATCTCTACTGGCCGTGGCGCTCATCGCTGCCACGTCACCATCCTTGTTAATGTCTGCCGAAAAAGCCAAAGCAGCGGTGATTGAAACCAATGATTACATCGGCAATGGCGATGCCAATTGTGACGGTGAGATCGCCCACCCAACCACCATGCACCTGCCCCTGGGCAAATCGACCTTAATGAGCCTGCCAGAGCCATTGGCCACGCGCAGTGTGGGTGACCCCGGCGTATTACAAACCAAGCTGGTGTCATTAAAAACCTTGTATTTGCTTGGGGTGAATATAGGCACCACCAATATGATCATTAAAGGCAAGAGTGGCAAGTGCACCTTTGTCGATGTGGTGGTGAATATGGATGCAGAAGGCTTGCTGCAAACATTGTCAGAACTACTGCCAGAAGAAAAAAACATCAAGGTCACCGCCGCCGCAGATTCGCTGATTGTATGGGGCTCGGTGGAAGACGCGCTGACGGCCAACCGGGTGATTGATATTGCACAGACCTTTGTCAGAAGAAGAACCATGCCGGTATTTGCCAGTGGCGACAACGCACAGATGCAAATGCAGATGCAGATGCAACAACAGCAACAATCACAGCAGCAGCTCAACAATCCGCTATTACAAGAGTTTGTGAACCCGCGCATTGTCAACATGCTCACCGTCTCGGCCCAGCAACAGGTGATGCTGGAGGTGAAAGTCGCCGAGGTTTCCAAAACATTGCTCGACAAACTCGGCGCCAGTATTGCACTCAGCAAAACCTCAGGCAGTTGGACCTACACCCTGCTGGGTAATTTCTTATCCACCACGGGCAGCGCCACCGGTGGTTCGATTGGTGGCCTGATCAAAAATAACACCACCGCCAACATCAAGGCTTTTCCGATTTTGGGTGAAATCCCCATCATTGGCGCGTTGTTCAGAAGCTCAGACTTTCAAAACGATAAAACCGAGCTGGTGTTTGTGGTCACCCCACACCTGGTGAAACCGATTAACCCGGCAGATATTGATTTGCCGACCGGCCGCCACACCGACCCCAGCCGTAAAGAGTTTTTTCTGGGCGGCAAGCTGGAGGGTAAACCCGATGGGGATGCGCCTGCCAACACCCGTGCTGACGAAAAAATACCCGCAAAAAAAACTGATGAACCAAGCGCAGACAATGCGACTGGATACGATCTTAAATAGGATGCCAACATGAAACCGCTCAATCTATATTTGTTTTTAGGGGTGGCAGTCGGTGTATCAGCCTGTCAAAGCACCATGCCACGATATGAACGCGAATTCGGCGAAAGCGTCCGCAATACCTTGCAGGCGCAAATCATCCATCCTGAGGCAGAAAATAATGCGGATCCCGTCAAGGGACTGGATGGCCGCGCTGCGCGTGACTCGATTAACAGTTACCAAAAGTCATTTTCCAAACCGGTGCCACAACCCAGTGTGTTTAATTTTGGCGTGGGCGGTACCAGTTCGAATAACGGCACAGGCAACCAGTAGGCGCGCACCAGGTAAAGTATCCGCATCAGTTTCTATCTATGGAGATTGATATGTTAATGACCAGACATTGCAACAAGCATCCGTCGTCAGGTTCGATTGCGCTCATGGTATTGCTGTTTTTGCCATTGCTGCTGGTAATGGGCGGCCTGGGCGCTGACCTGGGCAAGCTGTATGTCACTAAATCAGAGTTGCAAAATGCAGCAGATGCCTGTGCGCTGGCTGGCGCGGCACAATTTGATGGCTTGAGTAATGAACAAACCAGGGCCTCCGGTGCCGGGCTGACCGTCGCACAAAAGAACAGCGCCTATTTTCAGAAAAATGTAATCGCCACCGGCGAGGTCAGCATTACCTTTCCGAGTGCAGCGAATGGCGTCAATGGTAAATATATACGCTGCAGCATTACGCGTAACGGCATCAGCAACTGGATCACGCCGGTCTTGAACCGCATAGGCGGTAGTGTCAATGCTGCTGAATCGGTCACCGCGGTTGCCACTGCCACGACGCTACCCTCGCAAACCGCCTGTGCTATTCCGATTGGCATTTGCCAGCCGGATGTGGCCGGTAAAAATCCGGGGGACTGGCTCTCGGGCATCGCGTCACCAAACAACGGCAACAAAGACACGACGCTCTCTGGCCATTTTCGCTGGGTAGATTTCACCAGTGGCGGTGGTGGCGCCAATGAGCTGGCAGACCTATTGAGCGGCAAACAATCGACCGACTGCTCGGTGAAAGCCTCGACAAACCAATATATAGGCACCCCTGGCTACAAAGCCTCATTGCGGGATGACTTTAATACCCGCTTTGGTATCAAAAAGAAAAATGAAGCGTCCTCGGGTTATTTTCCCGATGTGAGTGGCAAGGGTTACTACAACCCAGGCCAAACCAATCGCTATGTGGCCGATTTTTTAACCAATGCCGTCCCCAATAACACCGCCTATAGTGATATTTCGGGCATCTCGATCAGTAATGCCTACGGTTATATGCCTAGCACAGACCTCAAAGCCTACGGCACTAACCGGCGGGTAGCCATTGCACCGGTGGTGGATTGCACGACGATGAAGCTCAAGTCATTCGCCTGCGTTTTTTTGCTGCACCCGATGCCGACTACCAGCAGTGTCAACTTTAATATGTATATCGAGTATCTGGGCAACGCCTCCACCTCTGTCACGCCGTGCAGCAAGACTGGCGGGCTGGTAGGTGGTGGCTCAGTACTGGGGCCCAAGGTGGCAGCCTTGGTGGAATGATCATGAACAAGCGCACAACACATTCAGGTATCGCCGCCATCGAGTTGGCGGTGGTGATGCCATTTCTGATCATTGTCATGCTAGTGGGCGTCGATCTGGCAAAAACCATGTTCCAGTACAACGAGCTGGTTAAAAACGTGCGCGATGCCAGCAAATACCTGGCCGGACACACGCGGCCGATGAACTGCGCTTCTACCACAGACCCAGAGGTCCTGGCTTACAAAACCGTCATTACCGAAACCAAAAATCTGGCCGTCTGTGGCGCATTAACTAGTTGCGCCAAGGCATCGGTCACCGGCCTCTCCACCAGCAAGGTACAAGTGCAGTATCTCATGGTTGGCAGCGTAACCATGGTCAAAGTCGGCATCAACAGCATGAGCCTGTCTTACATCACCAAGCTGTTTTCCGGCTCGCTGGCGCTGGGTAATATCTCCAGCACCTTTTATCAACCACAACTGGATACAGTCAGCACGAGCTGTAATCAACTGACATGAACACACGTAAATTACAACACGGCGCCTATGCAATCGAGTTTGTACTGGTCTCGGGGTTTCTGTTTTTGCTGCTGTTTTCTATTGTCGAGCTAGGCAAAGTGCTGCACTACTACGATGCCGCCTCACAGGCCACGCGCGCGGCAGCCCGTTTGGGCACGGTCTGCACACAAAACAGCAATGCCATCAAAACACAGGTGACCAGCCGCTTGCCTTTTGTCACCAGCAGCAATGTGGTCGTCACATATTTACCAGGTGGCTGCACGGTGGCGGACTGCAAGACCATCACGGTGGCCCTGAGCCAGGCCGTTTATACCTCGGCAGTGTTTGGTTTTAATGTGACCATGCCCAGTTTCACAACCACGCTCCCCAGAGAAAGCCTGGATAGTCAATATAACGCTAAGTGCAATTAGGTGTTGATATGAAAATACTAATAATAAGTGAAAACAAACAAGTCGTAGAAAGCCTCTCTGGCTTCCAGACCCTACACCAGCGTGGCTTTCAATGCAGCGCCTACCAAGCCAAGCTGGTCAATGCTAACCAAAAGATTGCCGCCGAGCAGCCAGATGTGCTGATGATTGATGTCAGCCAGTCAGACCTGGCAGAGTTTGACCTGATTGAGCGCTACAAAACGCACTACAGCCAGATGACGTTTATGTTGCTGTCTGAAGAAGTCAGCTCTGACATGTTGCTTAAAGGCATTCGTGCCGGATTTTCTGAGGTGCTGGCCCTGCCATTGCTAGAGCAAAGCCTGATTGCGGCCCTTGAGCGTTATATGGCGAGATCGCGCGCAACACGCGGGGTGGCGACCAAGGTCATCAGCGTGATCTCGTGTAAAGGCGGCGCCGGAGCGACTTTTGTGGCGACCAACCTAGCCTATGTCATGGCCGAATACACCCACAAGCGGGTGTTGCTAATTGATGCCAACCCCTACTTTGGCGATGCTTCGATGTATCTGTCAGATGAAAAAGCCGCGGCATCGTTGGCCGAGCTATGCCAGCAAATTCACCGGCTTGACTATGCCTTTCTCGACTCTTCCTTGATTGAGGTCTCGCCACGCTTAAAAGTGCTGGCGGCATCAGACAACCCTGCGCATGCCTCAGACGTCAAACCCGAGCATCTGGAAAAAATCATCGAGGTTGCAGCGAACTACTACGACCTCATCGTACTTGATCTCGGCCGCCATATTGATGCATTAACGGTCAAGGCGATGGACCTGAGCCATCAGATACTGCCCGTGGTGCAACTGGTGCTGCCCTCTATTCGTGACGCCAATTATTTATACCGGATTTTTAGCTCGCTCGGCTACGCCAAAGAAAAAATCCATTTTCTGGTCAATCGCTACGACAAAAGTGACAAGTTAAAAATCTCAGATTTTGAACAGGCATTAGGCCTGAAAGTCAGCGACACCCTGCCGAATGAATATGCCCTGGTGAATCACTCGATTAATCAGGGCGAGGCCGTTTACAAACTAAATCCCAAGTCGGACATGGCAAAAAAACTTAAACAACTGGCTGAACAATTCACCGGTGAAAAAGTCGCCTCTGCCGGTTTTTTTTCTAACCTATTTAAATAGCCGGAGGCTGCATCATGTCCCTTCGTGAAAAATTGCAATCTACCAATAGCAGCTTTAACGCCCACCATAGCGCCGAAAGTGGCCAGGACGCGGTAAGCTACGCCTCGCTCAAACGGCAGATACATAGCCAGATTCTGGATCGCATCAACCTGGAAAAACTGGCGACATTATCCGATGAGCAGATCAAAAAACAGATCAATGAACTAGTCAGCGTGATCGTTGATGAGCAAAGCATCGCGTTGAATACTGTCGAAAGAGGCTCACTGGCGCGAGACATTCAATATGAAATGTTTGGCCTGGGGCCATTGGAACCGCTGCTCAGTGACCCGGCAATCTCGGACATCCTGGTCAATGGCTACAACCAGGTTTATATAGAACGCAAAGGCATACTGGAGTTAACGCAGGTGCAATTTCAGGATAACCAGCACCTCCTTAACATCATTGAGCGCATTGTCAGCCAGGTGGGCAGGCGGGTGGATGAGTCCAGCCCGATGGTCGATGCGCGCCTGGCAGATGGTTCACGTGTGAATGCGATCATCCCGCCACTGGCGCTGGATGGGCCCGTCATGTCAATTCGCCGCTTTGCGGTCAGCCCGCTACTCACCGACGACCTGGTACGGCTCAAAACCATGACGCCACAAATGGCGAACTTAATCAGCGCATTTTCAAAATCCAAAATGAATGCGGTGATCTCTGGCGGTACCGGCAGCGGCAAAACCACTATGCTCAACCTGGTGTCGGGTTTCATCCCCAAAGAAGAACGTATCGTCACCATTGAAGACGCGGCGGAATTAAGAATGCAGCAACCCCATGTGGTGAGGCTGGAAACGCGCCCGCCCAATATTGAGAGCAAGGGTGAAGTGACGCAAACGGCCCTGGTACGTAATGCCTTACGCATGCGGCCTGACCGCATCATCCTCGGCGAAGTGCGTGGCTCTGAGGCACTGGATATGTTGCAGGCAATGAACACTGGGCATGAAGGCTCATTTGCCACCATTCATGCCAACAGTGCGCGCGATGCGCTGGCCAGAATGGAGAATATGGTCGGAATGGCCGGTGCCAACCTCACCTTGCTGGCAACGCGGCAGCAAATTGCGGCAGCGATCAATGTAATTATTCAGGTATCGCGCCTGGTAGATGGCACACGCAAAATTGTCAGCATTCAGGAGATCACCGGCATGGAGGGCGAAACCATTACCATGCAGGAGATTTACGGCTTTAAACAAACCGGTGTCGATGTGCAGGGCAAAGTCAGCGGCTACTTTTATGCCACCGGCGTGGTGCCTACTTTTATGCAAAGGCTCAAAGCCTATGGCGCAGGATTATCAGAATCAGACTTTGATCCCACGGTCAGATACGAGGTGTCATCATGATGAAGATCAATACCCAACTAATGCTGTTTGCGGTGCTTGGTTTTTTTGCCTGCTTTCTGTTTTTTGAGGCTGTGCTGTTAGTCTGGAAAGAAAAACATAGTGCAGAAGCCAAAAAACTGGCTAGCCGCCTCAAGGGCGTTGCCAGTGACAATATTTACCGCAACGAAATCAGCATTTTACGCAGCCGCATCCAGGACAGCCAAAGCCAGCTGATTAAAGTGCTGGGCTGGTTTTTTGATATCAGGGAGCTGGATATTTTATTGATGCAGTCTGGCAAGCTGTGGTCAGTCGAGCAATTTACGCGCTATCTATTCCTGTTTTTTGTGTGCGGCTTTTTAACAGGCCTGATCTTCGGGTTTGACTGGATATGGTGCCTGTTGTGTGGTGCCGTCGCCAGTGTATTGCCTTTGATGCATATCTACCTAGAAAGAAGTAAACGGCTGGAAAAAGTAGAGCAACAACTGCCCGATGCCATCGATTCAATGGCACGCTCGTTAAAAGCCGGCCACTCTTTTCAAAGTGCATTCAAGATTGTCAGTGACGAGTTTGCCGAACCCCTGGCCGGGGAGTTTCGCATTTCACTCGAAGAAACAAACCTTGGCGTTCCGCTTGGCGAAGCCATGTTAAACCTGAGTCGGCGGGTGCCGATTACCGACTTGAAGTTTTTTGTGATTGCGATTCTGATTCAACGCGAATCAGGCGGCAATCTGGCCCATGTATTGACCTCCATGAGCAAGATTATCCGGGACCGTTTCCAGTTAATGCGTGACATCAACACCCTGAGCGCTGAAGGCCGCACCTCGGCCTGGGTCATGTGGTTGATGCCGGTGATGATAGTACCGCTAATGAGTGCAATCACGCCTTATTACGCCAAGCTGTTATTTGGCACAGAAGTCGGGCTGACATTATTAAAAATTGGGGTTGTATTGATGATATTTGCCGGTTTATGCATGCGCAAAATCATTCAAATCAAGGTGTGATTGGCGGTCTATTATGAACGAAATCATTATTTACACATGCATCTTCATTGCAGTATTTGCGCTGGCAATGTTTATATTCTCACTGTTCTCACAGGACAAATACGCACGCAGGTTAAAGTCACTGCAAAGTGCACAAACCATGCACCAGCTCAAATCAGAGGCAGACGATGAGTTCACCTTTAAAGTGGTCAGGCTGGTAGAACCCTTTGCAAAATTAACCTTGCCCAAAGATGGCTGGGAAACATCGCCGCTTAAAGTGCAGTTTTTACAAGCTGGTTGGCGCGGCGAGTATGCACCCAGTTTGTTTTTTGGCATCAAAACCATACTGACCTTTGCGATCCCGCTATTGTTTTATCTGCTGCTAAAAGAGCAGTTTTCACGCGACAACTCACTCAGCCTGGCGGTCATCCTGATTTCCGGCGCCGCCATGGGCCTGGTGCTGCCCAAAATATATCTGGATTTTGTCATCAGCCAGCGCAAAGAAGAGATTTTAGCGGCTTTTCCTGATGCGCTCGACTTACTGGTGATTTGCATGGATGCGGGTTTAAGTTTCGATCAGGCCTTAACGCGCGTTTCACATGAAATCAAAATCAAATCGCGTATTTTGCATGATGAACTGGCGCTGATTTTAATTGAAGTACGCTCGGGGAAAAGTCGCGAGCGCGCACTCAGGCATTTTGTCCTGCGTATTGGCATCGAGGATATCAATAACTTTGCCTCCATGATTATCCAGGCCGAGCGCTATGGCACCAGTGTCAGTGAGTCACTCAAAGTAAGTTCGGAAGAATTGCGCCTAAAAAGAAAACAACGCGCAGAAGAAAAAGCAGCCAAAATCCCGGTCAAGCTACTGTTTCCGGTTGCCTTCTTCATGCTGCCTACCCTGCTGTTTATTTTAGCAGGCCCGGCCATCATGGAGATATTCAGCGCGATCCACCTCGGTCCTTAGTGTGTCAGGAGGCATGTGCGATGAGATACTTAAAATATATAGTGGTTGCCTCGGCCCTGCTGGCACTGGGTTGCACGCATCAATCCCGTGATCAACGGCATGCCAGCTTCCAAGTCAAACCCACCACAAACAGTGAGTTAATGTCTGCCAGCTCGGCCCATGATTACGACCAGATAGGCCAGCACTATGAACAACTCAACCGTACCGAGATGGCGGTGGTCGCCTATCAAAAAGCGCTACACCTCGAGCCGCAACACATCCCCAGCCTGCAACACCTGACTGCCCTGCTCATGCGTCACAACCGCACCGATGAAGCTATTTTAGCCCTGCAACAATTGGCCAGCGTTGAACCCAGCGCCAAACACTATAACAACCTTGGCTTTGCCTATATGCAGAAACACGATTATGCAAACGCAGACAAAGCCCTCCACGACGCGATCGCCCTGGACGACCAATACCTCAAAGCCAAAAACAACCTGGCTTTATTAGAAATGTCCGTCGCCGCCAGTAAAAGTGAGCCGCTGGTCATGGCACAGGCATCCGTAGCCACACAAACGCCAGCAGCCACCCTGCAGCAAAAAGACAAATATTTATATGGACTGGAATATCAAACCAGCCCGCCGGCGACACCCGCCGATCAAGTAGTCGTCGAGGCGCAACCGGCTAAAAAGCCGGGCACTGGTGCCTTGCGTGCGATACTAAAATTTATCTCGCTGGCGCTATTACTCTAATCGGTTGCAGCCATGCCTGTGAATGTAGCGAGTTTTGCAGCAGGTTGATGCGTGATATAAACAGATAGCACTCACAACCGGAAACCCTGCAAACAAAAAGCCTGCCATCAAAAGTGGCAGGCCTTTTTGTTGACTCGGGTGTAGATTGAGTCAGGCAATAGTCTTAAAGCTAATCACCCGACACCGACGGAATCTTATGAATACTTAAATCCGCACCGTCGAACTCTGATTCGGCATCCAGGCGAATACCAACGAGTTTTTTAATCAAGCCATACACGATCGCACCGCCTGTGAGGGCAATAGTGACGCCAGTTAAAGTGCCGATTAATTGGCTGATAAAACTCACGCCACCCATGCCGCCTAATGCTGAGCAGCCAAAAATACCAGCAGCGAGACCACCCCAGGCGCCACATAGGCCGTGTAGCGGCCAAACGCCCAACACGTCATCAATCTTCAGGCGGTTTTGGGTCACCGTAAACGCCCACACAAACAGTGTGCCAGCGACTGCACCGGTGACTAACGCACCTAGCGGGTGCATGACATCAGAGCCAGCACACACCGCCACCAGGCCAGCCAAGGGGCCGTTGTGGACAAAGCCGGGGTCATTTTTACCGAACACCAGCGCCGCCAGTGTGCCGCCGACCAAGGCCATCAGAGAGTTGACGGCGACCAGGCCGGAGATATTTTGAATCGATTGTGCCGACATGACGTTAAAGCCGAACCAGCCCACCGTGAGTATCCATGCGCCTAAAGCCAGAAAAGGGATATTGGATGGCGGGTAGGCGTGCAAGCGACCATCTTTTGTATAACGGCCATTGCGTGCGCCGAGCAGCATAACGGCTACCAGGGCAATCCAGCCGCCCATGGCGTGCACGACTACCGAGCCGGCAAAGTCGTGAAAGCCAGCGCCAAAGCTGGTTTTTAACCAGTCTTGAAAGCCAAAATGGTTGTTCCAGGCAATGCCTTCAAAAAAAGGATACACAAAGCCGACAATGAAAAAAGTCGCCGCCATTTGCGGGTTGAATTTGGCGCGTTCAGCAATGCCGCCAGAAACGATGGCTGGAATCGCAGCGGCAAAGGTGAGTAGAAAAAAGAACTTCACCAGGTCGTAGCCACTTTTAGCCGCTAATACATCGGCGCCACTGAAAAAGTTGATGCCATAAGCAATGCTGTAACCAATGAAAAAATAGGCGATGGTAGACACGCAAAAATCCACCATGATTTTAACCAGGGCATTGACCTGGTTTTTTTGCCGCACGGTGCCGACTTCTAAAAAGGCAAACCCGGCATGCATGGCCAGCACCATAATGGCCCCTAGCAATACAAACAAGACGTCATTCGCTGACACTAATGCTTCCATTTCGCTCTCCGACTAATAGTAGTATTAAGTTGGCGTTTTGCCTGATGGCACGCCTTATATTGAATACGCACTATTTAAATGCGCACAAATTTAATGCGCATGGCTAAAGCAAATATCAGACCATTTTTATATGATTGATTTTAAAGGGAGTTGTTTTAGAGTCAGACACAAAATGCACCAAAATTGAACCATATAAAGTGCATTGCACATTTTTAGTGCATTTTTACATGATTTCTGGTGGTTGCAACTGTTTGAGCATTTCAACCGCATCAGGATGCGCCGCCCAAAAGTAGTAGAACTCGCGCACGGCGTTTAAAAACAGGTGGCGTGTATTTTTGAGGTTAAATAATGGCAAGGTGGCATCGGCAGTGATGCGGAAAGCATTTTTCTCTGTCATCGGCGCTTCACGCAAACGCAGTAGCATCAACTTGGCCATGCGTGTGCGCAGCTCAATATCCATCTCCTGCTTGTGCTCCATCGACTTAAGCGCTTTGACATAACCGTTGAGTGCCCATAACTCCGAGGTTTCAAACTTCTCAGACTGCAAAGCCGGCCAGACAGACTGCAAATCAATCACGGCCGGTTGCCAACTGATGGGGTGCAACTCAAAACCAACCGTGTCCGCATATTGCATGACGGCTTTGACATCGCCACGCCAAAACGGATAAAACTCGCGGATAATGGTGAGCAACTCAGGCCAGCGTTGTGCCGGTTTATCGGCCAGGCAATCGTCAACCGCCTGTCGGTAGGCGGTGCTGGTACACTCCAGGTCTGCCAGTAAGGGGCTTAACTCCGCCAGCAAGACATCGCGCTGCGCCATAATGGCATCATCCGCGCCCTTGCCATGCAATAAATTATAATAAGCTTGAATAGCGTCTGCTTCGCGACTTGAACTCATGACAGGCTGCACTGATATAGAGAAATATGAACTTGAAACATCATACACTGAAACTTAGGATCGCTTTATGGGAGAACAACAATGGCTGAATGGGCTTTATTAGCCATTTTAATTGCTGGCGCATGGTTTTGGATGGACTCGGTGGCCAAACGCGAAGCGGCGTTAAAGATTGGCCGCCAATTGGCAGAGCGCTGCCATTTGCAGTTTTTAGACGAAACCGTCGCCTGCTCACGCGTGGGCTTTGCCCGCGATGGCAATGGCCGCATGCAATTGCAGCGCACGTATACCTTTGACGTCTCCAGCCAGGGCGTGGAACGTATGGCCTGCCATTTGCAACTGCGCGGCGCGCAACTGGTGGCGTGGCATATTCCACCCTACGCAGCGCAATAATACTTATTCAACCCATGGTCATCGGCCGCTTCGCTCCCTCTCCCACCGGGCCCTTGCATTTTGGCTCACTGGTCGCCGCGGTTGCCAGTTATTGCGATGCCAAAAGCCGTGGCGGGCAATGGTTGTTGCGCATTGAAGACGTAGACCAAACACGGCATGTGGCAGGCGCTAGCGATGACATCATTCACACCCTGCAACGCTACGGCTTTGTGTGGGATGGCGACCTTGTTTACCAAAGCCAGCGCAGCGCGCACTACCAAACCGCCCTGGCGCAACTGCAACAACGTGGCCTGGCCTACCCCTGTACCTGCTCACGCAAGGAAATTGCTGACTCCAGCACACGGCTCGGCATAGAAGGCGCCATTTATCCTGGCACCTGTTTGCAACATGCCACCAGACCCAGCGCCGCGGCTGCCTGGCGCATTAAAACAGACGCGCAAACCATCCGCTTTGCAGATCAGATGCAAGGCCAACAGCAACACCAGATGGCCAGCGACATTGGCGACTTTGTGGTGAAACGCGCAGACGGATTATTCAGCTACCAACTGGCGGTGGTGGTGGATGACGCCTTGCAAGGCGTGACGCATGTGGTGCGTGGGGCAGATTTACTCAACTCGACCACACGGCAAATCTACCTGCAACAATTACTGGGTTACCCAACGCCGGTCTACGCGCATATTCCGCTGGTACTTAATGCCGACGGCCAAAAACTGAGCAAACAGACCTTAGCCACTGCATTACCAGACGATAATGTTGTCGCAACGCTGGTCGCAGCCCTCACTTTTCTGCAACAACCATTACCGGATAATGCCCTGTCATTACCACTGGCAAACGTGTGGCAATGGGCCATCGCACACTGGCAACTGCCGAAAGTTACCAGCGATTAACAATTAGGGCGTCATCCAAATGGTAAAATAGCGGTATGAACCAAGATCGCAACCAAGACCAATTACACCCGTTTATTTTTGAGCAGTCTGCCGTGCGCGGTAACTGTGTGCAGCTAGACCAAAGCCTACTGACTGCGCTTGAGCACCAGACATTGCCGCCTGCGTTAAAAAAAGCCATCGGCGAGTTTACCGCCGCCAGCGTGCTGCTCACGGCCACCCTCAAAATGCAAGGCAAGCTGATTTTGCAATTGCAAAGCCAAGGCGCGCTGCAACTGCTGGTGGTGGAATGTACCTCAGGGCTGAATATCCGCGCCACGGCCAAAGTCGGCAGTGAACTGCATGGTGACCAGCTCACCGCCTGGCTCAAACAGGGGCAATTAGTGATTACCCTGATGCCAGAAGAAGGCGAGCCGTATCAAGGCATCGTGCCGCTAGAAGGCGACAGCATCGCCAGCATGCTCGAAAACTACATGCTGCGCTCGCAACAAATTGATACGCGTTTGTGGTTAGCCTCAGACGGTGACCGCGCCTCAGGCCTGCTGCTGCAAAAACTACCGCAACAACAAGAAAGCGACCTTGACTGCTGGAACCGCGTGCAACATCTGGCAGGCACCGTGACGCAACAGGAGTTATTAACGCTGGACACAGTTACCCTGTTGCAACGCCTGTTTGTAGAAGAAGATGTGCGCTTGTTCAGCGGTCGTGACGTGCAAGCATTTTGCAGTTGTTCACAAACCAGCGTCACCAATATGCTGCAAATGCTGGGCATGGCCGAAGTGCGCAGCATCATTGAAGAACAAGGCAGTGTGCAGATTCAATGCGACTTCTGTAACAAACACTATGTGGTCGACGAGCAAGAAGCGCTGGCGCTATTTGACGAAGATGATGACCACGAGGTCACGCACTAAAAGCAGTTAATCCGCCAGCAAGCGTTGGCGCTGACATTCAAACAGCGCCACCGCCGTCGCTGCCGCGGCATTCAGTGACTCCAGCGCCAAGGTGCCTTGATGCGCCATCGGGATGGTAATACAAGTGCTCACAGCCGCTTGCAACGCGGCTGAAATGCCCGCACCTTCGTTACCCACCGCAAACAACACCGGCTCACGTAAGGCTTGGTGATACAAGCTGTCACCCTGCATAGTCAATGCCAGGGTGTTACCGGCAAACGCATTAACGACTTCTACCGCATCCACGCCTTCCACTACCGGTAACACAAACTGCGCACCCTGCCCGCCGCGCAAAGCCTTGGGTGACCAGGCATCGGTGCAGCCCTTGCTCAGATAAGCCACCTGCACACCGGCCGCAGCCGCCGTGCGTAACATACTGCCTAAATTACCCGGGTCTTGGATATCCTCAATCAACAAGGCAAAGTCCACGCGCTCAGGTAAGGCTGGCTCAGGAATATCCACCAGCGCCATCACGCCACTGCTAGACGCTACCGGCGCCAGCTCGGCAAACATCAGCGTCGGCAGTAACATGGTGTCCACATCAGACAACTGCTGAATCAACCCAGTCGCCTCAACCGTGCTATGTCCTTCCGGGATAATCAGCAAACGCGGCTCACCATAGGTTTGGCAATATGCCTCAATTAAATGCACGCCCTCAAGCAGCGTTGAAGCTGTTTTTTTACGCTCACGCGACTGATCGAGCAGTTTGCGTAGCTGTTTAAAAACGGGATTATCGCGGGAAGTGATGTGTTTGAAGGCCATGGCGGGATTATACGTGAATTGGTTTGATGGCTGATTTGGGGATTATGAAGAAACATTATTTTCCTCAATTTTTGCTTCTGTGGGCTCATGTGACTTACTTTTTCGCCTCTCGGCGAGTCACTTTCTGGTGCTTGTCCTTAAGACAAGTAACCAAAGAGGACGACACCCAGCCATCACGGCCTAAAGGCTCTCTTGCGTTGCTCAACAAAGTGGGCGTCCATCGAAACTCGCCCTGACAAGCCACACAAAACGTGGCTTGCTGCGGAGCTCAAACAGACGATGGCCGACATCCCCCACTTCGTTTCCGCTACTCAGCGTGATGGGATGGGATTATTCTCGTCAAACTCACATTGGCTAGGCTTGGTCGGTTCAAAAATCAGATTACTTTATTAAAATTGTCGACGGTTGCAGTCGCATGGTGTTCGGGGTCCCCATCTGCCGCGCCGAGCAACGCAGGATTGACGGGGGATTTCGGCCATCGGCTGTTCGAGTTCCGCGGTGGCTTGCGCAGTGTGCAAGCCGCTAGGGCGAGTTTCGATGACCGCCCGGCAAGCCGAGTAGCGCAGGAAACAAGCGGAAGCTGGGGTGCATTTCTTTTGGTTACTTATTCTTTGGGCAAGCAAAGAAAAGTAACTCGCTGAAAAAGCGAAAAGAAACATCACAATCAACCACAAACACACGAGCATCAATACCCACTCTACAACGACCAATCAAAGAATAACCTTTTACCGCAATCTCTCCACGCCGAGACTCCGGCCAATGCCAGAATGACGAAAACAGCTTATAAAAATAAATGAAAGAATGATTTTCTCGCCCCTCACCAAACCAGTGACGCTAAAGCCCCGATCCAATTCACGTATAATCTCATCATGGCAAAAACATTAGATTTAGAACGTATCCTGCATCGTCAGGGCTTTGGCACACGCAAGATGTGCCGCATTTTAATCATCAACGAAGAAGTCACCGTCAACGGTGAAGTCTGCGATGACCCGGATGCTAAGTTTGCACTCGATGACACGTTGCATTTCACCGTCAATGGTGAAGCCTGGCAATACCGCGAACATAGCTATCTGCTGATGCACAAACCTGCGCATTATGAATGCACACACAAAACCCAGTTTCACCCGACTATTTATACCCTGTTGCCTGAGCCGCTGGTTGAGCGTGGTATTCAATGTATAGGCCGTTTAGACGAAGACACAACTGGTTTAATTCTGCTGTCGGATGATGGGCAATTTATCCATAAAGTCAGCTCACCCAAGCACCATGTCCCTAAGGTGTATGAAGTGACATGCAAACACGCGTTGAGCGATGCTGACCTTGAGCACTTGTTGTCTGGCGTGAAACTGATCGATGAGGAAGAAACCATTGCGGCGCTAGCGGTGACAAGTGTGTCGGCAACCGTGATACACATGACGCTGGCAGAGGGGAAATACCATCAGGTCAAGCGTATGATTGCTGCGATTGGCAACCGGGTTGATGCGCTTAAGCGCATCAAAATCGGGCAACTGACGCTGCCAGAAACCATGGCAGCAGGCGAGTGGCGCTGGCTGTCTGCTGAGGACTTAATCGCTGTGCAATCTTGAGACACGCTTGCGCACTGACTTAAACAACATCACTTAAAAGGAACTGCCATGACTTGGCTGATATTGGTAATTGCAGGTTTGTTTGAAACGGCCTGGGCGATTGGCCTTAAATATACCGAAGGCTTCACGCGCTTTTGGCCGTCGTTCTGGACTATTCTGGCCATGGTGATCAGCGTCTGGTTACTGGGCCTGTGTGTCAAGTCGCTGCCCGTCGGCACCGCTTATGCAGTCTGGGTAGGCATAGGCGCAGTTGGCACGGTGATTGGCGGCATTTGGCTGTTTAACGAGCCAGTATCGGCGCTGCGTATCGTGAGCCTGGGCTTGATTATGGCGGGCATTATTGGCCTGAAACTAGCCACCGCGCACACTTAGGCGAGACATCGTTATTGCGAAAACTAAGCGGACAATACAGGTGTATTGTTTTGTATCCGCCCTCAAAAACGCGGTATGATCATTAACACATCCCCCACACAGGATTGAGTGTTTTGCAAATACCGGCAACCCCTGCAAATGAAGTCGAGCGCTTGCATGTACTCCGTGCGCTGGCCATTCTGGATACCAAAGCAGAAGAGCGCTTTGACCGCTTAACCAGAATTGCGACGCGCATGTTTAACGTGCCGATTGCGCTGGTCAGCCTGGTGGATACTAATCGCCAGTGGTTCAAATCCTGCATAGGCTTGCCCGTGCTAGAAACCTCCAGAGATATTTCTTTTTGTGGCCATGCCATTTTAGGCAATGACACCTTCGTCATTAATGATGCATCCACAGACCATCGATTTCTCGATAACCCGCTCGTCACCAGCGCGCCACACATTCGTTTTTACGCTGGCAGACCCATACGCACTACCCATGGCTTTAAGATTGGCACGCTGTGCCTGATTGACTCACATCCACGCGAATTCACTGCCAGGGACGTAGAAGATCTGGATGACCTGGCAACCATGGTTGAAAGTGAACTGGCGGCGATTGAGTTGGCCACCATGGATGAACTCACCGACCTCAGCAACCGGCGCGGCTTTATCATGCTGGCAGAAAAATATCTCAGTTATTTTGGCCGCCACAAGATCTATGCCTCACTGGTGTTTTTAGACCTGAATGACTTTAAGGTGATTAACGATACCTATGGTCACGACGAAGGCGACCGTAGTTTGCAGGCCTTTGGCAAGGCATTGAAACAAATGGGGCGTAGCTCTGATATTTTTGCCCGACTGGGCGGCGATGAATTTGTTATTCTGCTGGCGTCTACTCGCCAGCAAGAGGCGCATATTTTCACACAACGCCTGCGCAATCATCTGGATATGATCAGGCAACAACAGCGCAAGCCTTATCAAATTGCGTTTGCGCAAGGCATCGTCGAGTTTGACCCCAAACAGCCTAAATCAGTGGAGCAATTGCTGGTTGAGGGAGACTCGCTGATGTATCAACTAAAAAAATCCACTGCGGCGTTTACCAGCAAGTAGCCTGCGACCCTTAACCTCAGGCGCAGGCGAGCCTGTGTTGATCTAACCACCCAGCAGTTTTTGAGCTTTCGCTGTGGCGTGATTGGCGGGATGTTTTTTAGCACTCGCCATAGAATGTCTTTTACCAGTGCCTGATTGCTGCGCCACACACGCACCACCCGCGCCACCGAGGCCGGCACCAATCACGGCTAACAAACGGCCACCGCCCAAACCACGCCCCAGAATCGCACCACCTGCACCGCCCACTGCACCACCGAGCATGGTCGCAGGGTGCGTCTTGCCGCCATTGGCAACCACGCTACCGACGGCACCACCCACCGCGCCGCCTAATACTTCTCCGGCGGGGCCCAGCATCACTGCACCAATGGCAGAACCAGCCAGGCCGCCGACACCACTGGCAGCGACGGTTTGATTATTGCAAGTTTGTGCCTGCACGACCTGCGTCATACTAATAAGCAGGCTGACAGCTAATATCCAGTCTTTCATGCATTAACTCCTGCATCAACACGCAATGATGGTGTTTTAATCATGACCATGGTGACCACGGCCGTGATGATGGCCATGTCTTTTGCCTTTTTTACCGCGGTAACTTCTCTGGTATGGATCAGGTTCGTCAATCACCTTACCCACCACCGCACCGCCTGCGCCGCCAACCCCAGCGCCCACTACCGCACCAGTTGTTGTGCCGCTGACCTTGCGGCCAACCATGGCACCCGTGGCACCACCAGCAGCACCGCCAAGAATAGCGCCGGTGCGCCCTGCGCGACCGGTGGTCGCTGCGCCACCCAGGCCACCGCCAACCGCACCACCAATGACTTCACCCGTGCTGCCACCGAGCACGCTACCCACTGCGGTACCCGCGGCTGCACCTACGCCGCCGCCAAGACCGGTTTCCAGGTTATCTGCCATCACTTGCGTTGACAGCAATGCCAACACGCCCCATACCTTGCATAGTGTTAAAAACTTCATTATCTTCCCTTGTTTTAATTGACCGTTTATGTGGATAAACGGCCTGCTTGAATGTTGCCTTGATTGAATCTATGTTATTTTAAACTGTCTTGTCAGACATTCTCAGTGTGAATATACCAACTTTTTACGATTAATATTATGCCAGTGATCCGCTTATCTACCCTGCTCTCGCCCTTGCTTGCACTTGTCATGGCCAGCTGCTCAGCGCCTTTGCCACCACAAGCAGAGCAAGCTATTGTGCAGAGTTTTGATCCTAACCAGTATGTGGGCACCTGGTATGAAATTGCCAGGTTGGACAACCGGTTTGAAAAAGGGCTGGAACAAGTCACTGCCACCTACAGCCTGCAACCAGATGGCACACTTAAAGTCGTTAACCGTGGATTTAATCCTGATAAAAACGACTGGAGCGAAGCCATCGGCAAAGCTAAATTTGCCGACCCGGCCAATGCAGAGGGTCGCCGTACTGGCCGCCTCAAAGTGTCGTTTTTTGGCCCCTTTTATGGCGATTACAACATTCTCGAATTAGACCAGCCTTATTACAACTATGCCCTGGTCAGCAGCGGTCGCGACTACTTATGGATATTGTCACGCACGCCGCAACTCACTTACCCGATCAAACAGCATCTGATGGCCAAAGCCAAAGCATTAGGCTACGCGACCGACCAATTATTATTCATCCGCCAGTCCAACCAGGTTGAGTACGAATCCGGTCGACATGTGGTGCCCCAGCATCACTAACTCTTGCCTGGTTAAACCGCCAGAAATCAACGTGCGGGAGGGCTGAGCCTCCCGCGCTGTTCATTGTGCGTCTATCTGTTCATTTTCTGGCTGTACGCCTTCAGCACCAGCTGCCGGGGCGTCCATCACCGGATCTAACCCAGCCGGGACTGGCGCCGGCACCACTTCACCGGTACTGTAGCGCAACGCCCCTAACACGGCATAAACGCCATCGGCCTGTTTAGCTAACTGGGTCACGGTTTCTACGTCTTGCTTAGAGCCCACTTCACCACTCAGTTGCACCACGCCCTGGGCATCAGCATCCACCTGGATATTGGCAGCATCGACACCATGCGTCTGCAGGATATTTTTCACATTATCAACCACAGTGTCGCTGGGTAAAAAGCGATACATGGGATCAGTCTTTGCCACCAACTCAGCAGCCGATACGGCAGCGCTGCCGCCAATCAATAATGCGACCATACTACTCATTGCCAGATAACGATTCATCTTATTCATGATGTTTCCTTTCTGTTGCATAGGGTGGCGAGTTGTTCAAGTTGTACAGAGGATGAATCAGTCAACACATGAAGAACAACCCGCCGCTAGAAAAAAGCAAGCTACGCACTTGGGAGAGAATTTGTAGCTTGCGAGGGGGTGTTTATTAACCTTTAACCACAATGGCGTTTTTCACAGACTTCACGCCTTCCACACCAGCCACCAATTGCTCGGCTTTGGATTTAAGCGCGGCCTCACTGACAAAGCCACTAATCAGCACTTCACCTTTGTGTGTTTCGACGCTGATTTTGAGCGACTTCAAGGACTCTTCTTCCAGCAAGCGCGCTTTCACTTTAGTGGTAATCCAGCTATCAGACATGGCGCCTTTAATCGCTTTTTGACCAGTCTGTGTTTTGAGCTCTGCATATTCGTCATAGCTCAAACTACCATCCTTGTCGTGGTCATACGCTTTAAAGTCTTGCTGCTTGACACCTTTGTCCTGTTGCAACTCGGACCAGGTCAATGAATTATTGGCATTCTTGTCCAGGGTATTAAACTCTTCCAGATAGGGTTTTTCACCGTTCTGGACTTCCTGTAAATCGAATGCAAAAGCATTTAATGTGATGGTTGTCGCCAACAGGCCGCCAAAGATTGTTGCTTGTGTGTATTTTGACATTAACATGAGCGTCTCCTTATTCACGCGTTACACAAAACAGTTCTGCTGTCTTGTGTTGCCATATTAATCAGGCAAGCGTGTCAGGTCAGTCGTCCAACGACTGAATGTCATGTCAGAAAAGGCCTACACTCAGGCCAGGGCTGCCCTTAGGCAGCAGAAGGATCACTCTTGAGATAAGGCAACAGCACACGTGTGCTGGCACCTTGTTGGGGCGCGCTGGAGATTTCATAATGCCCGCCTATGGACTCGACCCGGTTACACATGCCGCTAATGCCATGGGTGCTGTTGGTCAGTTTTTCAGGGTCAAAACCGATACCGTTATCGACGATCTCTAACTTGATATGCTGTTCGTCATGCATGAGATGCACAGACACCTCAGTGGCTTTGGCATACTTGCTGCAGTTATTCAAGCTCTCCTGCACCAGCCGGTAAACAATCAGGCTCACCGTCTCGTTAATCGCCATTTCCTGCTCGGGCATAATAATATCCATCTGCCACTGATTACGCACTTTGGCTTCATCAATCAGGTTTTGCAGCGACGCAATCAGGCCAAAACTCTTGATCATGGCCGGATGCAGGTTTTGCACAATTTCGCGTTTAAAGTTAATACTGCGATCCAGGTACTGGTTGGTCTTTTTAAGCTTTTCGGTCACCTGCGGTAATTGGTCTTTCAAATGCTTGATCGCCCAGGAGATATCCATCTTAATCGCTGTCAGCAACGAGCCCAGCTCATCATGTAACTCTCTGGATAACTGGTAACGCTCATGCTCGATATTAGTTTGTGCCTGCAAGGCCTGGCCTTGTACCGTGGTGGTCAAGCGTTGAATATTGCGCTCATACTCAGCGTTTTCGTCTGTCAGCCTGACATATAAATTCGCTTTTTCAGCCAGCTCACGCAACAAACGGCGAATCACCAGCACCACCAATGACACGAAAATAAGCGGGCAGGCCATGACAAACCAGCGCATTAACTTGCGGGTAGTATCGCGTGCATCAGCCACTTCATCGCGGTAATCCAGCACCAGTTTTTCAAACCGGCGCGACAACACTTCAATATTACGGCTTTCCTTGACCCCGGAATCCAGCTTAACCACCGCCAAGGCTTTATCAAATTGCCGCTTCTTGGCGAAATCAATCGTCACGCTCATTTCGGCCGATTTTTTAACAATACTGTTCACCAGCGCGTTCATCGTGGTTTGTATCACCGGATGCCGGACCAGATTGGTATGATTGAGCAATTTGTTGATGTTTTGCAGTTGCTGCCCCATTTGCTTGGTGGCATCGTCATAAGGCTCAAAATAGTTTTCAGAGCGCGTCAGCAGATATCCGCGCTGCGCACTCTCGGCAATGGCCAGGTTAGATTGTGTTTTCCAGGTTTCGAGCAGCAGTTGGTCAAGCAGGGTTAACACATCGGTTTTTTCACGCGTGGTGACAATAAAGCGATCGTTCACCACCAGCATGGCCGCCGCCAACATCAGGCTAACCGTGAGCAATGCCACAGTGTTCCCGCCAAAGGTATCACTGATTTTCTCCAGTCGGTCTAGCAGGGCGATAAGGGTGGTTCTGACTTTTTGCATGGCGGTCGAATGAAAAGATTGAAAAATCAGGCAATCCGGCGTAACGTTTTTAACATCTATTGTTCACAATATATCAATCGCATCATAGCGGGGTTACCGGTGAACAGCAACGTAAAGATGTGTTGACGCCCGAATTAAAAAGCTGTCAGAGAATTCTGACCATGATATCGGTGGCTAGCTGATAGGGAAATGCCAGGCCTGTTGGGTAAGATGTAGCCATGTTGAAAACACTTTTAGTTGTGTCAGCTGTCCAACAGAAACCAACTGTTTTCATTTGTATGTAACCACGAGTCAAAAAGGAGTTTCAAAATGTTTAATTTTTCAAAAGACAATGTTGAGAACACGACCGATCGTTTGGCCAAACACTCTGACCAGGCCATTGAGCAAATTGCTGCGCAGGTAAAGTCAACTGCCAATGAGTTGCTCGATGCCGTTAATGACACCGCAGATAATACGCAGGATAAGGCCAAAGAACTGATTCACACCCTGAAAAGCAATATTGACCGTTTAACCAGCGAAGAAAATGCAGCCGCGCTTGCCTCTAATCTTTCGTCTAAGGCGGGCCGCGTCAAGGAGCAGGTGCAACGTGAAGTCAGCGACACCTATCATACGATCAAAGACAAAACAGCCGATACCGTGCAGGAGCATCCTCTGGGCACCGTGCTGGTAGCCGCTGGTGTCGGTTTGCTGATAGGATACCTGTTAGGCACCAAACGTCGTGAATAAGCAAGGAAAGCTATGTGGGTAAACCTCTTGAAATTTATCGCTGTTTTGTTTTTAAATCGCAAAGTGAGCGCGTTGAAAGGTAGTTTTTTCAACTTGCGTCATCACGTAGCCGATTACACGGAAGATCGTGCGCAACAATTAAAACAGGATTTTCTGGAGGAAACTGAACGCCTGGCCACCAGCATGGTAGGCATGCTGGTGGTGTTTAGCATGTTCATTTTTACTGGCTTATTGGGGTTGATGTGGCTGTTTTCATTGTTGTGGCAACATCCGCACCGCTCCCTGATTCTGGGCCTGGCGATGCTGGTGCCAACAATCATTGGCATCATTGCTTTTGTTGCGGTGCGCGCTATCTGGCACAAAAAACCCTTGTTTGCTGATTCACTGGCCATGATTAGCCATGACTGGCGACTGTTCAGAAAAGAAATGGCACCCGCCGAGCCAGCAGACCCGGCAGCAGCCGAGGCGGATGTTGCCAAGTCTGCAAGCTGATAAAAACCTGACTAACGAGTTTAAGAGAACCGCATGAAAAGAATTCTTTTGGTAGATGATCACAGTATTGTGCGTGATGGTTTACGTAACCTGATTGAACTGGAAACAGATTTGCAAGTGACCGGGGAAGCCTCGTCAGGCGCTGAAGCGATCCAACTGGTACGCAAAAATGAATATGATGCCATGGTGCTGGATATTTCGATGCCGGACAAAAACGGTGTGGATACCTTGCATGAATTAAAGCATGTCTCGCCAGACTTGCCCGTGCTGGTGCTGAGCGGTTACGCTGAGGATCAATACGCGCTTAACTTGATGCGTAACGGTTGCAAAGGCTATTTATCCAAAAATGCAGACTCGGATGAAATTATCCTGGCGATTCGCACCGTGGCCGCCGGCAAGCGTTATATATCTGCCGAGCTGGCAGAACTGATGACCAATGAACTTAGCCATCCGTCTGAAAAACAGTTGCACGAGACCTTGTCTGACCGTGAATTTCAGGTGTTCGTCAAGCTGGCAACCGGCCAAACGCCTACCGCCATTGCAGATGAATTGTTTATCAGTATTAAAACGGTAAGCACTTATCGCAGCCGGATTTTAGAGAAAATGGCCATGAAATCGAATGCTGACTTGACCTACTATGCGATCAAATACGGTTTGCTTAATTAAGCCAATACGATTGAATATGCGCATGAAAATGATCGCCAAGCAGCCTGTGTTAACCCCTTATTTGACATCAGTCACTGGTTAAACCGTCATGTATAGATTATTGTTAGTTGAAGACTCCGCACTGATTCGTGATGTCATCGTTGAGATGCTGCACGACTGTGATCAATTGGACGTCAAGGACATCGCCACCACCAGTGACGAAGCCATAGACCTGCTCAATGCAAGACAATACGACATGATCGTGCTGGATATAGAATTAGCCAAAGGCACCGGCTTTGATGTGGTGCGCCATACGCGCCAGCAAAACTACCCATTTAAAGCGCCGGACATTGTCATGCTCACTAACCACGGCAATAGCTACTACCGCAACCTGGCACACAACATGGGCGTGGAATACTTCTTTGATAAATCCTTGCAGTTTGACGAGTGCATGGACGTGATCCAACAGCACGCCAGCCATCTTTCCTAATGTAGCCCACTTTCATGCTAACGGTGGACGCCATGCCCACAACGCTTTGCACACGTATGTTGGCTCTATGCCTGTGCATGACCAGCCTGTGGCTGTCAGGGTGTGCATCGATTCCAGATGCCGAACAGGCGCTCAGCGAGATCAAGACACAAACCCAACCGATTAACGTGGTGACGGCCAAACAGACCTTGCCTCCCGGCAAAGTCGAACAAGCCTTGAAAAAACTGTCCACCGATGAAAGTATACGTGCGTCATTGGCAGAACACCTGCGGGTGGAGCAGGCACTGTCAGGCAATAGCTTGTACGCTGATAACAAAGTCACCTTGCTGTTTAATGGCGAACTGACTTTTAGCAATATGCGCCAAGCGCTCGAAAAAGCGCAACAGCATATTCATCTTGAGTACTTCACCTTTGAGGATGTGGATCTGGGTGGCATCACCTTGCAAGCACTGCTGCTGGAAAAATTGTCACAAGGGGTCAGCGTACATCTGATCTACGATGCCATAGGCTCCGCCGATACGCCACCGGCACTGTTTGATCGCTTGAAAGCGGCTGGGGCCAAAATCACGGTGTTTCATCCGGTGCAAGCCAGCAGTCTGGCCCGCATCAACCAGCGCGACCATCGCAAAATCATGGTGGTTGACGGCAAGCTAGCCATTGTTGGGGGCGTTAACTTGAGCAAAACCTACCAAAGCAAAGGCTCACTGCGGTTTTTTAGCAAGCAAAAACTGCCCGACCTGCAGCAGGCGAACTGGCGAGATACCGATATCATGATCACCGGCCCGGCGGTGGCTAATATCCAGCAAGCCTTTCTGGCGCACTGGGATGATGCACAACCGCTGGACACGCGTGGCTTTTTTCCACCCCTGACGAAACAGGGGGAACAGTTTGTGCGTGTGATCACCACACCCGTCAGCAAACGTAAAAATACCGACTCACCATACTACCTGGCCCTGATCGCTGCCATCGAACATGCAGAGCATCATATCATCCTCAATTCTGCCTACTTTGTGCCCACCAGCGCACAGGAGGAAGCCTTGGTCAACGCGGCCGACCGTGGCGTACAGGTGTCATTGCTGGTGCCCAGTTTTAGTGACTCTACGCTGTCCATGCATGTGCAGCGCTCGCATTACAGCCACTTGCTCAAACACGGCATTGCGATTTACGAGATGCAGGATCAAGTATTACATGCCAAAATGGTGTCTATTGATGGGGTCTGGTCGGTGATTGGCAGCTCGAATTTCGATTACCGCAGCGCAGGCATCAATGCCGAAATTGATGTGGTGATATTGGGCAACGAAACCGCCAGTCTGCTTGAAAGCCGCTTTGAGCAAGATGTTAAGAATGCTGAAAAAATTGAATTACAGCAGTGGCAGCAACGTCCGCTCTGGCAAAAAATCAAGCAGCAATCATCGCGTATTTTTGAGGGTATGCTGTAAACGAATCACACGCTGACATGATAGATGCACTGAAATGATCGATAAGGACACCTGGGAATTACTGAGTTATGTCGTCACCGTCGTCGGCTTGCCGCTGGCGATTGTGACCTTTATGCTTGAACAGCGTAAAGAGCGTGAAAATGAGGACGAAGAGGTGTATCAGTTGCTGGCCGACAACTACACCGACTTCTTAAAACTGGTGATGACCAATCCTGACCTGCAACTGCGCTCGCACAGCGAATCCGTGGCCATGACAGCAGACCAGGAGGAGCGCAAACTGGTGCTGTTTGAGATATTGATTTCGCTGTTTGAACGCGCCTATTTACTCACCTACGACCCAGACATGCGCGGCAAACGCCTGCGGCGCTGGATGTCGTGGGAGGACTATATGCGTGAGTGGTGCCTGCGCGAGGATTTTCGCCAGCACCTGCCACGGTTGTTAGTGGGCGAAGATGCTGATTTTGTTGCGCATATCACGCGCATTGCGCAAGAAGCCGCGCAATAAGGCAGTGCGCCTCAGCAAAGTATTACTTTTTAAGCGGCGTCAGCTTAAACCCGGCTTGTTTAAACGCCTGTAACAATCCATTCTGCCCGGCCAAATGCGCCGCACCAACCGCAATAAACACCGGGCGCTGTTTGGCCTGATCAATACTGCGTGCGGCCATCAGCACATTGCGCTCATCCAGCAATTTGACCCGCATGCGCTGCCACAAGGCCGCAGGCAAAATGCCGCGCGTCATGGCGTCATCCATATTCGCCACCTGCTCGGCATCCCCGGCCTGATACGCTTTAATCAGCCTTTCAAAATCGCCCTCTTTTTGCTTTTGGCTACGCTTGAGCACGGCACGTAACATCAGTAACTGCTCGTCCAGCGTCATGCTGTCCATCACGCCAAAATGCTCCTGCGGGCTTTCCAGCCCCAGCACTTGCTTGTCCAGCTCTTCAGCCTTGGCCTTGAGTAAAAAGTCCTGTGCGAATGGCGTTTGCGGCTTGGGGAGGTCAAAAATCACGGCCAGCAACCATGGCTTCATTTTGAGCACGCGGTCCATCGGCATCACATGCATGTCCGCCAGGCTGGCGACTTTATCCAGCTCGGCGTTTGATAAATACTGTTGCAAATTACCTTGTGGCAACTGTAGCAGCGATGCTGGCGGCGCCTCTGCCACTTCTAGCATAAACACATCAACCTGTTTGAGTGACTGCAGCACCACAGGCGCAAACTCGGTGACGCGGTTATCGTCCGTATGCATGGTGCCAAACAGGTAACTCACCTGCCCGCTGGGTGATTCCAACTGCCAAAAAAGGCTTTTTTCAGCCGCGCTTAAAGGCTGGCTCAACAATATATATACTGCGGCTAACAGCCAAAATCCTCGCATCGCATTCCTCACATTTTCACTCGTCCATAGGTTGACCGGCCCTGGCTTGCATAGGCGCCCATCAACTGCTAGCCAACATCGTCTCACAAATAGTGCTCACCTGCTCATTTTCGCGTATCTGCTCTACGCCGCTAGCCCAGGGTTGTCACAGATATGATACAGCGCTACCATGTGTTAAAAAATATCAACAATACGTACAGGGAGATGGCCATGCATCCGACCGACCAGGCAACAGAAACTGACCCGCATAAAACACATGTGTTTGAAGCCGTGCTGGATGCTGAAATGCGTGGCATGGCCCATTTGCGGCCAGACATGCACAAGGACAACCTGATTGGTCTGGCTTTCTCTGGCGGCGGCATCCGCAGTGCCACCCTAAACCTCGGCATCTTACAAGGGCTGGCCAAAAAAGGCCTGCTCAACAAATTCGACTATCTTTCAACCGTCTCTGGCGGTGGCTATATCGGCGCCTGGTTTTCCAGCCTGGTCAAGCATAGCAACCATGTGAATACCGTGCAGGCTGAACTGGTGTTATCGACCCAACCGCAAACGCCTGTCGCACGGCAGCTCACAGCCACCGAACAAGCCATTCTCTGGCTACGCAGTTACAGCAACTACCTGACGCCCAAAACCGGTTTATTCACCGGCGACACGCTGGCTGCATTGGCACAATGGATGGCCAACACGCTGCTCAACCAGGTACTACTGCTCTGTGTGCTCATCGTCTTGATGATGTCGGTGATCTTTTTCAGCCATTCCGATATATATGGCACTTTGTTGCCCAGCTTTACATTCAACAGCGAGCTACTGCTGCATATGTTTAACAATGCCTGGCACAACACATTCGGCAAAATCGGCATCGTGCTGGCGCTGCTCAGCCTGGCCACCTCTTTTTACCTTAGCCGCCAACCCTGCTTGCGCGCATCACATGCCACCTACCCTATCATGGCCTTTCTTGCTGGCGTCGCTGGCATCATGCTCTTGTTCTGGACGGTTCCACTACATAACTGGCAACAACTCTTCATCACCCACCAGACAGCGAATCAGGGCAGCCCAATCACGCCTAATTACGGCATTGGCCTCGGCGTGCCTGTGGTTTCGCTGTTGATTTCAACCGGGCTGGTCGCTCTCATGGGGTTGAGTGGGCGCGACATTGAGGTAAGTACCCGTGAGTGGTGGCACCGCATCGGTGGCATTAACCTTGGTTTTTGCGTCATCTGGCTAGCGCTGTTTAGTTGTGCGCTCTATATTCCCTACCTCATTCATCACTGGCTGGACTGCCTGGGCAACACGGGAAAAAGCCTGGCCGGGCTCAGTTCGTGGCTGCTGGCATTTTTGACCTCCAGGCTAGGTAAAAGCCGGGCCACAGGCACCGAACCACCCAGCAGCGTAAAAGGCAAACTCACCTATTTGCTGCCCTATATGGTGGTGGCACTGATCTTGCTGGTGTCTGGCTACCTGAGCTTTAGCCTGTATATTTCACCCTACCGCCATCTATGGTTTGCAGGTGCTGTGTTCATCGTCGTGCTAGGCAGCTGGCGCATCGATATCAACGTGTTTTCATTGCACAACTTTTACCGCAACCGCCTGACGCGCTGCTATCTGGGGGCAACAAACAATGCGCGCAAACCCAATAGTTTCACCGGTTTTGACAACAATGATGATCTCGCCATGTCTGCCCTGCGCGGGCAACGGCCAACACACATCGTCAATACCGCTGTCAATATCAGCGACGGCTCGCAACTGGCCTGGCAACAACGCCAGGCGGCTTCGTTTATGTTCAGTCCTTATTATTGCGGATTTAAATTGCCGGATAACGAAGTCTGGTATGACACCCATCACTATACCGGCGAAGGCGGCCCGGAGCTGGGTAGCCTGGTCTCGACCAGTGGCGCCGCCGCCAGCCCCAATATGGGTTATCACACCAATCCGGTGATGGGCTTTATTATGACCATTTTCAATGCGCGCCTAGGGCGCTGGTTTGGCAACCCGCTGCATGAGAATTACTTTAACCGGCTGCTGATGCGATTTCACTGCAAGCTGCGGCTACGCAATCCGCCACAACGGCAATCCCCGTTCTGGAACCTGTTTTACCTGATCAAAGAGTTAATCACCAACACCGGCCCGACCTCGGGCTATCTGTACTTGTCAGATGGTGGCCATTTTGAAAACCTCGGCATTTATGAACTGGTGCGCAGACGCTGCAAACTGATCGTGGCAGTAGATGCCGGTGCCGATGGCTGCTATGAGTTTGAAGACTTAGGCAATGCTATCCGCAAATGCAAGGTCGACTTTGGCATTACCATTAAACTCGATCTCGACCATTTATTACCCGTCAACGATTGCAAATATGGCTTATTTAAATGCGGCAGCCGCCATTTTGCCATTGGCAGCATTGACTATCTGGGCGATGGCGACCCAGCCCATATGGGTTACCTGGTGTATATTAAAAGCTCGCTGACTGGCGATGAGCCGAGCGACCTGATTAATTTTAAATTGCAGGAACCGAGTTTTCCGCACCACAGCACGGTAGACCAGTTTTTTAGTGAATCACAGTTTGAGAGTTATCGCCGACTGGGTGAGCATATTGCGCAACACCTGAAACTACCTGCCAATCACACGGATAAAATAGTGGCCGAACAAATACAAGCACTACTCCCAGGCCTGCTGGAGAGTGCGACTTAAGCCATCACTGCCACACGGAGCACGCATGTCATCACACAATATTGTCTTAGGACCCTTGCTGGGGCTGGAGGGTGAGCACGCAAACGCCACTATTTACAGCGTTTGCTTTCTGTCTGAAAACGACGTCGACGCCGCCAACCTGGCCTATCGCATCGGCAAGCAAAGCCTGCGGAGCGAGTTCACCTTGATCAGTGGCCTGAGTCGTGGCAAACTCTGGCGCGCAGAGATCGCGATTCCACTGGCGCAGCTAGACCAGGTGTGCAGTTACCAAATTTTGATTGAAGCGCAGGCAGCCAGTTATGCCCTCACGCGCAACGCCCTGGTCGCTGAATGGTCGTTTTTCTGCCCGGCGGCCAAGCAGCGGGTGCAACTGGCATTCGCCTCGTGTAATGGCTTTTCGTCAGACAAGGTGCGCGCGCAACACCCGGCCCCTATGGACTACCTGTGGCAACGCATGCAACAACAGCAGGTCGCGCACATGGCGAATGTGGATTATGCGGAAGTGGTCGATGCGCCTTATGCGGCACTGATCATGGGCGGTGACCAGATTTATGCAGACGCCATTTTCAATCAAAAACAGCCCTTGTATGCCTGGTCACAAAAACCGCTCAAACAACAATTATCGGCGCCAGTCTCTGACACGCTGAGGCAGCGTATAGATAGCTTCTACCTCGACACCTATCTCAGAAGCTGGACGCAATCGGCGGCCTTACGCTACTGCCTGGCCAGCATCCCCAGCATCATGATGTGGGATGACCACGATATTATCGACGGCTGGGGCTCACAGCCCTACCGCCTGGAAACCAGTCCGGCTTACCAGGCCATGTTTGATAGTGCAAAAAAGTATTTCACGCTGTTTCAGGTGCGGGGAATCAACAACCAGGCCTTGCAACAAGCCACATCCGCCCCCGCGCATTTTGGCATGACCCTGCGTTTTAGAGATTATGGCCTGCTGGTGATGGACAACCGCAGCCAGCGTACCTTGCACAACATTATGGGCAGCGGCAAAGCAGACTTCATACAAGGCCTGGCCGAACTACAAGCAGGCTGGCAAGCGGGTCAAAAACTGCTGGTTATCAGTGGCGTGCCATTTCTATACCGCCACTTTTCCGAAAGCGACAATAATATCCGCCTCAGCATCCAGTTTGATGCCTACGACGATATGGCGGACCACTGGCGGTTTAGTACGCATTACGATGAAATGTGCAGTATTTTGCAGCGGCTGCTGCAGTTTCAGGCGACATTGCAGGCGCACACGCCGGCCAAAGTATTTATTATTTCAGGCGATGTGCATGTGGCGGCCAGCGGTAGCTATCGCGAGCAGCCTAACCCTGCAAACCCATTAAATACTGGCAATATCGTACAACTGATTTCTTCTGGGATTGTGCACCCGCCACCAATGAGCATGGAGCAATCAGTGATCCGGTTGGCGTCTAGCGTCACTCAGCCGGATATTGACCTGGGCGGTGGCTGCATATTGTCGGCAACCATCCGTAAAGACGCGGCAGGTAATCGCTTTTTGTTTCACCGCAACTACGCCTGTATGCATGAAGGCAGTGACCACAAGGTGTGGGTCAACTGGCATTATGAAACCATCGATTTTCCGCATGCGAACGACCTGACTGCACCTGCGCAAAGCCAGACTAGCCCAGCCCTGGGTTATCAAGTGCTGGGGCTGCCTTACTAGCGATTGCGACTAGATGAGCGATTGAAACGAGACTAACGGCCCGCGCCAGGTTTTCTGGCTTTGTGCTTGTAGGCGGGATTTTTGGTCTGGTTAAAGCCTTTAGGCATGGCCTTGGCCTGGAAACGGCTGCCGTCGGACTGCACAATTTGCTGCAATACCGCAGGCTGATAGGCAGGCACCAGATGCTTTTTACCGTTACCGATCAAATCAGCGCGGCCCATTTTTTTGAGCGCTTCGCGCAGCATGGGCCAGTTTTGCGGGTCATGGTAGCGGATAAACGCCTTTTGCAATTTGCGGATGGTGCCGGTTTTGGCCACGGGCACCGTCTCAGAATCAGCAGTCACTTTACGTAACGGATTTTTACCACTGTGGTACATGGCGGTCGCCATCGCCATCGGTGTTGGCGTGAAGGTCTGCACCTGGTCGAGGCGGAAATCATTGCGCTTGAGCCACAAGGCCAAGTTAATCATATCCTCATCTGTCGTGCCCGGATGCGCAGCAATAAAGTATGGAATCAGATACTGCTTTTTGCCTGCCTCGGCACTGAATTTTTCAAACATGCGCTTGAATTCATCATAAGCGCCCATGCCCGGCTTCATCATCTTGCTCAGTACGTTTTCTTCAGAATGCTCAGGCGCAATCTTGAGATAGCCACCCACATGATGCTGCACCAGCTCTTTGACATACTCTGGCGATTTCACGGCGAGGTCATAACGCAAGCCCGACCCAATGAGGATTTTTTTCACACCACGCAGGTTACGTGCTTTGCGGTAGAGCTGAATCAGTGCTGAATGGTCGGTGTTGAGGTTTTCACACACACCTGGATACACGCAAGACAACTTGCGGCAATTTTTTTCAATTTCTTCAGACTTGCAAGACAAGCGGTACATATTGGCGGTCGGCCCGCCAAGGTCAGAAATCACGCCAGTAAAACCATCCACTTTGTCGCGGATTTCTTCAATCTCGCGCAACACTGAGTCCTCAGAGCGGCTCTGGATAATACGGCCCTCATGCTCGGTAATCGAGCAGAAGGTACAACCGCCAAAACAGCCACGCATGATGTTGACCGAAAAACGGATCATTTCCCAGGCCGGGATGTTGGCACCTTTGTAGGCCGGATGCGGCTTGCGCGCATATGGCAAGTCGTAAACGTAATCCATCTCTTTGGTGCTGAGTGGAATCGGGGGCGCATTCAGCCAGACTTCACGCTGACCATGCCGTTGCACCAGCGCCCGCGCATTACCGGGGTTGGCTTCCAGATGCAGCACGCGTGAGGCGTGCGCATACATCACCGGGTCGCTCACCACCTCTTCATACGACGGCATGCGGATCACCTGGCGGTCACGCGGCACTTTGGTGGCTTTGAGCGGCAATGGCAGGCTAATCGTTGGTGCAGCAGCCGTGGTATCGCCAGCCTTGTCATCGGTCGCGCAACTGGCATCGCCCTTGCCCATTTTCATGGCGTAAGGGTCTTCGTGTTTTTCTACCACGCCTGGTCGGTCCAAACGGGTCGAGGGCACTTCTATAAAATCGTCAGGCACCTGTTTGCGGATATAGGCCGTGCCACGGATATCCTGAATCTCGTGCACTGGCTCACCACGCGCAATACGGTGTGACAGCTCAACAATGGCACGCTCGGCATTACCATACAGCAGAATATCGGCTTTGGAATCGATGAGGATAGAACGACGTACTTTATCTGACCAGTAATCATAGTGTGCAATCCGGCGCAGGCTGGCTTCAATGCTACCAATCACCAGCGGCACGTCAGAGTAAGCTTCTTTACAGCGCTGCGAATACACCAGCACCGCACGGTCCGGGCGCTTATTGGCCTCGGCATTAGGCGTGTAAGCATCGTCAGAACGGATTTTACGGTCTGCCGTATAACGGTTGACCATGCTATCCATATTGCCGGCGGTCACGCCAAAATACAGGTTGGGCTTACCCAACACTTTAAAGGCAGAGGCGGACTGCCAGTCGGGTTGCGCAATAATGCCCACGCGAAAGCCCTGCGCTTCTAGCAGGCGACCTATCAAGGCAGCGCCAAAGCTGGGGTGGTCAATATAGGCATCACCACTCACCAGAATAATGTCGCAACTGTCCCAGCCTAGCGCATCCATTTCGGCACGGCTCATCGGCAGCATAGGCGCAGTACCAAAGCGCTTGGCCCAATACGGGCGGTAGCTGTTAACAGGTTTGGCAGTAAGGGAGGTGTAAATTTCCACGCGGGTGACCAGCAATGCTTGAGAGCTGCGCATTTTACGCGTTAATTGATTGATTTGAAATCATTTTTTTCTTAAAAATGCCGTATCAACACGACAATAATAACGACAACCATTAAATTCGCACACCTTCATGGCTTGGGCAAACTGTGTGCTGAATCAGACGCCAAGCGCTAAAACATAAACATTCGTGGCTAAGCAGCGCATTTGTGATTGCAGCGGCCGTTAAAGCCCTGTATAACCATGATCAAATACGGGGTATTTTTTTACATAATAATTATTAAATTAACAATGAAGCATTACACGCTCTTCAAGAAAATTCTATTACCTTTAGCCGCCTTTGGCTTGCTAATCGGGTTCATTTCATTTGCCTTTATCTTTAACCACCATCTCAATAATATCGAAGCCAAGGCCCATGAAGAAACGCAAAAACTCGCCAACCTGCTAGTCACCGCCAGAACACTGGTCAGCGAGCATGTGCTTTCCAGCATGGCCTTGCTCAAGCAATATGCCTCGGTTGAAGGCCCGCCCAATATTCACGGTGTCACCGACATGCTGGGCACGCAGGTGCCCAATTTGCGCTTTGGCGATAGCCCGCAAACTGGCAGAACGATTCTGGTGGATTCGGTCACCCGTATCGGTAGTGGTACGGCCACTATTTTTGTCAAACGCGGCCAACAGTTTTTGCGCATTGCCACCAATGTCAAAAAAGCCGATGGCAGCAACGCCTTTGGCACTGAGTTGAACCCATACGGCAAAGCCATTGAAAAGCTACAAAAAAATGAAACCTATTATGGCGTGGTCGATATTTTGGGCGAGGCTTACCTGTCACGCTACGAGCCTATGCACGATGACCAGGGCCGTGTCATCGGCGCCTGGTATGTCGGCTACAAACTGGATTTTAATGCGATTGACCAGGCCATCCGCCAATGGGGCTTTTTAGAAAAAGGCTTTGTCGTCATCACCGATGGTCGTGGCCAGATTCGCTTTTTAACTGGTGGCATCCCCAAAAAACAGGCGCTGGCGGCGCTGGAAGACAAACAGCAGCATTGGAAAAAAGTAACCAAAGAGGTGCCTGAATGGGATTTTCACATCAATATCCTCTATCCCATTAATGAGGCCTACTGGTCGGCACTTGGGGCGCTGTCGCCGATGATGATCATCGCATTAATTCTCACACTGGTGGTGTTAATGGCCGTCGTCAGCGGCTTGCAGCGCTTTGTGTTAAACCCTTTGGGTGGTGAGCCGGAAACCGCAAAACTGCTGCTGATGCGGATTGAAAGTGGCGACTTTGCCGAAGACCATATTTCGGCAATGCCAGACACGTTAATCGCTAATATGGTCAAAATGCGGCGGCGCTTGCGCGAAATGGTAAGCCAGATACAAGCCAGCGCCAATCACCTGAAAGTGTCTGCCAGCGTGTTTGACCATGCACACGATGCGATTTTTATTACCGATGAACGCGGCCTGATTGTGCAATGCAATCCGTCATTCAGTGTAGTCACCGGTTATACCCAGGCAGAGGCGATTGGGCAATCTCCTGCTGCCCTGGGCATTGCCTGCCAGCAACCGGATTTCTTTCAAGCGCTGTACGAAGGCACGCAAGCATTTCAAGAATGGCAAGGCGAAGTATGGAACCGCCATCACCATGGGCACGATTACCTGGTAGAGCTGGCATTGTCTCCAGTCATGAATCAGGCGGGCCAGTTCCAGCATTATGTCGGTTTATTCTCTGACATCACCCACGCCAAAGAGCAACAGAACATGCTGGAACATCTGGCTTATCATGATGTATTAACGCAGCTACCCAACCGCGTACTGTTTTCCAGCCGCCTGCAACAGGCTTTGCTCGAAGCCGAACGCCAGCAATCGCTGGTGGCCATCTGCTACATAGACCTCGACGATTTTAAAATTGTGAATGACCAGTATGGTCACGAGTTTGGTGACAAGCTGTTAATGCAACTGGCCAACCGCCTGACGAGTATTCTCAAGCCACAAGATACGCTGGCGCGCCTGGGCGGCGATGAATTTGCCATGCTGTTGTGCGGTGGCCGTACGCAAACCGAATACACGCGCTTACTCAAAAAATTGCTAAGTGCGATTGAAAAACCATTTTCGATTGATAAATTCAAATTTGCGATTTCCGCCAGCATTGGTTACACCCTTTACCCGATTGACCACAACCCGCCTGACACCCTGCTGCGCCATGCAGATCATGCCATGTATCATGCCAAAACCCATGGTGGGCACCAGTTCCACCTGTTTGACCTGGCCTCGGCGCAACAGTCGCAGCAACAGCAATTGCTATTGCGCGATTTGCTCAATGGCATTCAAAACAGCCATATCAAGCTGGTTTACCAGCCGCAGGTATGCATGCAAACAGGCAAACTATTTTGCTTTGAAGCTTTGCTGCGCTGGCAACACCCCTTGCGCGGTTTGCTCTACCCCAATGACTTTCTAAATGCGGTTGAGCATACCAGCCTGATTATCGATATTGGCCACTGGGTGATTGAAGAAAGCCTGCGCCAGCTCACCGAATGGCAAGCACAGGGGCTGCATACCCAGGTGTCAGTGAATATCGCCGCACAACATCTGATGCATAAACAATTTAGCGAGCAACTGGCGAGCCTGTTTAAAAAATATGCGAATATCAAACCACAACAACTGCATATTGAGATTACCGAAAGCGCCGCCATCAGCGACTTTGCCCGCGTCAACCGCGTGATTCAACAATGCCAGTCACTCGGCGTGGCTTTTTCGATTGATGATTTTGGCTCAGGCTACTCTTCACTGATTTATTTACGCCGCCTGCCGGTCGACATCATCAAAATCGACCAGTCATTTATCCACAATATGCTCAGCAACCAGGAAGACCTGGCCGTGATTAGAGGCGTGGTCATGCTCTGCCGCGAGTTTGGCCGCAAAGTGGTGGCAGAAGGTGTCGAAAAAGCCGAGCAGGCGCACATTTTGGCTGAGCTGGGCTGCGACTACGCACAAGGCTTTGGTATTTCACGTGGCATGCCAGGCAACAAGGTAATAGAATGGGCAAGCAAGCACGACCCTCACCAATTTAACTAACCTTTATGCGCGAACATTACTACCCGTTACCCGGCGGGCCAGTACTCATTCTGGACACACAGACGCCTTTTCCACCGTTACAGCAGGCATTGACCGATCCTAACGGCCTGATTGCGATTGGCGGCGACTTGACCGCAGATCGGCTGCTGGCGGCTTACGGGCAGGGTATTTTTCCCTGGTTTAGCCCAGGCGAGCCCATCCTCTGGTGGAGCCCGGACCCACGCATGGTGTTGTTTCCTGCCACCTTGAGTATTGGCCGCTCATTACGCAAAGTCATGCAGCAACAACCATTCGATATCCGCTTCAATACTGCCTTTGAGGCCGTGATCCATGCCTGTGCAGCGACGCCGCGCCCCGGCCAGCCCGGCACCTGGATCACTGATGAGATCATTGCTGCCTATACTCAGCTACATCGCCTGGGCTATGCCCATAGCGTAGAGGCCTGGCAACACGGCCAACTGGTGGGCGGCTGTTATGGGGTGAAAATTGGCCGCATGTTTTATGGCGAAAGTATGTTTCACCATGTTAGTAATGCCTCTAAAGTGGCCTTTGCCCACTTGGTACAATGGTTAAATACGCAACAAGTCGGTATGATTGATTGTCAGATGCATACGCCACTGCTGGCAAGCTTTGGCGCTTATGAAATCCCCAGAGACCAATTTATCGCGCAATTGAACATGCTGGTGCAAGATGACGTTACCTAACGATGCCCCATTACAAAAACTGCAGTTTTATGTCACCACGGCCTACCCGTGTGGCTACCTGCCAAAAAAACTGGCACAAAGCCTAATTGCCACGCCACAAAACCTGGTCGACGGCCCCGTTTATAGCGGCCTGATCCAGCAAGGGTTCAGACGCAGTGGTAAATTTGCTTACCGCCCGCACTGCGAACACTGCCACGCCTGCATTTCGGTGCGCTTGCCAGTGAATGCCTTTCAAATCACGCGCAGCCAGCAACGCGCGTTAAAAAAACATGCGGATCTGCAAGTCACCATTGTTGAAGCTGGCTACGACGCTGAACATTTCGCGCTTTACCAGGCCTACCAGCAACAACGTCACCACCCAGACCCGGCACACATCACAGACCAGGCAGACGAAGCCGCGCAATATCAGCAGTTTTTGTGCCAGAGCAACGTTGAAAGCATCATGGTCGAGTTTAGAGATGCGCAAGGCACCCTCAAAATGGTCAGTGTGATCGACATCGTCATGGATGGCTTGTCTGCAGTCTATACGTTTTACGATGCCAGCGATAAAGCCAGCTACGGCACCTATAGCATTCTTTGGCAAATCGCCTGGGCCAAGCAACTCGAATTACCCTACTTATACCTGGGTTACTGGATCGCTGATAGCCATAAAATGGCCTATAAACAGCAGTTTCAGCCACAAGAAAAGCTGCTGGATGGCGAGTGGGTGACAGCGCAGCCCTCATATGAAACATAGCCCACAGTCGCTCGCCAAGCAGTTTTGCCTGGGGCTATATGTGAATGTGGTCGATGCTACCCTCTGGCGTGCAACCTTTGCTTACATCGCCAGGCATGCAGACGACAGCGTATTTCAAAAAAGTGCCATTGCAACCTTGTGGGCGCAATACGGCGGTGACTTACGCGCAAAGATAAAAGACGATGCCTTGGTGCTGACCGTCCTCAAACGTGCCTTGCCGGGCTATGACGGCGATGGCTGGACCTTATACCGCGGCGAAAGCTGGTTTTTGTTTGATGGTGACCAGATTGGTTTTTGCTGGACACCCTCGGAAGACATCGCCACCACCTATGCCAAAGGCCTGAACGCGGTAGACTCTGGCGGCGTGCTACTCAAATGCTATGCGCCCGCAGAGGCGATTCTGGCGATGCAAAACAATCTGTTTATATGCGACCCCACACGGCTACTGCGGTTGACGACGCTATCACTGTTTGCCAAGTTGTAATCTTACCTGCCCCATTGGCCATAGCCTTTAAACTGGGCATGTACTTCACGCATCTGGTCAGGCGTTAATAACGCAGGCTCACCAAGCTGCAACAAGCGCCAATATTGCTCGCACAGGTTTTCGACCTCAACCGCCATCGCCAGCGCCTGCGGCAAACGCTTGCCTAAAGCGATCATGCCATGGTGTGCCAACAAACAGGCGCTGCGGTCTTGCAGCGCGCTCACCGCAACATCAGATAAGGCCTGTGTGCCAAACAAGGCATAAGGCGCGCAGCGAATATCGTCACCGCCAGCGGTGGCGATCATATAATGAAACGGCGGCACATCGCGCGCCATGCAAGCGATGGTGGTAGCAAACATGCTATGGCAATGCAGCACCGCATTCACCTCCGGCCGCGCTTGCAAAATATCCCGATGAAAACGCCACTCACTCGATGGTTTTTTACCGGCCTCAGGCGTACCCTGCCAATCCATATACACCATGCTGTCAGTGCTGAGCTGCTCTGCAGGCACGCCAGATGGCGTGATCAAAAAGCCATCATCCAACCGAATACTCGCATTGCCAGAGCTGCCTTTATTAAGCCCCGCTTGTGCCATCTGCCGGGCGGTGTGTAGCAACTGTTGTGCGGGGGTAGGCTTACTCATATGATGGCTCCAGACTGGTGAGCTGCTCCGGAGTAAACACACCACGCTCAGTAATAATGCCGGTGACCAATCTGGCAGGCGTGACATCAAACGCCGGGTTAAGCGCCGTGCTTTCATGCGGAATCACACGTATGCGCTGCACATGCCCGTCATCACCCTGCCCTTGCATATAAGCCACCTCGTCTGCGTCGCGCATTTCAATCTCAATATCCGCGCCGCGTGCCAGTTGCCAATCGATGGTCGGCGTCGGCACGGCCGCATAAAAAGGCACCTGCTGGTCAAACGCCGCCAGCGCCTTTAAATAAGTGCCTATCTTGTTGCAGACGTCCCCCTCACGCGTGACGCGATCAGCGCCCACAATCACCATATCGACTTGTCCATGCTGCATTAAGTGGCCGCCAGCATTGTCGGCAATCACCGTATGTGGCACGCCATACTGGGCCAGCTCCCAGGCAGTCAAACTCGCCCCCTGATTACGTGGACGGGTTTCATCGACCCACACATGCACCGGCAAGCCAGCATCATGTGCCGCGTAAATCGGCGCCAGTGCGGTGCCGCCATCCACCGTCGCCAGCCAACCGGCATTGCAATGGGTGAGGATATTCACAACCTGTTGCGGATTCACTGACCTTTTTGCCGCAATTAGCGCCTTACCGTGCTGACCAATGGCCAGGTTCTGTGTCACATCCTCGTCAGCAATCGCCTGCGCCAATGCCCAGGCGGCCGTTGCACGCGCAGACACAGGCAATGCCAGCAATTGCTGCTGCATGCGTTGCGCCGCCCACGCCAGATTGACTGCGGTTGGCCGCGTGGCACACAACTGTGTGACTACCGCCTGCAGATGCGCATCACTCGCCAGGGCTTGAATACCCAGCGCAACCCCATAAGCGGCGGCGGCACCAATCAGTGGCGCACCGCGCACTTGCATGCTGCGTATGGCATGACACATCTGCGCCAGGGTCGTCACTTCAACCGTGACAAACTCAAACGGTAAGCGCGTTTGATCAATCAGACAGACGGCAGGGGCTTGTTGCCAGATGGTACGAAAATGTTGTTGTTTAACACGCATAAAAAAGGCTTTGCTGACGAGTGATCAATAATTGTAAAAGTTGTAAAAGCGCTTGCTTTTCCTGTAGGACAAACACCGTATTTTTCCATCCACAAAATCTGTGGATAACTTTGTGGATTGCTGTGTCTTAATTCCGTAACTTACCAATTTAAAAGGACTTTTTCCGAAAGTTCATTTTTTAATCTATTTTTTTATTCAATAAAATCAAACACTTACAATGCACCACTATAATTGAAACACTTTGGACACATTCTTAATGTGTCACTTTAAGTCATGTGCATAAATGGGCTAATTTCGGCAAAACTTGCGTAGAATTTTTGCCTATCATTTCAATGAGTTGCGAATTTTCTAAGCCACGAATTAGGCATAGTTCCTCCGCTATTCTTTTTAATTGCGCAGGGCTATTTCGCCCCTGATGACCGATCCAAACTGGGGGAATATCGGGTGCATCGGTCTCCAAAACCAGTTGTTCCAGCGGCAATTCTACGGCCAGTTGCCGGATTTTTAATGCACGCGGCCAGGTCATGGCACCACCAAAACCCAGTTTGAATCCCAAATCCGCAAATACTGCGGCTTGTTGCATGCTGCCATTAAAAGCATGGGCGATACCCCCACAAACGCGATGCTTGCGCAGATACTTGAGGATGCTATCTATCGCACTGCGTACATGCAAAATCACCGGCAACTCAAATTGTTTGGCGATCTGTAGCTGCCCTTCAAATAAAGCGATTTGTTTGGCCTCATTGTCACGCGTCAGGTAAAAATCGAGGCCGATTTCACCAATCGCCAGCAATTGATGTGCCTGCGGACCCGCCAGGACGGCGGCCACATATTGCTGTAACTGCTGCAAAGCGTCATCCGGCGCCTGCGCGACATACATGGGGTGCCAGCCTAACGCAAAGCCAGCCTGTGGCTGTTGTGCGCACCACTGCATAATCGGTTGAAAAGTCGCCTGCGTAACAGCCGGAATCACCACCGCACGCACACCTTGCGCTTGCGCCTCCAGCCAAACCTGGTCGCGATCTGCATCGAACTCGCTGGCATCGAGATGGCAATGGGTGTCTATCAGCATATAAAATTAAAACTGAAATTTAGCCTGAATACGAATATCCTGACCGAACTGGCGCACATCCTGAATATTCAAATCGCGTACATCCGACATCTGCGCCAGCTCAGGCAGGGCAAACATGCCACGCGCAGTGTGGCCCATCAATTTAGGCGCGTAATAGAGCAATAATTCGTCCACCAAACCGGTTTGCATATAAGCGCCGTTGAGCGTCGCACCCGCTTCAATCAGCACCTCATTGCACGGCAAGGCAGTCAACGCCTGCATCAGCACAGCGAGGTCAACCTGGCCTTGCGCATTGGGTGCTTGCAAGGTGCGCACGCCCATCACCTGCAACATTTCCAGTTTGGCGGCGTCGCCTTGTGCGTAAGCCACCAGCGCATTGCCATCCTGCAATACCTTGGCATCAATCGGGATACGCAACTGGCTATCCACAATCACCCGCAACGGTTGCCTGGGGGTATTCACGTCGCGCACAGTCAACGAGGAATCATCTTGCAGGATGCTGGCGATGCCGGTAACAATCGCACAACTTTGCGCGCGCCAGTGATGCACATCCTTGCGCGCAGCGGCCGAGGTAATCCATTGGCTATGGCCATTGGCTAACGCCGTACGGCCATCGAGGCTGGCGGCCACCTTGAGGCGCACATAAGGCCGCTGCTGGGTCATGCGCTGGATAAAGCCAGGGTTGAGGGCTCGCGCCTGTGTTTCGCATACGCCCACTGCGACTGTAATGCCTTGTGACTGCAAACGCGCAATGCCATTGCCTGCGACCAGCGGATTCGGGTCCTGCATGGCAACCACGACACGGCTCACACCTGCATTCACCAGCGCGTCGGCACAAGGTGGCGTACGGCCAAAATGACTGCATGGTTCCAGCGTCACATATGCAGTAGCGCCACGCGCCTGCTCGCCTGCCGCGCGCAAAGCATGCACTTCGGCATGCGGCTCACCCGCTTTTAAATGCGCGCCCTCGCCGACTACCTGGCCATTGTTGACAATCACGCACCCCACACGCGGGTTGGGCGTCGTGGTATACAGTCCGCGCGCGGCCAGTCGCAGCGCGCGCGTCATCCATTCAATATCTTGTGAGGTCACTTGCATAGACTGCCATGATACAAAAAAACACGGCACTGCGGTTTTTTGTCGTTGCCTTGCGCGCCATAACCCACCAACGTGCGCGGTAAATCCTTGGATTATCCTCACCGCTTAACTGTTGAATACCGTGGTATTTGCCAGTTTTTTTGTCGCTAACCTTCGCGCGCGATGACGCTACACTGAGGCATGATTTATATTGCTGACCCCAATCCATGGCTGGCCCTGTATGCGCAACCACTGCATACGCGCCTAACCCCGCCCACCGCAGACTTGCAGGACTTCCTCTCAGAGTATGGTCGTACACACGGATTACCGACAGTCAGCCTGGAATCAACCCTTGACTGGCAAGAGGACCTGGCACAGGTGCTGGCGCCATTGCCTGAGAGCCTGCTTGATACACTAAGCAAGTCCATACTTGGCATTTTCTTTGCCAACGGCCTCGATGCTTCGGGCTTTACTGACATGGTCGCCCTGGGCGATGGCAGCAATAATATCGGCTTTGTGATTGTGCTCGACAGCCAGGCGTTTCGCCACCCCTCGGCAAATGCCTGGGCCAGCTGGAAAGAAAATTCAGCCTTCGTGGCTGATGAGCAGGTGCAGATCAGCGTAGAAATCGCCACCCCTGAAAACGACCATCGCATTCAGGCACTGCGTTTTCTGCTATTACATGAATTCGGCCATATTGTGGCAACCATGACCGACCTTTGCCCGCAGGCGTGGGCATTCTCGCTACCCAAGCTGGCCGGCCACTTTAGCAAACTCAGCTGGCAAACCAATGGCAGCAAGGCGATCCGGCCAGAGCAGAATTTCCCGCATCGCGAAAAAATTAGTTTCTATCGCCAGCCGGCCCTGCATGCCAGCCAGGCGTTGGATCTCTATCGTGACCTGGCCAGGACGTCGTTTCCGACCTTATACGCCAGCATGGATGTGCAGGAAGATTTTGCCGAGTGCTTTGCGACCTATGTGCATACAGAATTACTGGGCCAGCCATACCACCTGCAACTAACAATCGCGGGCAACCAGATGTATCGCAGCGATGACTTCTGGGCGTCAGCGCGTGCCAGCGAAAAAAAGCGTTATCTGCGTAATTTATTTGACGCGTTGGCCCACAACAATGCCAGCCATACGTTTCAGGGGCTGGCGCCTTTTCTGCGCATGAGCCTCAGCGGCGCAGATTTGCGCGCGCATGCGCAATCGCTACTGGTTCAGGCCAATCAAGACCAGGAGAACGCCATTTTGTGGATGAACCTGGCAATTGGCTTTTTGTGCCTGAAAATGCGCGACATGGGCCTGGCGATTCAAGAGCAGGCGCTGTCTTTACAACGACTCTACCGCCGCCCGGCAAACTGCCAGCCGCCACGCTTTCGCTTGCTGATGATCATGACGCCAGGCGATCTGTCTGAAAACACGCCGATTGATTGCCTGCTGGAAAACAGCCCGGTAGAACTCCTTTATTACTATGCCTCGGTCGAGCAGCCGCTGCCATCGCCCATGCCCGAACACGACGCGGTGATGGTCGCCCTCTCAGATAGTCAGGCCAACCGCGCTTTGCTGCTGGCAGTGCAAGCCAGCCTGCTTGAACACGCCCGGCCGGTGATTAATCCGCCACACCTGTTGCCCAACGTCAACCGTGACCAGCTCAGTGAGTTGCTGCAAGGCGTCCCCGGCCTCGATATGCCGCGCACGCACAGACTCACCCGCAGCCAGGTCGTCACGCGCTTGAGCATGCCACGCCCGGCAGAGATTACCGACCCGGCTGCGCTGCCTGGATTACCCTTGATTATTCGCCCGGTCGGCTCGCAAGCCGGTAACGACCTGGCCAGGATCACGCAGCCAGCCGAACTTGCCGACTATTTAAAACAAGTCCAAAGCACCGCTTTTTTTGTGTCGCGCTTTGTCGATTACAGCAGCCAGGATGGCCAGTTCCGTAAATACCGTATTGCCATGCTACGCGGCCAGCCCTTTATCTGCCATATGGCGATTTCGAGTGACTGGATGGTGCATTACGTCAATGCCGGCATGTATGACTCTGCCGACAAGCGGGCCGAAGAAGGCGCGTTTATGCAAAACTTTGCCAGCTTTGCCACGCGCCACCAGGCAGCACTGGCCGCGATTTACCAGCGTTTGCAACTCGACTATGTATGCATTGATTGTGCAGAGACCAAAGACGGCCAATTACTGGTGTTTGAAATCGACCACATCATGGCCGTGCATGCCATGGATTCTGCCAGTCTGTTCCCGTTTAAAGCCGGGCAAATCGGCAAGCTACAGCAAGCCTTTGAGCAATATTTATACGCATTACAGCCGCAACCTTTACTGGAGAGCGCATGATGAAACTGAGTGCCAATCAACTGAATTTTTCTGGCGGCCCCGGCGCCTTGCCTGAAAGCGTATTGCAACAACTGCATACCGCCATGCTCTGTGTACCAGAAGTCGGCTTGTCCATTTTAGGCATCAGCCATCGCTCGGCCTGGTTTGCGCAGGTGGTGCATGAGCTAGAAGACAATATCCGCCACTTGATGGGTTTACCAGCATCGACACGCGTGCTGATGATGCAAGGCGGCGCCACGCAGCAGTTCTCTATGTTGCCGATGAATTTGCTGCGCAACGGCCAGTCAGCCGACTACATCCATAGTGGCTACTGGAGCGGCAAGGCGATTCACGAGGCAGAAAAATCCGGCAAATTGAACCTGGCATGGAGTGGCAAAGCAGACCAGTTTGGCCGCCTGCCTACCGATGCTGAGTTACAGCTCTCCAAAGATGCAGCCTATTTTCACTATATCTCGAATGAGACGGTAGAAGGCCTGCAGTTCCATCGTGTGCCTGGCCGCGACGATGTGCCACGCATCTGTGATATGTCCTCAGACCTGTTATCGGCGCCTGGGGACTTTAATCGCTACTCGATGATTTATGCCCATGCGCAGAAAAATATCGGCCCGGCTGGGGTGACGCTGGTGATCTTGCGCGATGACTTTATGAATAGCCTGCCTGATGATTTGCCAGGCTTTATCAATTACCACGCGCAAGCCGATGCGCACTCTATTTATAACACCCCACCCGTGTTTGCGATTTATAGCGTGTTGCTGGTCACTCGCTGGTTACGTGATGAAATGGGCGGCTTGCACAATATGGCTAAACGTAACCAGGCCAAGGCAGACTGTTTGTATCAGGTGCTGAACGACCACGCCGACTTTTACCGTGGCCGTGCGGCAGTGGCTGACCGTTCTAAGATGAATGTGGTATTTAATTTGCCAACCGCCGAGATCGAGCAGGCGTTTTTTCAGCAAGCACAACTGGCAGGGTTTTCAGGCTTGAATGGCCACCGTAGCATAGGCGGCATCCGCGCGTCGATTTATAACGGCTTAGAGCTGGCAGCCGCTGAGCAACTGGCTGACTTTATGCAAACATTTCGCCAGCGTTATCAAGCAACAACCTCAACCACCGCTTTGTCGCCTGCCTACGCTTAACCGGCCAAAGGTTTAGTGCGAAGAAATTTGGCTATGGGTTAAACGCCCATCCTGGTCAAAATAAATGCGCAAAGCATGGTAAACATGCATGCACTTACCGAGGTCGTACTCCAGCGCGTTGGCGTCCTCTAAACTGGGGCGACCCAGCAAGGCCATCACCGCTTCTTTTTTAGCACCACGGATGAGAATGTGATTTTTCAGGTCGTAGGCCATGTCACCGCGACGACACTCTGTTTGCACCGTGTTGGCGAGGGACATCCAGCGCGCCTGGTCAAATTTGTCACCGCCAAACACCGCCTGGTCTTTAAATGCCCACCAGGTAAAAAACACAATGGTGAGGATGACAGTGAATACCGCTAACGCAATTGCAGACAGCTTGATCAGTTTCATGCACCCTCGCCTTTCGGACTAATTATCGCTATCGGTCACATCCAGGTCACGAATAGCATTATGAAAATCATCGACATCTGAAAAGCTACGATACACCGAAGCAAAACGGATATACGCCACCTGATCCATTTGTTTGAGCTCTTGCATCACGGTTTCACCCAGCAATCGCGCTGGCACTTCGCGCACACCCAAACCAAGCACTTTTTGAATAATGCGGTCCATAGCCTTATCGACATACTCGGTCGGCACTGGGCGCTTATGCAGCGCACGCGTAAATGACACGCGCAACTTTTCGCGCTTGAACTCTTCGCGGTTGCCATTTTGCTTGACCACCTGCGGCAGATGCAACTCTGCCGTTTCGTAAGTGGTAAAGCGCTTATCGCAAACCTGGCAACGACGACGCCTGCGGATGGAGTTGCCCTCCTCATTGAGTCGGGAATCCACCACCTGTGTATCGTCAGCACCGCAAAAAGGACATTTCATGGCTAAAACTGGCCGGAGGAATTACTTGCCGTAGACCGGGAATTTGTCAGCCAATGCGTGTACTTTGGCTTTTACCGCTGCAATCACTTCTGCATTTTCCGGGTTGTCCAGCACGTCGGCGATCAGGTTAGCCACTTGCTCGGCCTCAGCTTCTTTAAAGCCACGGGTGGTAATCGCTGGTGAACCGATACGAATACCGGAGGTCACGAATGGGCTCTCAGGGTCGTTAGGGATCGCGTTTTTGTTGACAGTGATGTGCGCCTGGCCGAGGAAAGCGTCAGCGGCTTTACCGGTCAAGCCTTTAGGACGCAGGTCGACCAAAAACACGTGTGACTCAGTGCGGCCAGAAATAATGCGCAAGCCGCGTGCCGCCAGGGTTTTGGCCATCACACTGGCGTTTTTCAACACTTGTTCTTGATACACCTTGAACTCAGGTTGTGCTGCTTCGAGGAAAGCCGTGGCTTTACCAGCGATGACGTGCATCAACGGGCCACCTTGCAAGCTTGGGAACACATTAGAGTTGATGGATTTTTCAAACTCAGCTTTGGCCATGATGATACCGCCACGTGGGCCGCGCAAGGTTTTGTGCGTGGTAGAAGTGACGAAGTCAGCGTGCGGCACCGGGTTAGGGTATACACCAGCGGCGATTAGGCCTGAGTAGTGGGCCATGTCGACCATGAAATAAGCACCAACTTTTTTAGCGATTTCGGCCATCCGTGCCCAGTCAAAACGCAGGGCGTAAGCAGACGCGCCGCCAATCAGCAACTTTGGTTTGCACTCAATGGCAATACGCTCCATCTCGTCGTAGTCAATTTCTTCTTTGTCGTTCAAGCCATAAGGCACAATGTTGAACAACTTGCCTGACAAGTTGGCCGGGGAGCCATGGGTCAGGTGACCGCCGTGGCCCAGATTCATGCCCATGACGGTATCGCCTGGTTTTAAAATAGAGAAATACACTGCCTGGTTGGCTTGTGAACCGGAGTGCGGTTGCACGTTGGCATACTCAGCGCCATACAGTGCTTTCAGGCGATCAATCGCCAATTGCTCCACTTGGTCAACAAACTCACAGCCGCCGTAAAAACGCTTGCCTGGATAACCTTCCGCATACTTGTTAGTCAGCTGCGAGCCTTGTGCTTCCATCACCGCTGGGCTGGTGTAGTTTTCTGAGGCAATCAGCTCAATATGCTGATGTTGACGCTCTACTTCAGAAGAAATCATTGTGGCCAAAGCTGGGTCTGCAACGCTTAAGTTTCTTGAAAAGCTAAACATGACGATCAAGTTTCCGTATCAATAACAATAAAGCGTAATTTTACCATGAGGCGACCATGGCATGCACCTTTAGCATGCGTCAACGCAAGATGCTTTTTTTTGAGGATTAAAACTCAGCAAAGGACGATGCCTGGAAGATACCTAAGAATAACTGCGCCAGCATTGCACGCCTTGCACCAAATCGGTGCACACAATCAAACAGTTGCTGTCTCAGCAACAGGCAACAAATCCATAAAACAAGCTATCTTATTGATTTAAATATAATTATAAAACTTGGCACAGCTTATGCTTAGTAGTAACCGTAAGCGTATATCTCCAAAATCGCTCCCTAAACCCAACTTCGGTTGGGTTCTTTTTTTGTCAGCGCCCAACACAGGCCATCAGTGTTTACGCGCTTTTAATTGTTGCAGCGTCTGCTGACAGCCTTCATCTGTCACCTCTGACGCACTGCCGGGGTCAAGAAAAGGCAGAATCGCCGCAAAAGGGTTAATTAACGCCAGCAACACCCCACCTGCCACGCGCGCGGCAATCGGCCCGGGGCTCAACGATACCTTGGGATCCACAAACGGGCCGGTAACCAGGATGGGGGAGCGTACGGTAAAAGGTGAGAAGTTTTTGGGGCTGGCTTGCAATTTAAGGTTAAGTTGCTCCTGCCCCAGGTTCACCTCACCTTGCACGTTGACAGTAGTGACCGGCGTATCAATCAAGGCTGCCTCTGGCGTCAGCACGCCTTGCTTGGCATGCCAGCCCATGGCCGCACATTGCATAGACAAGGGTTGATCGCCTTTCATCAGCACGCCAACGGCTTGCGCAATATCCAGGCCTGCCGCCTCGACTAGCAGATGCGAAATTTCACCTTGGCGCACCATCAGCGCCAACTGGCCATCCAGCGACTTAAGTAACGCCGCCGTAGAGCGCCCACGCCCTTGTAAACTGGCTTTGCCATTTAACTTGCCTGAAATATAAGCAGGCGCCTGACTGGTTGACGCTGGCTTGGGTGAAGAAGGCTTGGTTGGCGATGCTTTGTTATCAGCCACCTTGCTGTCTGGTGTCACCTTTAGCCACTGCTCCAGGCGAATATCGCGCACCGCCAATTGAATATCCCACTCAGGCGCAGGCGGTGGGGATAAGTCAGCATTACTGGCATCATGTGCATCAATACTCAAAGCACCAGTGAGTGTGCCTTGTGCGGTACTGGCTTCGAGTTCAGCCAGGCTTAGTTTGTGTTTATTCAAGGTTAAGCGCAGCTTTAAAGGCGCAATACGCTGCTTAAAGGCATTGCCTAAATCCACCGCATCCAGATGCACATCAATATCGGCATTCATACGCCCATAAGTACTAAAATCCAGCGATTCGTCAGGGAACAGCTTACCGGGATGCGCTTTGGCGGCAGAACTCCCCTGGCTTGCACCAAACGCGGGCGCTAAATCGGCCAGCATCAGCAACGCGCCTTGTAGCTTGCCACGCAGCATGGGCGTTTCGGGGGCAAAGTCATACACAAACTGCCCGGATAACCGGCTACGCCCAATGTGCGCAGAAGGAATATTCACCTGCCACTGATCAACGCCTTTTTCAATCTCGGCACTGACTTTAAAGGCGGCAGTGCGTGGCAAGGTCAGGTCTAGCAAATCGCCGACGTCAGCTAGCGATGCGCCTTTCACATCCACTTTGCCTTTCACGCGTTGCGTGCCAAACAAGTCATAGACCGCACCACGAAATTGCGCATTGACCGCGCCATATTTTAACCAGCCTTGAGAGTTAATCGGCGGCGACTGGCTGCCCTGGGTCGCCACTGGCAAAAAGCCTTGTGTGACTAACTCGCCCTGTATAGGGCGCTTGCGAAACTGGCCATTGATTTTCACCCGTGATTCCGGCGTGGCCAGATGCGCCCCTTCTTCGGTAAAAAAGGTCACCGCCAGTTGGGTGTCAGTCACGGCGTCAGCAACTTTGGCCTGGCCCTGATTCACCGCCAATTGCTCGATCAGCGGAAACGGCCGTGGTGGGCCGCTATCATCCAGCTCAAACTGCCAAGTTGCATGCTGGTCTGCGCGACGCAGCAGATAGGTATTGAGTTGATCCGCACGAATTGCCGCAATGCGGTAAGGGTCAGTGTCTTTGAGCGACCATAGATCGCGGTAACGCAGTGTCAGGTCTAGCCCATGGGCATCGACAAAATAAGGCGCGTCAAAGCCTTCTGGTGCCGATAGTTTTAATCCGCCTACCTGCAGGCGAATGCCGCCCAGCAACTGCAAGCGAAACGGGCGCTCGAGCTCGACAGCGCGGTGCAATTTATCTTGCAGTAATTGTTGCAAGGGCTGCCGCAAAAACGGCCAACCGGCGATTTCACAGGCAATCACGGCCAGCACCAGGGCCAGCAAAGTGCCAACAATCCAGTTGCTCATCGCTACAGATTTTTTGGTGGTGATGTCGTTCTCATTCATAGCTTGTCATGATGACAATGATAGGCGGGCCTGGCTAGTCCTGCCTGACTGACACGCGTGTAGGCCGATTCTGTCAAACCCGATGCACACTGTCAGTTATAATGCGGTTTAACACCCTCATTTGCACATGGAGCCGATTGTAATGAAATGGACCGACAGCCAGCGTATCGCTGAAGACCTGTATGATAAATTCCCCGAGGTTGACCCGAAAACCATCCGCTTTACCGACCTGATGCAATGGGTCATGGACCTGGATGGCTTTGACGACGAGCCTTCTCATTGCGGCGAAAAAATCCTCGAGGCCATTCAACTGGCCTGGATAGAAGAAGCCGAGTAAATGACCACTTTTCTGCCAGCGTCCATTTTCAAAGCCTACGATATTCGCGGCATCGTCGGCGAGACGCTGACAGAAGAAATCGTCTACCAGATCGGCCTGGCGCTAGGCTCCCTGGCGCAAGAACGTGGCGAACACAGCCTGTGTGTCGGCTATGACGGCCGCTTGTCCAGCCCCACCCTGGCCGCGGCACTCACTAAGGGCCTTGTGGACACTGGCACCAGCGTAATTGCCTTGGGCATGGTCACCACCCCTATGCTGTATTTTGCAGCGCACTACCTCACTGAAACCAGTAGTGGCGTCATGATTACCGGCAGCCATAATCCACCAGCCTACAATGGCCTCAAAATGGTGATTGCCGGTGAAACCCTCAGCAGTGACGCCATTCAGGCACTCAAACAACGCATTACCCAGCAACAATTTGCACAACCGGCACAACCCGGCAAGCAATCGTTCTACGAGATATATCCGGCTTATCAAGCGGCCATTGTCTCTGACATTCAACTGGCACGCCCGATGCGGGTGGTGATGGATTGTGGCAACGGTGTCGCTGGCGCCTATGCACCGGCCCTGTTTAAAGCATTGGGCTGCGAAGTTGAGCCTTTGTTTTGTGAGGTAGACGGACATTTCCCCAACCACCACCCGGACCCGGTCGATGCGAAAAACCTGCAAGACGTAATACACACATTACAGGCTGGCGAAGCTGAAATAGGCATTGCCTTTGATGGCGATGGCGATCGTTTGGGCGTGGTCACCAAGTCCGGCCAAATCATCCGCAGTGACCGCCAACTGATGCTATTTGTAGAAGACGTACTGCTACAACAGCCCGGCAGCAAAGTAGTGTTTGATGTGAAATCCACCCGCCATTTATCACCGTTTATCCGTGAGCACGGCGGCAAACCAGTGATCTGGAAAACCGGCCACTCATTAATGAAAGCTAAAATTAAGGAAACCGGTGCCGCCATTGGCGGCGAGCTCTCCGGCCACCTGTTTTTTAACGATGCCAGGCAAGGTAAACCACGCTGGTTTGGCTTTGATGACGGCCTTTACAGCGCAGCGCGCCTGCTAGAAATCGTCAGCCACAGCCCCAATGCCAGCGCAGTACTTGAAGCCTTGCCCGACAGCCTCAACACCCCCGAATTACAGATTGCCATGCAAGAAGGCGAACCGCACGCCTTGATTGCCATGCTGCAACAATCGGCGCAATTTGCAGATGCACTTGAAATTATCACGATTGATGGTTTGCGTGTGGAATATGCCGATGGCTTTGGCCTGATACGCGCCTCAAACACCACGCCAGTCCTCACGCTGCGCTTTGAAGCAGAGAGCGAGGCGGCATTAAGCCGCATTCAACTAGCGTTTAAACAAGTCATCCGCCGCGCTAATCCAGACTTGAAAATTCCGTTTTAAGCCACCATTGAATGAGCATGCGACATGCTACTCAACGACTCTACACACGCGGGCGCGGCCTGCTCTACACCCTGATCTGGCTGGGCCTTGCCGCATTGGTCTGGCTTCTGGTCGACCGCGTGCAACACCCCAATACCCTGGAGCAAATCGGCCAGCAACAAGTGGTCAGCCTCAAACGCGGGCCGGATGGTCACTACAGCGCCGAAGCGCTGATTAATGGCGAGCGCGTACGCGTGCTGGTAGACACCGGCGCCACCGGCGTGGCCATTTCGCAAAGCGTCGCAGACCGTTTAGGCCTGGCCAGCCGCGATGCGATTAACACGCACACCGCCAATGGCAATGCGGTGTCTTACCTGGTGCGTTTAAAAACCGTGCAATTGGGTGGTGTGGTTGCGCATGATGTCGCTGCGACGATTTCGCCGGGGCTGGAAGGCGATGCCTTGCTTGGCATGAGCTTTTTAGGGCGGATGGATGTGCGCTTGTATCGCGGTGTGATGACAATACGGGCAGGTGAATAATACGCGTGAGCACACGGGTTGCCCACGCGCTAGCACTTATGGTGCCTCAGCAGGTAATGGTTTACCTTGTTTGACAAGGGCTACCGCCTGAGCAAACCGTTTATGAAACGTCGTTTCAGTCAGAGTCGTAGCGACATTCACTGTCACACGGCGCTTGGTCACCACAGTCACTTTCGTGTCGTCATCTTTCACCGGCTCTACCCAGGCACCCATCACTGCGCCCCATGACACCAGGTTCACACCACTGCTGGTGAGCATATAGTGCTGGTCTCTATGCTCTTCAATCGCGTCAGCGCCTTCCCATCTGAAGACGGTTTTTGCGATTTCCCAAGCTTGCGCTTCTGTCACGGCATAGTTTTTGGTGGTGCCCTCGGCACCGCTTTGTTTCACTTTGACTACATCTTGCATGGTTGAGCAACCAGCCGCAGTCATCGCTAACGCCACTAACAGGGCGCTGGCAACTCTTCTTTTGATATTCATTTTTATTCTTTCAAATTATTAAGTAAAGATTGGTTAATCCAATCCGGCGTGACATTAGCAGATTTTTAGCAGCAAAGCCATGCGCTACTTTCTCACGCCATACTCCAGCACAAACCACTGCGGGTTCAGCCCAGCCAGCGGCGCACGCAATGTGGCCAATTCAGCCTCAGGCCCATGCACCTCAATGCGAACCATTTGAGACACCTCGCCCATCTCATGCAAAATCGGGCGCAGGTTTTCAAGATGCGCTAACAAGGCCGCCGCATTTTCAAAGCCTTCGCGGCAATGTGCGAGGTCACCATCAAAGCTAAAGCCATAATACAAACAGCCAGGCTCGCGCGATGACCATGCCACATACTTCTCGCAGATGGCGCGAAAAGCAGCGGCTTTGCCAGGACGAATCTCAAAGTAGGGTGAAACGGAACAGCAGGTATCTTGGGTAGCCATTGCTAACTATCTTTGTTTAATCATTAATTTGCCAGCTCGGCGCCTTCAACCACGACACGGAAGAATTGCAATGCCGCCTGATCCTGAATACGCACGCCAGTCGCCACCGAGCCGCGTTTACCCGGTGCGATACCGCCCGTAATCAGCATGGATCGCGTCTGGTCGACCAACCGCCCGCGGTTATCATATTGCAACATACGCACCTGCACGCGGCCAACCTGCACGCTGCTATTGTTCTGCACCGCGGCATACACCATGCCGGTGTTATCTGCCAACGGCCCAGAAGGCAGGTAGCGCGCGGGGTTGCGTGGTAAATCGATGCGCATGGCGCGACCAGCGGCCTCTTTGCCAATTTCAGAATCCGAACTGGCAGCCAGTTGGTAGTGCTGCAAGGCCAGCGAGGTCTCGCCGCGGCCTTCGGCAATCTGGCCGAGCAAGGCATAGCCTGGCGCAGTCGGCAGCAAGGCATTGGCTTTTTTCAGGAAAGGCTCAGCCTGCTCTTTTTTGCCATCATTAAACAGGGCAATCCCGCTTTGCACGTAAGGCTTGAAGTAGTCAGGCTGCATCTGAATCGCCTTATCATAAAACGCCAGCGCTTCTGTGGTGTTCTTTTTGGTCAGCGCAATATCACCCAATAACTCCTGAAAGCGGGCTTCGTGCGGCTCAATACTGATGGCTTTTTTGGCCAGGGTTTTGGCTTTTTCTGCATCACCTTTTTGCAAAGCAGCTTTGCCTTCGTCATAGGCTTTATACGCTTCGCGCGTCGCCATCAGCTTGGCCACTTTTTGGGCGTAAACCTCTTTGCCCATATCGCCGCCAGCGCCTAATTCTGCCAGCGTTTTTTTGTTGTCTTCTACACGCTCTTGTGACGGCGGATGGCTGGCAAACAGGCCAGTGATAAAATCTTGCCGCTTGCCCTCACTCAGCCGTACAAACGTCTCTTGCAAGGTCACTGCGGCGGCCACGTCATAGCCGGCCAATTTCATATACTTCATGCCATAGTGGTCAGACTCTGACTCAGCGTCGCGGCCATATTTGCTGGTGATTAACTGGCCGCCTAATTGCGCACCACCGACCACCAGGTTGGCATAGTTAGAGTCACGCGTAGCGAGGCCCACCGCCAGCATGGCGCCTTGCATAAACATGCCACGCTCCATGCCTTTGGCACCATGACGCGCCGCCGCATGCACAATTTCATGCCCCAGCACGGCCGCCAGTTCGGCCTCACTGTGCAACTCATATAACAGGCCGCGGTTAAAGGCAATTTTGCCGCCTGGCATCGCCCAGGCATTGGGCACAGAATCATTGAGCACGACAAACTCATACGGCAAATCCGGGCGGTCAGACACTGCCGCCAGCTTTTGCCCCACTTGTTGCACATAGCGTGTGAGCTCTGCATCCAGCGCGTAATCTCCGCCTTGCGACTGGCGCGCCGGGCTGTAGTTTTGCTGGCCGAGTTGAATCTCTTTGTCTTGCGAGACAAACTGGAACTCGCGCTCTTTGGTCACCGGGTTGACGCCGCAGGCCAGCAAGCCAGCAGACAACACCACCGAGCAAAGAATACTTTTTTTTATCATTTTCATGCAGCCATTTCCCTGTGGCGATAATTACTAAGTAATCACCGTTGGCTGCTGCCTGCCGGTGAGCTGCGGCAATTGTGAAATCTGGTGTGACACAGTAATCAGTTCTGCCAACGCCTCTTGTGCATCCAACTGCTGTTGCGCGGCATCTTCAGTAAACGCTTCGAGGTAGACGCGAATAGTCGCGCCTTCAGTGCCGGTGCCGGATAAACGAATCACCACCCGCGAGCCGCAAGCGAACAAGATACGCAACCCCTGACCGGTGCTGACGGAGCCATCCACCGGGTCGGTGTAGCTAAAATCATCCACTGTCTTCACAGTGTAGCTACCAAACACCTGGCCTGGCAGGCTGGTAAATTGCGCTTTGATATGGGCGATGACAGCATTGGCTTGTTCGGTGGGCACGCCTTCGTAATCATGGCGCGAATAGACGTTGCGGCCATACACTTGCCAGTGCTTGCGCACCAAAGACTCGACGCTCTCACCAGTCACGGCCAGCAGGTTTAACCAGCACAACACTGCCCACAAGCCGTCTTTTTCACGCACATGGTCACTGCCGGTGCCAAAGCTTTCTTCGCCACACAAGGTGACACGGCCAGCATCCATCAGGTTGCCAAAAAATTTCCAGCCGGTGGGTGTTTCGTAGCAATCAATGCCCAGTTTGGCCGCCACGCGGTCAACCGCGCCGCTGGTCGGCATCGAGCGTGCCACGCCAGCCAAGCCTTGTGCATAGGCCGGAATCAGTTTGGCGTTCGCCGCAATCAGCGCCAGGCTGTCAGAGGGTGTGACAAAAAAGTGGTTGCCCAGAATCATGTTGCGGTCGCCATCACCATCAGACGCGGCCGAGAAATCAGGCGCTTGTGCACCGTAGGCAACTTTCACCAGGTCTTCGGCATAGGTCAGGTTAGGGTCCGGATGACCGCCACCAAAGGTTTCAGAAACCTCACAATTCATCAAGCTGCTGGCCGGGGCGCCTAGCTGCTCGCCCAAAATCACTTTGGCATAAGGCCCGGTGACGGCGTGCATGGCATCAAATTGCAGCCTATGGCCCGCAGCCAGCCAGCGTTTAATCGCGGCAAAGTCAAACATGCTTTGCATAAGCGCAGCGTAGTCAGCCACCGAGTCAATGACTTCAACTTCAAACCCATCCAGTGTGGTCACGCCTATGCTGGATAAATCCACCTCAGGTAAATCAGCCAGTGTGTATTGCGTGATGCTTTTGCTATTGGCAAAAATGGCATCGGTGATTTTTTCTGGTGCCGGGCCACCGTTACTGGTGTTGTATTTGATGCCAAAATCATCGTCAGGCCCGGCCGGGTTATGGCTAGCCGAGAGAATAATGCCGCCAAAAGTCTGGTATTGGCGAATAATGTGAGACGCAGCCGGCGTCGACAAAATACCGTGTTGGCCGACCAGCACCTTGGCAAAACCATTGGCCGCTGCCATCTTAATAATGACCTGGATCGCCTCTTTATTAAAAAAGCGCCCATCACCGCCCAAGGTCAGCGTCGCATTGGCCGGAATCTCCAGCGTGTCAAAAATACTCTGCACAAAATTTTGCAGATAATGCGGCTGTTGAAACACGCGCACTTTTTTACGCAGGCCGGACGTGCCTGGTTTCTGGTCAGAAAACGGATTGGTTGCGATAGTTTGAATCGACATGCAAGCACACTCTGGGTTGTTAATGGGGTTAAGGCTACGAATAGACTGTTTTGATTGTATTACAAATCTATGTCAGTTTTTTTGCCGCGCAGTGTATTTCCTCACACTTTTTATCATTTATCGTCTGTGCAAACTACGTAAAATCATGAGCCCGTTTTACGGATTCGCTTCAGGGTGGTTTTGAAACACCAGCGTATAGTGAGAGTCATACAAGCACATCAAACATGATGTACTTAACCAACAACCCAAGGAGATCATTATGTGGACTAAACCAGCTGCTACTGAAATGCGTTTTGGCTTTGAAGTAACGATGTACGTCATGAACAAATAATCAGCCTTTGTCTTAAGTAATTAAGATGAGGTTGAATAAAAAAACCGCCGATATACGGCGGTTTTTTTATTGCCTGTTACGGTTAGCTTAAGTCAGCTGCGACCACAGCAAGTTGAGGCTCACGCCCATCAAAAAGATCGCAAAAATGCGCTTTAACACCTTGACTGGCAAACGTTTAGTCAGCGCGACGCCTGCCGGGGCAAATAACACGCTGAGCGGGGTAATCAGCATAATGGCGGGCAAATAGAGCAAACCAAACGAATCGGGTGCATGTGCCGCTTGGCGGGCTGCATCTTGCAGATAGCTCACCGTGCTCGCCAGCGCAATCGGAAAGCCTAATACGGCTGACGTCCCGATCGCCTGTTTCACCGAGACATTACGCATGGCCAAGTAAGGCACGGTCAATGTGCCGCCCCCGATGGACACCAGCGCAGAAATCACACCGATTAACAATGACACTAGGCTGATCTCCACCTTGCCAGGCACTTTGTGCTGCATGGGTTTACGGTCCAAAAACAACTGTATCGCCGCACAAAAAGTAAACGTGGCAAAAAATAGCGTTAAATAGAACGCATCGAGGTGAATCGCCACCAGGGTTGCCAGCAAAGAACCAATAAACGCCATCGGCACCATGGCCCAGACATAGGGCCAGACGATATTCTGGTTTTTATGATGCGCCAGTATGCTAGACAGTGAGGTGAACACAATGCAGGCCATCGAAGTGGCCAGCGCCATATGAAAGGCTGCATCGGCAGAGAAGCCTTTGGCCACCAGCATGGCATGCAACATGGGCACCAGCACAATGCCGCCGCCTATGCCCAGCAAGCCAGATAAAACACCGACCACCACGCCAATCAGGCAAAACAACGCATACTGCTCAAAAAATAGTTGTATCCAGTCCATGCGACACTCATTCGTTAAAAGCGCAACAGTATACCTGCTGAATGCGAACGTTTTCTCTGCTTTTTCTATTCGTGATTTTTGTTACAATAATCAAATGAATGACCATCAAACCAAAAAAGCAGGCGGCAAACGGTTGGGCGCAGGCCGCAAATCAGGCTCTGGGGTATATCAGGAAGCCACTACCGTCATGCGCGTGCCTGTCAGCCAGAAAGCGGTTCTCAGTCAACTACTTAGCCGTTATGCCCAACAGCAGCAACAGCGCAAACAGCTGGATAGCCCGCACGCCTTTGCACAGCTCGAACACCCAATACAAGCGATCGCGTTGCCCTTATATCAATCAAAAGTACCGGCGGGGTTCCCCTCCCCGGCCGATGACCATGTTGAACTCCGCCTGGATCCGAGTACCTATTTGATTGACCAGGCAGATTCAACATTTTTTGTCACCATACAAGGTGAGTCGATGATAGAAGTGGGGTTGATGCCCGGAGACAAGGCGGTGGTAGATCGAGGAAAATCAGCGGTGACCGGCGATATTGTGCTGGCGATGATAGATGGTGAATTCACTATTAAAACGCTGGCCAAGCAAGCAGATGGCACACCAAAGTTGTTACCCGCAAACGCGTCTGGTCGCTATGCGCCTATCCTGATTCAGCCTCCCATGCAGTTTGAAGTGTGGGGCGTGGTGATAGGCTCGTTCAGGCGCTTCAGATAAACAAAAACCCGGCACCCATTCATCATGAGGCAACCGGGTTTTCTGGACGCAGATGAATTATTTATTCATCACGTACATGGTGACTTCGAAACCGAAACGCATTTCGGTAGCAGCTGGTTTAGTCCACATAATGATCTCCTTGTTTGATTTCCCGAACCGACCCCATGTCTGGCTCGTGTGAAAGTATTATCGGCCCAAGCCCCAACAATCCTGCTATTGCGGATCATGAACAGTGTTTAGGGAATTTCATGAAACACCCCTCATACAAATGAATATGCCAGCCTCTTATCAAGCAGCCATCACGGCGATCGCACTGGTCGATGTGAATAATTTTTACGTCAGCTGCGAGCGTGTGTTTAACCCCAAACTGCGCGGGCGCCCAGTGGTGGTACTGAGTAATAACGACGGCTGCATTATCTCGCGCAGTGCAGAAGCCAAGGCACTGGATATCGCCATGGGCGCGCCGTGGTTCAAAGTGCGCAAGTATGCCGAGCAAGAGGGGGTGATTGCTTACTCATCGAATTATGCTTTATATGCGGACATGAGCAACCGTGTGATGTCGGTGCTGCGGCAGTTTAGCCCGTCACAAGAGGTGTACTCGATTGACGAATCGTTTCTCGACCTCAGTGCGTTTTCCAAACGCGACTTAACTGCTTATGCGCAACAACTCAGGCAAACGGTGCTGCAAGCCACCGGCTTGCCGGTGTGTGTTGGGATTGCCAGCAGCAAAACCCTGGCAAAACTGGCAAACCATTGCGCCAAACAACAAGCTAGCCTCAATGGCGTCTGTCATTTCAACATGCTGTCACCTGCTGTCCTGGATGACACTTTGCGCGACATTGACGTCAGCCATGTCTGGGGCATCGGCCGCAATTTGAACAAGCACTTGCATGCGGCAGGCATTTATAGCGCCTACGACCTCAAGGTGAGCGATGCGGCGACCATGCGCAAGACATTTAACGTGGTGATGGAGAAAACCGTACGTGAACTCAACGGCACTGCCTGCCTGGCGCTAGAACAGGTACGCGGACCACAACAGCAGATCTTGAGCACGCGCAGCTTTGGCCGGGCGGTGCGTGATCTGCAAAGTCTGGAAGAAGCCGTCACGCTATACACCACGCGTGCAGGCGAAAAGCTGCGCCAGCGCCACTTGTATGCAGGTAGCGTTTACGTCTATATCCGCACCAGCCCGTTTCGTGAGGCGCACCAGCAATACGATAACCACTTGCGCCTGCCGCTCCACATCGCTACTAATGACACCTTGCAACTGGTACAAGCCGCCCTGGCCGCGCTAAGGCAGATTTATCGCCCTGGTTACGACTATATGAAAGCAGGGGTTTCGCTGGGTGAATTGGTGACAGCGGAGGCGCAGCAACAAGACTTGTTCCAGTCCAACGCCACACACGAAAAGGCAGGCCGCTTGATGCATGCCCTGGACACCATCAACCAGAAAATGGGCCGAGCCACGCTCAAGCTGGCCAGCGAAGGCGTACAACGCCAGCAACCCTGGCGCATGAAGCAGGCGCTTAAAAGCCCTGCTTACACTACCAGTTGGCAAGAGCTATTAAAAGTGGACTAAGCCGCTGCCAGCATTAAGCCGTTTTGGCGAAAGACACCGAGCTAAACGTCACCGCGCTGATGACCAGCATGGCACCGAGTAACTGCGCATGATTAGGCGGCACATGCTCAAACGCCGCAATCACCATGGTCGTCACCGGCACCAGGTTCATAAAGATCGCCGCTTTTGAGGGCCCAAGGCTTGAAATGCTGGCATTCCAGAACAAATAAGCCAACACACCACCGCCTAGCGACATCATTAATAAGGCCGACCCGGCATGCATGGTCAGCATCACGAAATGATCGCCATGCATGATGGCAGCGATGGTCAACGCCAGCGCGCCTACGGTCATAATGCCCGCCGTATTGGCAATGCCACTCACGTTTTTTGGCATCATTTTTTTGACCAGCACGTTATACAGCGCCCAATTGAGCGAGGCAATCAGGATGTAAATATCGCCAAGCGCAATGGTCAGTTGCGCGCCCGCACCCAATACCACAATCGCCACACCGGCAATGCCTACTGGAAAAGCAATCCATTGCTGCTTGCTGGGTTTGTCACGCAGAATCACATAACCCAGCACAGCGGTTAACAAGGGATTCAACGCCATAATCAGCGCGCCATTGATGGCAGAGGAGGTTTCCATGCCCAGAAAGAAAAACAGGTTAAAGCCAAATACGCCCACCACCCCCAGCGTCAAATACGCTTTCCAATGCTGGAGAAGCACCGCCTCTTTTCTGGTTTGCGCAATCAACAGCATGACGGCGGCGGCCAGCACATAGCGACTGGCACCTGCCACATAAGGGCCCATTTCAGCAATCACCGGGCGCGCCAGGTTGAAATTGGCGCCCCAGAAAATAGCGGCCATGGTGGCCATCCAATAGGTTTTAAAGTAACTCATCCGGGTTCTCTATAACTGCTTAATATATGAAAGTAACACAACCAACCGTTATAGCCTGCGGCCACTTCAGTCGTCAATCCCTTCGACAATAAACACCCGGTATTGCGCACCACGGTGCCGATGTTGCACCGCGTGCTGATATTGCGGACTGTGGTACCAGGCTTCAGCTTCTTTAACGCTAGCAAAGCGGTGGATGAGACATCCTTCAAAAGCCGGGCCCTCAAGGATAGTGAGTGCGCCATATTTTACCAGGGGCGTCACGGCATGCCCCTCCCGGGCGAGAGGGGCCAGGCTGGCATAAGTCGCCATTTCCGCTTGATCCTTGGTCTGCTCACGCATCATGACCACATAGGCACTCATGATTAGCGCGCACCTTGCAGACGCTGCACAAGCGCCTGTGCGGCTAAGGCAGACGACGCTGGATTTTGCCCGGTAATCAGCAAGCCATCTTCGACCACATAGGGTTGCCAGTCAGCCCCTTTTGAATAATGACCACCATGACTCACCAACATGTCTTCGACCAGAAAAGGCACGACATTAGTTAACTCAACCGCAGCTTCTTCAGTATTGGTGAAACCAGTGACTTGCTTGCCAGCCACCAGCGGGCGGCCGTCCGGCTGCGTAACATGACGCAACACGCCAGGTGCATGGCACACCAGCGCAACGGGTTTACCTGCATTCAATGTCGATTCGATCAAGGTCATAGAATTTCTATCCTCTGCCAGATCCCACAATGGTCCATGCCCGCCTGGATAAAACACAGCATCAAACCCATCCTGTGACACAGCACTCAATGGCACGGTATTCGCCAAGGCTTTACCCGCTTCTGCATCGGCTTCAAACCGTTTAGTGTCTGCGGTTTGAAAAGCCGGATCATTGCTTTTAGGATCCAGCGGCGGCTGGCCACCTTTAGGCGATGCCAGCGTCAATTGCGCCCCCGCCGCTTTAAATGCGTAATAAGGCGCAGCCAGCTCTTCAAGCCAGAAACCGGTTTTGAGGCCAGTATTGCCCAGGGTGTCATGCGAGGTCAGTACAATCAATATATTCATGTTGAAGCTCCTTTAGGATGAATGATCGTGATAAATGATCAGGTGAGTCCATCATGAACGCTTTGATTCCATTTTTGAAATTTATTATGTATATTTAAGATATTTACCAAATGAATAATTAAATGCGTTACGACCTGAATCTATTACGCGTATTTATTGCACTGATGGAAGAGCGCAGTGTGACGCGCGCGGCCGACCGGCTGGGCATTACGCAGCCAGCGCTGTCGAATGCATTGAACCGTTTGCGGGAGAGTCTGCAAGACCCGCTGTTTATTCGTGAGCGTTATGGTATGCAACCGACACAAAAGGCGGAGGCATTAGCGCCGGTGATTATGGGGGCGATCGGGCAACTGGATGAAATCGTGCTGGAGCAACAGGCATTTGACCCGACCCATGCCAACCTGCTGTTTACCATTGCCCCCAATAGTTATGTCGAATATGTGCTGATTCCGGCGGTCGTGGCAAAGTTGCGCGTACTAGCGCCTGGCATCAAGTTGCGCATTATTCCTTATGGCAATGACCTTGCTGAAACAGGCGTGATCTCGGGTAGCACTGCACTGGTGATGGGTCGTTTCGTCGACCCACCTGACAACCTGATTGTGCAGCACTTGATGGATGACAGACTGGCGTGTGTGGTGCGCGCCGATCATCCGACTATAGGTAATGAGATCAGCAAAGCACAATATGAACAGCTAAAACACGTCAATGTGCTGCCACCCGGCCGTATGCGTGCCGGGCTGTTTCAGGCACTGGACAGACAGGGGTTAAAACGTGACGTCGCGGTGTCGGTCACGCACTTTCTCTCGGTGCCAGAAGTCATTGCAGTCACCGATTATTGCACCACCCTGCCGATTCAGATTTGTCGCCGCCTGGCTAATGATACGCGCCTGAAAATTTTGCCTACGCCGGTAGACCTGGGTACGTTTCCTGTGGATATTGCCTGGCATGTGAGATATCGGCATGACCCGGCGCACCGCTGGTTACGCTCATTGATTGAAGACGTGGCGCGTGCGCTCTAACAACGGCTAGGCAGCATCAATCAGGCCATGCTTCATGGCCAGCCGCACCATCTCCACCGGACTGTTGACCGAGAGTTTCTGCTTGATTAGGGTGTAATAGTTAGCCACGGTCTTCTGGCTGATTTTAAGCATATCTGCCACCTCTTCCACGCGTTTGCCTTCGGCCAGCAGCCTAAACACTTCGAACTCACGCGAAGTGAGTTGCTGCAGCGGATTACTGTCGCCGATCAGTGTTTGCAAAGCGACTTTCTGTGCCACATCCTGGCTCAAAAAGGTGCGTCCTTTAGCCACATCCAGCACTGCCTGCACCAAATCCTCTGCTACACCGGTTTTAGTCACATAGCCCTTCACACCGGTTTTGAGTGCCTGCGCGGCAAATGACACCGCCTCGTGCATAGAGAAAATCACAATTCTGGCTTGCGGATAGCGTTGCAAGATACGTTTGGCTGCTTCCAGGCCGCCCATGCCCGGCATGGAAATATCCATCAACATGACATCGGGCAGAATCTCGCCGTAGACCTGGTATGCTGACTCCCCGGTATCTGCCTCGGCCACGATTTCAATCGATTTATGGCTTTCGAGCAAACGACGCAACCCTGAACGCACCACGCTGTGGTCATCCACCAACACTACTTTAACTGTCATGTCACTGCTTCCTGAAAACCTTCTGTTGTATGAAAACGCACTTCGATACGCGTGCCACGCCCCGGCGCACTGCTAATGTTCATGCTGCCCATCAATCCTTCCACGCGCTCCTGCATACCCGCCAGGCCATAGCCACGACTTTGCACACTGGTATCAAACCCGCGTCCGTCATCCTCTACCAGCAGATACAGGCCCTGCTCACTTTCAGTCACCTCTATCGTCACGCGCGTCGCAGCTGCATGTTTGCTGATATTGGTCAGGCATTCCTGCAAAATGCGGTATACCGTCACCGACACCGACTCATCATGTTGGCTCAGGTGGTTGGAAATCGCATTCACCACCATGATGCCGCGGTTACGGTCATGCCAGTGATGAATCAGCTCGGCCAGTGCCAGGCTCAGCCCCAACTCATCCAGCACCCGCGGGCGCAAGCGCGCCAGGATATCCTGTATGGTCACCATCATTTGCCGTGTAATCTGTGCAATCGCCTGCGCACTTTCGCGCGCCACACTGAGCTTTTTGGCCGCTACCAGCGCACTGGCATCCACATGTACAGCCGTCAGGTATTGCCCAATTTCATCATGCAGGTCACGCGCCAGCTTTTTACGTTCTTCTTCCTGCAGGTGAATAATCTGCTGCGTTAAACGGTGATTGTTACGTATGCTTTGCTCTAGCGTGCTGGCCATGCTATTGAATTTATCGCTGATTTCACTCAACTCAACCTGCTCAAACCCAGGCAAACGGCTTTGATATTCCCCGCGCTCAATCTGGTTCAGGCCATGAATAATCTGTTTCACCGGTTTAAACGTCGCGCGCACCGTCCAATAGACAAACAGCAACACGCTCAAGCCGAACAGGCCGACAATCGCCAGCAAACCTGAGGTATCATCCCAAATCTCGCGCAACTCAAAACTCGGGTCAGGCGTAATCACCAGCTCGCCGATGAAGCGCCCGTTCAGAATGATATTCTTGCGCTTGGGTTCATTGAGCACGCTGGAAATATCCAGCAGGCGCACAAACCACACGGGCGGCTCTTCACCGGTATGCACCAACCGTGTCGAGCGGTTGGACTCACGCAGTCGGCCAGTCATATCAAAAAAATCCACCTTCAAATGGCGGATATTGGTCAGTTCATCCAGGCGAAATAAATTGGTTTGACCATTTTCACTGTTATTCAGCCAGCCAAAATCGGTCATGTAATGCGCGATTTCCGCATCCAGCAAATGCATCACCAGATTAGTGCTTGAATCCACCTCCGCCAATACATCTTCGCGCGCATTTTTCACCACCGATACCGCCCAAGTCAGCAATAAGCCGAGCAATAACAAGGTAATGATCAGGTTAAGTTTGAACTGAAGGCTGAGTGATTTCATCATGCTGTGTGGATTTTAAAGTCGATCGCCCAAAAACTGTCGGGAATTTTTCCCGATTCATCTCCCTGACCTGCAGGGACCCCACATTATAGGCGGACTACTTCTAAGTGACGTCGTCAGCGGCCAACTAGCGAATGACTACTCCCCAAGGCAAGCTGCCAACGGCGATATCTTTGAGTGTTGTATTGGTTTGCGTATCAATCACCGATACGCTATTGCTGCGGCCATTGGCCACGTACAGCTTTTTACCGTCCGGCGTCAGCGCCATATTCCACGGCCGTTGCCCGACAGAAATCGTTGCAATCACCTGGCGGCTGACCGTGTCGATGACGCTGATATTGTGGTCGCCGCCATTACTCACATAAATGCGGCTGCCATCAGCATTCACTTTGACACCATTAGAACGCAAGCCGACCTTGATATTGGCTTGCACTTTCCAATCGGCGGTGGAGACAATTTCAAGCACACTGGCGGCTTCGTTGGCGACGTAGGCCCATTTGCCATCCGGGCTAAAACCGATGCCACGCGGATGTTTGGTGGCAGCAATCACATGCTCGGACTTGCGTGATACCAAATTGATCACATCCACATCGTTGCTTTCTTCATTGCTGGCCAGCAGCCATTGCTGGTCCGGCGAAAACACACAATGCTCGGGGTTTCTGCCCTGGGTGTTGACGGTATATTTGACCTTGTTGGCCTGTAAATCCACCAACGCCACGGCGTTCTCTTCTTCCAGGCAGGCGGCCAGTAGTTTTCCATCCGGTGAAATATCGATGCCCTCGGGTTCGTCGCCGACCTTGATCAAGGCGACTTGCTTGCCTTGCTGCGTATCGATCACGGCCACGGCATTTTTATCACGCACCACCACATACAGCTTTTGATTACTGGGGTGAATGGCGGCTGCCTGAATTTTTTTGCCTAGCCTGCCTTGGGCTGGCAGGCGGTTGACGACGGCATCGGTCGCCGTATCAATGACGGAGACCGTGCCATCTTTTTCATTGGGCACATACGCGTAAGGTTGGGAATAAGCAGAGAAAGAGGTCGCGGCCAACGCGGCGGCGAACAGCAGCGGTTGCAGTGTGTATTGCATAGAGTGTCCTTTTAAAAAAATCGACCAGTTGCTGCAACAACTGGCCCGAACATGGAGATATACTTTATGCAAATCAATTAAAATCAGCAATTTAAATTGACAGTTGCATCTTAAAACATCAAGTGGCGGCGGCCATAGTGGCCGCCTTCCTGATTTTGTTAGGATAAATTCCCGACGCGGCCATCATGGCAAGCGCGACCCTATAAACTGGCCAAACGCGCGTGGTTGCGCACCGACGGCAATGGTTTTTTTCACTACCAGGCGCTCACTGTCAATCACGGCAATCACGTTTTCCATCCAGCTCGCCACTAACACTTGCTGGTGCTCAGCATCAAAGGCAATGCCTTCCGGCGTGCCCGGCACCCGAATCTTGCGAATGGTTTGGCGCGTCGCGAGGTCAATCACACTCACACTATCGTCGCCGGTGTTGGTCACAAACAGGCGCTGCCCACGCGGGTCTACCGCCACGCAATATGGGTGCTCACCCACTACGAGTGTCGCCACCACCTGATGGCTGCGCGTCTCAATCACGCTGACCGTATTTGCGTACACATTGACCACAAACAGCTGCTGGCCATCGGCACTTAAATGCAAGCCAAACGGATGCTGACCCACCTTGATACGCAAACGCTCTTTGTTGGTACGGGTATCAATCACACTCACATCATTGCTGTCGCGGTTGGCAACATACAAGGTGCTGCCATCCAAGCCAAGCTGCAAGCCGCCCGGCGCTTGCCCTACCTGTATGTTCGCTAATACCTGCCCGCTATCGGCAGCTAGCACCAGCAAATGATCGTGATACCAGTCAGCCACGTATAGATGCTGGCCGGTGTGACTCACGGCAAGCCCCACAGGGGCGATCGGTAACGCAATCGTGCGCATCACCTGCTGGCTCGCCATCTCAATCACAGACAGCGAACGGCCTTCGACGTTACTCACATATACCTTGTGCTGATGATGATCGACAGCCACACCGACCGGCGCCTTGCCGACGGCCACAGTACTCAGCACCGTGTGCTGCTGCAGGTCAATGACCGATACCGTATGCTCACCCTGGTTAGTGATATAAGCGAATTCTGCGGCCTGCACACACACGGCGACACTCAACCACCCTAAGGCCGACGCCATCTTTAACAGCCTCAAAACAGCACTCCACTCCTAGCTTTTGCTTTTTAAGCGATGATCAAAACTATAGGGGTTTATCTGTCTGGCGGCGTGAGACAGTCTCCTGCAACTAGCAGGGATTTTTTCACGCTGCGCCCGTGCATAAAACGCGTGGACAACCGGACAATCAGACAGTGCAATCAGGTTGCAGCGATGGTTTTTTGCGAGAAATGGGCATTGATGGCTGACATATCCAGGGCTTGCCACATTCGCAGATGATGCTGTAGCTCGTGCTTAAGCATGGCACCGCGCATCATATCCACCACCACACGTTCACGTATCACCATCAGCGCTGGCACTTGCGTTACCTGAAAGTTGGCGGCTAAATCTGTTGCCACATCGACATCGGCGGTGGCAAAAGCAATGGCAGGCGCTTGTGCCGCAACGTCGGCAAACACGGGGGCAAATGTCTGGCAAGGGTCACACCATTGCGCGGTGAATAACACGATAATAAAATCATGCGCCGCCACCTGCTGATTAAACGCCGCCTGGCTGTCAATGGAATGGAGATTGTTTGTATTCATGGCACATCCTTGGAAGGACTGCCTGCCTGCGGCAGGCGTTTAATCACGCTCAGTGTCCAGTGTTGCGGCCCGGCAATACTCTGCGAGCAGCCTAGCTCAGCCACGGGCGCCTGCGCATTTAGCACATGGCGGGTATGGTCTGCGGTTTGCACTTGCATAAACCAGCGGTCTACCCACACCTCAACATCACCGGCCTGGTCAGCCATGGCCGCCGCGCTGAGTTGAAGCGAAATCAGCTGGCCGCCATGCGCCAGGCACAAGCTGTCGTCGGTTTCGCTCAACGTGACCCAGTCAGCCTCACTGGCAGCGGCAGCTGCGCAAACACATAGCAGCCAGAAGCTGGCTGCTAACCTGACCAGTTGCATTAGGCGCACAAGGTTAACCCGATGCGTTTAAACAAGGGGCGTAAACTGGCACAGACTTTTTTGCGCCAGCCGCTTTGATTGGCGGCTGCGTTTTGGCGACCTTCTTTCAAGCCCTGCAAGCCATCTTTAACAAAACTATCCACCGCAGTTTTGGCAGACTCATCATCTTGCCCGGCTGGCGGCTCATTGCCAGTAAATGCACGGTAATAACGGGCTGTCCATACCACTTTGGCGTTGCTGCCATCAGCCACAACCTTGATCTTGCCATTGAGTGAGCTCACCGGCAGCGCTTCGAGGTCAATGTCACCAGACAAGCGGTAAGCCACCGTCATGTCTGCGGCAGACACTTCGTCGATCTCTTGTAGCAACTGCTTGCCATTTTTGAGGGTGATTTTTTGCTGCTTGTCGCTCACGGCCTCACAGTCGGTAACTTGCGGGTGCCATTGCGCCAAGGCACATGGCGCGCTAATGCGCTGCCAAACGGCTTCAGCCGTTGCGTTCACCTGTATAGACTCATCTGTTTTTTGCGGGGTAGGCCCATGCGCCCACACGTTCGCGCTCAACAGCATTGTTATCCCGAATAAAGACCACTTCATGTTTACTCCTTGTTAATAAAATCGATAGTGCACAGATGCCTGCACAATTAGCGTCGCCAATAGCGGTTTAAACGCGTTAACCAGGCGCCGTGCGCAAATGTCAGCAGTATAAATAGCAGCCACAAGCCACTCGCCAGAAACGCCAGCCATGGCCGCAAGTCGGTGTCTGCCCAGCGCCAGGCCGTCATCCCCAACGTGATCGCCCAGTCAGCGCCTTGCTGGTCTTGGTCAAGCCGCACGTAATGCAAGCCGGTTTCGGCAGATAATCGTTGCAGATTACTTTCATCCAGCGCGGACAAATGCGCGTTACTCAGCAATGCATTGCCCGGCCCATGGCCGCCATTACGATCATGCTGCCCTTGCTCCATCGCCAGCACAGACAAAGTCTCAGCCATGCCAAAATTACCAAAGCGTTGCACTTCTTCTTGCTCCCAATAGCCCGCCACTGCGTTTCTTTCATCGAGCTTGGGAATCTGGCTGGGCGTTGGTTTACCCAAGCCAACCAGATAGCCTTGTACCTGGCCTGGCTTGCCTGCAAACTTGGGCATATAGGTGGGGTTAGCAGGTGGTGCTTGCTGACCATCAGTAAAAAACATGACTCGCATTTGCTTACCCAACGCGGGCGCTTGCTCCAGTGCGTTGTATAAGCCATGCGCAATAAATGAGTCAGCCGCCCAGGCCATGCGCCAATCCATGCTGGCGACGGTTTGGTCCAGGGCTGCAAAATGGCTGCACACCTCGACCGGCCTGACCACGTTGACGGTATTACGCTCGGTAAACATGCCTAACGCCACGCGTGAGCCGCAAGGCAATGCCGACAACGCCTGGCGTATGCTTTGTTTGGCCATGTGCAAACGGCTGAGGCTATTAGCTGCCGTCGCATGGCCCTGCATCGTATAGTCCTGCACATTCATGCTTTGCGTGATATCAACCACAAAGTACCAATCATAAACACGGTTAGGCAGCGACAGATGCGGGCGGAACAGCGCCACGGTGAGCAACACACACAACAGCAACAAACTCCCCCTGCGCCAGACCTGCGCATGATTCAAACGCCAAGCTTGCATCAAGGCATGCCCCTTGGGTTGCCCGGCATCGCAGGCCAGCCGCTAGGCTGCTCTTCGGCTTTGATCTGCTCATCTTCATATTGCTGCGGCCCCGACATGCCATGCGTGGTAGGGGCCAAACGCAGGGCCAGGTGATAGTTGTATTTCGCCTCAGACCAATATGGGTCTATGCGCAACGCTTTCTGGTAACTCTCTTTGGCCAAAGCCACCAGCGGCCCGGCCTCATCCCAGGCAGGCAAACCCTGCTGCTCCAGCAAGCCAATCGCAGTGCGTAAATACACATTGCCAGAGTTAAAGTAAGCCTGCTTACGTAAAGGCTGGTCGTCTGGCACCTGGCTAATCACGGCCGCATATTGCGCCAATGCCTGCTCTGGCTTGCGCTGATGGTCATAAAACACTGCATTGGCAAACAGCGCTTGCGGCGTCTGGTTGGCTCCCAGCCATGCCTGCGAAATCAATACATGCGGCGCCAACCCATCGCGGTAAACCGCTGACTGATAAAAGCCGACACTCTGTTTGAGCAGCATGGCTACCGCAAATACGGCCAGCGACACCGCCCATGGCCAGCCACGGCGCATCATGGTGGTTAAAGGAATTTTCAAGCTTGCCATTGTTTCAACTCCAGTTGCAGCATCCCCAGCAGCGCGCAGGCAGCCAGCCATGCCAGCCAGTAGGCGTATTGACTTAAATCTTGCCGGGAAACCGGCTCCAGATAGCGCGCAGGCTTATTTTTGAGCTTGGCGATATCGCGCACGGCAGCTTTCACCGCTTGTGGATTTTCAGCCTCATACATGCGATAAGGCACATGCAAAGTCTGAAAATACTCATGCAACGCGACTTCAGGATAGGCATCAATATTTTCGCCTTCGGCCAGGCTTTGCTTGAGGCTGACGCCATTTTCAGAGCGCAGGTAAATCCAGTACAACGCCGCCTGCTGACGCATAAACATGGCACGCAACATATCCTGTGTTTTGCCATCCAGATGTGCGCCGCCATCCGACACCAGCACAATGGCGCGTGCGCCAGTCACCGGCTGGTCAGCAAAATAGTCCAGCGCCATGCCCACACCGCGTGCAACGGCGGTAAAGCCCATGCCACCCGCTTCGGTCGCCTCGAGCGCTGCTTGCACATAAGCGCGGTCATTACCCAATGGCGCCGCTAAAATGGGCGAAGTACTAAACGTCACCATGCCCATCAAGTCGTCCTGCCCTTGTTTGACCAGCGACTTTAAGACATCCCTCGCCACCTGCATTTTTGGCAACCGCGCCTGCGCATCGCCTTTGCTCACAAACGGCTCGTTCATGCTGGCACTGCGGTCGAGCACAATCATCACATGCGCACCACGGCCAATTTTTTCTACCATTTGCGCATTTAAAAACGGCTTGGCCAGCGCAATACTCAACGCCACTATCAACACACTCAGAGCGATTTTCCATGCCCGCTCCAGCCATACTGACAACGGGTCTTGCGGCAAGCCTTGCAAGGCCGGATGCAACAAATGCGGCTGCCCGCGCAACATCCACGGCAATATGGCCAACGGTAATAGCAACAACGGCCAGCTTTGGCTGATGCCCCAATACGTGCCCAGACCAGTGGCGGATGAAAGGGACTGCCCCCACACTGACCACATGGTTAAGCAAGCTCCAGCTGACTCAATTGTTTGGCTAATTGCCTGAGGGAGGCCAGTGACAGCGTCGCCGGTTGTCCGGCAAAGAAAACCTGCTGCACCTCACCGTAAAACGACTCTAATGCTGGCTGATAAGGCCACAGGGCTTGCGTGGCAAACAGTAAGCGCGGCAAATTTTCAGCCGTGACGGCATGGCCTGCAAACTGGTCCATGGCATGCACAATCAGGCGCATGGCCTGCAAACTTGCCGCAGGTTGTGCAGCATCCAGGCTGCGCATCGCGCGCCAGGCCAGGCGAAAAGGCATGCGTTTTTCTTGTGGCAGCTGAATCCAGCCCGCCACCCAAGCCAGGTACGCCAACGCCAGCAGCAACAAGCTCGCCCAGCCAGCCAATGACCATAATTGTGGCGCCAACGGCCAGGCAGGCGGAGCAACATCTGGGTAGAGCTGCACATGCGCTTCATCAATACGGGCTGGCAACAGGCTGGACACAATGACCTTATCGGCAGGCACATCCACCGTCAGCTGCTGCTGGCCCTGTTTAAACACCAAGTGCAAGGGTTTAAGCGGCATGATTTTGACGCTATCGCCCGCGACAAAAATTTGCCAGTCGATTGTTAGCCGGATCACGCGCTCTCCGTTCACGTCTTCACTTTGCCAATGCGCGTTTCGCAGCTCGATGGCTTCGTTTTGTGCCGGGGCAGGCAAGCTGCCAGCATCGAGTTCAAACCCCAATGGCAACCGTACCGTGACATGCTGGGTGGCAATACTGCCTATGGTGTAATCTGCCTCGCGCGTCACACTCTCAGCACGCGCACTCTCAGCCTCTGCCGCCACGGCAGAGGATAGCCACGTGCCGCATAATAATGCTGCGCTTAATAAAACCCTGCCTGCCACCCTCATGCCATCGTCTCCATCAAATGCCGGCTGACCGCCTCGGCACGCCAGTCTGGTGCCAACCATAAAGGCGCACGTGTGCCAGCGTTGACTAACTGCCGGTTCAAGGCCTGTTGCTGCTGTTCGGCATGGGCCTGAATGCGTTGATGCAAGCCGCGACGCAGCATCCAGCTGCGCTCGGCACCAGTTTCCATATCGCGCAGCCTGGCCCAGCCAAACGCGGGCAGGTCTTGCATGGCGGCACGGTCGCGCAACACCACCGGCACCACATCGTGCGGCTGTGCGGCTTTGAGTGTTTGCTGCAGCAAAGCGGCTGGCCAGTAAAAATCGGAGATTAAAAATACCAGCGCCCGCTGCGCGCCTATGGATTCGATGGCCGCAGGCATCGCGCTGGCACCCTGCCCTTGTTGCTGGCCGTGCACCAAGGCCTGCTGCCAGTAATCGGCCAATTGCTGTGCCACCTGTTGCGCCGTGCCAGGTTGTACGCTGGGCACACGCAGCAAACTGGCTTGCGCCGTATCATTGGCCGCACGTAAGCCAAATGCATCGCCCTGACGAGTGGCCGACCAGGCCAAAGACGCCACAAACTCGGTGAGTTGCTGACGCATATTGCTTGCCGATGGCGCTGCCGCCGACTGAAAGAATAATGAACTTGAAACATCAAGCACCGCATAAACATGAATAGCCGCGCGCTCTAAATAGGTTCTGACCAGCCATTGCTGCGGCACACTGCGCACACTGGCACGGATATCAATGCGCTTAGGGTCAGGGCAGGCCAGCAATGAAGAAAATCCGGCAAAGTCGCTGCCATTGCCGTGATGGGCAGTTAAGGTCGCCCCGGCATGATAGGTGTGCGCACGCCAGTGTATATTGTAAAAAAACTGGCGTGGCTCAAACACCAGCTGCTGGCTGGCATAAGCGTGTGCAAGAGAGGCCATGACATCAGCCCCCATTAAGGCGCAGAGACTTTATCGAGCACGGCTTGCAACAACAACGGTGCTAAACGTGCATGCTGCAAGGCGTAAGCGCCGTTGAAGAACACGCGATGCGTGACCACAAACGGCCAGACGGCACGGATATCGTCCGGCGTTAAATAATCGCGGCCTTCCAGCCAGGCACGCGTGCGGGCGCTACGCATCAGCATCGCCATGCCACGCGGGCTGGCGCCGCCTGCCAATAGGCGGCTCATGTCTACGTCCGGCAACACAATGCCTGCGGCCAGCGGGTCTTTCAACACCCGCCATAATTCCACGGCATAGTCCTGCAAAGGCAGCTCGGCGCGCACGGCAGTTTGCACCGCCACTGCCACCGCATTGAGCTGGTCATACGGCGTCAGCCCTGCTGGCAACTCGTCGATCAAGGCATCGACGTCGTAAAAACGCGTATCAAACATCAGTGCGCGTTGCAGCTCACGTGCGTCAGGCGCCTGAATCGAAATTTCCATTAAAAAGCGGTCACGCGCCGCAGCGGGGATTTCAAACGTTTCTTCGCGCTCTAAGCGGTTACGGTCGGCAAACACGGTTAAATGCGGAAAATGATACTCACGGTTAAACGCACTCACCGAGCGCTCAGCCATCAGGCGCAAAAACAAGGCATGGGCTTGCGGTCTGGCGCGGTTGATTTCGTTAAAAAAGAACACCGCCAATGCTTCGTCATGCTGCAACAAGGGGCCGGGCTTGACTGCCGCCTGCCCTTGCTCGTTGATATAAGCATGGTAAAGAAAGTCACTCGGCATCAGGTCAATCGCCCCTTCAATGCGCTGGTAGCCGCCCCCCAATAGTTGCGCTGCCGCGCGCAGCAAGGTGGTTTTACCAACGCCGACATCGCCTTCAAGCAGCACGTGGCCACGCGAGAAAATGGCTATCGTCAATGCCCGCACCTGTGCTGGCATGCCGAGGACTACCTGGTTTAAAGCCTGCTCAAACGCCAGCGCGCGCTGACGCCACACCGACAACTCTATTTGTTTTTGCATACACGATCCATGATTCAGAATGAAGCAAGCCACTACCGACTGCGCACAGTCGGCACCGGATTGCCACATTAACTAAGGGGAGCGAAACTGACACCGGAAACGATGTCAGTTTCCTGGGGGGAATTAAGATTACTTCACGTCAAACACGAAATTGCCGCTAGACTTAGCATTGGCAATACGTTTTGCATTGCGTGCATCCATCGCTTTGATGGACTCCTCTTGCTTGTTAAGCTCAACCGGATCATGTTTTGGGTCATATTTGGAACCCGCAATTTTTTCCGGATAGCCGGGTTTGTTTTCCCAGCAGTTACCTGGCTCTTTACAGTTTTGACCGTCATAAGCCAGAGCCTGATTGGACACTGCAAACACACTGGCCAACGCCAGTAATGTCAGTACGTGTTTCATCACTTTCTCCTTCATCACAAATTAGCTGGTGTATTGTTTTAAATTAACGCGTGGCCCACCAGCCTAACCACCCGAAAATCTGTTATGCCTAAGCGGCCTAGCCGTGCGGCGCGGCGCCACCGTTTTTCAGGTTTTCTTCGGCCTGATGGCGAATCCAGGCAATCACATGCAGGATTTCATCCACCGTCATCCGGCCTTGTTGCGGGCCCATCATGCCAGCAGCACCGCCATAAATCGTTTCAAAAATACCTTTATCGGTCTCGTTTTTAGGATACGTCCAGTAATCATCTGCCAGCGCAGGGCCTAGCTTGCCTTCGGCCAGGTGGCCATGGCAACCAGAGCAGGCGGTTGAGAAAATGGTGTAGCCTTTTTTAACCTCTTCCGGATTGCCTTTGTACGGGTTTTCACCTGTCGCCATAAAATGCTTGGCTTCAGGCGTAAAGGTTTCACCTTCCATCGGCGTCAGGTCCAGCACATCCCCCGACAGCGTGCCGCGAAACTCCAGCGCGGGGCCGTCTTTCAATGCAACCTGCACCGGCGCTGGCTTGGCGGCACTATCCGCATTGCCAGCAGATTCATCTTTGGCACAAGCCACCGTCAGAAAAGCCGCCATCACCAGGCCAGAGACGCCCAAGGCCATGGCCAGTTGTGGTTTCATACGGCGCGATTGCGGTTGTTGAGATTCTTTCAATTCAAACTCCAAACACTTGATTAATTAACAGGAAGCAAGGGGATACCTTCATCCTTGAGGATGGCGGTAATTTCAGCGCCGTTGGCATCAATGACACGATTCAGTGCCTCTAACAGTTCCGGGCGTTGCTTGTTCACCCCCATCACCACGTTGTAGTGCATGGGGATTTTTTCGCCATTGGTTTTTTGCGCGGTGTCATCCACCATCACCATTTTCAGTGGCACGTCAGACGCACGCACATAACGCGCAGCCTCGGGCGCCCACAGCATGGCCATGTGCAAATGCATGCTGGCAACATCATTCACCAGGCGTGAAGGCTCAACGTGGATGTAACGGTTACGCGTCGATTGAAAATTCTGGATTTCAGTAAAGTAGTCAAACATGTCGTCAAAACGGTTGATTTGCAGCAACATGTTTTTGCCCGGACTGTCCGGCATCACACCAATGCGGAAATTCTTCTCTTTCAGATAGGGATGATCCCAGGCGGTGACATCAATTTCGCGGTCCTGACGGGTGATAAACACATAGCCAGAACGGTAATAAGGTTTGGTGACCAGCACACGCGTGTCATTGGGGTCAGTGCCGATGAGCACATCGCACTTGCCTTCCTCCATGTCTTTTTGCAGCGTGAGTGGATTGGTCCACCAGAAATAATTGACCGGCAAATTCAAGGCTTTGCCAATCACCGTTGCAATCTTGTTTTCAAAGCCTTGTTTCTGGTCGTTAGAAAAAGGCAGCTCGGATTTACCGGCACAAATATTCAAGGTATTGGCCGCCAGTGCTGGCAAGGCAAACACACTGAGCGTCACGGATAAACATAGACTCAACCATGTCAGGTTGGATTTTTTTACTTCAGGAAACATTTGCTCTCTTCTCCGTGCTAGAGGCAGGGTGACCAACCGGCCTTGCGACTGACGGTCACCCTGATCACTACATCAACAGGTTCACTGTATGAATTACAGGCTGAACACCATCAGGCCACCGCCCATTTGTGTGTGGTTTTGCAGTTCTTTGAACGCACCAACCGCACCCAAACCAGCACTCGGGTCTGTCAGGTCAAACACCAGACCCACGCCAGGCCAGCCGCCTACACCGTACATGCTACCGACGTATTGCTTGCCTTTGAAGGAGTAAGTCATTGGCGATCCGATACCACCAGATGGCATCTTGAAGTTCCACAGCTCTTTACCGTCTTTGTTATCCAAAGCTTTCAGATAACCATCCAGCGTTGCATACCAAACCAGGCCGCCTTTGGTGTACAAAGTACCGCCCCAAGCCGCAAACTTCTCCCACTTGGTCCATTTAGCTTTACCAGTGGTCAGGTCAAATGCACGGATTTGACCCATTTCTTTCTTGGTTGGGCCGTTAGGGCCAGGGTACATCGCCAAGGTTGCGCCAACGAAGAACTGACCGGCACGGTATGGCAGCATGAACGGCTCCCAATCCATACAAATGTGGTTCAGGCCAGCGTACAAGGTGCGGCTTTCAGGATCGTAAGAATCTACGCCCTGGTTGTGGAAGCCCATCGCGGATGGACAAATGTTGGTGCCTTTATGGTCCATACGTGTCGCAAACTCAGGGTCACGGACTGGCGTACCGGTTTTCAGGTCCACTTTTTTGAACACGTTGACTGCCGGGTCCACTTTTTCAGCCACGATCAGGTTGCCGTTTTCGCGGTTGAGGGTGTACAAGATACCGTTACGGTCGATGTGGCTCAGCAATGGCGTCATTTTGCCGTTGACTGGTTGATCAGTCAGCACCATCTGGTTCACACCAGCAAAGTCCCACTCGTCATGCGGCGTCTTTTGGTAGCCCCATTTCGCCATGCCGGTATCCAGGTCACGACCCCAGATAGTCATGGTCCACTTGTTGTCGCCAGGACGCATGGTTTCGTTCCATGGTGCCGGGTTACCAGAACCGTAGTAGAACAGGTTCAATTTAGGGTCATAGGCATACCAACCCCAGTTGGTACCGCCACCAATTTTCCAGGCATCACCTTCCCAGGTTTTTGTGCCCAGGCCAAATTGACCATAATGTGGGTTTGCACTGTTGAAGTCTTTCGCCAGGCGAACAGAGTCATCAGAACCGGTCGCAAATGCACGCCATTTCAATTCACCTGTTTTCAGGTCAAAGGCGTTCACAGCACCACGTACACCCAGCTCAGCACCTGAACAACCCATCAACACAGTGTCTTTAGCCACAAAAGGCGCTTGTGTCAGTGTTGAACCCACTTTTGGATCACACACTTCTACTTCCCAGTTGATTTTGCCCGTTTTGGCATCCAACGCCAGCAAGTGGCCATTGGCTTGTTTTTTAACAATTTGCCCCGCGCCGTAAGCCAGACCACGGTCAACCACGTCACAGCACATCACCGCTTTGGTTGAAGCATCTTGCTTAGGCTTGTGTTGCCAGACAATCTTGCCTGGATCATTCAGATTCAGCGCATAAGTATTGTTTGGAAAAGCGGAGTGGACATACATCATGTCGCCAATCACCAATGGCGCACCTTCGTGACCATTCAAGACACCGGTCGAGAATGACCAGGCCGCTTTAACGTTTTTAACGTTGGATTTGTTAATTTGCGCCAGCGGGCTGTTATGCTGGCTGTAGTAGCCACCCGTTGCGATTGGCCAAGCACCGGCTGTATTCACCTGCTTGTCCAGGTCTGCATCTGCCATGGCTAAGCCAGAAATGCTTGCGAACAAGCCTCCGACCAAAGCGCTCACAATGGCGCTAGATGATGATACTTTCATAGGATCTCCTAATCTTTTGAGAATGCGTTTCACGTGGTGTCGCAGACATCCCCCCGAATGCCAAACTTCACGACCGAAATTGTTAATAATTTGTAACATTGACAATAGATGAAAGATTCCCTTTGATGGGTTCAAGAATTCATCCGCGTAAACCAGCCAACAACGGGAATCTTTCACGGGGTGCTGGCGTGTGATGTGGTCTATAGTTGCGCAGTGTTGTAAAAGCAGCGCAGGCTTAATAACCGTCTTAAATATAAGCAGCCTTAAACAAGCCTTAAACATTAAGTCGCGCAGGTTTACACACGTCGGCAGCCCTATGGCTACCGCAACAAAGCTTTAAAGCGTTTGGTCACTTCAGTCATGCATTCTTATCAACGATCTATGCCAGTCATTACTGCCATTCACAAACTCGGCAAACTCAGCCGGGCCAGTCAGGACACGCTCATCGTGATGACGGGTGTGGTGCTGACCTTTGTCTGTGCATCAGCATTTGACCTGGCCGAGCGCGTCAATGCCTGGCTACTCACCTATGAATATGCGCAGCTGGATGAAGTCCCGCTGACCTTGTTTGTGTTTGTGTTATTGAGTGTCTGGTTCAGCCAGCGCCGCATGCGGGAGATTCATGTCGAAATCCAGCACAGAAAACGTACCGAAGCCCAATTGAGCAGTAGCCAGCAACTGTATAAAACATTGTTTGATGGCGACCTGACGGGCAACGTCGTGCTGGATATTGATGGCAATATCGGCATGCACAACCGTGCGTTTGAACGCATCTGCCGCCCATTAGAAGATGACCATCATGCCTGCGCACTGTTTTCATTTGACTGGCCGACCTTTGTCTCGCAACTGCAATATCACCTCGAGCTCAACTTCAATAAATTGCAAATCCGCCGACCAGACGGCCTGCCCTGCTACGTTGGTGCCCGTTTTGTCTATGTGCCTGCGGTAGAGCGTAAACCGGCACAAATTCATGGTTACCTGGTCGACATGACCGAGCAATGCCTGGTAGAACTCGACCTCGAGCGCACCCTCAAAGAAAATCGTGTACTGGCGCGCCACGCCATGCAGATGCAAGAGCAGGAGCGCAAATACATTGCCAGCGAGATTCATGATGAAACTGGCCAATACCTGACCGCGATCCGCATGGACGCACTCACGCTGCAAAAGAGCAACCCTGAGCAAGCGCACGTGATTGCCGTCAGAATTGCCTCTAACACCCAGCATGTGCAGCAGTCTATCCGCGCCTTGATCAAGCACTTGCGGCCACCGGCGCTAGACTCGCTGGGCTTGATTGGCGCGGTGGAGCGCTTGGTCAATGACTGGAAAAAACTCAATCCACAGGTCGACTGCCACCTGGCGCTGGATACCGGCGAACAGACATTAAACGAAGACACCAATATTGTTGCGTTTAGGGTGGTGCAAGAAGCGCTGACCAATATTGCGCGCCATGCCCAGGCCAGCGAGGTCTGGATAGATATTCATATCATCAAGCGCCACGATAAATCCCTGCTGCAAATTGAAATCCGTGACAACGGCCAAGGCATGGACACCGGGCTAGCCACCGAGGGCGTGGGCCTGGTTGGCATGCGCGAGCGCATAGAGTCACTGCAAGGCAGCTTTAAACTGATGAGTGGTTTACAAGCGGGCACCCTGATTACCGGGCTGCTGCCACTCAATATGAGCAAGCAGGCACGCCCTGCCGCATCCTTATTATCCAACCCGGGAGTAAACGACTATGCAACCCCTTAACTGGCTGAGCCTGATCGCGCTGATGATGCCACTGGCATTGGCGGCCAAAGACCTACAAACCGAAGAACAACCTTTTTTGCAAGCCTATAGCGGGCAATCGCGGCAGTTTGTCGAGGAGCAACTGGGCAAGCCCGTCAAAAAAGACGTAGCAGTCAAACCACACAATGCTGACCAGATTTTGCAGCAACAGCAGCAAGCGGCCCCGGGTGCAGGTGAGCAGATCGAAATGTGGTATTACCGCGGCAAAATCCAATATGCACCAAACAAGTTTTTTAATACTGCCGAGCTCACCTTTGCCAATGACAAATGCGTGAACATCACCTTTGCAAACAAGAAGTAAGGCACACGCAAACCGATGGCAAAAGTAATGATCGCCGATGACCATGCCATGCTCAGGCAAGGTCTGCGCACCATGCTAGAGCAAGCCAATCACCAGGTTTCAACCGATGCGCTGAGTGGTGAAGAAGCTTGCCTGCTGGTCGAAAAAAACCATCCTGACCTGCTGATTTTAGACCTGGATATGCCAGGCATCGGCGGCCTGGAAACCCTGAAACGCATTTTGCACCGCAAACCGCAGATGCGGGTGCTGATTTTTAGCATGCATGATGACTGCATCTATGCCACACGGGCGATTCAGGCAGGCGCACGCGGCTATGTGACCAAAACCGAGCCGCCAGAAGTGGTGCTGGAAGCGGTGCAAAAAATTCTCAAAGGCGGTCGTTACATCAATAACGAGCTGGCACAAAGCCTTTCTATGTACCACCTGGAAAGCCAGGAAAACCCGATCCAGAAACTGTCACCGCGCGAGTTTGAGGTGTTCAGGCGCATTGCCCAGGGCGAAGCGTTGGCGGCCATCGCCAAAGGCATGCATATTGGCTATAAAACCGTGGCCAATATCCAGACCAGCGTGCGGCAAAAACTGGGCGTGGAAACCACCGGCCAGGTCGTCCATATCGCGGTACGCTTTGGTATTATCAAAGGCCTCTAGCGGCGGAGCCTCGTGTGATTACCATCATTGCCCGCAAAGAACTGCGCAGCCTGTTTGCCACGCCCATGGGCTGGCTGGTGCTGGCCATTTTTCAGGCCATTGTCGGCACCTACTACAGTTTAAGTTTTAACCAGTATTTTGAAATGATGCAGAGCGCGCAATGGCAGGTGCAACGTATCGGCCTGACCCAGTTTATGGCCGAAGGGGTGTTTGGTGTGGCGGCGGTACTGATGCTGTTTGTGGTGCCGCTGGTGAGTATGAAACTGATCAGCGAAGAGCGCAAAAACCAGACCATGGTGTTGCTCATGAGTGCGCCCTTAAGCATGAGCGAGCTGGTGCTAGGCAAACTGCTGGGCATCGTCAGTTATCTCAGCGTGCTGATTGTCAGCATGGTGGTCATGATCGCCCTGCTGTTGCCTTGGGCCGAAATTGACCTACCCTATTTGCTGACCAACGCCTTAGGGCTATGGTTGCTGGTGGTCGCCAGCAGCGCGCTCGGGCTGTATGTCTCCTGCCTGACGGCCAATCCTATCCTGGCGGCATTTTGCAGCATGACAGCATTAACCATCTGCCTGTTGCTGGACAAGTTTTTTAGCGACAATCACCAGGCTTTGTTTCATGACCTGTCACTGATGCAGCATTACCGCCAATTTGCGCTAGGCATGCTCAACAGTTACGACGTGCTATTTTTTGTGCTGTTTGCCGTGTTTTTTATACTGCTTTCTATTCGTCGCTTACATGCAGACCGACTCTATGGCTAAAACCAATCCTGTACGTCGTCTATCATTTACGTTTTCGGCCTTGTGGTGGCAACACCGGCTAGTTGTCCCTGCACTGCTGATAGTCACGTTAATGCTGGGCCTGTTTGCCTGGCAATTTAATATCATGGCGGACACCACACACAATCACCGTAACACCTTGTCTGCGCCCAGCATACAAGTGCTCAAGCAATTACCTGATCGCATAGAAATCACCGCCTTTTGCAGCAACAGCCCATACAAAGGGCGCTATTTCAGAAAGTCGATCACCGCCCTGATACAGCGCTATCAACACCTGCACCCCAACCTGCAACTGCAATTCGTCGACCCGGCTACGGCGCCAACCATGGCACGCGAGTGGCAGATCAAAAAAGAAGGCGAGATGGTCATTCGCTATCGCGATCAACAGCAACATCTGTATTTACCCTATACAGAAGAAGCGTTGACCAATGTGCTACTGCAACTACAACACGGGTCGCGTGCCCCGCTGCTATTTGCTACAGGTAATGGTGAGCCCGCCCCGCAAGACACTACCAGCCAGGGTGCCAGCCAACTGGGGCAAGCCCTGCAAGCAGCAGGTATACGCATATCGAGCACGGCTTCAATCTCAAGCTTGCCCGGCAAACAGGCATCGCTAGCCACCTTGGTCCTTACTGGTGCCACCCAGCCATATACCGCAGCACAACGCACGGCCATTCAAGGCCATATCCAGCAAGGCGGCAATCTGGTGTGGCTAGTCGATCGCCCGCAACAGCAAGGCCTGGACGCGTTAGCAACACAGCTCGGGCTCACCATCAGCCAGGGCATGATTATTGACCCGGTCAATCGTCAGTTCGATATTCCCCTACACGCCTTGAGTACACAACGCTACGCCGCACAAGGCCCGACCCAGGACTTTGCCCTGCGCACGTTTTTTGACAACGCGCATGCCATTCAACGGCCACGCCAAGCTGGCGAGCCATGGCGGGTACTGCCGCTGGTCGCCGTGGCTGAGCATGGCTGGGTCAGCGCCAGTTACCAGCCTGCGCAACCAGCCTCTTTGCCGGTGTTTAACCCGCAAACCGATACTCAAGGCCCAGCCACCGTCATGCTGGCCTTAGAAAAAGACCGTGCCAGCGGTGAACGGCAACGCATTGTCATCATCGGTAGTCAGCAGTTTTTTACCAATGCGCAGTTACAGCGCGGCGGCAATCTAGCCCTGACTATGCAAAGCCTGCAATGGGTGGTCAATAACCAGCCCAGCGTTAGCTTGCCTGTGAGCCCGCTACGCGACAGTGTGATTGCCCTGCCTGCCACGCAAACCTGGTTGATGGTGTTGTTTAACAGCTTTCAGTTTGGCCTGCCAGCGCTGCTGTTATGGGCAGGCTGGCTACGCTGGCGTAGAAAGCTACGTTATTAAATCCATCTCTTTTTATCGTCATTAGCGAGATATTAGCGCCCAATAAAAAACCCCGGCAAGCCGGGGTTTTTTATCAAGGTTGCTGGCTGAATTACAAACCAGACAAGCCTTTTTCAATTGCTTGATTATGATGCGCTGGCGGCTCAGTGGTTTCAGACACTGGCGAAGCCACCGCTGACTCCGGTTTGGCCTCAGCTGGGGCAGCAGGCACGGCTGGCGCCGTTGGCGCGCTGCTATCCAGGGTCAGTTTGGAGAAGTCACCATAGAACTCAACTTTGGCGTCTTTACGCAAAGCGGCCACTTCATTCTTAATCACCGTTTGCTGATTAGAATTCACCAGGAACTGCTGGATCACCGGTTTGGCTTTTTCCAGGTCTACCGGTTGACGGTCTACTTTGGCCAGAAACAGCAGCACCAATGCTTGTGGACTTTTCACCACCAGCGTATCGCCTGCTTTCAAGGTGTTCAGCTTTTTAAGCAACTCTAAAGGCAACTGCTCTGCGGCTTTACGGCTGGCATTGGCACTAAAAATGTAGTTATTGTCTTTTAACCACTTGGCCAAATCATCGGCCGTTTTTGCCGCATTAATGCCTGCTTCGATCTCGCTGGCGTGTTCATTGCCATCCTTGACCGCAAACTCCTGAATCACGTACACGTTACGCTCACTGAATAACTCAGGATGGGTGTCGTAAAACTTTTTGATGTCATCTGCAGAGGGCGTTGCCTGCTTGGCCGCCACTTTTTGCATGTAAGCCTGGGCCAACACCTGCTGCTTGGTGGCTTCCAGTACTTGCAACACATTTGGGTCACGATCCAGTTTTTCATCGACAGACTTCTGCTTAAGCAGCTCCATATCGACCATTTGCTGCAGCACTTTTTCAGAAGCAGCCTTGACTTGTGACTGATCCAGCTTGCCCAGTTTGGACAAGGCAAAATTCAATTGATGGACGGTAATTTCACTACCATTGACCTTGGCCACGACTTGTGAACCCGCTTTGGCCGCGTCATCATGTTTACTGCACCCGGCCATCACCAGCATCAGTGCTGGCACAATTAATGCGATTTTTTTCATTATCACCCTTTAATATTTTGGTATTTTTTGTGTTCTGTACGACAGGTCACCCAACTAATTACGGCTGACCGTCTGCGAGTCTTGAGCACTCATTGCTCCAAAATTCAAAACACATGCTAACACACTCTGCTTACCAATACTGCCAGTGGCCACCATACACCACCCAAAGCCCAAGCACGGCATTGGTGGTCACATGCGCCAGTATCGGCACCCAGAGTACCTGGAATTGACGGTATAACCAGGCATATACCAGTCCTGCCAACAGCCCTGCTAACCAGAGCTGATGTTCCACTGCAAATAATACGCTACTTACTGCAATTGCATAAGCCGTCACCGAGGCTGGCACCACCGACATAAAGTCCGCACTATCAAGCCTGCGCATCACATAAGACCGCCAGAATAGCTCTTCGATCACTGGCACCACCAATGCCGAGCCACTCCAGCGGCAGATTAACCAGAAAATATCCGCACCACTTTGCATGGGCATGGCCGTCGCGTGACTCACCTCGTGCCCGCCCAGCCAGGTAGGATAAGGCGCAATCCAGAGTAAAAATACCAGCCAGCCAGCCAGCAAAGCAATCAGTGCCTGATTAAAAGAGGGGGCCACACGCAGCTCGAAATAGTCCCGGCGGAAGTACAGTAACAGCAACAGGGCGCACACACTGCGTAATAAATAGGTAGGCTCAGCGCCTATGCCTAACCAGCCCAAGCCTGCGGCAAGCCACGGCTCTACCGCCAGCAGTAAGATAAACCCGGCAAACGGGTAGATTCGGGCACACTCGTGCCGGGTAAACCAGGAGTCCAGTTGCGCAGTCATCACACCAGTCTATCGTCAAAAGCCTGCCACTGGCGAAAATGCTCAGGGCGTCGCTATTGTATCAACTTTATTTTCCAGTAGTTGTGTCTGCTTGGCCTGTAAAATATTTTCCAGTTCTACCCGCTTGAGCTGAAAAAAAGGCTCTGCGCGCATCAAGCGCTGATAAGTACCGGCATCCGCGTATAAGTTCACCAGATCGTGCCCATAGCTATACAAACGGCTGTTTTTTTCTTCACATGACACCAGTTGCTGATGCTCGGCACTGACTTTCGTCACCAGCCCTTTGCGCTGGTTGTCATTGGTCACCAGGTCGGCTTTGGCCACTTTGAGCTGTTGCTCGGTGGTTTCCAGCTTTTGTGCCTGCTCGGCCAATTGCGCCTGCAATTGCTGCACCTGGGCCGAGAGCGTGCTCTTTTCCTGCCCCAGCTTCTGGTTATCAGACTGTAACTGCTGATTACGCCTGACCTCACCCTGCAATTTGGCCGAATGCGTTTTCTGAGAGCTTTGCGCTTGATCCAGTGCTTGCGACAAGCCTTTTTTCTCCTGCTCAAACTGGGTTTGCAGCGCAGACTTTTCCGCCTCAAGATCCTGTTTCATCTTTTGCATTAAAATCGCTGCGCGTTTAGCCGCCTTGTCCTGTTTTTCGGCAGCCATCGCCTGGGTTGCAACCCCGCCCATCAAGCAAACACCCACCAAGAATGACAAAATAGTTTTCATGCTATACCTTTAAAACCTGCCATTAAAGTCAACAAAAAACGTATCTACCGAGAATGGCTGTCCAGAAATCTCGTCTGCGCTGACATATCTGGAAGACAACCAGGCATTTTTGCCTACGCCATACTGCGCACCGACATAAAAGCCTTTGGCATCTGTGCCACCGAGACGGAAGTTCGAATCGGTGAAACCATCTAGCATGGCATCAGCTTCCAAGCGACGATATCCGCCAAATACCTGCCAGTCATGTAGCTTTTTAATCATGGGTTGGCCGACCATCAATGACAGTTCATAACCCTCATTTTCTTTGTTGTATCTGGCGCCAGTACGGCGTTGAATTTCTTTCTCATCAAAGCCGATGTTTTGCACATAAGCGCCATGCAATATCACATGCACCGGGTCAAACACGGCCAAATCCACCTCACCGGTAAAGTTAATCAGCTGAAACTGCGAGGCCAGTCCACAGAGACCGCCTGAGCCACAACGAGGAAAACCTGTGACCGTGCCATCATTGATACTGAAAGTATGGTTGCCTTTTTGTCGCCACAACGGCACGGTACCCGCATATTCGAGGCTATTGGTCCCCTGATTGCGTTCACCTTCTACATTTTTAAAATCATAGTAAGCAACGCCCAACTTGACCTTGCTATCGTTGCTGGCGGTCCACTCGATACCACCCTGCGCGGCATACAACCACTTATCTTTTGCCTTATTGGTGTCTGAACTCTCCACTTCTTCAATCGGGAATGCACCCACCGTGGAAAACAGTTTCCAATGATTGTTGATGGCCGGGTTAGCACGTGCCACAAAACCATCAAATGCGAGGTCAGGATCCCACAACAAGTCAGTGCCGAAGGTCTGGTTGCCGGTAAAGAACGGGTTGGCAAAGCGCCCGCCAGTCAGCGTTAACCACTCATATGGTTTTGCTTCCAAAAAGGCGCGATCCAGGCCAAACACAAATTTTCCCTGCGAAAAGCCTTCTGTCTGGTTCGGGGTCACCGGTGTTTGCAACATGCCAGTGGTGAAACGAATACCGCCATTCAACCATTCGTTGATGCGTATATTTGCGCCAAACAAGGCACGCACACGCTGACGCTCACGATCCTCGGTCGTATTGTTCACCACCATATTCTGCACTTCGTTGTTTAAAGCGCCAGGTATCGTATTGCTGTCGCTAAACATGTCCTGCTGATAACGCAAGCGCAGGGCGCCCGTCCATTCGATACGATCAATCCACTCCGGCAAGCCTAAACGTTCCTCGGTTTTGTAATTAAGCTTCTTCATCACATCCTGCTCAATTTCAGCACGCATTTCATTTTTAACGTGCTCAGGCACATATTGCACACGAATTGATTTAGGTTGACCTGCAATCGCCTGGTCCACCGGCTGTGGATTCTGGGCCGCCAAGGCCTCTGCCTCTTCTTTTGCTTTCTGTTTGGCTTGCTGTGCTTGTTGCAATAAGGTGTCTGCTTTTTGCTTCGAGAGCACCCCTTCTTGCACTAGCAACTCAATCAAACTCATGGTGGTGGCGCGCACTTCTTCGAGTGACTCACGTTCGCCGGCGATGACGCCCGCTGACTGCGTGCCAAACAGGCTGGCCACCACCAAAGGAATCATCCAGTTTTTTGCTTTAATCTTCATTCTTTTTCCCTAAATTACTAAGCGCTTTTACCGCGTTGCCTGTCGCATGTTTAAGACATATTTTTTGAAGCCATTCGGACGACGACTTTTCTTGGCATATCCTCTGGCGCGGACTCTTTCAACGGTGGAATCCTGCTCAATACCTTACGAATCAAGGCATCCGTTTCAGCATCCCCGCTGGAATCGATCAATTCCGCATGATCAATATCCCCTTGTGCAGTCAAAAACACCCTGACATCGACCTGATACTTGACTTTGTTCAAGCCACTTTCAGCATCCAGGGCTTTTTTAATCTGTGCATCGACCTTATTGGTAAACCAGGCGAACGCCGCCATATTTTTCTTGCCGCCAATTTTCGGCCCGGTGGTGACATCACCGCCTTTATATTCATTGTTCACGGCACCGGCCTGAAACGCACTGGGGCCATCCCCCGCTGGGCCCTCCATCTTGAGATTCTCTGCAGGAGGCGCTTCCACCGGCTTGGGTTCAGGCGCCTTGATCTCCTTAGGCTGATCCTTTGGTGTCTCCTTGGGCGGCTCTTTTGGCGGCGGTGGGGGTGGAGGCGGTGGTGTATCCGGCAACAATTTCACCGTGGTGATTTGTTTTTTATGTGTGGCGCCACCAGAAAACAGTTTTTTAATGCCATAACCGATGCCTGCCAGCACAGCCAACACCAGCACCGCAATGACGATGCGTGTCGTCCATAAGCGCGCGGCAGACACTGGAACCTCTTCTGCCACGGCATCCATCTCATGCAATGCCATGCTTATGTCCCGATCTTGCCGGTCACCAGGCCGACATTTTCAATTTGCAGACGGTTGACCAGGTCAATCACGCCGATGACCCCGGCATAAGGCGCTTGCGCCTGGCCTTTGATCATGACGTTAAATTTCGGGTCCATGGCCTTGGCCTGGTTGAGCTGGGTTTCCAGCTCGGCCATGCTCACGCCCACGCCATTAATGGTGAGCGTGCCGCCCTGCTGCACCTGCACAATTTTGATATCGTGTTTTTCGGTGCTGGGCTTGTTAGACGGCTTGGGCAGATTCATAGTCAGACCCTGTACACCAGCGGTGGTCATCAGGATAAAAATCACCAGCAGCACATAGGCCAGATCGAGCATGGGCGTAATGTTGATGGTGTCGTAAGGCTGGGCGTCGTTTTGGACTTGCATGCTTATTCCACAACCTTCTTGGTGACCAGGCCGACTTCAGTGATGTCTAGCCGTTTACAGATTTCGAGCACCTCAGACACCTTTTCATAATGCGCAGCCGCATCGCCTTTAAGCACGACGGGCACCTCGGGGTTACTACTTTTATAAGCCGCCAGCCGCTGTTCCAGCTGTGCCATATCCACCGGGAAAGCATCTAGGTAGACGCTGCCGTCACTGGTCACCGTGATGGCGCGCATTTGCGGTTTGGCCAGCGCAGCAGAATTCACGGTATGCGGCATATCGACTTTGACGCCTTGCACGGAGGCAGTGGTCATGATGATAAAAATCACCAGCAATACGTACGCCAGGTCCAGCATGGGCGTAATATTGATTTCATCGTATAGCTGGTTCTCTTCTTTGACGCCTTCTGACATGGCTTAAGCCTTATTCCTTACCGTACAGTTCAGCGGTACGGGTAATGAATTCATCGACAAAAATCTGCATGGCGATGGTGATGTTTTTGACGCGACTAGCCAGGTAGTTGTAACCAAACAGGGCTGGAATCGCCACGCCCAGGCCCGCCACGGTGGCTAACAAAGCCGCCGCAATACCAGGCGCAATCGCGTTCACGTTCACATCACCCGCCGCCGCAATCGCGGCAAAGGTAATCATCACACCGACCACCGTACCCAGCAGGCCGAGGAAAGGCCCGCCGGAAATCGCGATAGTGAGCAGCACCATCATGCTGTTCAGGCGCTGGGTTTCACGCACCTGGTCGGCATCCACCGCTGCTTTAATCGCATCAATCGAGGCGCCGCTCAGCTGCACCTGGCCGTCATGCTCACGTTTTTTAATCTCACGCAAACCGGCTTTATACAAACCGAACAGGTTGGAGTTTGCATAGGTGCCGGTTTTATCCAGGTCCAGCAAGTCTTTGGCAGACGCCTGCTGAAAGCGCTTGAGGAACAAGGCATTGTCTTTATCTGTGCGGACCACCAAACGGGCTTTACTCACCATGACCCAGACGCTGATCGCGAACATCACCGCCAGAATGCCGATCACCACTTTGGCATCCATCGTCAGACTGTCGATCAAAATGCCCATGTAGTTAGCTTCACCGCCCTCGCCCTCTTCCTCACCATCGGCGGCGATGACTTTGACCATGTTGGCATCTGCGCCCTGTGATTGCGCCACCAGTGCCAGCCAGCCAGCACTGCGTGCAGTGGCAGCCAGTTGTAACTCGTCGACTTCTGCGTTCAGGTTTTGACCCAGCGCGAAACCAGCAGCGGCTTGCGCATCGCTGGCAGCGATCTGGCCTGCCACTTGGCCATTGATATAAATGATGGCCTGACCGCCCTGGAACACCAACGCAATGTGTTGCCATTGACCCGCTTTTAACTCCCCGCCTGAGGTGCTGGCAGCGCCTGCTTGCAATGCCAACGCACTGCCTTCAAGTTTTAAGGTCACGTTACCGCTTTTAAAAACCTCGGCGGTTTGCGGCAAACTGGCCGGTTTTAACCACACCGACCAGGTGCTGCCATTGGCCAGCGCAGGCGCTGCAGGCAAGGTAATGGTCAGCGGGCTATTGTTGAGTGAGGCACTTTCGGCAATCAAACCGGCTTTTTGCACCGTGGCATTGCCACTGGCGGTTAATTGGCTAGGGCCGCTATCTTTGAGCAAGGCATTGTCAGAGAAAGCAAACCGCGCCAGCAAAGCAGGGTCATTCAACGCCAGTGCATCACTGGCGGCTTTGGCACCTTCGTTACCGGCATACAAGCTGATAGCCAGGTCTTTGTTGGCGGCCGAGACTTGTGGTAGCACTACCCAGGCCACGGCCAGTTCGTTTACGGCATCGTATTTTTCCAGTGAGAACTTGAGCTCTGTCTTGTCATCTGCGGCGATAAAACGCAGGTCAGCGCCATCGACATTGGCGCTGGTAAAATCAAAATTGCCAGAATGCAAACGCACTAACACCGGCGCCTGATTCACGGCCTCTTTAATATTGGCGGTCTCTATCGTAATTTTTTGTTGTGTGGCCCAATCGGCATTCCAGGCGGCAAACACGGATGCAGAAAGGCTGAGCCCTAATAATCCAACCAATAAACCAAGTTTTTTCTTCATAGCTTCGCTGACGAGTTAATTCGAGCAGCAAGTCTATAGAGCGAATGTTGCAGACAAATTAAGATCGGACTAGTCGGACTATTTATTTCTGACACACGTCTGGCAGAGGTGATGACAGGCGTAAAAAAAGCCCGGCGAACCGGGCTTGGTCGTGCATTGCGCACGGTGATGCAGTTAAGACTGACGGCGGGCAGCAATCAAACCAATCAGGCCCAAACCAGCCAGGATCAGGCCAGATTGTGTTGGCTCTGGTACGGCAGCGGCATAGGCCAGACTACCAGTGCCAGACAAGCCCAAAGCAGTGTCATAAGCAAAGAAAGCGTCTGAAGTATCGGCATAACCGGCAATCAGGCTAAAACCAATGGCTGGGCTGTTTGCATCCACAGACCACTCAATACCGGTAAACACGCCGTCTTGAAACACAGCGGCGGCATCGACCAGGGCTGGCGTGCCCAGGTTAAACAAGCTGCCACCAAAGTTAAAGTTCAACGTGCTCAGGTTGATCAGTTCAGTGCCTGCTGCCAGCAAACCGGCATCATCAAAACTAAACTGGCCCTGGTAGCTGGTACCGTTGTAATAGCCTGACTCGACCTGGCCTGCAAACTGCAGGGATTGAATGGCAGCCTGGGCTGGCATCACCACTGCCAGTAAGGCTACCAGCGTGATTTTTTTCATGAATGTATTCATTGCAAAATTCCTTTAGTAAACATTAAAGTATGAAATCTCTGGCAGGCGACACTTGTTTCGCAGTCAAGCCTTTGAGTGTAACCAGCGCTTTGGCAGCTGCCGGACCGGCAATACCATCGCTATCCACCATCACTTGTACGCCACCGGTCACATCGACCAGGCTCAGGTAGCCACCTGTGAGTGCGGTGTTGGCAGAAATGCCCAGTGAAGACAGCAAAGCGGTCAACTGTAATTTGTCAGCGTAAGGTGTAAAGTCAGTGATAGTGTCACCGGCGTCACGCATGCTGCTGTAAACAAACACATCGTTGCCAGCGCCACCGGTGAGCGTATCCACACCCACGCCGCCGTTGATGATGTCATCACCGGCAGTGCCCACCAGCACATCACGGCTGGCTGTGCCATTGCGTGTCACGCCAGGCGTGGTCGTTGCAATGGCCAGGTCAATCAGGCGGCCGCCTTTGTCGTACTGGTTTTCCAGGCCGTACATATTGCTGGTGATTTCATCGCCATCGGCATTGCTCAAGCGACCCAGGCCACCTTCGGCTTTAGGCGATTGAATGTAGTTAGCCAGTGCCTCTTGGTAGGTGATGGTGAACGGGCTATCTTCAAACACCACGGCATTGGCGGCAAACGGGAAGCCATCACCGCCTGCGGCAGTAAAGTCGATGGTGGTGAAGGAGAAGGTACGGCTATTGTCAACCACTACGCCGCCATCAATCAGCACGGTGCCATCATCCAGCACCACACGTTGAATACGGTTGCCCGTGCCCTGCGTGGTTCTGGCGGTGTTACGGCTGTCATACACCACTTGCATACCGGAGATCTGCGGATAACGGCCATTGGCGCGACCGGTTGGGCTGGTATCGCCATAACCATGTTCCAGCAGGTCTTTCAACTGCGTGGCATTCACGGCTGGCGCACGTTTGACCAGGTTGGTAAATGGCAGCACATTGAAGGTGTCGCCAATAGACACATTACCGACCGTTGCGATGTTGGTACGGATACCGCCACCGTTTTGGATCGCTACCTCGGTTTTGCCGGCAAAACGCATCGCGTCAGCCACCAGATCACCCAAGCCGGTTTCAGCGTTACGTACACCTGCCACAAACGTACAAGGCAGTGCTGCACACGTGGTGTGGCTCGGGCCATTTAACTTCACGGCTGTGGTGCCGATGATTTGTGCGTTTAGGGCAGAAATATAGTTGAGCACCGGTGTGACCACTTGTGCCTGAATCGTGGCATCACCGTTCACACGGTCTGCGTCAGCAGTCGCACCGCTTACACGCATCATTTTGCTCGACTCAATGCCAACAAAGGTGCCGTGTGTGTCGTCAATGGTGAAATTCACCTGGCCAACATAACGGTTACCAAAGTGGCTGGTAAGCACTGGCACGGTGCGGCCATGCGCATCCGTGGCATTTACCGGGTGAGAGGTGTAAGTCGCGGCGACACCGCCGTTGATCAAGGCATCATCCGGGTCGACCATTAACTCATGGCCGCCGCCTGACAACACCAGGTCTACGCCAGTCAGCGCCGGCACTACCACACTGATTTCATTGGCGGCATTTTGCAAGTGGCTCATCAAAATCACCGTGGTCACGCCTTGCTCACTGCGCAGGCGGTTCACTTCTGCCTGAATCAATGGAATCAATGCCTGCAGGTTTTGTGCTTCGGTATTGCCGGCGTCGTAACCAATCACGTTCACCGCACCTGGCGAAGAAATATTAGGCAACAATGGGGTTGTTGCGCCCACCAGGCCAATTTTATGCCCTGCAGTGGTGGTGATGACTTTGGAAGGCGCCACTTTGCCGCTGGCTTTCAGTGCGCTGAATTCAGCCGTGGCATTGAAGTTGAGGTTGCTGGAAAGATAGGTGCTGCCGGACACTTTGGCAAAGCGGGCAGCCACTTGCGGGCCTAAGTCAAACTCGTGGTTACCAAATACCATGGCGTCAAAGCCAATCTGGCGCAAGGCAATCGCATCATAAAAGTCCTGGCCGCCATCAGTGTAGCTATTCGCCAGGTTGTTCAGGCTGGCGGTAAAACGCGGGCCAGGCAAAAAGGCATCACCCGCGTTTAATTTCAGCACGGTACGGCCCTGGCCAACGGCGGTGGTTTCTGCGTTTTTAATCACGGCCGCCAGACGGTCTATGCCGCCATAAAAAGAAATCGCTTGCGCCGCATCATTGCGCAGGTTGCCTTGTGCAGACAGCAACCAGCTTTCCTGGTCACCCACGTGCAACACAGTCACACCCTCCGCCCAGGCAGCACCGGCAGTCAATGCCAGGGCAACACAAGCGGTTAATTGTTTCAGTTTAAACATTGTATTCTCCATGGCGTGCCGTGACGTATCACAGCACGCATTCACTCAAGTATTAACGTGTCTGATTAACGTGCTTGACGACGACGTACCAGGGCCAATACGCCCAAGCCAGCCAGCAACATGCCGACGCTGTCAGCTTCTGGTACCGGTGTCACAGCCGCCACCGTAAAGGCAGTGGTGTTAGGCACAATAGTCGCTGAAACGCTGTTATTGACGGTGTCTACGTTCCAGTTATTCACGTTAGCCACTTGCGCTTTGTAGTCAGCAAAGTTGTTCAGGCCATCGCGCACACCGTTATATTCGGCGTAGTCTGGCTCGCTGGAAGCACCAGCTTTGGCTGTTAACTCAATAGCATTAACACCTGCTGTCAACCCGGTGTTGGTCAAAGAACCATCATTCACAAATTTGCCGTTAGTGATGGCAGACAGGAAAGTGGTTGGTGCTGTTGCACCAGAACCAAGGTAGGCGTAGACGGTTTCGTTGCTGTTAGAGATACCCCAGTTGCTGCTGCCAGATACGGTCACGCGGGACAACACACCGGTAGAAGCTGACAGGGTGGTTTTGTCGTAAGCGGAGAAACGCACCACCGTACCAGCAGCAACCACATCGCCAGACACCCATTGGTTGTAGCTTTCGCCAGTATTAAAAGCACTGCCAGTCCACTCGTTATCGCTGAAGTAGATGGTGGTGTTAGCGGCAATATCGACAAAGGTCACAAAAGACAAACCATCTTCGTCGGCGTTAAAGGCAGTGAACATAATGTCACCGGCATTGAGCGCCGCATTAGCCTGGCTGGACAGCAGCAACGCTGCGATTAAACTGATCTTTTTCATAAAACTATCCTCTCACTAGATATTTGAAACATTGATTGATGATTGATATTGATATTGAATTACCAGCGCACATCTCTGTGTGCATCCAGTTGGTTCATGGCTAATCCTTTTAAAGTCACCAGCGATTTGGCAGTCGCCGCACCCACTGTGCCGTCGGTGTCAATTTGCAACTGCACGCCACCGGCCACGCTCACCCAGCGAGCCACACCATCGGCAAACGGCTGGCTGCCGCTGTAGCCTATGCTTTGCAGCAGCTCAGTGATGTCCAGTTGATCTTCACCTGGGGTAAAGTCGGTGATGGTGTCTGTTGCATCACGCATGCTTTGGTAGACAAAGGTGTCACGGCCTGCACCACCAGTGATGGTGTCTGCGCCCAAACCACCCGTCAGCACATCATCGCCTGGCGTGCCAACCAAGGTGTCGCGCTGACCAGTGCCTTGTACCGATTTCACCAGTTGCAAGCCGACAATGACCGGGTCATGGTCAGAAGAGCGGTATGGGCTGTCGGTGTAGAGGTCTTGCGGCTTGAACTCGGTGTTGTAGTCGATCACAAACGGTTCGTCGGCGTTGATATGCCAGTGCACAGTGCCAGTCACTTGCGTGGCCAGCGCGGCATTTGCCAGTGCGTGGTCCAGATAACCGGACTCGCCATCAAACACGTAGGAGTAACCGTCCTGACCATTGAAACGTGCAATCTGGTCTTGCAAGCCGGCGTTTTCCAACACTAGCACTGGGTCTTCCTTGCCATAAGCGTTCAAGTCACCAATCACCATCACATCTGGATCATTGGCCTGATTTTTAACAGTCTGGATAAACTGCACCAACTGATTGGCTTGTGCCAGTCGCTGCGGGTTGTAGCAACCTTGGCCGTCACCCTGATCTGCATCTGCACCACCGGCATCAGAGCAGCTCTTGGACTTGAAGTGATTAACCAATACCGAGAACTTCTCACCGTTAGCCGCCTGGAAGGTTTGCGCCAGCGTCGGACGATTATTGATGCTATTGGTATCGGACAAAGCCGCCGCGGTTGGCGTCAATTTGGCCGGTTTGTAAATCATGGCCACCTTGATCGCATCGGTGCCGGTGCCACTGGCCGGGTCAGCAATCACAGCGTAGGTATTAGCACCCAATACGCCATTGAGGCCATCCACCAGGTTTTGCGCCGCAGTGGTGCCGTTGTTTTGAATCTCCATCAACCCCACGACATCCGCATTGATCGCCGTCAGCGCACGGATGATTTTTTGGCGCTGGCGATTGAACTCCACCAGGTTATTGGCACCACGGCAGTTAGAGGCCGAGACGCTGTTACCCAAGCGACAACCCTGGCCGCTCTGGCCACTGGCAGTCGCCCCATTGGTAAAGGTCGTGAAATAATTGAGCACATTGAAACTGGCTACCTTGTAGTTACCACCAACGCTGGCCGGGGCGGCTGTGCGTGCATTGTCACGGCTGAACGTCACCGGCTCGGTAGGATGCAGTTTGTAGTCACGTGGACCCGGGTTAGAGGCAGTAATCAAGCCATGGTCAATCACACCGGTCAGATTTTCAACCACGTCCCCTGCACGTAAGGTGTCATCTTCACCAATAAACGGGATTGGATTCGGGTTTTGCACGCTGCTGCCGTCATCCAGCACCAGGCGGCGACGCGCGTTTTCATCTGCCTGTTGGGCGGCAGCCGCTGAGTTGGCCGGATAAATATTGCTAGGTTTGATCATGCGGCCATCGGCAGACAAGGTCACCTGGCCATAACGCCCTTGAAAGTAATTCTGTGAGGCGGTCATTGGCGTGGTGATACGTACCAACATGCCTTCGTAAGCCTCCAGATCGCCTTCCGTCACTTCTGGCAGCGTGATATCCGTTGGCAGAATCACATTGTTGTTGCTGAGCACTTGCAAGCCGCTGATATTGATCAGCTCAGTGATGGTATTGAATTCGGTCACGCTGGCGGTCATGCGGACTTTTTGGCCCTTGCTCACCGTTGGTGTCACACCAGTCCCCAGGTAAACAAAAATACCGTCTGACGTTAATGGGTTACCATCACCGCTGGCATCTTGCATGTAAAAACCATTCAACCCTGGGAACACAGCAGTCACTACGCCTTCAGTCGTCACGGTCTGACCATTAAGCGGGCTGACAGAAGCCACCCCTAAGGCACTGCCCTGAATCTCAAAAATACGGGTAATGCTGCTGCTTTGTACCGTCACACTCACGCTGCAAGTAGCGGTTTGCGCTTCATTGTTGGCAAATTGCACATCTACCGCATAGTTGCCTGCGGGTAGGCTGCCATCCAGTTGCAAGCTGGCGCTGGCCGATTGACCATCCGCACCGGCAGCCACAAAGTTAGCCAAGCTGACCCCGGCTGGTGCCGTGGCTGCCAGCGTGGCCGCATTCACAACGCTGTCAGCATCAGACGCTTGCAATAACACTGAACCGACCTCACCCACCTGCAATGTCACTGCCGGGCAAGAAGTCACAATCGGCTGGTTAGTACCCGTACCGCCACCACACACGTTGACGGCACTGCTGCTGTTACGTGGTGCAGGCGCACCAGTGACAAAATCGCTGCCGTTTTGGTTGGTGTCCTGGCAGCCATTATTTTTACGCAATAACGCCGTGCTGCTGTTAATCGCCGGCGCCACTGCGCCTTCAAAGAAATTGGCTGAACCATACCCCACCAAGTCCACAATCTGTGCCAGCTGCGCCGGGCTACACACCACAGAACCACCGTTACAGGCCAGGCCAGTGCTGGTATTCACCAACACCACTTTGCCGTTGGTACCGCTCATGTCAGTGGCGTTATTGCCCACATCAGGCGTTGGTAATGCCAGGCCGTTGGCCGCACTACGCAGGCCCACCAGATAATATTGCCCAGGCTGTAACACGCCAGACAAGGTGGTCACACCGTTGGCAGAAAAGTGGCCGGTGCCAGTCGCGCTGGCATACTGCACAGACCAGCCACTGACATTCACCGCCGCCGCACCGGCATTAAATAACTCAACAAAGTCCTGATTATAGACACTGCCCTGGCCGCCATAAATCTGGCTAATCACCACCTCGGCATATACAGGAAGACTTAAGGATGACAGGCCTAGCCAGGCCAGCGCCCAATGGATTTTTTTTAATTGCATGCAGGACTCCGAAATTTTTTGATTCGATAAAAGCCTGAACACTTTAGCAATTTAGATTGCCGTCAATATTAAGTTTCACCCCCGTAGGCTAGGCAATTCGGACTAGTAAACCAGACCCATTTGTATAGTTTTAGGTCAATGACCAGCCCGGCAGACTAGTCAGCAACTGCAAAGCAAAACGCCCACCAAAGGCGGGCGTTTTGCTTTGAGACAAGCGCGTGATGAGGTGATTAATCTTCGAGTCGGATCGTTTTCACTGTCACGATAGGTGGTAACTCTTTAGGCGCGACACTTTGATTGTTCATCTGGTTACCCAGATTTTCTGTCATGGTATTGGCGGCCCCTGCAGAAGTGCTCGCAGAACTCAATGCGGCCCCCGCCAAGCTACCGGTATCCGCTACAGGCACGCCAGATGAGCTACCTGCGACGGTAATATTGGAGCTATTCAGCACTTGTGTAGCACCAACCAGCAAATTACCCGCAGCAACCCCTGCTTCACCGGCATCAAGCACGCCGCGTGGCGCAAACAAAGCAACCGTTGCGTCTTCCAGCTTAGGACCCTGTTGTGGACCGTTTGGACCATCCGGATCATAGGTCTGGGCACGAATCCCTGAACCTGAAGCCACGCCTTTCACCTCAACAGTGACATCACCATTCGCGTTGATACTAACCACACGCTCAGGCACAGACTGCGCTGCTTTAGAGCCGCGACCAGCATCGATATCACCATGATTAGACCAAATAAGAATATCGCTACCATACTGCGTAATCACTTTCGACTGGTTAACCAGGAAATTACCATCAGCATAGGCGCCAATATTGCCGCCTTTCTCAGTGACCACGCCAATATCATGCTCCAGCGAGCTGTTAGAAGCGACACCCGCATTAATCAAGCCGCCGGGGGCAAACATACTGATATTGCCATCTCTGGAAGTTCTGATCTGGCTTTGATACATCAACAGGTCACCAGAGTAGTCCTTGCCAGAGAACAAGGAGGCAATGACATCGTCACTTCTGGTAGTACTGGCGGTTTTGATATACTCCCTACCTGCCTCCAGCAGCTCAGCCTGGAACTGCCTCAAGGCAAAAATCTCTTTTCTGGTCGTATCCATTGTCAGGAATTCAGCCATCGCCTCCTGCGCAGTGTATGGTTTGCCGGTCGCGGGGTTTTTGCTGCCGGTGATTTCGTTCATGTAAGCCTGTACGCGTGCACCGGTTGCCTGACGATAATTGGCTAATGCCTCAGCGTTGCCTTGTATCGATGCTGGACCACTGCCGGTTGGGTCAATATAGGTACTCACAAAACCATCAATATTAGTCCCAGTCTTGCCCAGGCCTGCCAGCAAGGTGACATTGGCACTGTTATTTGCCAGGTTAGGGTTAACGGTATTCGCTAACGATAAGATACCGCTGGTGTTACCCAGGTCGATCGTACGGCCAGCCTTAACCAGCACTTCACCCGGACCGTTAATATCAATGCGCGCCTGCTGTTTGCCGTTCTCCATAACGAAGTCTTTACCAGCGTGGATTTCTGACACATCATCCACATTATTATGCTGGATAGATGCATGCAAAGTCACATTATTACCAGCATTGATATAAACCGGTTTTGAAGACTTGAGACCATAGATATTGGTGCTATCTCTCGCAGTTGGCGACCCAGTCAATCTAACATCGCCATCACGAGCCACAATCACTGCTGTTGTTGAGTCATTTTGATGCACCGGCACCGCAGAAACACCAGTTTTGATGCTACCCAGGATGCTTGTAATGTTGCTATCGCTTGGACTACCTGTCGTAGGATTAAAAACATTCAAAACAGTGCTTAAGTCTGCATCCGAAATCAAGATATTCGCCGTAGGATTGATATTACCACTGGTATTCACACCACTGACGACACTGCCCGCAGCCAATAAGCTTAAGTTGCCGCTCGCTGCTGGTGCCAGCAGCATCTTATAAGTCGTAATATCGCCGGCAAATGCTGTCACATTGACGGTACCCGGGTGGATAGCTGCCATATCATTATTGGTCAAGGTTGTGTATCCGGCAGAATTAAGGCCCGTGCTCACAATCGACTGCCTGTTGCTTTGCCCGACCTCAACGTTGCCTGATAAAGAAGCTACATTCAATGCAGAATCTTCAGCGTAGGTATTAAAGAAAGTACTATTTGCAATTTGATTCTGCGCCAAGGTGGTGCCTTGTACCCAGAGCGTTGGGTTAAAGACCGTTTGTACTTTGACATTGTTTTGGGCTTTGACTGTCGCACTAGCATCTTGCAGCGCAATCACAACACCATTGGCACCGGCCTGACCAGCAGGCCCTGGAATGCTATCCCCAGCTTGCAGATCAAGGGCGCCACGGCCAACGTAGTACACACCGTTCACCAGATTACCGCCTGCTGACACAGACACATCACCACCGCCATTGATCAGGCTCGTGCGCACCTCATTGCCTTTTGCATCCAGCGTTTTAACGAATTGTGCATTGGTTGCAGAAGAGGCTGACACGTTAGTAATGTTTCCACCTGCCTGGATATTGACGTTACCGCCGCCCAATGCAGCAACGCCTTGCTGGAACAAGTCCGGGCGCACCCACCAACTTGTATCCGCGCCGTTACCGCCTTGTCGCAATAACCATTGGTTGACACTTTGCGTGGTCGCAGCACCCGTGATATTGCCTGCCACCTTAATGGCAATATCACCGCCATTGTTCACATAGCTGGCGGTCGTAGGGACATTAGTACCGCCTGATGCCGGGGTAAACCCGTTCAACGATGTCGCCTCTTTGCCCACGGTGTAAATGACGGAGCCCACATTACCCAGGGTTAGGTTACCTCCAGCAGCAATATTGATATCACCAGTTCCCGTGCGGATGATTTTGTTGTTTGCCAATGTGAAATCACCCGAGCCAGCTTTGGTCTCGGTGATATTCGCCGCGCTATAATCAGCCCCGGCAATCAAATTAAAGTTAAATGTATTCGCATTTGACTGCAACACCCCTGCCGTGGTCGCCGTGTTAAAACCATCACTTAAAGAACCATTAAAGGTCAAATTACCATTTGAACGCAAGGTTAGAGAGCCACCACGCCCGGCCAGTAATGTACCGAAAGAGCGCAAATTAACATCGGCGGTGCCAACAGTCATCGCAGTTGCTGTATTACCCGTGGTGCTACGCACCTCAATATGAGGCAGCACTTTTGCAGCCAGCCCATCCTGTGTCGCCGCATAACCCCCTGCGCCGTTATTCGCATTATAGAAACTATTGGTATCGCTGATCATGCCAGCCATATTGGCCGCAGTAAATGCCGTGGTGGTATAGGTACGGCTACCTTCAACCGTCACGTCACTGGCCCCTTTGATTGCAGCAGTCGTATTAAACGCCACATTTACGCTATTAGCAGTCCCTGTGGTTCCGCGCGCACCTCTTAAAGTCACCGAACCATCATAACCATCGACCCCCACTTTGCCGTTAGCTACTGCGTCATAGCCGCTAGTATCGATCAGGGCACCAGCATCAGCAGACACTGCATTCACAGTAGATAAGCTGTTAGAGGATAACAGCACTGAACCACCAGACCCAGTTTGCAGGTCTCCGCTAGACTGATTGGCCTCTTGGCCACGTGCGGTGATTTGCGCAGTATTCGCTAATGTCACCAAACCATTGGCATAAATAGCTACATCACCGCCTTTATTACCATCCGCATTAATACGTCCGGCAACGGTTGCATTACCACCATCGACACCAAGGGTAAATGTATGCGCAGTGACGGTATCCCCTGCAGCAATGGTGACATCACCACTACGCACACGAATGTCACGGCTTTCATTAAAGCGGCCGCTTTCCAGCGCTTTATTCACATCACTGAAATTATCTAAACTGGCGACATCCAGCTTGAGTGAGGCGGTTTTTTCACTCTTGGCAGCCTGGCCCTGCAGCGTGCCATCTGCTACCACAAAGCGACCATTTTTCGCCTCTACTTGCAACGTACCTGCATCCCCAGCAGTGGCACCGCCTTTGAGGTTCAACAGCGCATTGTTTTCGATCTGGACATTGCCCTGCGCTGAGGTCAGGTGCACATTACCTGCATCCGTCGTCGCTGAATGGGTGCTATCAAAAGCGACTGTTGCCGCAGAGACATCTATCGCCCCGCCTGAAGCCACGGTCAGATTACCGCTACGTGCCACCGCATTCACAGCCCCGGCATTCAACACCAGCTTGCCACCCAATTGCATCTCGGTGGCAGACAAGTTAAGCGTTGCGCCCAAGCCAGAGGCACTCGCTGACTGCTGACCATTGCTCAACGTCTGCAAGCTACCAGTACTTGCGAGAGAGTAGTTGGCCCCAGAGTCTGCTGTCATTACAGCACTGCTCATGGTTGTCTGGTCAGCATTAATATTGACCGTACCTGTACCTGTAAATCGGATATCTTTATTGGCATTCAGGCTGACACTGTTAAATCCACCAATATTGCTGGACACACTACCCGTGTCGCCAAACGTAATCTGATTGGCATTGATGGCCAGTTGACCGTTAAGCGCTGCAGGTGCATTAAATAAAGCGTTATTGGTATTTTTAAGAACAAAGTTATTGGCATTGATATTCACGTTACCGGCGTCATGATGCGCAATCCCAGCCGTATTAAAAGTAATATTCAGGTTGCTATTACCGAAGTTAACGGCCCCTAAAATATCAATGTTTTTATAGCTATTGAAAGTAATCGCAGACAAGCGGCCAAATTCAGTCAAGGTCGCTGATGTAATACGTGTCGCACCGTTCACTGGCAGATCACCAATGGCATACTGATTCGCCCCCAGGGTTACCGTACCGCCATCGGCCACACCAATCTCACCTGATTGATCAAAGGCATTCGTTGCATCCAGCACCATAGACCTTGCCGCAGTAACACTTGCGCCATCTTCAATGGTTAGCTTGCCAGCCGTCGGTGTTGCTGTCACGCCTGTTCTGGAGAAGTCGAAGTCGTTTTTGGCTGACACGGCCAACAGTGCGCCATCACCATTAGTGACCAGAGTTGTCGTCCCTGTTTTGTCTGGTTTGGCCCCGGTCTTCACCACAGCGCCTTGATTGACAGTGATCGTATCTTTGGAGGCAACAATTAACTCACCCGTTTGCACCGCATGACCTGCATCATTGCTGAATGTCACGTTAGAAGCGGTGGTCGTGATCGTCTGTGTCTTGCCACTCACCGAGCGACTACCACCTAACAGGATAGAGTCTGCATTGATTTTACTGAGTTGATCCGCAGAAATCTGCAACACCCCTGATTGCTGCGGGTCCACCGTTGAAACTACGCGAATATCGTTAGATGAAATATCCACCAACGCCCCTTTGGCGCCAGCCACATTGCTGGTATTGATATCAGATTCCAGGTTAAGACTGTTGCCCGCTGCCAGTACCAGTTGGCCAGCATCGTTGGTCAGGCGTGGCGTTTCTTTACCATCTCTAATCGCATTTTTGGTTAACAAAGCATTGCCTGAGCTCACCAGATACTCCGCCAGGCCTTTATAGTTTTTAGTGCCATAGTCTTTGTAAAAACTATTACCATTGACGATATTAAAGCTCGTATATTGACCGCGGCTAGTGCCATCAATCTTGGTTAAATAGCCTGAAGATAAGCCCGTGCCATCCGCCTGCGTTAACTGTGTATTCAGCTGTATGTTGGCACCGTTGGCACTGACCAGGAAAGCACCTGGCAACAGCGCATAGTGTGCAGGCAGGAGCGTGTATTTACCTGCTGCCAGACCGTTTCCGCCAGACAGATAGATGGCTTGGCCGATGCCCACGTCAGAACCGGCACTCATTAGGTAATCATAGGGTGCATATTGATTACCCAGAGACGGCAGCACAGCATAATAGCCGGCCTGGGACAACACATCGACCGAGCCGCCTATGCCCTGAATCCACTCGTAAGCCATGGTATCGCCGTTGCCAGAAATATCTACGCGTGCGCCTGCCTGCAGATTCATATCATTGGCGTTGAGCGTGACTTTTTTGTTGTCAACTGCCGTCATGAAGTTGTTGATAGCGCCTTTGGTGTCTGCCAGCTCGGTACCACCCAGCACAGTCATAGCATAAGGGATTAAGCTACCCTCCGCAGACACCGAGGTCAGGCTACCTGGTGCCAGTGTTAAATCATGCGTCGCATTCAGGGTAATTTGCCCCAACGGCGCACGTAACACACCTGCCTGCAAAATAGAATCTGCATTTAAGGTCAAACTACCTACCGCAGATAAAGGCACCGTGCTTGCGGTTTTAGACTGGTTAGTCACTTCAATCCTGCTGCCAGCCCCAGTAGCAGTGACTGTAAAATCAACAGCTGTTGCCGGGTAAATCTGTGCGGCATCTAGCTGAATCAAGCCCGGCGCGGCAAGGGATGCCGTTCCTTGCAGAGAGGATGTAATACCACGCGCACGAATATCGGTTTTACTTTGTAAGCGTGTTTCAGCAACGCCGTTAATCGCAATATTGCCCTGCAAGTCGATAAAGTTAGCCTTGGCTGTGAAACGGTCTGCGCCCGCTGTCAGTTGGCTATTACTCATGGTAATACTGCTATTATTAGCCAGGACTAATGTCGATGCATTGATATTTGCTGATCCTGATAGCGTCGTCGCATCCAGCGTCAGCAGCGAAGGAACATTCAGGGTGGTATCGACAAAATGGATGGCATCACCGGTAGTCGCGCTAACGTTATCCACTTTTAAACTCACATTATCAAAACCACCTTGGCGAATCTGTTCCGCAGAGACCTGACCAACCCCTTGTGCCGTGGTAAGTGGCTCGGTTAAAGAGTTAGAGGTGTTAATCAGGTTAGCATTACTGCCACCAGCCGTGTTATTCGCCGCCATCAACTCTTTGTTGTTGGTGACGTTCAATACGCGTGTGCCACTCGTAAAATATAAGGGCGTTGAGATGTCATTCTCGATACCGGCGGCATTCTTGCCACCTAGGGTGATATTAAGAGTACCGCCCTCACCGCTACCAGAAGGGGTCCCCATCAGAGTGCCATCCAGCGCGATGCCATCACGCCCGCTAATTGAAATCACCCCAGCATTACCCGCCACTGACTGACGCGCATAACCGCCCGGCACAGGCAAGTCGACATTGCCACTGGTGCCAGAAACATCAATCAAAGAACCTGCTTTTGTAATCAAAACGCCGTTACCAGCGGATAAAGAAATATTACCTGCCTTTGTTACAAATGCCGTGCGCAGGTTGCCGTCACTAGTGGGCGGCTTAATATATTGCGCCTGCGCACTCAGTGTCGCGGTTTCACCCACAAACAAACTCAACGTTGGATCAAAACTACTATTTGGCAGCGTCAAATCACCAGTATCGGGAATCGCATTAATCGCCAGTTTAATATCACCCCCTGGCGCAGTAATATCGCCCAGAATGGTCATCTGGCCTTTAGACGTCAGGCTGACATTGCCTCTAGCGCCAGATTGGCTAATAGGCGTATCCGTCACAATGCTGGCATTTGACTGCAGCGTCAAATCATCACCAGCCACCACCTCAAGACTGGCCGGTGCGCGCATGCGCCCTGCCAGTGATGTGTTAGTCACCAGTGTGTTTAAGTCGCTCCCACCTTGCGCCGCACGCGCAGAGGCACCCAGAACTCGGGAGTGTTGCTCAGGGCGTATCGTCACCAGGCTATTGGTCTGGTCGCCAATCATCACATCACCGTTCAGGCGGTCCGAGTTACTGATGGTGTAGTTTGAAAAACCACCCTGCTGAAAGAAGCTTTCAGATAACCACAGTGTATTTTCTTGCTGAGGATTATTGCCGCCCAACTGGATGTGATCAACCAGACCAGTTGCCTGCTCACCCTGTAACTTCACGGTTAAATGGCCACCCTGCGTTTGCTGCCCGTCTACCATCATGCCATAACTACTAAACGTACCAGCCGCAAGCTGGTTATCGGCCATGGTCACCGTGATGTCACCCCCATGACCGGCGCTCAGTTGACCTTTATTATTGAGCCAGGCACCAGAAGACGCGTCCATGGTTGCACCCTGGCCCATACGCAAGCCATGATTCACTGTGATACTACCGCCGTTGAGCGCAACTTTGCCCAGCATTGCACCCGAAACACCAGGCAAATCGTTGGTGTACAAACCTGCGACATTGATATTCACATTATTAGCGACTCGCACATCTGCATTCTGGCTGGCAGACAGCGTCACTGTGCCGGAAGGCAATCGGATATTTTGATTCACATTGACGCCGCCACTACCTTGCACATTCAGGCTACCAGACGGTTGGAACGACAACGCTGTATTCAGGTTGACTTGTCCCGTCGCCGCGATTTCAACACGGTTAACGCCATTGGCCAACATACCTGAACTTAATTCTGAGGTTTGCTTTTGCTCGGCGGAAAGTTGGCTGCTTTCATTAAAGTCATCAGACAATTTGGTGGCCGATGACACAACATTTAATGCACCAGAGTTGTTATAAGTCAGTTTAAAAAGACCACCTAGCGGATTAGCATGTTCACTGCTATCACCACGTTGATAAAAACCAGTCACCGTATTGGCCAGCACATTGCCTTGCAAAGCCATATTAGTGGTGGATACATTCAGCGCACCGGCGTTACCGCCCTGTTGATAGCTCGGCTGCAAATAGCCGCTGACACTAGCGTCCTGAGCAACGCCCTGTGAAGAAATACCGTTTAAAGCATTCGCCGTCAGTGCCCATTGCCGTGTCTGGCCCCAACGTGCACTGCTGACACTATAGAAATCACTCACGCCCTGATAAGGCATATTTGGCAACGCCTCAGATGCGAGTACCCATTTACCATTAATCAGTAAGCTGCTTTCGCGGATAGTGCCTTCAGTGTAAGTGGTGGTGCCTGCTGACAAGTCTATGGTAGAGCCAGCCTTGCTGACCACATTTACACCAGACAAATTGACCTGGCCTCCATTGGTTGAGCGCTCGGCAACCGTCCTGGTGATGCCTGCCTTCGCCTGATCAATCACGCCCTGACTGAGGATTTTAGTGTCTTTGCGGGCATCTAGATACAATACCTCACCGAACAAGGCGCCGCCTCTTAATACCGGCGAGTCCCTTAACTGGTCAGAATACAGTTGAATCGCCAACTGGTTACGACTCATGGGCGCCGTGGCATCCACCCCGGAAACATCAATCACCGCATTGTCGCCCAGGTAGATGCTACTGTTGTTGGTCTGAATATCAGTGGCTGTCACAAACACTTGCCCACTGTTGGCCGTCACTGCACCATCAATCACAATATCCTTACCTTGAATATTGATGACCGACCCCTCTAGCTCTGTTTTGGTCGTTTGTGTGCCATCCAGCTTGTAAAGTGATACCGGCAGTTTTTGTGCATCAATAATCTCTTCTTTGTCATCTACATCAATGGTGACTGCCGTTTTACTGTTTTTACCCAAGGTCACTTTGCCGTACTCTGGGTTGATATTTAACTCGCCGCTTTTAGAGCCAATTTGTTCAGCCTTGAGGAAAATCGAGCCATTCGATCGTACAGAAGTGGATGCAGAAATACTGCCCTGCTGATTCACCGCCAGACCAATCAGACTGGCATTACCGTGATTGACAATAATCTCGCCCAGATTAGTGGCGTTGCCGCCCGAACTCACCTCCACCAGCAATCCAGCAAACTTATCCAGTGTGCTTAGGTAAACTGTCTTGCCCGCCGCCAGAATGGTTTGGCCATCCGGCGTTTTAATCACGCCGCTATTGGTAACATCTGGTGCCAGCAACATGACACGACCGCCGGTGGCAGTGGTGATATTGGCACCCTTGGCAACATCAATTACGCCGATGGCATCTGCAAAAGAAAAGACCGGGGACGTGGTGTTAGACAAAATACCATTCTTATAAATGGTCTCAATATTATTATTCGCCAGGTTATCCAGCGTCGTTGCCGTCAATGACCCCACGTTGACCTGTGAGCCTGCACCAAAATAAATACCATTCTGGTTGGCAATATAAACATGACCGTTGGCATTTAACATACCGTTAATAAAGCTGGCGCCGCTACCCATGACCCTGTTCAACACGCTAGAGTTGGCATCGGGCATTTTAAAGTTGACGGTAGCATTAGAGCCAATATTAAAACTGTCCCAGCGGATGACTGCATTATTGACCACCGTATTGATGTTCATGGTATTGCCGTTGACATTAATATTACCAATGGCAGGAACAATATTATGGCCGGTAGGCAAGGTGTTGGCGTCCATGGCAAGCAATGGTGCAGACATCCAGCTTAAACAGCCTGCGAACAATAATGCCACACTGCCGGTAGAGATCTTCCACAAAGACTGTTCTGCACCTGCCTGACCTTCACACGCAGATGCAGCACCTGCCAAGGACACTGTTTTTTGATGTGTACGTGCAATTTCGGCAATCGGCACCAACATGCCTAAGCGTTTGCTAAATACCAGTTTGAATCGTAACTTGTTCATCATTTCACCTCTGTCTACTTCAGCTAAGCGCTTATTACCAGTCAAAACCCACTTTAAAATGCAGGCGCGTATCGCCACTTTCAGCCATGCCAGCAGGCTTCAGCGGCGCAGTGTTTCCGTTTTCCAATGTCCAGCTCGACTGCAAAACACGTGCGAAATCCAGGCGCATAAACAAGCCATGCGCAGCTTTTACATCCAGCCCCACACCATAGGATGACAAAATGTAACGCTGGATTTGTGAGAAGCGGTCATCGGCAAATGTCACCGGATCACGCGTTTTGGCAAAACCATAATCATAAAAAGCGAGCAGACGCAATTCGTTGACCCAGGAGCCAGCGTATTTCTGCAACGGCGGCGAACGCACTTCCGTCGTTAGGTTTGCGCCCGTATCCCCGAGTGCACTAGACTCCAGAAAGCCGCGTACCGTATCCAGGCCACCAATAAAAAACTGTTCGTTAGAAACTAATGAATCCCCAGTCACTTGCCCACCTAAAGAACCGTACCACTGCCATTGATAGGGTAATGTCCATGTGTGCTCGAGTTGACCTCTCAAATAGGAAAAATTAGGCCTTGCCAGAAAGCGTCTCTGCGCAAACTCAGCCTCATCATTCACCAGTGCTTTAGTCGAGAAAACAAAGTTCAGGTCTAGCTTGGTGGTACTTTCTGGAGTCACCAGGTTGCCGGTATAACCAATCAGCATAGGCAAATAGGTAATCGGGTTACTGCCGAGGTCAGCGCCCAACCTGCGGGTGCTTTCTTTAAAGTCTTTGTAATCTACGCCCAAGGTCAAATTGTGATTAAAAGACTTAACAGGGCTGGGCATCGGGTGGATGTAGCGCAAGCCATAAATGTTACCGTTACCCACCACATTCAAATCGCCTACTGCACTGATGTCACTTTGTGAAACTACGCCATACATGGCCCAATAGTCGCCGGCGTAAGGGATGACATAGGTGCCTGAAAACACCTTCACTTCATTGCTGTCTTCCGGCGTTACCTGGAAACCCAGACCAATACTGTGATCGCTCTGCCACAAATTGTCGTAGCGCAAGTTGCCTGACAGTCGTGTCTTGGTGGTGTTCGGCGTATACCGGTTGTTGTATTCCAGGCTCGCATGCAGCGGAAACTTGTCATCCACCTTTAAATCCACCTCAACCATGCCCGGTGACTTGCCTGGGCGTAGCACAGGTGCGACCACACGGTCCTGATTAATATTGACTGAGGCAATCTGTTTTTGCACAGTGGGGAAGTGCGGCACATGCCCTTCTTTAAACTCTGTCACATTCTGCTTAATCTTGCCCAGAGAGTAATAGCGGGAGCCGACCACACTTAAGCGCTCAACCTTGCCCTCTAACACATCCAGCTTAACCACGCCGCCATTCACCTCTTGCTCAGGAATACTGACGAACACCGTCAGGTAACCCGCCTCATGGAAACTTTGCTCTAGTGCGCTACGCGCTTTTTCCACGTACTCAATCGAACGATGCTCGCCGAGATAGGGATAAACCGCTTTTTCAACTTCAGTCACGCTGAGTACGCTATTGCCATTGACTACGTACTCAAAAATATCAAACTGGTCCCGAGGCAACACCTCAGCAGCAGCTTGCCCACCGGCTTCAGCGCCCCAAGCATTGACAGGTTGCGGCACGGACTCAGTGGCCTCCTCTGCATGTAATGCAAAAGACCACAAGACACACATCCAACTCATCACACGCAGCAACAATCGCAACACCTTTCTTTGTTTATTCAATCGCCTAAGGCACCTATCGAGGCTTGCCATTTTGAAAGCATCGCGTGTCACAAAGATGAAATACGGACTAGTCCGCGGACTGGTTTGTATAGCCCATACGAGCCATTGCCATCAGGTGGGCAGGCATTTGTAAATTGCAATCAATTTTGGCTTGAATTTGATAATAAAAAAGCACACCCGATACGGGTGTGCTTTGAATCAAACGTTGCAGCTTTTGACTGCTAGTGCTTGAAATTAGAACAATTGTTGTGCTTGGCAGTTATTACCATTACGTGAGCCTTTAGCCACGATAGTACCAACGGTGCATGATGAACCGGCGAATGGGTTGATAGTCAAGCCACGTGGTACTTCAGCGCAATCCAGACCAGCGAAAGCACCAACGATTTCATTGATCACTGTCTCACCGAATGTACCGGAAGCTGAGTTAGCTACGAAAGATTTCATTTCCATGTGGAAATCGTACAAACCTTGAGCAGCGGTGTAACGCGCATTAACATCTGTTGCTTGGCCAGAGCCAGCTACTGGAGCTTCAGGGTGAACATTATCCAATTTGATATAGCGATAGCCATTGGATGATGTATCTGCACGCCAGTTGTTTTCCAGTGACAACACGCCAATCGCAAAGCCTGCTGTAGACAATGCTGTTTTCGCATTGCCAGTACCAGAACCTTCAGTGATGATCAACGTAGAGGTAGAGTCAGCCAGACCTACCGGCGCTAAAGCACCAGCAATCGCAGCATCACCGTTACATGGGTTGCGCAAAAAGGTTGCATTTGAAGAAGCTTGAGTACCTGAAGTTGGTACACGACGCGCCAAATTCAGAGCAGCTGTAGAGCCTGGTACTAAAATACCAGCATCAGCAGCAGTACCACTCACGATAGAAGCGTACTGTACATGAGAAATGCTAGGTGCATTGGCTGGCAAGTAGTCTGGGTCAGCTGAGTTAGCTGCGGCTACGCTGGCATAAATACCTTGAGCAACTTGCATCGCACGGTACAAGGAAGTAGAAGTAGCGATACCGAATGCTTGACCAACGTTAGCATTGGATTCAACACCATAACCATCTACTGACACGCCGAACAATGCAGCTTCAACGTCAGAGAAACCACCTGCTGGTTTAACAGTTGCACCATCAGCAGCTGTTGCTGGCGTCACAATCGCGCAAGAGCGATAGCTTGCAATTGCAGTTTGGCCTGGCAGGGACAAAGTACCAGTTTGAGCAACACAACCAGCGTTAGCACCCAGCTTGCCGATACGACGCAAGTTAGTCACGCCAACCGTACCATCACCGTCAACATCGTTAGGAATATGTGGTGCGTATGCATTAAAAGAACCACCATCAATTGTGTGATACACCACAGAAACTTTACCACCACGTGTACAAGCATAAGCCAGGAAGTTACTTGCAGCTGAGTTACCTGGTCTTACTGCTGCTGTTGCTGAACCATTGTTAAACACAGACAGTGTGTTTGCATCACAACCAGCAGCAAAGCCTTGGAAAACATTGTAGGTTGGGGCTGAAGCACCAGAAATCCAAGTTTCATTCAATGCACTGTTACCACGCGCTGTATTGATTTGTGCCTGAGTCACAGGTGCAGCAAACGCTTGACCAGCAAACAGAGTGGCAGCTACTGCCAAGCATACTTTATTAAATTTAAACATTTTTTCGCTTCCTTCGATAAAAGATTTGATTAGCGGCCAGCTTGTAAACTGGCCGTTTTTCATGGCTTTTTTAATATTGTATTAAGCCTTGCGACGACGAGCGACCAAGCCAACTACACCCAGGCCAGCCAGCAACATAGCGTAGCTGTCAGCTTCAGGTACTGGCACTACGAATTCCAACAGGCCACCAGATGTCATTTTGAATTGGAAGTTACCATTCAAGCCCAGTGTATTGAATGCCACTGGAGAAGCAGCTGTTGCACCTGTCAATTGTTGTACTACAGTCATAGAGCTATCCAGGTTGTCCATAGACACGTGGCCTTGACCGTTAATGCGACCTGTAGAACCGTAAGCTACAGCACGGCCTGCATAGGCTTGTGACAAGTTTGAAGACACAACACTTGCGCCATCATCAACAGAGTTGTGATTGTCCAACGCGTTGTTGTTAGTCATGTAGCTATTGAAGTTTGCAACAGAAGTTTGCAACTGGTTTGAGTTTGTCAGGTTAGCACCTGATTTGTAAGTAGAGATAATGCCGCGAGCGCCTGCACCAGTACCTGTACCATCAGCGGCATAAACTGCCCACTTGGTGGTTGAAGCAGAAGCAGTGCTCCAAAATGAAGTCCATGCATTTGAGTAATCACCACCGGCCAAATCAATAGAAAATGTTTTGGACAAACCATCTAAAGATAGCGTACCGTTAGTGTGTGCATCAACAACCAAGCTCTGGAAACTGTCGTAGCCGTAACCCAGATCAAAAGTTGCTGACGTATTGCTGTTAAAGTCCAGCAAAGTCAGAATCATGCTTGAGCTACCGCTTGTCGCAAATGTCATAGCCGCGTGTGCTGGAATAGTTGCAGCGGACAGAGCCAATGCAGCAACCAATGCTTTTACTTGAAACTTCATATACTTCTCCTTAATTTTTTGAGCAAACTGACTGAAAGAGCAAACTACTAAATACCTGAGCGAATACGATGAACCTCATCCCGAAAGAGTATGGTGTCACCAGATGACAGCCTTATTTTGAAAACCTAGTCCGCATGGACTAGTCTGGCCGCGTTAAACACCCGCATAAAAATCCCAATCAGTTTAGAAACCGAACATGACAGCGTAAAAGTGAAAACTAGTCCGTTCGGACTAGTTTTAATGATTGCAATGCAGAGCTAAGAATGTGTTTTATTGCTTGCGGGCAATGAGGCCGAGTTTGAGGGCTTTGCTGGCGGCCTGGCTGCGGTTTTCTACATCCAGTTTGCGCAAGATGTTTTGCACATGGTTTTTAATCGTGAGCGGGCTAACCGTCATGATATTGCCGATCTCCCAGTTGGTTTTGCCTGCCTGCAACCATTCGAGCACTTCCAGCTCACGCTTACTGAGTGGCTTGATGCGGCCATTGCGGGCGGTGGTCGATAACACCGAAGGGCATTTATTGGCGGTGACTTTGACAATCGCGCAATGCAGGTGCGGCATCAGCAGCTCTAACAGATGGGCAGTTTGCGCATTCACCGGCGAACTCAAACGGCCAAACATCACCATGGTGGCAATGCGGCTGTGCTCGTTACCAAAGCCGTGCACGACAAAGCGCTTGAGCTCGGAGGCCAGCATGCGCTCGGCATCCACATGCTCAACGGCATAGTGGTTATATTGCTGCGCAGTGAGCTCGGTATGGTAAAACACCGGCATACCCAACTTGCTCCAGCGCGTAAAGGCTTCGCTCACCAGGCCATCTTCATCGTTAAGCACCTGGTCAAACTGCGTGTCTCCAAAATAGCGACTAGAAGTCAGGTACTCATAGTCATAGCTGGCACGCTCCAGGCCACGCACACCGATAATGACCACCTCGTGCGCCAGCAAACACTGAAACCCTCGCTGCAACCAGTTAAAGAGGTGGGAGCGATGCTGCAGGCGCAGCGACTCCTCAATCACCTCCATAAATAACGCGCGTTGCTCCTCATTCAGCGCTAACGTCCACTGGTCGTTAGCCTGATCTATCCCTGTTATTGTTGTGTCCATGTGTTAACCACATTTATATAAATGCAGCAAGTGTGCTCAGAATTTGTGACAGAAAAATGATTCGTACGTGTCAGTTGATTGATAAATTGATGACAGCGGATTAGTTGCATGACTATGCTGCCAAATCGGCGATTTGCCGTGGCCCGGTTTTGCTGGTGCAGCACCGGCCAGCATGACAATCCCGTGATGCATGCAGCAAAGTCGGCCTGGCAGCACAGGGCCGATTGTCTTTGCCATGTCACATGACCATGGCACAATGAGCCTATCATGAAGACACCGACTCACGGCTTGCGTGGCATCGCACTGGCACTATTGCTGGCGACGATGGCCATGTGCACAAGCGCTGACGCAGAGACATCGGCACTTGGCACTGGCGCGATGATACAGCCACTGGCCGAGCAGATCGTGCTGGATAACTCGAATGACCTGGAGTTGGTGATTAGCAATACTGACGGTGAAGATGCCGATAGTGCGCCCGTCACACCATCAAACCGGGCCAATCCAAGCAGATGGAAAAACGGCACGGTGCCCTACCAGGCTGAGGTACAAGCCGCCGCTGAGGCGACCAGCCTGGACCCGGCGCTGATCCATGCCGTGATTGCCACCGAATCCGGTTATAACCCGAGAGCATTGTCGCGCAAAGGCGCTTATGGCCTGATGCAAGTACTGCCAGCCACGGCCCAAACCATGACGGTGATCCCGGTCAGGCAGTGGTCAGTGCCACAGCAAATCTTATGGGGCTCGCATTATTTAAAAAGAATGCTGGATATGTTTGAAGGCAATGTGACACTGGCACTGGCCGCTTACAATGCCGGGCCGCAAGCCGTTAAAGCGCATCAGCATGCCGTACCGCCGTTTGCTGAAACCAGGCAATATGTGCCCAAGGTGCTGGGGTATTATCAGGTCTTTAAAACACGGCTCACCGCCGCCAGTTACGCTGGCCAGCGCGGCAACTGAGGCAGTTTAACGGTTGACCCAGGCCAGCTCCAGATCAGCCAAGGTATTCGGTTCATACACAAACTGCCATGCACGATAATGCTTGGCGCCATGAAAACCCGATTGAGACTCTTGGTAACCCGTGCTGCGTATCGGCGCTAACAGCGACTGACCATGCACGCCGACGATACGGCCATCCCGGATGATCAGCGTCATGCCCTGTTTGACATAAAACGGGTCTGGATACAACTTGCGCAAATGCCGTTTAGGCACCGGAAAACGCTTGTCTTCTATTAACTCGTCCAACCTTACCGGGTATTGCTTCACCGGCTGTGGCGTCGATTCATAATAACGCCCAATCGCCAAACGGTAGGCCTCGCCTGTTTCTAGCAACAAGGCCTCATTGCTGCGCTGTGACTGCTGCTGCCACATCACAGCCGCGCCCTGCATGGCAATGGCCGCGAGCACCAGCGTCACCATCACGCCTATGTAAGAAAAACCGTCTTGCCTGCGCATGCCTTCGCTTACCAATCGGTATACGCCGAGCCATCTGCGGCCTGGCCGGTGGCACTGCTGTGCACACTGTATACCGCGCCCACCGCAGGCAATTCTGGCGGCGTAATCACCCAGACATCATTACGCTCGGCAATCGGGTCCCACGGCAATTTGTCTAAATAGTGTTTATCCACCAGCTCCTGCAAGGTGTCCGGATACTGGCCCTGGTCGGCATAGTATTCGTCCAGGGCTTTGCGCGTGGTGGTCAGTTGCTGCTTGAGTGCCTGCTCTTTGGCGCGCAGTACGCCAGAAAAATAACGCGGCACGGCCAGCGATAATAACAACGCCAGAATCGACAGCACCACCAACAGCTCGACCAGCGTAAAACCGCGGCGGTTACCATTGCGCATAAGCCACTCCATTGATACCAGTCTGCGTGCTTAATGAATACACATCGTAAACATCTTGCGTATAGCGCGGCTGTTCCGGCGGACTGTCATAACTGCGCAGCCCCCATTGGCTGGACGACTGCACCAATCCACTGTTAGCCTGGCTACGCAGCATAGGGTCTATCGGAATCCGTCTCAAAAAACGCAGCCGTTCATGTTTTGCACTCTTGGCATCTTCCACACCGTCCACCAGCACCTGTAAATTAGGCGGATAACCGCTAGCATCGGCATTTTTTTTCACCCGGCCCTCATCGGCCGCTTTTTTGTAGGCATCAATCGCACGCCGCATTTCACGCAAATACTCGCGTAATTGCTGCTCTTTTTGCCGCTGCACCGTCAGCTGTATCATCGGCGTGGCGACGCTGGCCATAATGGCGACAATCACCAGCGATACCATCAGTTCAATCAGGGTAAATCCAGCTAAGCGTTTCACTGTGCAACCCCTCAAGGAATCACCTTGGGTGCCGGTAAGGTGGTCGTGCCCTGCTCAGAAATCCCGTTAACGTTATTGGACAAGCCCGGCATGGCTGAAGCAGGCTGCATAGACTCGGTCGTCGCCGGTGGCGCATCCGGCGCAGGCAAGGCGGCCGGTTCTGGCGCCGGGGCAGATTCAGGCGTGTCATTCACTGGCACATCAGCAGTGTCATTTAACTCACGCTGACGTTGCTGTTGTTGCTCACGTACCTGCTGGCCGCGCGTGAGCGTATTACTTGGCGTGCTGTTTAACAATGGTTTGTCAGAAATCACCGTGTCAGTCCCGCTCCAGTATTCTGAGAACGTCGCCTCAGGCAGGGTCACATTGCTGATAACCTTGGGCGTGATCGCGAGCACAATTTCAGTTTTATTTTTTTCATCAATATGGCGTGAGAACAGGCGGCCCAAAATCGGGATCTCTCCCAGGCCTGGTAATTTGTCTGCGTTTTTACGCTCCGAATCCTGAATCAGGCCGGCCAGAATCTGTGTTTCGCCATGCTTGAGGCGCAACATGGTGGTCGCGTTGCGGGTGCCAATGTTATACACCTTGGAGTTATTGCTCAGCGTAATCGCCTCGCCCAGTGAGCTGACCTCCAAATTGACTTTAATGCTGACAAAGTCATCTAGCATCACACGCGGCTCCACCTCTAGCTTGAGCCCCACATCCACATAAGACACGCTTTCTGAGGTGCCGACGTTAGCCGTGGTGTTGGTGGTAATCACCGGCACTTTGTTACCCACCAGCACTTTGGCTTTTTCGTTATTTTTCACACGGATACGTGGATTAGACAGCAAGTTCAAGTCAGTATCGGTGGTTTTAAATTGCAAGCTAGGGTTAGGGCTGACGCCAATATCAGACGACTTGATGCGTTTGAGCGCTTCCAGCGTCAACTGGCTATCCAGCACAGTGAGTGATGAAGGATACACAATCCCCAACTGGTTCATTTTGCCGCGCGTGATTTCCATCACCTCGATTTCCAGCATCACTTCCGGGTCGGCAATATCCTGCGCCTTGATCATTTTTTCTGCCAGTGCCAGCACTTCCGGCCTATCCCTGAGCACCAGCATGTTCAGGCGCTCATCCACATACACATCGCGGATTTTTAAAATGGTGCGCAACATATCGGCACACTGCTTGGCGCTGGTGTTGGCAAAGTAAAAGTTGCGGATCAGCAAGTCCTGGTAGTCTTTATTCTTTTGCTGGGTGGCCGGATAGACCAGCACGCTGGTGGCAGACAGCACTTTCTTTTGCAAGCCGTTGCTGGCCAGCACCATGTCTATCGCCTCTTCAATCGGCATTTTTTTCACGAACACCGAGGCCTTGGTTTCTGGCTTGATGTCTTTATCCAGCACAAAGTTGACGCCCGTTGCACGCGACAAGGCCTCAAACACCACCTTGATATTGGCATCACGTAACTCCAGCGTCACCGGCTTGCTCAAGCCAGTTTGCAACTGCGGCAACGCGGCGCGCGCTTTGGGCTCCATCGCAATCAGTTGTTTTTCCAGCGCTTGTGCTTGCGGATTAGTCGGCTGCTCCAGCAATACATCGCGCACCTCTTTTAAAGCCTGTTTAGGGTTATCCATATGCTGTTTGGCGGCTTCAAGCTGCTTGCGCAAGGCGATTTCACGCGCACTGGCATTCTCATAAGCCAATGCTTTGATGTGGTGCGGGTCCAGCGTCAGAATACGCGCATACACCTGTTTGGCCATGGCAATATCGCCCCTGGCATCGGCGGCCTCAGCCTCGGCTGACAGCGCATTAATTGCTTGCTCTCGCTCACGGAACCAACGGTTACGCAAGGTCACATCGGCCGGACGCTCGGCGACTTGCTGTGCCAGCTCATGCACTTTGCCTTCTGGTGTAGTGGCAGTGAGTTTGGGCGGAAACAGGCCGCACGATGACAACAGCCATGCCGACACACTGATGACGACATAGCGCGGAATCGCAGTCTGCCAGGGCGCACTTAAGTTAAAAGCATTCATTGGTTAAGCATTTCTTCTTGATGATTGTTGTCAGCATCGGCCATCGCCTGGCGTTGGCTAGCTGCTGTTTTGGTTTTACTCAGCACCACGGTTTTATTCAGTGGTAAATAGGTAAAATACACCGCCTGCATATCCTCGCGATCTACGCGCCACTGTGTAGTGACATTGCTGCCCAGCTTGGGCAATAACATCTTTTTCTGCTGCATTAAAATCACCGCGTCGCCACCGGGCACATCCTGCATACTGCCCACATAGGTATAAGGCAATGGCGGCGCCTCAGGCGGTAGCGGCGGTTGTGGTTTTGGCGGTGGCGGCAACCATTCGTGTGCCGCGAATAAGGCATGGCTTATTTTTGCAGCAGGCAACTGGCGTGTGAAATAAGTCTCTTCAGTGGCTTGCATGCCAGTCACCGCGATTGGTGCCGCCGTAGGGGCAACAATGGGCTGACTGTCAGGCGTTTGCGGCATGGCCATCGCTGCGACACGGGGCACAGGTCTATCCACCGTTGCATTGGCAGCCACGATGTTAGTGTCAGCAGCAATATCCTCTTGCGACCATTGCCAATAGACCAGGCCCAAGGTGAGCAACAGGGCTAGCCACAACAGCGGGCGTGTGGATGGTTTGGGCTCAGACACCATCTGCGCGCCCTCCGCGAATAAACACCGAGAATGTCAATGTGGCATCAACAACAGGTTGTACCGTTTCATTTTTGCGCAGCTCCAGCCCGGTGAGCGCCATAGAGGGATACTGTTTGAGGACATCCAGCATAAACTGACGGCACGTCGCGTAGTCGGCCTGAATGGTAAAGCGCATATCAAACTGCTGAATGGCTTGTGTTGTGTTGCTGGCCTGATGCGCCTGCCATTGATAGTCACCCACATTGAGCGCAATCTGCCGCTTTTGTGCCATGCGGGCGATGGTGATCATGCGTGGGGAAAGGTCAGCAAAGACCGGCAGTTGTTGCCACAAGGTGGCTAATTGCACCGGCTGGGCTGGCAACGGCTGCTGTGGTGCAAGCGCCGCCACTGTAGCCATGGGCATAGCCTGCGCCGGGCGCAAAGGCGAAGCCGCCAACTGGTGAATCTCTTTTTCCAGCGCATCCAGCTGCGCCACCTGTGTGGACTGCTGCTGTGACAACACGCCCCACAGCGCCAATAACAGCACAGACAACCCCATGGGCAACCAGCCGAGATACCATGCACAACGGCGCAGCAGCCATACCAGCGTCATGGGGGCAGGTAAACGCAATGCCGTCATGGTTGCCACCCGCCTTGAATCTCAAAACTGACCGGGCGTTGCGGATGACTTTCGTTCACCTGGTGTTTTTGCAGATGCACTTGGCTGAGCGCAGGCAGCGCTTGCAACTGGCTCACATATTTGAGCAAATCCTGATAACTTTTTGCCTCGCCTGACAACACAAACTGGCCGCGGTTGGCATCTGGTAACAATTGCAATAGAGCAATATCAGACACTTGTTGCGACTCCAGCGCCTGCAACAAATCAAACCAGCGCACATTGAGCTGCTGCACAATTTTTTCGGCCGCTTTTTGCTCTGGCTGGCTTAATATCTTCACCGTTTGCTTGGCGGCCACTTTGTTGACTGGCGAATGTGCGGCGGTTGTCGCAGTTGCCTGTTGTTGCGTCAACTGCTGCTGACGTTGTGCAAGCTGCTGCAACTGCGCCTCAGTGTCGGTGACCCCTGCATACTTCACCGCTACCAGCACGCCTAATAACATGGCCAGCACCGCGCCAGGCAAGCGCAATAGCTGCCAGGCAAATGCCGGCCGTGAAAATTCCAGCTGATAATTCGGGTTAGGCCACATGCGCAAGCTCCTGTCGCCATGGGGCAACCGCACGGCTGGCTAGCAACACTTGCCAAGACACCTGGCCGGACAATACCTGTTTTAACTGACGCCCAGTCTTTTCGACTGCCTGGCAACCAGGCTCCAACAACCAGTAGCAAGAGGAGGACTGCACGCCAAGCAAGGTACGTTCGCGCATGAGCCAGGCTGCCATGGCATCCACGTCAGCCATCTCCGTCGCCAGGCTGGCAACATGAATCATGCGACCGTGATCCAGTTGCAATAATCGCAGCATCTGTGGCTCAGCCGTCAGCACCGTCCCACTCGCTGGCAAACGCGTATTCGCCCACAAAGCGCTGGCATAAGGCTGCACCGACCACTGCATGGCATGGCTAGCCAATAATGCATTTATATCCAAAGATGCCAAGGCAGGAATCGCCACCAGCAAGCTGTCTTGCGGCTGCTGGATATCCTGCAAACGGAACGGCCAGGCCCGTGCGGCCTCACCATAGGTCTGCATCAACATCGCACGGGCATAGGCCTGCTGCTCTTGCCCAGACACATCCAGCGACTGCACGCTTTGCGTCATGGCAGGCAAGCGCAACAGATGTACATGCTTGTCAGCCACATACACCTCTATCCGTCGCCAACGACTGGCGGGGAGTTGTGACAGCAGCGCTGGCAGCGCCGTTTGCAAGTCAGTGCCGTTCCAGCTGCTTTGCGCGGTCAGGCTGCGCGTACGCAAGCCCGCAGGCCACTGCTCCGCCAGTAACCGGTCTGCGGTCACCAGCACTTTGGTCAGGCCACACCAGGACCACTCAGGCAATAAACGTGACACGGTTAATCTCCTGTAAGCTGGTCATGCCTTCGGCCACAGCACTAATGGCTGCCTGGCGTATGGTACGCATGCCGTTTCTGGCTGCAGCCTCTTTCAATTGCCGGATTGGCTGCCTAGCAATAATCATCTCGCGTAGCTCGTCATTGAGCACCAGCATTTCTGCCACGGCTTTACGCCCTTTGTAGCCAGTGCCACGGCAATGGCCGCAGCCCTGCGCATGCTGAAACTGCATGGCCGCGGCTTGCTCGGTGCTCAGGCCAGAGGCGCGCAACATGTTTTCATCTGGCACAAAAGGCTCAGCACAATGCGGGCACAAGGCGCGCACCAGGCGCTGGGCAATAATGCCGTTCACCGCCGACACAAAATGGTAAGGGTCAACGCCCATATGCATAAAGCGGCCAATCACATCCAGCACACTATTGGCGTGCACGGTGGAAAACACCAGGTGACCAGTGAGTGCCGCTTGCACGGCAATTTGCGCCGTTTCGGCATCACGGATCTCACCGACCATGATCTTGTCCGGGTCGTGACGCAAAATCGAGCGCAAACCACGCGCAAAGGTCAGGCCTTTTTTTTCATTGACCGGAATCTGCAACACCCCCGGCAATTGATATTCCACCGGGTCTTCAATGGTGATGATTTTGTCAAAGCCGGTATTCACTTCTGAAATGGCAGCATATAACGAGGTGGTTTTGCCACTACCGGTGGGGCCGGTCACCAGCACCATGCCATAAGGCTCACTGGCCAATTTTCTAAAACCAGCAATCACCTGCTCATCAAAACCCAAAGCTTTTAAACTCAGCCCTTGCGCCTGCTCGGTGAGCGCTTTGCGATCTAGCACACGCAATACGGCATCTTCGCCAAAGGCGCTCGGCATGATAGAAACGCGAAAGTCGATCAATCTGCCCATGGCGTGTACTTTAAAGCGACCATCTTGCGGAATGCGGCGCTCGGCAATATCCAGTTGCGCCATGACCTTGATACGTGAAATCGCCTGCTCTGCGCTATCCAGGCCTGGGCTATTGGCAATACTGGCCATCACACCGTCAATGCGGTATTTGACCGCCAAACCGCCAGGATGGGTTTCCAGGTGGATATCGCTGGCGCCGGTTTTCAGCGCGTCGTACAAGGTGGAGTTAATCAGCTTAACAATCGGGTTGGCGTCTTCATGGATGGACTTGAGCGACAATTGCATGACGACTTCTTCGTCGCCTTCTGCTGCAGTATGCTCCGTCGAGAGGCCGACGCCATCCATGGCACGCATGGTTTCTTCTTCACCGGCGAGGTAGGCACTAATCTCTAAACGATGCGCCAAGCGCCACTCAAACGGCACTTGCACCGCATGCTGCGCCCACAATGGCAACTGGCGGTTAAACGGGTCAGCAAACACCAGAATGAGGGTTTGTGCCGCATCATAAAACGCCAGGCACTCTTTCTGCTGCGCCTCGTTATAGCTCACCACGTCAAAGGCCACTTGCCATTCGCGCATGTCGCGCATGGTAGCCACCGGGTAATGCAGCAACTGTGCCAGTTGGCTCACCAGTATTTCGCTGTCTGCCGGAACAATGTCTTCCAGCACTTCAATCACGCGGCGCTGCTGTTGCAAAGCCTGTGTTTGCGCAAGGGATAACGAGTCGGCCGATAACATGGGCAAAGCCTGGTTCATTGGATTTGCCCCGCCAGTTCAAAAATAGGCATATATAGCAACAACACGACGACGCCGATCACCAGGCCAATAAACAGCATGAGCAAAGGCTCAAACAATTTGGTAAACCAGTCTATCCAGCGCGCCAGCTCTTCATCATAAAACCCGGCAATGCTGTCCATCATCTGTGCCACATTGCCACCGCGCTCACCCACCAACAGCATACGCTCGCCAATGGGCGTGGTCATACCGACCGTCTGAAACGCATGTGAGAGCGGCTGCCCCTGGCTAATCATGGTTTGTGCCTGTTGCAGGCTGCGCGCCATGCTGCTGTCCAGCAAGCCGCTCAAAGAGTCGAGCGCGGTCATAATCGGTGTGCCGCCTGCCAGCAACATGCCTAAGGTGCGATAAAAACGGGCGAGCTGGTAGAGATGAAGCTTTTCACCAATGGCCGGAATGCGCCAAATGGCTTTGAGCATAGACTGGCGCGTCGCCGGTGTTTTGAACAGCAGTACCAGGCCAACCAGCATCGCGACCAATATCACCAGCATGGTCTCACCATGTTGCGAAATCAGCGTGCCCCACTGCAACATCACTTTGGACATCCAGGGTAAATCGGCGCCGGTGCCTTCATACACACTGCTAAATTTAGGCACGACAAACCCCATTAAAAAGGCAATCACCAGGCCACCCACCACAATCAACAATAAAGGATAAATAGAGGCACTGACGATTTTCTTTTTGAGCAGCGAGACCTGGTTGTCGTAAGCAATGTAGCGCGTCAACGCATTGCCCAAATCACCAGTGCGCTCAGCGGCCTTGACGGTCGCGATATACAGCGGCGGAAACACCGTCGGCTGGCGCTCAAGCGCGGCTGAGAAAGATTTGCCTTGTTGCAGCGACTGCAAAATCGCTTGCAACACCGTGCGCGTATGATCCTGACGCAACGCCAGCGCATCGATCGCTTCCACTAGGTTTAATCCTGAATGCAATAACGCCAACAACTCCTGGCTGAATAAAGCCAGCGGAAACGCTTCGCGCTTGGAGACTTTGGCCGCCTTTTGCGCATGCAGCGACACTGGCATCAGGCCTTTGGATTTCAGTTGCGCATAGGCATCCTGCTCATCGTCGGCCTGCACTTCCACCATTGCCAGCGTAGATCCGTTTAACACTTTTGCCTGATAGTGCATGGCAGTTACCAGTTGGTAATATCCTGTGCTTCGTCGCTGCCGCCAACCTGGCCATCTTTGCCCAGGCTGAATAAATCATATTCGCCATGCTGGCCGGGGGTACGGTATTGGTAAGGCTTGCCCCACGGATCATTCGGCACGGTTTTTTTCAGGTAAGGGCCACTCCAGTGCGTATTGTTATCGGCATTGCTCATCAGCCCCTGCAAGCCTTGCTCAGTGGTCGGATAATGGCCAACATCCAGCCGATATTGATCCAGTGCCTGCTCCAGTGCCGCAATTTGTGCCTTGGCTGTTTTGACTTCAGACTTGCCAATCTGCTGAAAATACTTGGGCCCGACATAACCCGCCAGCAAGCCAATAATGACCATGACGACCAATAACTCCAGCAAAGTAAAACCGCGACTGTTCCGGGCAGAACGACAAGGCATCGCTAACACTCCATGAAAATTTGATGACAATACTAAGCAGATTAGATTGCAGAAAAGTGGCGGCAATATGACAGCTTGTCATATTTGTAAGATTTGATTAAAGCCAGAGCCGATGGCGGACGCAATAAAAAAAGCAGTGGCGTAAGCGCACTGCTTTTATCTGCGATTGGTGAAAGCAAGCCCTGCCAGCAAGCGTGCTTTTCAGGGACTATTCGCCCAAAAAACCGCCACTCTGATGCGTCCACAATTTGGCATAAATGCCATCGCGTGCCAGCAATTGGTGATGGGTACCGGTTTCGACAATGCGGCCCTGATCAAGCACAATCAGCCTGTCCATGGCGGCGATGGTCGATAAGCGATGGGCAATGGCGATCACCGTTTTGCCTTCCATCAATTGGGAAAGGTGATGCTGAATCGCCAGTTCCACCTCAGAATCCAGCGCACTGGTCGCTTCGTCCAGCACCAGGATAGGTGCATTTTTAAGCATGACTCGCGCAATGGCAATGCGCTGGCGTTGGCCGCCAGAGAGCTTCACACCGCGCTCACCCACATGCGCATCATAGCCAGTGCGCCCCTTGGCATCGCGCAGGGTGAGTATAAATTCATGCGCTTCGGCACGCTTGGCCGCGATGATCATTTCATCATCACTGGCATCCGGGCGGCCATATAAAATATTCTCGCGCACCGAGCGATGCAGCAAAGAAGTATCTTGTGTCACCATGCCAATCTGCTGGCGCAAAGAATCCTGTTTTACCGTATCGATCGCCTGCCCATCAATGCGGATATGCCCGGCCTGAATATCGTAAAAACGCATGAGTAAATTCACCAGTGACGATTTACCGGCACCAGAGCGCCCGACCAGGCCCACCCGCTCACCAGGCTGAATATGCAGGTTAAAATCCTGCAACAGTGGGGCTTGTTTGTCATAGGCAAAATCCACATTCTCAAACGACACCGCACCTTTGGGCACAGCCAGCCTCACCGCGTCCGGCACATCCACCACGCGATTTTCAACTGACAAGGTATTCATACCGTCTTGCACGGTGCCAATCTGCTCATACAGCGAGGTCAGCTCCCACATTACCCAGTGCGAAATCCCGTTCAGGCGCAGCCCCATCGCCATGACGGCGGCAACCGCACCGGCGGCGACCAGGCTTTGCGACCACAGCCACAACACCATGCTGCCACTGGCAATAATCAGGCACATGTTTAAAAAGTGATTAATGCTCTCAACACAGCTGACCATACGCATTTGCCCATGCACGGTATCCAGAAACTCCTGCATGGCCGATTGCGCATAGCTCGCCTCACGGCCGGCATGCGAAAATAATTTCACAGTCGAAATATTGGTATAAGCATCGGTAATGCGGCCTGTCATCAGCGCGCGCGCATCTGCCTGATGCTGTGAAACCTTGGCCAGGCGCGGAATAAAATAAACTAATGCACAGGCGTAAAGCAGCAACCAGCCTAAAAACGGCAATACCATCCACGGGTGAAAACTGCCAACCACCGACACAATCGTGGTGAAATAGAGCAACACATACACCATGATATCGGCCAGAATAAACCACACCTCGCGCACGGCCAGCGCGGTCTGCATCACTTTGGCAGAGACGCGACCGGCAAACTCATCCTGGTAAAAGCCCATGCTTTGGTTGAGCATATGCTGATGAAACTGCCAGCGCAAACGCATAGGGAAGTTGCCTGCCAGCGTCTGGTGCTTGATTAAAGTTTGCAGCACAATCACCAGGGTACTGCCCATTAAAATCGCGGCCACCAGCCACAAGGTGTCATGATGCGTGGTCCACAATTGGCTGGGCACAATTGCGGTCAATTTATCGACCACTTTGCCCATCAAAGCGAACAATAAGGCCTCAAACGAACCGATACAGGCAGTGAGTATGGTCATGGCCAAAATATAGCGACGCATGCCATAAGAGCATGCCCACATAAAAGGCCAGAAACGGGTGGGGAGCTGATTGAGGATCTCGCGCGGAAACGGCGATACCAATGCTTCAAAACGGCTAAATAATCGCATGATCACTACTTGGAATAAATGGTACAAACGGCTTCGGCAGCAATGCCTTCGCTGCGTCCGGTAAAGCCGAGTTTTTCTGTGGTGGTCGCTTTGACATTCACCTGGTCGATAGCAACCTGACAATCCGCCGCAATATTGGCGCACATCTGCGCCGTATGCTTACCCAAGCGCGGTGCTTCGCAAATGACTGTCGCGTCCACATTACCAACCAGATAGCCTTTATCGTTGAGCAAGGCCACCACATGCCGTAACAACGCGCGCGAATCTATGCCTTTAAAGCGCATATCGGTCGGTGGGAAATGTTTGCCAATATCGCCCAATGCCGCAGCGCCTAGCAAGGCATCGCAGATCGCATGCAGCAAGACATCAGCATCTGAATGTCCATCCAGGCCATGACTATGTGGGATAGTCACGCCACCGATAATACAGTCGCGGCCCGTGACCAGCGCGTGCACGTCAAAGCCGTGACCAATTCTAAAGGGGATCATTCTGCATCCTGTTCGCTCTGTGTCGCCCGCATCAGTGCCGCAACAACGGCTACATCATGCGGGTACGTAATTTTTAGGTTTTTCAAATCGCCCAGCACGAGCTTGGGAGCATAGCCCGCCCACTCCATCGCCTGCGCTTCATCGGTAGGCTGACGCTGCAAATGTGTCGCCAGTGCCCGCTGCAACATGCCCGCTTTAAACATTTGCGGCGTCTGCGCCTGCCACAATGCTTCACGTGGAATCGTCTCTGCGACCTGCTGTATCGCATCGGCGCGCTTTAAGGTGTCCGCCAGCGGCAAGGCAAGCAAACCGCCGACATCCGTCGAGCTAATAGCAGCGATTAAACGCTGTACCATCCCAGCATCCAGGCCAGGGCGTGCCGCATCATGCACTAATACCCAATCGTCCTGATCAACATGTGACACCATGGCTTGCAAGCCCTGATACACCGATGCCGCCCGGCTATCGCCACCACAAGACAATACCTGTGTTTTATGACAGCCCTGCAAAAGAGTATCCGACCAATAAGCATCCTCAGGCGCAATCACAATAAAAACCTGGCTAATCTCGGGCATCGCCTCAAAAGTATCGATCGCGTGACGCAAGATCGGTTTCCCGTTGAGCGGCAGATATTGCTTAGGAGCCGCACTCTGCATACGCGAGCCGCTGCCGGCGCTGGGGATCAAAACATGATATTGAGTCATGTCGTCATTTTATCATGTAGCCATGCACTTCTTTTGCAGGCCTTAAATCAACAAAATGATTACCTAGTCGTTTTTGTTTGAGCTGAGCTAAATATCGGTTAAAAGTCGCCCGATTATCCAATAGCACTCCGTGGACGAATCACGACATATAGCAATATTGGCATTATCACCGGTGAGGATTTTAATAGAGCAATTGCGATGACTCTTGTCTGTTTTATCGGGACGATAATTGGAAATCAGATCGCTAAAATGATTCGTCATCATGATCGAATATCTTGTCGCGTACTGGTAATTAAGCTGATTTACCAGTGTGTACTGGTATAGATTCTGACAGTCGTATCGAATTGAACTCCTATCGACCAAATCTTTTACCCGGCTAAATTAGGCAAATGGTAAACGACGAATGATTAATGAATCAGTCCCATTTAAATAAAATCCAGCCGAACTCAACAGACTTTTTGCGTACGAGTGAGCTTGGAAAATCGTCTATTTAGTCAGTTTTGTGCAACTTGTCTGGTTTCTTTTAGCGCTCTGTCTTATTTATTTTGAGCAATAAAAAAGCCCCGACACTAACGTGTAGGGGCTTTTTAGAATAGGAGCTTGGGGATGACCTACTTTCGCATACGAAGAGTACACTATCATTGGCGCAAGTTCGTTTCACGGCCCTGTTCGAGATGGGAAGGGGTGGTTCCAAACCGCTATTGTCCCCAAACATAACTGGT